>Ga0247813_10000055_pt1 | contig 172737 bp, 149 predicted proteins | sample UWRJL169409C1_FD_180719 | JGI IMG/M metagenome (GOLD analysis project Ga0247813, IMG submission 180719) | Plant litter microbial communities from Arlington Agricultural Research Station in Wisconsin, United States - UWRJ-L169-409C-1 | ecosystem: Environmental > Terrestrial > Plant litter >...
GGCGGAAGTAAGCTTAGCTGATTCTGGCTATAGGTCTTAAAGGTAACTTTCTTGCTCATACCTTAAATTTAAGCATTATCCATAAAATACAAAAGAGGCTGCCTAACTTTTTAGACAGCCTCTTTTTTGTTTATAATTTACAAAAATTACTTTATTTAAGTGTTTGAATATTAGAGTTTTAAAATATTAATTTTATCTTTAGAGTCATTCTAAACAATATTAAAAAACTGTTATTGCATAAATTTAATGTACCTTTTATTACATGTATTGCTTATATTTGCTTTTTCCAACATCACAAAAACTATGTATTCATCCATTAAAGAACTGCACTCATACCTTGCTTTTGCAGTATTGGGGCTATTAATATTAACAATATTAAATTCGTTTGTAGGGCTGTCAAGAAAGAGGCCATTTAACCTTCAGGACAGGCGTATTGCCCTGATAACGCTTATCTTCTCGCACATTCAACTGGTATTAGGGCTTATCATGTTATTTATGTCGCCATACCTGGATGCTGTTAAAGCGGGAGGTATGGGTGCTGCAATGAAAGACAGTACTTTAAGGTTATATGTTGTAGAGCATCCGCTTATTAATATTATTGCAATTGCATTAATAACTATAGGCTGGTCTAAACACAAAAGAACGGAAGACGACACAAAGAAATTTAAATATATTGGAATTTTTTATGTCATAGCATTATTATTATTACTTAGCAGGATTCCATGGTCACAATGGTTAAATTAACCTGATAAGCCTCGATAGAGGCTTTTTGTTTCTATGGCATATTTGTTAGTAAGTAAAAAAAAATACGAACACAAAAAAATATAGTATTATGAGGAATAGTAGTATTATTTTCAGTACAGCCGTATTGTTATTTATTATCTCAGGATTTTCGTCGGGTAGTACAACTACCCCACAGAAACCAAAAGGAGTAGTTGCGGCCGTAACGGCAGACTCCACAGAAACAAACGCAAAAATTACAAAATTAAGCACGCCTAAACTTATACTCTATAAAAAAGGCGCAGTGGCTACTTACTACGCCGATAAATTTAACGGCAGGAAAACCACCAGTGGCGAACGTTTTCATAATGCTAAATATACTGCAGCCCACATGAAACTACCATTGGGCACTTTAATAAGGGTAACTAACGAAAATAACGGAAAATTTGTTGATGTTAAAGTTAACGACCGTGGCCCTTACAGCAAAAAACTCGAAATAGACCTTACCAAAAAGGCATACATGGAAATTGCTTCCAATAAAAATTCCGGCAGTTTTAAAGTAAAAATTGAGCTTTTAGATAAAAAACAATCATGATAAAAAGGATTGCTTTTTTACTGCTGATAACTGCCATGCTCATAGCCTGTTCTTCACGTAAAGGATCTTACAGCTCATACGATAAGAAAGCGGTTGCAAGCTATTATGCCGATAAATTTAATGGTAAAAAAACGGCCAGCGGAGAAACTTTTACCAATAATAAACTAACGGCGGCGCACAAAAAGCTACCCTTTGGTACTAAAGTAAAAGTTACCAATTTAGCCAATAACAAATCTGTTGTAGTGATAGTAAACGATCGTGGACCTTTTGGCGGCGGGCGCGACATAGACCTGTCTAAAAAAGCGTTTATGGAAATAGCCGATAACAAGAACCACGGCGAGATAAAAGTTTCCCTTGAAATAGCGAAATAATGGTCAGTATTCAATGACCAGTTTGGAAAGTTTTCAGTCGCAGTTTACAATAATTAGTCCCGGATTTTTTCTAATAAAATTTCCTTTCTTTACGTACCGTCATTGCGAGGCACGAAGCAATCTCGTCATTTCAGGTTCAACATAATCAAAAAAAGCAAGCCACGAATTACGTTAATTCCACAAATTATTATTTGTGAGCATTATGTAATTCGTGACTTTTTATATTGTAGTAATTGCGATCTGCGCCTGTTATTGAAAACTTTCTGCCTACTGCGACTGAATACTGAAAACTGATTTATTCGTACCCCATCTTTTCCCTTACCCTTCCCAACACCTCATTAGCTACTACAGCAGCCTTTCCAGCACCGGCTTTGAGTAATGCGTCTACTTCAGGCAGGTTATCAATGTAATAATTATACTTTTCGCGTTCGGTTTTAAACTTCCCTACGATCAACTCAAATAACGCTTGCTTCGCATGGCCATAGCCGTAGTTACCACCAGTATAGTTATTACGCATTTGTTCAATTTGCTCCGGTGTGCCTAATAGTTTGTAAATAGCAAATACATTGTCGGTATCAGGGTTCTTAGGCTCTTCCAGCGGTGTACTGTCGGTCTGTATGCTCATAACAGCTTTGCGCAGTGCCTTATCATCAAGAAAAATATTGATAAAATTATTACGCGATTTGCTCATCTTCTCGCCATCGGTACCTGGTATTATCTTGGTATCCTCGTTAGATATTGCTTCGGGCAATACAAACGTATCTCCCATCTGGTGGTTAAAGCGGCTTGCCACATCTCTTGTAATCTCAATATGTTGTAACTGGTCTTTACCTACAGGTACAAACTCGGCATCATATAAAAGTATGTCGGCTGCCATAAGCATAGGGTAGGTAAACAAGCCGGCATTAACATCATCCAGCCTGTCTGCCTTATCCTTAAACGAATGTGCCAGTGTAAGCCTCTGAAACGGGAAAAAACAGCTAAGATACCATGACAGCTCTGCCGTTTGCGGTACATCGCTCTGGCGGTAAAAAACCACCTTGTTGATATCAAGGCCACAGGCCAGCCAGGTTGCTGCAACACTATAGGTGTTTTCGCGCAGGCTTTTGCCGTCCTTAATCTGCGTCGCAGAGTGAAGGTCGGCTATAAACAGGAACGATTCATTTTCGGGTTTGTTGGCCATTTCGATAGCCGGCAGGATAGCACCCAGCAGGTTGCCCAAATGCGGGGTTCCTGTACTCTGAATGCCGGTTAAGATTTTTGCCATTGTTTACAAATAGAATTTGCACAAAGGTAACGGTTTTGATATTATATTAGGGTTTGAATTCTTACATTTGGGTTATATGGAAGTGGTAAAGTATTTTTTGTGGACACTATGGCGCATTTGGTTTTATATAGTTATGGCTATACCTATAATTGTGCTTTCGCCATTTCTTATCTTATCGGTATCTTTTGAAGCTACCTATCCCATATTTTTTGTCATGGCACGCTTTTGGGCAAAGTTTATATTATACAGTATGGGCTTTTATTACAAAATAGAACGCGAGCAGGAAATGGTAAAAGGCAAGAGCTACATGCTGGTAGCTAACCACACCTCCATGACCGATATTATGCTCATGCTTGTAATATCTAAAAACCCGTTTGTTTTTGTGGGCAAGGCAGAGCTGACAAAGATTCCAATCTTTGGGTTCTTTTACAGGAAAAGCTCTATACTGGTTGACCGAAATAACTCTAAAAGCAGGGTAGAGGTGTTTGCCCAGGCACAAAACAGGCTTAACCGCGGACTTAGCGTTTGCATTTTTCCTGAAGGCGGCGTGCCTGATGATGAAAATGTATTACTTGGCGAATTTAAAGACGGAGCATTCAGGCTTGCGGTAGACCACCAGATACCTGTTGTACCGATGACATTTGCCGACAATAAAAAGCGTTTTTCGTTTACGTTTTTTAGCGGCAGCCCCGGTATTATGCGTGCTAAAGTGCACCGCTTTGTAGAAACAGAAGGCTTAACTACAGATGACCGTAAAGAACTTAAAGAAAGGGTAAGGGAGGTTATTTATGAGCAGCTTGTGGAGTATCAGAAGAAGTAATGCCAAATCAAAGGGAACGCGGATGCCACAGGTGCTTCGCAATCGCGGATTTTGCTTCTACTAATTCAACAAAATCCGCGTCATCCGCGTTCCATTATCACAAAGTTTTCATTGGGTTGTTACAAAAAAATAAAAGCATCCCCCTCATGGAATGCTTTTACCCTTAACTAAGCTCTAACCAACAAGAGCCTAAAAACTAAAACTTATGCCCGAATATAGGCCTATAAAATAAGGTTTAAAATTACCTGAATCTCTGCTAAAAGTGTTTACCTGATATTTAAACATAGGCTCAAAGTTAGCTTCAAACGATTTAAAGAAACGGTATTTAAAACCTACACCCACATTTGTACTAAAGTGTATACTGTTAAGGTTTTGCGCCTGGCCCACATTTGTAGTGTAGCCCTGTGTAGAAACAACACTTACATTATTGCCGTTTAGGAAAAGCGTACTAACACCACCTATGATATCTATCCCGAATTTTTTGTCGAGTAGTGCATAAGCCATCTCCACAGGTACTTCTACATAGCCTGTTTTTTGCATCATAGACCCGTTAAAGGTTCCTGCCGGCATTTGATTCTCAAAGAATGCATTAGGTGTAGCATAACCTGTACCCTGGTTTTGCACTACAATATTAGCATTGGTTCTTGCAGCAACATTTGTTGTAGATTTACTAAGCGAGGCATAAAACTCTACGCCCTGTGTTTCATAATTGAGATTTAGCGTATTAACACCAGACCGTATTGTTATCTTTTTAGTTAAAGCATAGTTAACACCTACGCCATAGCTCAGGTCGTTTTCATAACTTTTAGCATTGCCCGCAAACTGTCCGTCTATAGGTGAGCCTTGCGATAGTGAATTATAGAATACAGGAGCCAGCTGTGGCTTAACATTCCATTTGTTAGTTTTGGCATTATCGGCAAGGGCCTTATCTTTCTCTTCCTTTTTGCCTGCTTCTTTTTCTCTTAAAAGCTTTTCAAGCTCATTTTCGGGTTTTACGGTATCTGTAGCTGCAATTGCAGTTTCGGTTAAAGGGATGTCTTTATTTATTGTTACAGGAGGTGTTGCTGCATTGTTTAAAGGCTGTCCTTCTTTATCTGCTCCTATTGCCGCTACAGCAGTACTATTACTATTATCATTATTGTCATTAATATTGTTTTTGCCTGCCGGATTAATAGTGCCTGTAGCATTATTTGTTGAGGCTGCATTACCTGCAATAGCATTGTTTTTTTGAGTAAGGTTATTTAGTGTAGCGCCATTATTGTTTTGAGCTTTGCCCGTGGCTTTATTTCCTGATGACGTAGTACGGTTAGTAGCAACCGCACTGTTAGCTGTAGCCTTATCACTTATATCGCTTTTAATGCCACTATTAGATTTCGCATTGTTTTTTGAGGTATCAAACGGGTTAGTTGCTACAGCGCTATTGTGCTGATTGCCACTATTAGATAAAGTGTTTTTAGCTGTAGTTGCTATACCATTATTTTTTGATGCAGCATTGTCATCAGGCAATGCGATGTTATTTACAACAGCATTGCCAGGTTGTGTAACGCTACCGCTATTAGTGCTGTTAGCCTTATTGCTTTTACTATTATAAACAACTGCATTTTTAGATGGAGTACTAAATGGCTTAGTGTGTTTGTTTTTAGCATTTACAGTTTTACCGGTTTTTGTATTATCAAAACCATTGTTATTTTCGTTAGCATCTACAACAACGTTGTCATTTAACGTTGGTTTTTTAGAGCGGTTGTATACATCATCTGTATTTATATCGTTTTTAGGTAATTTATCTGTAGGTAATGTTTTAAGCGGTATGCCCTGCGCACCATTAGCATTATCAATAACCATAGGATTATCAGTTGTGCCATTATTTTCAATATTAGTAAAATAAAGCCTTAGTAATAGCCCCATTACAAGAATAGCAGCCACACCGGATAATCGTATCCAGATAGGGATAACCCTTTTCTTCTTTTTCTCCTCCAGCTCTTCCCGGATATTATCCCAGATAACTTCGGGAGGATTCTCTTCAAAGTCCTTAAACTTCTCCTGAAAAAGTCTGTCTATATTTTTTTTCTCGCTCATTTTGCGGTAGGTATGGTATTACCCTGGCGGGTTTCAATTTTTTCTTTAAGTATCATTCTGGCTCTTGCAAGGTTAGATTTAGATGTACCATCTGCAATATTAAGCATCGAGGCAATTTCTTTATGCGAATACCCATCTATAACATACAGGTTAAATACCATGCGGTACCTGTCTGGCAGTTGTTGTATAATAGCCATAAGGTAGTCCATGGGTATGTCATCTGCCTCTATTTCTACCTCTGCCTCTTCGGGCATGTTTTCGGTTACAATTTCAAAGATGCCCTCTGTCCTGTATTTTTGCAGTACATTGTTTACCATTACCCTTTTGGCCCACCCTTCAAAAGAGCCCTCAAAGCGGTACTGGTTTATTTTTTTAAAAATTAAAAGGAAACCATCCTGCAAATTGTCTTCGGCATCAACGCGGCTGCGGGAGTACTTTAAGCACACCGCAAACAGTTTAGGGGCAAACAGGCGGTACAATTGCTCCTGTGCTTTTATGCTGTTTTCCTGACAATCTTTTATGAGCTGTTCTAAACCCAATTAGCTTCCTTATTTATATATTATTGGCGCACTGGCAGTATTACCGTTAAAAATTTCCTGTTTCCAAGGGCATCGTCCCCGTTGTAAAATTTAAAAGTATAGCTATTAGTCTGCTCCAGCGGACACTGAAATGTGTAAGTAGCCTCCTCCGGCTCTACCATGGTTTCGGCACAGTTAGCATCTTCTATAAACAGCGATTGTACAGCCAGGGTTAGCGTATAACCATTTGCATCCATGTAAATGCCATTTACATAAAAACAGTCGTTAGGCCTTTTGTAATATATTTTAAAAGGGTAAGCGCGGCCGGGTGTAACATAATCAGGCGTAGAAACACTATCTGCAGCGATAAAGGCCATATTAAAATCTGCCTTTTCATCATTATCAATAGAACATGAAGTTAGCATTAGCAGCACGGCAAGGAGAAGTAAGCACTTTTTCATAAATCGGTTCAATGGTAATATAGTTTCCTTTACAAGCATTAGATACAAAAAAAACTAAAGGTTGCGTTACAAGGTATAAAAAAACCCGAAATAAATCGGGTTTTAATGCTATGCCATATTTTGCTTAATGGCATCTTTTATTTTCAGTTCCAGCTCGTCGGCCATTTCTGGGTTATCCTTAATGAGTGCCTTAACCGCATCGCGGCCCTGGCCCAGCTTGGTGTCGCCGTAGCTAAACCATGAACCTGCTTTACGTATAATTTCAAACTCTACCGCAAGATCCAGTATTTCGCCTGTTTTACTTACGCCTTCGCCATACATAATATCAAATTCGGCAGTTTTAAAAGGCGGTGCTACTTTGTTCTTAACGATCTTAACCTTAGTACGGTTACCAATTACATTTTCGCCATCTTTAATTTGAGACGAACGGCGGATATCTATACGTACCGATGCATAAAATTTAAGTGCATTACCACCCGTAGTAGTTTCCGGGTTACCAAACATAACACCTATTTTTTCGCGCAGCTGGTTAATAAAGAAAACCGTACAGTTAGTCTTGCTAATGGTACCTGTAAGCTTACGCAATGCCTGGCTCATTAAACGGGCATGAAGACCCATTTTAGAATCGCCCATTTCGCCTTCTATCTCACTTTTTGGGGTAAGTGCCGCAACCGAGTCAATAACCACGATGTCTATCGCACCGGAGCGGATAAGGTTCTCAGCAATTTCCAGTGCCTGCTCACCATTGTCGGGTTGGGATATGATAAGGTTAACCACATCTACACCCAGTTTTTCGGCATAGCCACGATCAAAAGCGTGCTCTGCATCTATAAAAGCAGCAATGCCACCGGCCTTTTGAGCCTCAGCAATAGCGTGCAACGTTAATGTTGTTTTACCCGATGATTCCGGGCCATATATTTCTATTATCCTGCCGCGAGGGTACCCGTTTACACCAAGTGCAAGGTCTACCCCAAGAGAGCCGGAAGGGATGGCTTCTACCTCTTCAACAGCCTGGTCGCCCAGTTTCATAACTGTTCCTTTACCGTAAGCCTTGTCTAATTTATCCAGTGTAAGCTGTAATGCCTTTAGTTTCGCTTCTTTTTCTGCGCTCATTTCTTATACATTAGTTTATGTAAAATTAAGGATTTTATTTGGGGTGGCAAAGGGGGTTTATGCCTGTATCAAGATTTATTTGCAGAAAAATAAAGTGCTTAAAAATTGAAAGGTAAACTATTCGCAGGATTAATGCTACAGTATGTATCTTGTACTATACATAAACACATATTTAATAAAATTTTCCTAAATTCGTACTATGAATTTAACAAGCAACCATATCGAAAAAGTAAAGCAACTTTGTGCTGCATATAATGTAGACACGATGTATCTTTTTGGATCGGCATTAAATTCAAATTTTAATGCCAATAGCGATGTAGATTTTTTAGTAAAATTTAAACCTATCGATTTAGCCCTTTATTTTGAGAATTATATAAATTTTAAGGAAAGCCTGAAAAAACTTCTTGGCCGGGAGGTTGATGTTCTGGAAGAGCAAACTTTAAAAAACCCTATTCTTATCAATTCTATAAATAAAAGTAAAGAATTGGTATATGGATGAATTGGTAAATTATAATATTGAATAATGTCTACCTCCTCCCCCTTACCACCCCAAACAACAACTCCGGTTCATTCGTAGTAATATAATCTGCCTTTTGGTTTAATAACGTTTCCATTTCGGCTTTGTCATTAACCGTCCAGGCATTAATGGTTAAGCCTAAGGCTTTGGCTTCCTTAATCCAGTTGGGGTGTTCTTTGTAAACGGTATAATGGTAATCAAGGCCGGTATAGCCATCCTGCTTAGCTTGTGCGGGGGCAATGTCTCCATTTAAATACGCCAGTTTAGCCTTGGGGCTTAGCTGGTGCACCAGTTTGCCTACATCATAACTAAAGCAAATATACTCTACCTGTTTTTCGGCTTTAAGTTTCTTTACAACGGCAACGCTCATTTTAGTAAGCAGGGAGGAACGCTCCGCGCTGACTTCAGATGTTTTTATTTCCAGTATAAGCTTCGTCTTTTTCTGCTTTAAGCCCTCACGCAGGTAGGCTTCCAGAGTTGGTATTTTTTCGCCGTTAGGGTGTTGTTTGGTAAGCAAGTCGGCATACATGCTGGTTTCTATGGGCAGGCCATAAAAGCTATGGTCGTGGTTTACAACTATAACGCTGTCTTTAGTAAGGTGCACATCAAATTCCGACCCATAACATCCTAACGCTATTGCCTGCTTTAAAGAGGCGATAGAGTTTTGGGGCAGGTTGTTGGTTTTCCATGCGCCACGGTGGGCAATAACGCAGTTTTTATTTTGGGCAAAGCCTGTAAGGGTAAATAGTAAACAGGCGGTTATAAAGAGTTTAAGGTTTTTCATGAGATAGAATCTAAAATTCAAAAATAGTAAGAAATAGGGTTGCAGATGTTATGGTAAGATTAAGGAGAAGATGTATAGCTGTACACATGAATATTAAAAACAATTGTGATTTTTAACGTATCTCTTTGATTGTATTAGGAAAAACATAACAAAACCTTTATTTACCTTAGCTTAAACAAATATCCAACATGAAAAAACTTGTACTCCTGCTATCTTTGGTTACATTATTCAGCTGCTCGAATGATGATGACACTAAGAACGAACCAAAAGAAAGAAAATTTGTAGATAAGGTTGTACTCGTTAGCAATGGTAATACAAGTACCATAACACTTACATACAACAATGCAGGAGAAATTATTGGGTATGACAGGTCAGGTACAACATTAACATACAAATACGATCAGGGCAGGCTGACCACAATTACTGATACCGACCTAAACAATACGCCTTATCAGCTAAGTTATACCAATGGAGAACTTTCTTCGCTTAAACATTATAATGATACCTATCCGGTAACACATAACGCTACAGACAACAGCTATACCTTTAACTTAGGAGAAATTAATTTTAAATTAGGCATTGCAGGCAGGGATATTGCTTTTTTAAATAATTTTGATGGTGTAAGCTCCCAAAAATTTAGCTATAGCACTCAGAACAAAGGGCCTATGTATAATATGGGCACCGAAAAGCCGTATTTAGTCCCGCTTTTTTCTGAATATGCTTATATTTTCCTGACATCGATGCCAACTACCCAGTTCAAAATAAATTCTGACGGTACCGAGAGAGTGTATAATGCAACGCATACTTTTGATGAAGACGGTTATGTAACCTCTACAGTGCTAAGGTCCGGTAATGAAGAATTTTTAAGCGCGCAGTTTCATTATGTTACGTTGTAGGTTTTAATATCTTATTACAGATGTAACAATATTTTGAGAGCAGTGAATTGCACCGTGGCTATTATTTATTCTTTAATTTCATTAACTTTGAATTCAAGAATAGAATCATGACAACATTAGATAACATAAAGAATAGTTTGATAGATAGGATTCTTGCCACAAAAAACGAGAAATTTTTACAGGCAATGACTACTATATTTGAATCTGCTCAAAGTGAAGAATTGGTTACATTATCGTCTGAACAGATTGAAATGTTGGCCATGAGTGAAGATGACATTTTAAATGGAAGATTGGTTTCTGAAGAAGATATAAAAGCATCAAACCCTGAATGGCTGCGTAAAAATAAATTGGACGGAAAGGCTCGAAAATAACAATATTAAACTCCAATGAAGTTAAGTAATTCTTTTAGCGGTGCACTAAGAACTTTCGTTTATTTTATGGCGAGCGGAAGCCAAAATACTTTAAAAGGTATTGATTATCTTTCTTTATATGGAGAAGAACCAAGTGCTATAGAAATGGTTTTTGCCATTTTTGCTAACGTTATTGATTTAGATGAAACGGGCGAAGTATTAAATGCAAAATATGCAGAGAAAAGGGCAACAGATTATTTGAGGTCTTACTGTGATCCAACCTTTCAGGTATCACCGCCTTATGAGGACTGGGAAATTGCATTGCATTAATTCATTACTACGAATTATAATAGATATTTGTCCCATCCTAAAAAATTTCTACCTTTGCAACGGTTCCGCCATCAGGAGCCATACATACTGAAATTTCTCACTTAAAAAATTGTATAGCATGCAACTGTTCAACACTTTAAGCGCAGAAGAAAGAACCGAACTTATAGAACAGTCCGGTAAACAGCGCCTTACGCTGTCTTTCTATGCCTACACCCATTTAGAAGACCCACAAGCATTTCGCGATTCGCTTTTCCTGGCCTGGAACCCTCTTGAGGTTTTAGGAAGGATATATGTAGCCAAAGAAGGTATTAATGCCCAGCTTTCGCTTCCGGCAGATCATTTTTACCAGTTTAAAGACCACTTAGATACCATACCATTTTTAAAAGATATACGCCTTAATGTAGCCGTAGAGCACGATGATTTATCGTTCCTGAAGCTTACCATTAAAGTGCGCGACAAAATTGTGGCCGACGGTTTAGACGATTCTACTTTTGATGTTACCAATAAAGGCATTCATCTTGGTGCAAAGGATTTTAATCAAATGCTGGAAGACCCCAATACCATTGTTGTCGATTTTCGTAACCACTACGAGAGCGAGATAGGGCACTTTAGAAATGCCATTACTCCCGATGTAGATACCTTCAGGGAATCATTGCCTGTTATAGAAAACCAGCTTACTAACCATAAAGAAGACAAGAACCTGCTAATGTACTGCACCGGCGGTATCCGTTGCGAAAAGGCATCGGCATTCTTTAAGCATAAAGGGTTTAAAAATGTATACCAGCTGGAAGGCGGTATTATAGAGTACACCCGCCAGGTTAAGGCTGAAGGTTTGGAGAGTAAGTTCATTGGTAAAAACTTTGTGTTTGATGCCCGCCTTGGCGAGCGCATTACCGAAGATATTGTAGCCCAGTGCCACCAGTGCGGTAAGCCATGCGACAACCATACCAACTGTGTTAACGAGGCATGCCATTTGTTGTTCATTCAGTGCGACGAATGCCGGGAAGCCATGCAAAATACCTGCTCGCCTGAATGTTTAGATATAATTCACCTGCCGGAAGAGGAACAGAAAGAACTGCGCCGGGGTATCATGAAAGGCAATATGATCTTTAAAAAAGGCAAGTCGGGAAGCCTGACCTATAAAAAAAGCGGCGAGGAAATTGTAGATGTTGCATTGGCATCTGCCCCAAAAGCTAAACCTGCAGCAAGACAACGTATTAAAAAAATGCTTGTAGGCAAGGGCGAACATTATTACCCTAAGGCACAGGTAGGCCAGTTTACTATAGAAGAGCACGAACTCAACATTGGCGACCGCATACTTATTTCGGGGCCAAGCACAGGAGAAGAACAACTTGTTGTAGAACGCATGCTCGTAAACGGTAAAGAGAGCAGCAAAGCTGTAAAAGGCGACAAGGTTACGTTTACGTTGCCGTTCAGGATACGCCTGTCTGACAGGTTATTTAAAATTACAGGATAAGTTCCTGACATACATTTATTAAACCTGCTATTATGCAGGTTTTTTTTATGCCTGAAAGTTGTTGATGAATAGTTGTTATAAGGCGCGTATTTTATAGAATTTGATAAAATAGGAGATAATGCATCACAATCTTTCAATACAATGTTATAATAGCAAGATATAAAAATGAATTTGATAATTGTAATCGCTTATATTTGCATTATAAAACACACACTATTACCATGTCTAAAATTCTTATTATTGGTGCATGTGGCCAGATAGGCACAGAGCTTACTAAAAAACTACGCAGTATTCATGGCAGCGATGCCGTTGTAGCGGGCGATGTACGTAAAGGCGACCCTGCTTTTGTAGCTTCTGGTCCGTTTGAAGTGGTTAACGCACTCGACTATAATCAGGTAGAGCATGTAATAGAGAAACATGGTGTAGATGAGGTGTACCTTATGGCTGCATTACTTTCGGCAACTGCCGAGAAGAATCCTGCCTTTGCGTGGGACCTGAATATGAATTCGCTTTTCCACGTGCTTAACCTCGCCAAGGCCGGTAAAATTAAAAAGATTTTCTGGCCAAGCAGTATTGCTGTTTTTGGACCTACAACGCCTAAACAAAACACACCGCAGTATACTGTTATGGAACCGAGTACGGTTTACGGTATATCGAAGCAAAGTGGTGAGCGCTGGGCAGAATACTACCATAACATTTATGGGGTAGATGTGCGCAGTATACGCTACCCCGGCCTTATAAGCTGGAGCACGCCTCCCGGTGGCGGCACTACAGACTATGCCGTTGATATTTACTACAAGGCACTTGCCGATGGAAAATACACCTGCTTTTTAAGCGAAGAAACCCGTTTGCCCATGATGTACATGGATGATGCCATTCGTGCTACAATAGAAATTATGCAAGCCCCGGCAGAAGACATAAAGATACGCTCGGCTTATAATTTATCGGCTATGGATTTTACCCCTGCCGAAATTGCCGAAGCGATTAAAAAAGAGATTCCCGACTTTACTATAGACTATGAGCCGGATTTCCGTCAAAAGATTGCTGACAGCTGGCCACAAAGCATAGACGATAACAGCGCCCGTACGGACTGGGGTTGGAAACATGACTTTAACCTGGAGGCAATGACTAAAGATATGCTGGAACACCTTAAATAGTTTTCAGTTTCAGGCACAGTTTTCAGAAATTAAAAACGGATAATGTGCATGCCATGCTAACACACTATCCGTTTTTATGTTAAATAGATCTATTGCTTCAAGAGTAATTTTTCAATTAAAGCGTCTTCATATTTAGCCTTTAGCGGGATTACTTCTTTAGAAACTTCATTGGGTACCGTCATAGAAAGTACGTAGTGTTTTATTTTCCAAACCTTACCCTCTTTCTCTAAAACGCCGCTGCCACGGCAAATTTTCATTTGGGTGTCCAGCAGTTCATCAAACCAAGCCGTTTTTCCGTCTTTATTAAAAAACACATGGCGCTCCAGAGTTTTAAAATTCCAAGCCTTGCCTTTGTCAAAATGAGGTTTGGCAAAGGCAGCAAAGGCTTCAGTTGTCCAGTTCTCGGTAGCGTCAGTCCCAATGTAATGCGCATCGGTTGATATCTTATCAAAATAAGCCTTATAATCTGCTTTTCCGGCTGCGGCATGCCAGTCGTTTAGCAGCGTGTTAATGATGGCTATTTCATCGGCAGTATTTATAGCCGACGGTTGGTTTACATACAATGTTGCCGCTATGGATATGGCTGAAGTAAGGAGGATTAGTTTTTTCATAATTATAGTGTTGACACGAATTTCACAAATTTACACAAAAAACAATTCGTGGTAATTAGTGAAATTCGTGTCTGTATTTACCCCAGCATTTCATTATGTTGAGAGAGGTCAAGGCCCTGCTCTTCGGCTTCTTCCGATACTCGTAGTGGAATAAAGAAGTTAGTTACTTTATACAATACAATTGCTCCAAAGAAGGAGAACGCAGCAACCAGTACTAAAGCGATCATGTGGTGACCAAAGATATCCCAGCCGCCGTGCATAAGGCTTGCGTTTTCGCCTTCGGCGAAAATAGCAGTAAGTATCATGCCCATAATACCGCCCACGCCGTGGCAGGCAAAAACATCGAGGGTATCGTCAAAACGTTTCAGGCTCTTCCAGTTTACCATCATGTTGCTCACAATAGCTGCAATAAACCCAAAGAACATGCTCTTTGGTACCGATACAAAGCCTGCAGCCGGTGTAATGGCCACAAGCCCTACCACAGCTCCTATACAGGCACCAAGAGCCGAAACCTTGCGCCCGTTAATACGGTCAAAAAACACCCACGTAAGCATGGCCGAAGCCGATGCTATTGTAGTGGTAGCAAATGCCATAGCTGCGGTGTGGTTTGCTGCTAACGATGATCCTGCATTAAACCCGAACCAGCCAAACCATAACAAACCGGTACCCAGCAGCACAAACGGAATGTTAGTAGGGATATATTCTAAATGCTTACGCTTGCCAATAACCAGTACCCCGGCAATAGCGGCAAACCCGGCACTCATGTGTACCACGGTACCGCCGGCAAAATCTTTAACGTGAAAGTAGCTGCCTAATAATCCGTTAGGATGCCAAACCATGTGGCATAGGGGGGCATATATAAATATGGAGAACAGGCAAATGAATAGCAGGAACGATACAAAACGGATACGTTCGGCCAGGGCACCGGTAATAATAGCGGGGGTAATAATGGCAAACTTCATCTGGAAAAGGGCAAACAATATAAACGGAATTGTAGTTGCCATTTTAGAGTTGGGGTGCTCATCTACATAATCAAAAAAGGCGAAATCGGTAGGGTTGCCCACGAGCCCGTAATGCGTACCGTTTATAGTTATACCAAGCGGACTCCCAAACGACAGGCTAAAGCCAACCGTAACCCACAGCAGGCTGATAACACCAAGGCAGATAAAACTTTTAAGCATGGTGCTTATTACGTTTTTTCGGCCCACCATACCGCCATAAAAAAAGGCAAGGCCGGGTGTCATGAGCAGCACAAGGCACGAAGCTGTGAGCAGCCAGGCAACATCGGCGGGAACAATAGTATCAGTGCTGTTAAAGTCAGCATTTGGCGCACTAACAGCGGCGTGATCCCAAAATAAACCTGTAATGGCTATTGCTGCAGTAATTGCGAAAGCTACTATCCAGCGTTTTTCAAGTTGTTTTTCCATGATACCCTATAAATTTATGGGGTCAAAAATATAAAAATTAAGTCAAAGAGTTGGTGTGGTGGTAAAATTTGTGGGGTCTAAATTTATAGCTAAATATTATTGTCTTTTTGAATGCAGGAAAATGCCGACTAATGAATAAAGTTAGCGAATTTTTTGATGAAATTAGAGCTAACCTTTTAGATTTTAAATCCGTAAGAGAATACATCTGTATTATGCGTGCATAAAAAAGTTAATAACTTAACAAAAGGGTTACGTTTTATGTCGATTTTTTTACAATATTGCACGGTATTATTATAAACATAAAAACAGCAGGTATGGACGAATTAATGAACACCGTAGAAGCTAATAAACTATTTGAAGCCATTGCCGATATTGCCTTTATTGCCGGGCAAAAAGGTTTTGCATCGGGCGACTCCCGCGAAGATATTGCCGAATTTATCCGTTGGGCCCATGAGTTTGAAACCGTGCACGAAGACACCAACTGGGACGAAGTAGATTATGTTACCGCTATGGAGGCTTTTACAATGAACAAGTTGAGGATCGATTTGCAGTAGGAGTGAGTTAATTTAATAATATCCTGTCTAATAAATTTTCAATTGCCAAACCTAAATGAGTTGGCTCTTGTGTTATCTCTACATTTTCGAATTCATGCCATTCATGATCATCTTCATTTTTCGTATCGAAAAATAATGATGGTACTCCCCATTTAATAGCCTCAAAAAATTCTCCATCAATCAAATTCTTTCTAACTATATCTGTAATTAAAGCTATAGATATATTATTCGGATTTGATAAAACGACGTCGCCAAACTGCTTGTAATTACCTGCATCTCTGTATAGGTAATTGAATTTTATATTGTTGGGCATGAATTTCTGAAATAAGTTAATCCCTCAAAGATACAAAATACCCGGACTGCACTCCGTTGTTTTATAGTCTGCATTTTGCAACATTTGTTAACATGAATGTTAAGCTAAAATTCGGACTCAAAATAAAAGAGCTAAGGAAGCGTAATGGCATTTCTCAGGAAAAGCTTGCAAACTTGGCTGAAATAGATCGCACATACTTACCTACTATAGAAAAAGGAGAACGTAATGTCTCAATTGTAGTTATCGAAAAATTAGCTCATGCTTTAGGTGTAAAAATTAAAGACTTATTTGATGAATAGGGCTTATTATGCTGCACCGATATTTGATTTTATAAAGGAAGATTCAGATAGCGTTTATGGAAAAATCTCTGGAAATTTTGATTTAAATAATCAGGCTATTCAACAATCAAATGCCTGGAAAAGTCAGATAAGGATACTTAAAAGTGCTCTTGAAGGTTTTCAAGGAAAGATTTATTTTGAGTTTACCATTCCACGGATGGGCAAGCGGGTTGATAATATTGTCATAATTGACAATTGTATTTTTATAATCGAATTCAAAATTGGCTCGTCTATCTACGATAATTACGCCAAAGAACAGGCTTTTAATTATGGGCTTGATATGAATAACTTTCATGAAGGGAGCCATAATAAAATCATAGTTCCAATTCTTGTAGCCGATATGGCTCCGGAATTTAATAATAACTATTATAGAAGTTTCGATAATTTATACGATACTATAAATTCTAATTCGGCCAATTTATCTAAAGTTGTAAGTAAGACATTATCATATTTTAAAGATAATGAAGGTATTGATATAGATTATTGGGAAAACTCTATATACAAACCAACTCCGACTATTATAGAGGCAGCTACGGCGCTCTACAAAAAACATAATGTAGAAGAAATATCAAGAAGTGATGCCGGAGCAGAAAATTTATCAGTTACATCAGAATGTATATCTGAGATAATTGATTTTTCTAAAAAAAATCATAGAAAATCAATTTGCTTTATAACAGGTGTCCCCGGTGCAGGCAAAACATTAGCAGGATTAAACATTGCAAATTTACGATCTAATTATAATGATGAAGAAAATGCTGTATTTTTATCGGGTAACGGGCCTCTTGTTGATGTTTTAAGAGAGGCATTAGCTAGAGATAAAGTTAAAACAGGTAAAGAAGAAAATGTTGCGATTACAAAATCTGTAGCGTCATCCCAAGTTAAATCATTCATCCAGAATATTCATCATTTTAGAGATGCATCAATTAGAGATACTATAAATCCTCCAATTGAAAAAGTAACTATTTTTGACGAAGCACAACGCGCATGGACAAAAGAGCAGGCATCTAATTTCATGAAAAGAAATAAAGGAATTCCTGATTTTAATAAATCAGAACCCGAATTTCTTATAGATGTTATGAACAGACATAAAGATTGGTGTACAATAGTTTGTTTAATTGGTGGCGGTCAAGAAATCAATACTGGTGAGGCAGGATTAGAAGAGTGGATACGACCATTTGCAACGGGATTTAGTGATTGGAGCATCTACTATTCTTCTGAAATTACTGAAGATCCAAATTATATCAAAAATAGAAGTACACTTACCATATTAGAAGATAGAAATGCTACAAAAAAAGCTGAATTGCATTTATCAGTTTCATTACGATCATTCAGGAGCGCTCAACTTTCAAATTTTATTCAAGAAATTATAAGCAATAACGCTATTCAGGCTTTAGATATTTACAATAAATTTATTAAAAAAGATTATCCAATAGCTATTACGAGAAATTTAGATACTGCAAGAAATTGGTTAAGAAATAAAGCAAAAGGGACGGAGCGTACGGGTGTTGTAGCATCTTCTGGAGCAATACGCTTAAGGCCATTTGGATTAAATGTAAAAGCTAAAATAAATGCACCTATCTGGTTTCTTAATGATAAAGATGATATTAGATCTTCCTATTTTCTTGAAGAGGTTGCTACAGAATTTGATATACAAGGACTGGAGCTTGACTGGACTTGCGTAGCTTGGGATGGTGATTTATTTTATGATAATAGCAAGTGGAATTATAAAAAATTTAAAGGTACGAAATGGCAAAATATCAGTAGTCCTGATATTATAAATTATCTTATAAATTCATACAGGGTACTGCTTACAAGAGCGAGACAGGGAATGATAATTTACATTCCGGATGGTAATCCCCAAGATACTACAAGGCCAAATTATATATATGATGGTACCTTCGAATTTTTCAAAAGTATAGGTATAGAGGAAGTCTAATCAACTTGCAGCACAAATTCAAATCTACAATTTTTAAATACACATTTATGGATTTGGGTTTGCCTAATTGTATGCGATAAATCTAAAATAATGTTCGTTCTTGACCCACATTGAGGGCATGTTGTTGGTTGGTCAGTATAGAGATAGACATCTGAAAAATTAATCATCATTAACAAAATTAATTTATTCTCTTTAATGCGTCCGCCTACTATTGACCTCATAAAAATTTATATATCAACAAAATTTACTGTAAGAAAACATGGCGTAAACAAAAAACGCCAACCTTTCGGTTAGCGTTTCAGCACAAAAAAACCGGCTCCCGCCGGTTGTATATTTTTAGTTAATGTTTTCCGTGACGTCCATGTCCATGACCACGGCCGGGATTACCATGATGCTTTACAGCTTTGTAATGATGCCTTGGCGCAGAAACGTAGGCAATGGGCCTGCCGGTCCTGTACACCCGCGGGTATCTTTTTACATAAGCAGCATGATGTATATAAGGTGCATTGCCATGATAATTAGCCACAACTACCTTAGGGCCTCTAAAGTTATAGGTTCTGTAAGCAGGAGGCAGGGCGCGAGAACGTATCCATCGTTTATTGCTTACATACACATACTGATTAGCGCTAACATCATAATACGTAGCAATATCGGGCAGGTAATAGTATCGGGCGGTAGGGGCGGCTTTGGCAACCCAAACCGGCGGTGTACCTATATTTACATTAACAGCTACCTGTGCCTGTGCCTGTGCAAGTGCACCCATAAAGAGCACTAAACCTAAAAGTAATTTTCTGACTGATTTCATGACGCTTTCTGTTTTTAAGGTTAAACTTGTAAAATGTAATTGTAAGTCTTTCTTACACCTTACCTAAAACTGCGCCATTTTTTGAGCGAAACTTGTGTTTAAGAAAAATTTAATATTTATACGTATTACGTATTTAGAACTATTACCCCTCCCTCCTCAGCTTTTCGCGATGCATGGTTCCCCATTGCGATAACGATTCTAATACTTCGCCCAGGGTTTCGCTGTATTCTGTTGGTTCATATTCTACTACTACCGGCACTCCGGTGTAAACGGTACGCTTTATAAGGCCGTTAATTTCCAGGTCTTTTAACTCGTTAGAAAGCATCTTTGCCGATATGCCATCTATGGCACGCTGTATTTCGTTAAAGCGCTTGTGCCCTTCGGTTAAGGCAATAATAATTCGTAGCTTCCATTTACCGCCTATTACATACAGTGCATCTCCTACTGCATTAAGTCTTCCTTTACAGGCTTGGGGCGATATATCGGGTAATGTTAACGTGTTTCTTGCCATAATTATAGTGTTTAACTAACGTATATGTTAGTACTAACCTAAAGTATACTACTAACATTTGGTTAGTAAATGTATGTAATTTTGTCTTGTAAGTAATCATAAATAATTAAATCATGAAAAATATATTGCATGTTATAAGTAGCACCCGTGGCGAAGAATCTATAAGTACACAACTGGGTAATGCTATAATAACAAAACTACAGGCTACAGAATCGCATAGTGTTGTTGTTACTACCGACCTTGAAAAAGAGCCGTTACTGCACCTTAATAATAGTCTTACTAAAGCAATCAGGACACCAATGGACCTTCGTACAGCCGATGATACCGAGATTATGAAAGAGTCAGATCAGGCCATAGCCGACCTCTTTGCTGCCGATACCGTTGTTATAAGTGTACCTTTGATAAACTTTAATATTCCGTCGTCGTTAAAGGTGTGGTTAGACAATATTATTCGTGCAGGTGTAACTTTTAGCTATAGCGCCGATGGGCCAAAGGGGTTGCTAACGGGCAAGAAAGTTTATATTGCTCTTGCTTCGGGCGGCATATATTCTGATGGTCCTATGCAGTCTTACGATCATGCTACGCCTTACCTGCAAAGTGTGCTGGCATTTTTAGGTCTTAAAGATATTACTGTTCTTCGTGCAGAGGGTACTGCAATACCGGGCATTCAGGATATAGCTTTAGAGAAGGCTGTTGAGAGTTTTGAACTTGCAGTATAACGATGTCTTTTAAATAGATTGAAAAGCTTTTTTTATTGAAGGCTTTACGGAATTGGAAAATAATTATACGACTCAACCAATATTTATATTTATTTTTGGGAATAACTCAATAATTCCAAAAAAAATGAAAAACATCTTTTTATCTATCCTGTTTCTTACTACTGCATTTACTTTTGCCCAAAATCAGGAAATGCAATGGCTTAATAAACCTAAAAATATTGAGGCTAAACCTGATAAGCTAAAGTTTACCGTAGAACCCGGAACCGATTTTTGGCAGGTTACACACTATGGTTTTAAGCGCGATAATGGACCATTTGCCTATATTGAGGCAGAGGGTGATTTTGAAGTAAGCGTAAAAGTTACAGGAGAATATAAGGAGCTGTTTCACCAGGCCGGATTGATGATTCGTATTGACGAAAAGAACTGGATAAAAACAGGGATAGAATTTGTAGACGGCAAGCAAAACGTAAGTGCTGTGGTAACAAGAGACGTGTCCGACTGGTCAGTCATTACCCGTAAAGACAGCCCAAAATCAATTTGGTTAAAACTGTTGCGTAAAGGTGATTATGCAGAAATAAAATATTCGTTTGACGGTAAAAATTATGAGATGCTGCGCCTGGCTTATTTTCCGCCAAAGGTAAAAGTGCAGGTAGGCATGGTAGCCGCTGCGCCCGGCAAGCTTAGTTTTCCGGTAACTTTTGAAAATTTTGAAGTGAAGAAAGTGGAGTAAAACTTATTAAAAAAAATTACATAAATGTATAATTTTATAGTTCTTTAATGAAAGAAATACATAGCTGCAGTTTCATTTTAGTATCCTGTATATATAAATAATCAGTTTATTGATACTTACATATTTTTTTGTAGCATAAAAAAAGCCTTACATTGCTGTAAGGCTTTTAAAGCTCCCCCTCTTGGGCTCGAACCAAGGACCCTCTGATTAACAGTCAGATGCTCTAACCAACTGAGCTAAGGAGGAAACTGTATATTGTTTCGTGATTATATTAGGTTGATACCTCTTTAAAATCACTTGGTTTTTTATAATTCTTAAAGGCTAATATTTCGCCTTTATTGCGGTGCAAAGATAGAACGTTTTTTAAATTCTGCAAACAAATTTTAAAAAAAGATAAAACTTTTTTTTCGGTCTTAATTTACAATCAATTGGTAGATGTCTTTACCAAAAACTAAAGCCATAAGGCTTAACAAGATAACCATACCAACGGTTTGTACAACCCCCGCTGCCTTATCTCCCAGCCTGCGGCCGGTAATCATTTCGGCAATGGTAAATATAGCATGACCGCCGTCAAGACCCGGTATAGGGAGTATATTCATAAAGGCAAGCCCTATAGAAAAAAGCGCGGTAAAGTTCCAGAAGAACTCCCAGTTCCATGATGTAGGCAGTTTAGATGCTATACCCACAACACTTGTTACCTGCTTGTAGGCACCGGTACTTGGACGAAGGATTAATTTAAACTGCTTAATGTTATACACAATAAGATCGTAAGACTCGCGCATAGCAACAGGAACAGCCGAAAAGAAGTTGTAGTGCTCTTTTATAATATATTCTTTAGCAACAGTAGGTTTTTGCATAATGCCCACCACACCCAGGCTGTCTACACCTGTGTTTACTTTAAGTGGCTGCCCGCCTCTTATAATGTCAAGCTCTATAGCGCCTTTTTTATGTTTAAAAGCCTGCTCGCTAAGTTGGCCCATGTACATAAACTTTTTACCCTGTATGCCCACTATCTGGTCGCCCACTTTAAGCCCAGCTTTAGCAGCACCCGACGATGGCGAAACAGAATCTATTGTTACACTGTTAACCATGGGGTGCATAAAATCACGGCCTTCGGTTTCCAGTATCATTTTTTTGCTTTCGTCGCTAAGAGGTATAGTAACAGGCTTGCCATCACGTAATACCTCAACATTATCGCCTAACAATACGTCCAGCACCATCCTGTCAAAACGAGGCTGGTATTTGCCATCGGCTTTAATGATTTTGTCGCCGTCTTTAAAGCCTACTTTTTTCCCGGTTTCGCCAAAGGCAAGCCCGTCCTGCTGAGTAACTTCGGTAGAAACATACCTTTTACCATACGTGCTGTATACCACAGTAAATATTAACCACGCAAGCAATATATTTACTATAATGCCGCCCATCATGATTATAAGGCGCTGCCAGGCCGGTTTAGAACGAAATTCCCACGGCTGTGGCTCGCTCTTTAGCTGCTCTGTATCCATGCTTTCGTCTATCATTCCGGATAATTTAACATATCCTCCTAACGGCAGCCAGCCTAAGCCCCACTCTGTTTCGCCTATTTTTTTCTTGAATAATGAAAATCCCGCATCCATAAAAAGGTAGAATTTCTCTACTCTTACTTTAAACATTTTTGCGGTTATGTAATGACCAAATTCGTGCAGTATTACCAGTATAGACAACATTAATACCAACTGGGCAATCTGAATAAGTGTATCCATTTTTAAGTTTTAATTCAACAAAGTAACGCACAAAAATAGTGTTTTCTGATTTACTTACTACTATTTAAATTTTGGAGCCTATATTTAAATGTTTGTTAATAATGACGAATGCAATTTGCAATTAAACATTGCGGGGTAACTTTACAAGTATTAAATTTAATCCGTAAGATTATTCATGCGGAAAATATTTTGGGTTTACCTCCATCATAATATTACAAGGGTTATCGTTTTTTAACTAAAACCGTATTAATGCAAACACCTTTTGCTCAACCATAAATTAAAACACTAAACTATGTCATCACTATTTTCTATCCTCCAGCTAAAGAGTATAATTTTAAAGAACCGCATTGTTATATCGCCCATGTGCCAATATTCTGCCGAAGACGGTTTTGCTAACGACTGGCACCTGGTACACCTTGGCGCACGTGCCCTGGGTGGGGCTGGGCTTATTATTCAGGAAGCTACGGCAGTATCGCCGGAAGGCAGGATATCGCCCGAAGACCTGGGTATATGGAGCGATGATCACATTGAAAAATACAAACAAATAACTGCCTTTATACAGGCGCAAAACGCATTTCCGGGTATACAACTGGGTCATGCGGGCCGTAAGGCAAGTGTAACAGCACCCTGGCAGGGCAACCGCAAACTTACACTCGAAGAGAACGGCTGGCGCACCGTTGCCCCAAGCCCTGTTCGATATAGTGAAGAGGAAGAACACCCACCTTTAGAGTTAGATAAAGAGGGTATTGCAAAAGTAATTGCCGATTTTAAGGCTGCCGCCAAAAGAGCGCACGAAGCCGGCTATAAGGTGGTAGAAATTCATGCAGCACACGGTTACCTCATCCACCAGTTCTTGTCGCCATTATGCAACCAGCGTATTGATGAGTATGGCGGGAGTTTTGAAAACAGGATCCGTCTTTTATTAGAAATTGTAGATGCAGTGCAGAGCGAATGGCCTGTAGATTTACCATTATTTGTCCGCATCAGCGGAACCGACTGGGCTGAAGGTGGATGGAACGAAGACGAATCGGTGGAATTAGCAAAAAGACTAAAACACACCGGTGTAGATGTTATAGACTGTTCATCGGGCGGGGCGGTAGCGCACCAGCAAATTCCTGTTGGGCCCGGCTACCAGGTACCTATTGCAAAACGTGTTAAGCATGAGTCGGGATTATTATCAGGTGCCGTAGGCCTTATTACAGATGCCCATCAGGCTGAAGACATTATAAAAAATGGCGAAGCCGACCTTGTGTTGTTTGCCAGAGAATCGTTACGCGACCCCAACCTTCCGTTGAGGTTTGCCCACGAGCTCAATGTAAATGTGCTTTGGCCTAAGCAATATGAAAGAGCCATGCAAAAACAGGGCAGGGCGTTTTAGTTTTAGAGAAATGCTGATTATAAATGAACACGGAGGCGAAATTTCAACAGAGATGCTTCCTTTATCAGAATGACACAGCGTATTTATAATCAATAATTTAATGAGCGCTTTGTGATTTTGAGCGAAGTGCAACGAAGTCGAAAGATCTCAAAAAAGATTCTTCCTTACCAGAATGACACAGCATGTTTATAATCAATAATTTAATAGGCGGTTTGTCATTTTGAGCGAAGTGCAACGAAGTCGAAAAATCTTAAAGAAAGATTCTTCCTTACCAGAATGACACAGCATGTTTATAATCAATAATTTAATAAGCGGTTTGTCATTTTGAGCGAAGTGCAACGAAGTCGAAAAATCTTAAAAAAAGATTCTTCCTTCGTCAGAATGACAAACCACAATCATAAGCCTATAGGTTTATGTAAATAAATATAATTCCCATTCCAGGCTCCCCTCTCCTTTGGAGAGGGGTTGGGGGTGAGGACAAATAAATTACAATGCAAAAAAAAATCAAAACAGCCCTGCTGTCTTTCGGTATGTCGGGTAAAGTATTTCATGCCCCATTTTTACAACTCCATGAAGGTTTCGAACTTTTAGGGAGCTGGGAGCGCAGTAAACACCTTATCCAGAAGGATTATCCCGAAGTTAAAAGCTATGCAACTTTAGAAGATGTGTTGGCCAGCGATGCCGAGCTCGTCATAGTAAACACACCCGTAGATACCCACTACGAATTTGCCAAAAAAGTACTTGAGGCAGGAAAGAACGCCTTGGTAGAAAAAGCGTTTACTACTACTGCCGCCGAAGCAGAAGAGCTAGTGAACCTTGCTAAAGAAAAGGGGCTCAAACTTGCCGTTTTCCAGAACAGGCGCTGGGACTCTGACATTAAAACGGTTAAAAGTGTGATCGACCAGAAACTCCTGGGGGCTGTAGTAGAAGCCGAAATACGTTTTGACCGTTACAACCCCAACCTTAGCCCAAAAGCATGGAAAGAAGGCACTAATGCCGGTGCGGGAGTATTAAAAGACCTTGGCCCACACATTATAGACCAGGCCATTTACCTGTTTGGATATCCTGAAGCGGTTTCGGCAGATATTCGCACATTAAGGGAAGGGTCTCTGGTAGATGATAATATAGACATCACTTTATTTTATGCCGATAAACGCGTTCGCCTGCATGCAGGTTTCTTTAACCGCGAGCAACTGCCGGCTTACATCATTCAGGGGCGTAAAGGCAGTTTCTTTAAAGACCGGGGCGATGTACAGGAAGATACCCTTAAAACAGGAGCCAAACCTAACCTGGCCGATTGGGGTACTGAACCTATAGAAAAATCGGGATTATTACATACAGAGGTGGACGGGGTGGTGATACGCCAAACCATACCAACATTACAGGGTAATTATTACGATTTGTTTGATGGCCTTTACCAATCTATTACCGAAGATAAACCGGAGCCTGTTACAGCTGAAGATGGCCTGAGGGTAATGAAAATTATAGATGCTGCAAGCGCAAGCAGCAAACAAAAATGCGTGATTAATTTATAATACAATTAGTATCATGGAAAAAAGACAATTAGGCACTACCGATTTGCATGTGTACCCTGTGGCCTTTGGAGGTAATGTTTTTGGGTGGACCATAGACGAGAAAAAATCGTTCGAGATACTGGATGCTTTTACCGGCGTAGGATTTAACTTTATAGATACCGCCGATGTATACTCACGCTGGAAACCGGGTAATGAAGGCGGAGAAAGTGAAACCATTATAGGTAACTGGCTAAAAAAGAACAAGAACCGCAACGAGGTTATTATTGCCACTAAAGTGGGCAGCGACATGGGCAAAGGTAAAAAAGGCCTTGCCAAAAAATACATTTTACAGGCAGCCGAAGATTCGCTTAAAAGGTTACAGACCGACCATATTGATTTGTACCAAACCCATTTTGACGATGAAAGCACGCCTATTGAAGAAACCCTTGAAGCTTATGCTCAATTGATAAAAGACGGTAAAGTGCGCCACATTGGAGCCTCTAACCTTTCGCCGGAAAGGCTTAAAGAATCGTTAGAGATTGCTGCGGCAAATGGCCTGCCACTATACCAAACCTTTCAGCCGGAGTACAACCTGTACGAAAGGGAAAAGTTTGAGAACGGTTTAGAGCCTCTGTGCCTTGGTAATAATCTTGGTGTACTTAACTACTATTCGCTTGCCAGCGGATTCCTTACCGGCAAGTACCGCTCTAAAGACGATCTTGCACAAAGCGCGCGGGGGGGCGGCGTAGAAAAATACCTCGACGACCGTGGTTTTAAAATACTCGCTGTGTTAGACGAGGTTTCTAAAACCCTGAACTCTAATCCGGCTACGGTTGCACTGGCATGGCTTATACACCGCCCGTCGGTTACAGCACCCATTGTTAGTGCTACCAGCATCGATCAGTTGCAAAGCATTATCCAGGCACCGGACCTTGCCATTACCGCCCACGAAATTGAGCTGTTAACGCAGGAAAGTGCTTGGTAGTATTAATTAGCAACAGGCAATGAGCAATAATTTACCACATAGTTACATAGCCATTATCGCTAACTTTAGCTTACATAAGATGCCTCTGGCATAACATATAGCTTTTTATAATTCTGTTAGTGTCAAAGGCGGTAACCTATGAAAACTATGGCATTCAAGCTTAGTTCTATGTCACTATGTGGTAAAATTTGTAAGTGCAAACTTATAATGCAAAAACAAATGAAAGTATTTACAACACGCAAAATGCCGCAGGCCGGCATCGACCTTTTAGAAGCCGAAAGCTATGAGGTTACCGAATGGAGCGAAGACCGGGAACTTACGCAGGAAGAACTTATAGACCGTTGCAAAGCTGCCGATGGTATAATACTATCCGGGCGCAGAAAGATAGACAGGGCCTTTTTAGAAGCGTGCAGCCATTTAAAAGTGATCTCGTTATTTTCTGTTGGGTATGATAATGTAGATGTAGCCGCGGCCACGAAGTTTAAGATCCCAATTGGGCATACGCCCGATGTACTGAGCAAAGCAACTGCCGATACTGCTTTTTTACTGTTATTAGCCACATCGCGAAAGGCATTTTACCATCATAAAAGGATCGCAAAGGGCGACTGGGATTTCTTCTCTCCAACTGCCGATTTGGGTATCGATATTCACGGTAAAACCTTGGGTGTGTTAGGTCTTGGCAATATAGGTTTCGAGATGGCGAAGCTTTGCAAAAACGCCTATGGCATGAACATTATTTACCATAACCGCAGTAATAATGAACTTGCCGAAAAAGAACTGGGCGCCAAAAAAGTTTCGTTTGATGAGTTGTTACAGCAAAGTGACGTGATATCTGTTCATGCTAACTTAACAGATGAACTTAAAGATATTTTCAATAAAGACGCTTTTGCCAAAATGAAGCCTAATGCCATTTTTATAAATACGGCACGGGGCGGCATCCATAACGAAACTGACCTTACAGAAGCATTAGAAAACGGAACAATATGGGGGGCAGGCCTGGATGTTACCAACCCCGAACCTATGGATAAAAACAACGCACTCCTTGATATGCCCAATGCTTCGGTACTGCCGCATATTGGTTCGGCCGTACAGGAAACGCGCGATGCTATGGCAGTGCTTACCGCAAAAAATGTTATTGCAGCATTTAAGGGAGAGCAACTGGTTAAATGTGTTAACCCGGAAGTATATGATAAATAGCATTTGCTTATTTCAAGTAGTACCGTACTTGAAATTGCAGTGTTTGCCAAAATTATTTAAAATGAAAACAATACTAAACCTTATCCTGCTTGTGGCAATAGTCACATCGGTTCATGCACAAGAAAAGCCTCTTGAAGCTTCGGGCCTTATGCTCGAAAATATTAAGTACCCTTTCCCTGTTAAGGAAATAAACCTTAACATACAGGGGCAAAAACTGGCTATGGCGTATATGGATGTACAGCCCGCCACGCCTAATGGTAAAACCGTGGTGCTATTGCATGGCAAGAATTTTAGCGCAGCCTACTGGGAGCAAACGGCTAATGACTTGTCTAAAGATGGGTACCGCGTTATCATGCCCGACCAGATAGGTTTTGGTAAATCATCCAAGCCTACCAATATACAGTATAGCTTTCAGCTATTGGCGCAAAACACCAAGGTTATATTAGACGGGCTTAAGGTGTCTAAAATATATTTATTAGGCCATTCTATGGGTGGTATGGTGGCCACGCGCTTTGCATTGATGTATCCGGATATGGTAGAAAAGCTTATACTGGAAAACCCTATTGGGCTTGAAGACTGGAAAACTGTTGTGCCCTACCAAAGCGTAGACGACTGGTATGCCGCCGAGCTAAAACAGGATTACCAAAAAATGAAGGACTACCAGCTGAAATTTTACTATGACAATAAATGGAAACCGGAATACGACCGCTGGCTAAACATCAATGCCGGGTGGACGCTGAATAAAGAGTATCCTGTAATTGCAAAAAATGCTGCGCTTACTTATGATATGATCTTTACCCAACCGGTAGTTTACGAATTTGAAAACCTTAAAATGCCTGTATTGCTTATAATAGGCCAGCGTGACCGCACGGCTTTAGGCAAAGGCAAGGCACCAAAAGTTGTGCAGGAAAAACTGGGAAACTATCCTGTTTTAGGCCGCGAGACTGCAAAGAAAATAAAAAACGCTACCTTAGTAGAAATAGACAATGTGGGCCACCTGCCGCATATAGAGGCTTACGATAAATTTATTGGCCCGTTTAAAGAGTTTTTAAAGAAGTAAGGGTGTTGTATATTTGCAAATTATGGATACCGAAATAAACTTATCACGCAAGGTTCGCAAGCCCCTTAAAGCATATAAGGAAGCAAAACAAAGCTACCTTAACCGTATGCGCCTCGCTGTATCGCTTTTTTATTTTTCTATGGGGCTTACGTTTGCCACATGGGCAAGCCGAATACCTGATATTAAGGAAGCGCTGCACCTTAGTGAAGCCGACCTGGGTACCGTGTTGTTCTCTATACCCTGCGGGCAGTTGCTCATGATGCCCTTTTCGGCTAAGATCGTAGTAAAGTATGGCAGCAGTAAAACCGTTGTTGTAGGCATTATTTTGTATATAGCCGCTATGGTTTCGTTAGGGTTTGGCAGTGAACGCTGGCACCTTATGCTGTCTTTGTTCTTTTTTGGAGTGTTTAGTAATTTTACCAATATATCTGTAAACACACAAGGCTTACTTACCGAGGGCATTTTTAAAAAGCCCATTATGTCGTCATTTCATGGCGCGTGGAGCCTTGCCGGTTTTACGGGCGCGCTTATAGGTTTATTAATGATGAATATTGGCCTGCAGCCACGCATCCATTTTACTATAGTTGCACTGTTACTGTATATTGTTATTGCGTTAAATTTTCGCCATCTGGTAAAAACCAGGCCGGCTAAGCCTAAAGCGATAGAAGCAGAAAAGGAAAGAAGTTTTTTACCCAAACTTAACCCTGCGTTAGTTTGGCTTGGAGTTATAGGTTTTTGCAGTATGGTAAGCGAGGGTATAATGTTCGACTGGAGCGGTGTATATTTTAAAGAGGTGGTAAAGGCACCGGAATCGTTAGTGGTTCTTGGCTACACTTCCTTTATGATCATGATGGCATCCGGTCGGTTTATAGGTGATAAGGTAACGGCACGCTTTGGCCGAAAAAAGGTATTGCAGGTAAGCGGCGTGCTAATATCCGGCGGTATGTACCTTGCCGTATTTTTACCTTATATAATTCCGTCAGCCATTGGCTTTATGCTGGTAGGGCTTGGTGTTAGTACCGTGGTACCGGGTGTGTACAGCATTGCCGGCAAAACGCCTGGCATAGAGCCAAGCAAGGCGCTAACGGCGGTATCGAGCGTTAGCTTTTTAGGCTTTTTAATAGGCCCGCCCGTTATTGGATACATAGCTCATGCAATTGGGTTGCAATACTCATTTGCTATAATAGGAATATTTGGTATTGGGATAGCACTACTTGTAAACAGGGTTAAAGCGATAGAATAAGTGGTCAGTAATCATTGTTAGTCGCAGTTTAAAGACTCTTTAGTTTATATACAATCACAGTCACGCTGAGTAACAACTCTTAGATAAAAAGTAAATACAAATAATTCTCAATCCCGTTATGGCTCCTGCCTACCGGGACTGAGACTTAAAACTAAAAATATGGAATACAGGAAAATAGGAAATAGTGATCTTGAATTATCAGTAATAACCTTTGGTGCATGGGCTGCCGGAGGATGGATGTGGGGCGGAACCGAACGTAGTGGCTCTATTGATGCCATTCGCAAATCGTATGACGAGGGCGTTACCTCTATAGATACAGCACCTGTTTACGGGCAGGGCGACAGCGAAGAAATAGTAGCCGAAGCACTACAGGGTATTTCACGGGATAAGGTACAAATTATTACCAAATATGGTATGCGCTGGGACCTTGCAAAAGGCACCCTTGCCATGAAAAGCAAAGACAACAGCGGCAACGATATTGATATTTACAAATATGCCGGGCGGGAAAGCATTATAAAAGAATGCGAAGATAGCCTGCGCAGGTTAAAGACTGATTATATTGATTTATACCAAATTCACTGGCCGGATATAACCACTCCTATTCAGGAGACTATGGAAACGGTTGCCCAACTTATAAAGCAGGGTAAAGTGCGCCATGCAGGGGTTTGTAATTATACTGCGGGGCAGGTTGCCGAAGCCAGCAACTATGTAAACATTGTTAGCGACCAGGTACCTTACAGCATGGTAAAGCGCGATATAGAAAAAGAGTTAGTGCCTTATTCGCTCGAAGCTGTAAAATCTATTATTGCTTACAGCCCGCTGGAGCGTGGTTTACTTACCGGAAAAATGAAACCCGGGTACACATTTGAAGAAGGCGACCACCGTGCTGACATTTATTTTTACAATGACGAGAACCTAAAGCGCACTAATGGGTTTTTAGATAAACTGCGTCCGCTTGCCGCCGAGAAAAATGCAACATTATCGCAGCTTGTATTGCGGTGGACAATAGAGCAGCCCGCCATTACCATTGCTTTGGCCGGAGCGAGAAATGCAGAACAATCAGTACAAAATGCAAGGGCGGTAGATGTGAAGCTAAATAAAGAGGAACTTAGTTTTATTACTACACTGCTTAATGAGCTTCATTTAGTTAAGTAATTTTAGAAGAGATTTCCAGACACATTGTGCCCAAAAATTTAAAGCAGGGGAAGGCATAATTATAATTAAAGATATTTGAGCTTTTTTGAGCTTAATGAAATGGCATGTTATTTTATATGCCGCTTCTTTAAAATTTAAGATCATTGCATCTCACTTTGAATATTGAGGCTGAGGTTGAGCTTCCTGAAAACAAAAACTTATTTAGAATACATTGTGCCCATGTACTTATAAATTGCCCATTTATTTCTAAAGGCTTAAATGGCCCGGCAATATCGTTTTTTTAAATTTGAGGTGTACAAAACACTTTTTGGGAGGTCATTTTACTGCCTTTCTCCTAAATTTAACATGTAAAAGAAGAAAACTTTACATTCTGACAAAAAATAAATGGAAAAACATGCGGTATACTCATTTAATTGTTACACTTTTGCGGTAATTAATATATATTATGGAATCAGGAAAAGTAAAGTTCTTCAACGAAGCAAAAGGATTTGGATTTATTGTACCTTCTAACGGTAATGCAGATGTGTTTTTTCACATCTCAGGTTTACTTGAAGATCAGGTAAGAGAGAACGATTCAGTTGAATACGAAGTAGAAAACGGTAAAAAAGGTTTAACAGCAGTTAATGTTCGTATTACAGAATAGTTAACGACAGTTAAAAACATTGTACAGACTTAGTAATAGTATACACAGTCTGCTATACAAGTAAAACGAAAGGCCTCGCAGTAATGTGAGGCCTTTTTGTTTATGCTATGCTGTCTATAAGTTATTCTCTGCTTACAATATCATTTACAATCATACCTGCATGAACCCTTGAGTTTTCTATAAACCATTTATGGGTTTCCAGTCCGCCGCAAACCACACCGGCAAGGTAAAGCCCCTGTACATTAGTCTCCATTGTTTCGGGATTATATTGGGGCGTGCACTCTAAACTTTCGCTCACATTAATCCCTGCTTTTTTAAGGAAATCAATATCCGGCCTGTAACCTGTTAGTGCCAGTACAAAATCATTCTCTAAGGTTATATTCCCATCGGGGGTAAAAATATCTACTTCGCCGTTACGAATTTCGGTAACTTCCGAATAAAAGTACGCCTTAATGCTGCCCTCGGCAATTCGGTTCTCTATATCGGGTTTAACCCAATATTTAACCCGGTCGTTTATCTGGTCGCGACGAATAACCATGGTTACCTGGGCACCCTTGCGCCAGCATTCCAGCGCAGCATCTACAGATGAGTTGTTTGCCCCCACAACCAGCACTTTGCTAAAAGCGTACTCATGTGCTTCTTTATAGTAATGGCGCACCTGTGGCAGGTTTTCGCCGGGAACATCCATATAAACAGGGATATCATAAAAACCGGTAGCGATAACAACATTGTGTGTGTTGTACCAGCCTTTATCAGAATGTAGTATAAACATACCCGACTCCTGTTTATTAACAGAGATTACTTTCTCGAACATTTTAATATGCAGGTTAAAATGTTTATGCACGTTGCGGTAATATTCCAGCGCTTCCTGGCGGCCGGGTTTAGGCGCAATGCAGCTAAAAGGCACATTGCCTATCTCAAGCTTTTCGGCAGTAGAAAAAAAGGTCATGTACAGCGGGTAATTAAAAAGGCTGTTAACAAGGGCACCTTTCTCTAAAATAACATAGCTTAGGCCTTTTTCATGTGCTTGTATGGCACAGGCAAGACCTATAGGGCCACCGCCAATGATGATAACATCGTATACAAAATTGCTTATTGCCATGTGTTATAAGGATTGCGGCTCAGGTAAGCGTTGTAGTAACACTCTGTACCCGTTACTTCTTTGCCCAGCCATTCTGGTTTAATAAAGTTTTCATTCTCATCGGCAAGTTCAATTTCAGCAATCACAAGCCCCGCGTTATCGCCAAAAAATTCGTCGACTTCATAAATGTGATTGCCTGCTTTTACTTCATGCCTAATTTTATCTATCGCGCCTTGTTCACAAATAGCAAGCAGTTGTACAGCATCGGCTACAGATATTTCTTTTTCCCACTCCATACGGCTGGTGCCGCTCTCGTTGCTTTTACCTTTTATTGTTAAAAAACCCTGGTCTCCTTTTGTGCGTATGCGCACAGTACGATCGGGTACAGAGCTTAGGTAGCCCTGTATAATACGTTTTTGTGTATAAGCCTGTTGCTTGTAACTATCGTTAAGTACTAAAAACTTGCGCTCGGTCTCTATCATGTTAGTATAAAAATGTAGTGGCAAGTTAAGGATTTTTGAACGATTGACGGTTATGGCACAGGACTTCGATTCCCGGTATTTTTTTATATACGTGCTTAAGGTCTTTAATAAATGGTTTTCTATAAACTAATATATCAAGTGATCTCGTGGTCCTGCAGGTTTAAAATTAGAGGATGGTATTGTGCTTTAGTGGAAATAAAATTTTGGACTATACGGTTTTACAATAAAAATTTCGATAATCTTATTTCTGTAAGTGCCATGTTCAAGTGAGTTTAGTTGTGTTAAACCAAATTTTTTACTTTGATGCTTGCTTTTTTATTTTATAACCAGCTACTTAAGTTAATTAATTAACAGATTAACAAAAACACTCATAACATTTATATACATTAAGGAAATCATTGTGAACACTACAATTAATTTCTTTACTTTACGCCACAAATTATCAACCATAAATCATGCAGAAAAATTATTCATTTAATTTAAAAAAGAAACACTTTTTTTTAATACAAAAAAAAGCATATTTAAGCCCTGTTGAGAAAATATTATTTACAGTATGTGCATTCTTATGTTGTTCGGTTATTGCACTTGCACAAACAGGCGAAACCTGCGCTACAGCAATTAACCTTGCAACACTTACCAGCCCATACAGCTCAAGTACCTTTAATAAGGTTAATGATGCCCAGCCAGTTTGTGCTACAGGTGCATCGCCCGATTTATTTTACTCTATTGTAGTTCCCGTAGGCGATGTACTTACAATAGGGCAAACTGTAGCAAATTATGACTTTGCTAACTCACTCTTTTACGGGAGCTGTACTAACCAGACCGCTATAAGATGTACAAATTTTGCTACTCAAAGCACTGTGTGGCAAAACTTAACCGGTACATCACAAACGGTATACTGGCTACAGGACGGCCTTGATGGTGATGCAGGTACATTTACGCTGCGATGGTCTGTTACGCACCCGCCCGCCTGCGATGTACCTGTAAATGCAGATGCAGTTTTAACATCACCTTCTGCCGTTACAATAAGTTGGTCAGTGCCTAATACCGGGTCGCCTACAGGGTATCAATATGCTGTTACCACATCGGCCACACCACCAGCAAATCCTACAGCAACATCGCAGCTTAGTGTTGCAAACATTGCTGCGACGCCAAATGCAAATAATTATTTACATGTACGTTCTGTATGCAGTGGTGCAAACAATAATAGCGAGTGGGTAACTTACGCTTTTTTTGGGGGTTACTGTTTGCCGGTTAATACCACTTCTACAAGTTACTACATAAGCGGAATAACTACTACCGGTGGAGAAACTAATATTACTAATACAGGTACAGGTTTTAGCGGCTATACTAATTATTCGGCTACAAATTCTGTATCTACATATGCCGGCGGGTCATTTGCAATCACGGCTACACACCCATCCGGGACATATATTTATGGTGTATGGGTAGACTGGAATAATGATTATGAATTTACCCAGAACGAGCGCAGCATTTTTTCGGGAGCCTTAAGGTCTCCTGCCGCATTAGGCAATGTAATTGTTCCTGCAGGCACTGCGGTGGGACAATACAGGATGAGGATACGTAATGCAAATCAGGGATCGCCTTCGCCGTGTGCAGATCATGCCTGGGGAGAGGCAGAAGATTATACCATTAATGTTATAGATATTACGGGATGTATCGCTCCTTATGCGCTTTCTGTATCACCGTCAGACTCGCAACATGCTAATTTAAACTGGACAGCACCAGCACAGGGCGCCACACCAACCGGATATGAGTATGTGTTTGGCACAGATCATGAAGAGCCTACCGGGCATGGCGAAGTTGTTACAGATCCTTATATGGATTATGCACTGTATGACCAAACACAATCTGCCTACCTGTTTGTGCGCAGTGTTTGTGCCGATGGGGTGTATAGCCCATGGGTAAGTTTTGAAGTTTTAGATACTAATTTGCAAGAACTTACTGCAAATGATGTTGTTGTTTACAAAAAAAATGACACAATAAATATAACAACGGGTACTACAGTAATGACTGGTATTACTATTTATGATATAAGCGGACGAAAACTTTATAGCCATGCAGCAATTAATAGCACTACAGCTATGGTTAATAGCCTACACCTCCAACAACAGGTAATTATTGTAGAAGTTGCAACTGCAAAAGGAACGGTTAGCAAGAAAATAATATTTTAAACAAATTGTTTAAAATGGTAAAGAATCCTCATGCACAGCATGAGGATTTTTGCGTTTTATAAATGGGATAATAATTTATAGTGTGTATTTATAGTACATTTATACCTTGAAAGATTAGGAAGGCGGGCAAATAAACAGAGCGTATTTATGTTTAAAATATTTAAATATTATAAATGGTTAGTATTATGTTTTAGTATTATAACTGTGGCAAAACTAAATGCACAGGATAATAAAGATGTTTTAAGTAATAAAATAGAACAAAACAATAAACTTTATAAAATAAATATAGATAAGGCATTTAAACAAATTGATGGCTTGCTTGTTGATGCCGTTAAGACCGGCGACTCGTTGTCTGAACTTATTTTACTGGATAGAAAATGCAGGTATTACTACAGTAAAAACGATGTTAATAAACTCATAGATTCTTCAGACAGGTTAAAAGACAAGTCTGCTATTTACAAAAACAGCAACTATGAGGCAATGAGCCATGTATATATGGCAGAGGCATATTCTATTAACTCGCTCACTAAAAATGCCTTAGAAGAATTAGACAAAGCCATGTATATCCTTGATACTAACAAGGAACCCAATGCTAAAACCTTTTATACAAAATCTAATGCCTTAATTAGCCAGGCCAATATATATAACGACCAAAAAAATTACAGCAAGGCCGTACAAAAAATAAAAAAAGCCATAAAAAGTTTTCCGGGGAAAAAAGGTTCAGAGTCTTATAATAGTTTTCAGTATATAAATTATTCCAATCTTGGTGGTATATACGTTAATTTAAATATAGATTCTGCCGCTTACTATGCTTCAGAATCTGTAAGGCTTTCCCCCAAAGAAGAAGGCGACGATAAAATAATGTCTCTTAACTATTACGTTTTGGGCAAAGGGTATCTTGCTCATGAAAATACTGATGAGGCCTTAAAATATTTTTTAAAATCTGATAAAATAACTAAAGAAAACGGGGAGTTGTCTAATGCCATAGATCTTTATCAAAATATAATTTCTATATATTCCGGCCGGGGCGATTCTGTAAAAGCAAGCGAGTACAAAAACAAATTACAGGAATATGAATTGTTTACACTAAAAAGCAAATACAACTCCCTGCAGAAAGTAATTAGCAAGGAAATTGATAAAAAGCCCAATCAATCGAACAATTTACTTTTGCTTCTATGTGGCCTTGCAGCATTAATTACATTTATAATTATTGTTGCAATTATTTATAAAAAAAGAAGTAGGCTAACACAATTTGAACCGCAGGATTATACCATGACTACTAAAGAATATGAGCTTTTATTAGAAATGATAAAAAAAGACGACTCATCTTTTATATATACGTTTGAGAAACTTTATCCTGATTTTATAAACAAACTGCTACTTTCCTGTCCACAATTGGTTCAGACAGAGATTGAATTTTGTGCCCTGCTCAAGATGAAATTATCTACTAAGCAAATTGCCCAATTAACCTTTATTGAGACCCGTACTGTGCAAAACAAGAAGCACCGAATTCGTAAAAAATTAAATTTGCCACCCGATTTGGATATTTATCAATGGTTTGACACGCTCTAACTTTTAAAATAATTTATTGATAATCAGAATAGAGTATGTATTAAGTACCTTTTAAAATATTAAAAGTAACGTTTTGTGTAGTCATTTAAATGCAAAGATTTAACATTGTTTTTACATTTGGTGTATGTTAACCATTTAATGTTTCAATGAAAAAATTCTATAACTTTAAACCGGTCGGGTTATTCAAATCTGTAGCCGCAAAAAAGCTTTTACTGTCAGTAATTCTTTTAATCATCAATACACCATTAATTGCACAAAATTCTATTTGTGTGCCGTCATCGCCTTATGTTGATGGAAATGGTATCACAAATGTTATAATAGGAACTATTAATAACCCTACAGAACTTGAAACAGACAACTATGGTAATTATTCTAATCAGGCAGCAAATGTTGGGCAGGGAGTTACGCAAATCTTTAGCATAACATTAAATACTTTCGATTCCTATCTTGTAAAGATTTGGATAGACTGGAACAATGATTTTATTTTTGAAGCAAATGAAGAAGAAGTTTACAGCGCAACTTCTGATCGTACAGGGACAGCTATTTTAAATGGTAATTTTACCGTACCTGCAAATACAGAATTAGGTAACCACAGGCTAAGGATAGGTGGTATTATTAACTGGGCAGACGGATTAACTCCATGCTCAACAGGCGAATTTTACACAGTTTTTGAAGATTATACCATAAATGTTACTGTACCACCATCGTGTTTTACCCCGGTTAATGCCATAGCAACGGCTACTGCACCCGGTACAGCAACTATTTCCTGGTCAGCTCCTGCATCCGGCAATATGCCGGCAGGTTACGAGTATATTATAGACGCAAACAATGTTGCTCCCACATCTGTTACAGGTACAGCAACTACTGCTACAAGTGCCAGCGTAACAATAGAGAGCAATGTTTTTTATTATTTGCACGTAAGAACAAATTGTGGTAACGGCGATTACAGCGAGTGGACAACATCGCCCAGGTTTAGGCATACTTTAGGAGATACCTGTGCTACTGCAATAAACCTGCTAACACTAAATAGCCCTTATACATCTAACACAACGGGTGCAGGAGATGATTACACTACAGCATGTTCAGATAATACTGCCCCGGATATATTTTATAAGGTAGAGGTGCCCGTGGGCTATGTTTTAAATATAGAACAAACCGATAGCGATTACGATTCGTTACATACTATTTTTTATGGTAACTGCGGTACCGGCACCACTTTGGAATGTAATGGCTACGGAAACTCCGGTATAGTGTGGGAAAATACGACAGTTGGCACACAAACAGTCTATTGGGTACAATATGGCTACTCTGGCAATGTTGGGGCATTTACATTGCAATGGTCGTTAACACCACCCCCGGCGTGTAACATTCCAAGAAATGTTTTAGGAACAATGACATCGCTTACTACGGCAAATATAAGTTGGACTTTGCCTATTACAAGTACGCCTGTAGGTTATGAGTATGCCGTTACACAAAGCCAGGATCACCCGGATTTTGGGACACTAACCACAAGTTTAAGTATACAAGGTGTTACAACAGCGGCAAATGCCTTAAATTATGTACACGTTCGTACAAAATGTGGCGCAGATGAATTTAGCGAGTGGGTAACTTATACATTTTATTCAGGACACTGCGTACCTAATTCATTATACCTTAATTATTACAATATTGTAAGCTTTAATACAAGCAACGGATCGCCAGATATTGCCAACAACGTAGCGCAAACGAACCCCTACACAAATAATTTTGACACTATGGCGGTAGGGCAACTACCAGGCAACTCAATTAATTATGCAGCACAGGTAGATGATTATACAAGCTTAGCAATATGGGTAGACTGGAATAATGACCTTGATTTTCAAGATGAAGGGGAACGTGTTGCAAGCCACGTTTACCAGGGAGTTAACGAAGTATACACAGGGTCTGTAATTGTACCCTCTACAACCTTGCCCGGAACCTATAGAATGAGGGTACGCTCTCGCGATGCAGCAATAGGAGCTCCATGTGGTACATATGATTATGGTACCGCTCAGGATTATGCTATCATTGTTGGCAATCCGCCGGCATGCTTTAACCCTGTAAATGTTGCCGGTGTGGCAACTGCACAAGGTACCGCACATTTAAGCTGGGCAACTCAAAATGCAGGAAACATCCCTGCAGGGTATGAATATGCTGTTACAACATCTGTAAGTCAGCCGGATAGTGTTCTGGAAACTACAAGTACAACTATAGAAAATTACCCGGGGCTTACAAATGGTACCTATTATTACCTGCACGTTAGGGCTAATTGTGGCAATGGAGACTATAGCCAGTGGGTAACCTCTGTAAAGTTTAGGTATCTTGAGGGCGATACCTGCGAGTCTGCTATAAATCTTACACCTCTTACCAGTCCTTATACCTCTACAACAGATGGAGCCGCTAACGATTATACACCTGTTTGTGGCAGTAATACATATGCGCCCGATATGGTATATTATATAGAAGTGCCAAACGGATATACATTAATAAGCCAATTGGTAACAAGCAACTATAATTCTAATTATTCTATATTTTATGGCGACTGCATTAATCAGTCACCAATTGCATGTTTACTGTCGGGAGGTTTCCCTGTTCCTTGGCAAAACCTAACAGGCAATGCACAAAATGTGTACTGGATTCAGGATGGCGGAGGTACAAGCGCAGGCGAATTTACCATTTCATGGAGTTTCCTGCCACCACCTCCATGCGACTATCCTTTAGATCTTGCTGTTAACAGCACATCGCTTACAAGTGCTAATGTAAGTTGGGAATTACCTAATACCGGTACACCGGCAGGTTATGATTATGCGGTTACGCAATCTGACACACCTCCTGAAAACGTAATATTTACCACAGAGTTATCGGCCACCGTTAACAATGTTGTAGCAAATGCTACTAATTACCTGCATGTACGCAGTAATTGCGGTGAAACAGATGGTAACAGCGATTGGCAGAAGATACCTTTCTATAGTGGTTATTGCATACCAGAAAATACAGATGAGAACCACTTTATAATAAGTGTAAGCACAACCGGTGCACAAACAAATTTTACAAGTACAAACAATGCCTTTAGTGCTTATACAAACTATACAGCACCGTATAGCGTTACCAGTTATCCGGGCGGTTCATTTAATGTGCAGGCTACAGCACCCGTAGCAACAAATGCTTATTTATACAGTGTATTTGTAGACTGGAATAATGATTATGATTTTACAGATGCTGGAGAAAGAGTTGTAAATACGGCTACCCTAACATCTCCTGCTAACCTGGGCAGCGTTAATATTCCTGTACAAACACCATTAGGTTCCTACAGGATGAGGATAAGAAATTTATTTGTAGGGTCTCCTGTTAATCCGTGCGGACCTGGTCTGGGCGAAGCAGAAGATTATATATTAAATGTTGTAGCTGCACCTGCGTGCCTGCCCCCGTATAATCTTTCAATAAACCCTACAGATACAGGATATGCAAACCTTAACTGGAGTGCTCCCCAAATTGGTGGTGCCCCTACAGGGTATGAATATATATTTAGCCCTGTGGCAAGTGCCCCTGCACCGGGTGCAAATGCTACATTTACTCCATCGTTCTTTGTAGGCGATGCAGAATATGATCCTGCACAACCTGTTTACTTGTTTGTACGCAGCGTTTGCGGTGATGGAGATTTTAGTTCATGGACAGCGCCAACCAGTATTCTTGGCATTGATGCTGCACAATTACTGTCAAACAGTATCATTGTATACAAAGAAAATAGCAGTATAAACATTACATCAGGCACAGCTTTACTATCGGGAATTACCATTTATGATACACGCGCCAGAAAGCTATATAGCCAGACAGAAATAAACAGTGCTGCAGCAACGGTTACCGGGTTGCAATTACAGCAACAGGTGCTCATTATAGAAGTTGCTACTATTAAAGGAAAAGTTAGTAAGAGAATAGTTTACTAAATGTTTGTTGTTTGTTAGTAATTTGTGAAATCCCCACGCGCTGCATGGGGATTTTTATTTGATGTACGGGCTATTTCGCAACTCGCTAACTTTAACTATATTTGCCGATTAATACCTACCTTTACTGGTATGCCTGCGTAAGCGATAGAGGCGGTATCCCCCGTAGCGTAGCGAAGGGATAAAGCCGAAAGCGCGACGCCGGAATGTAATGGAGGTGGTACGCCCTAAAAAATTGATATACGAAGAAGATGAAGCATATTAGGAATTTTTGCATTATTGCACATATTGACCACGGAAAAAGTACCCTGGCCGACCGCCTGCTGGATGCCACACAAACGGTAACCAAGCGCGAAAGTCAGGCGCAGTTGCTGGATAATATGGACCTTGAGCGCGAACGTGGTATTACCATTAAGAGCCACGCTATACAAATGGAGTATACGTATAAAGGTCAGGAATATATACTTAACCTTATAGATACCCCAGGCCACGTAGATTTTAGCTATGAGGTATCGCGTTCTATTGCTGCCTGCGAGGGTGCACTGCTTATTGTAGATGCTGCCCAGAGCATACAGGCACAAACTATTAGTAACCTGTACCTTGCCTTAGAGAATGACCTGGAAATTATCCCGGTACTTAATAAAATCGATTTACCGAGTGCAAACCCAGAGGAGGTAAGCGACGATATTGTAGACCTTTTAGGCTGTAAGCTCGAAGATATTATACCGGCCAGTGGCAAGACCGGCCTTGGTGTAGAGGCAATACTTGCCGCCATTATAGAGCGCATCCCTGCGCCTAAAGGCAATCCTGATGAGCCATTACAGGCCTTGATATTCGACTCGGTATACAATCCGTTTCGTGGTATCGAGGTTATCTTCCGTGTTATAAACGGATCGATAAAAAAAGGCCAGAAAATTAAATTTATGGCTACCGGCAATGAATATTTTGCCGACGAGATTGGTACGCTTAAACTTAACCAGGTGCCTAAGCAAATTGTGGGCGCAGGTGATGTTGGTTACCTGATTTCGGGTATCAAGGAAGCAAAAGAGGTAAAAGTAGGTGATACCCTTACCGATGCCAAAAACCCTACCCAGAACATGGTGAGTGGTTTTGAAGACGTAAAACCAATGGTATTTGCCGGTATTTACCCGGTAGATACAGAGGATTATGAAGAGTTGCGCAACTCTATGGAGAAACTGCAGCTTAACGATGCTTCGCTGGTATTTGCACCGGAGAGTTCGGCAGCACTTGGTTTTGGTTTCCGATGCGGATTCTTAGGGATGCTGCACATGGAAATTATCCAGGAACGTTTAGAGCGCGAGTTTGATATGACCGTTATTACTACGGTGCCCAACGTATCGTACCTTGCCTTTACCAAAAAAGAGCCTGAAAAAGGCTTCATAGTAAACAACCCGAGCGACCTGCCTGAGCCTTCCAGACTGAGCCATGTAGAGGAGCCGTATATTAAAGCTACGATAATTACAAAGTCGGACTTTGTGGGTAACGTAATGGGCCTTTGTATAGAGAAGCGCGGTATTATTACCCACCAGACGTACCTTACCACAGAGCGTGTAGAACTTAACTTTGACATGCCACTTGCAGAGATAGTGTTCGACTTTTACGACCGCCTTAAAACGGTTTCTAAAGGCTATGCCTCTTTCGATTATTCGCCTATAGGTATGCGTACCTCAAAACTTGTGCGCCTTGACATATTGTTAAACGCACAGCCGGTAGATGCACTATCTGCACTTATTCACGAAGACAACGCCTACAACATTGGTAAGAAAATGTGTGAGAAACTAAAAGAGCTTATACCGCGCCAGCAGTTTGATATTCCTATACAGGCGGCTATCGGGGTAAAGGTAATTAGCCGTGAAACGGTTAAGGCTTTGCGTAAAGACGTTACCGCAAAATGTTATGGGGGTGATATTTCGCGTAAGCGTAAACTTCTTGAAAAACAGAAAAAAGGTAAGAAACGTATGCGCCAGGTAGGTAATGTGGAAATTCCGCAGGAAGCCTTTATGGCGGTGCTTAAGCTTAATGATTAATTTTAGATATAAGATGACAGATATTAGATCCCGCTTTGGCGGGATTTTTTGTATAGATTTAATTTAAAATATTCTGTAATGAAAATCCTTAAAAACATTGAATTTTTAGAACAATTACAAAGTGGTCAAAGTTTGTTTTACCAATTAGACATACGCCTTAGTTTAGCAGTAATAATTGATTTAAAAAAGCTAAACAATGAGGTTGTTTTTAGAGAGTGTTTTTTTAAAGGAGAAAAAATTACATTTATATCAAGTGAGATAAATGATGTAGCATTATCATTCAATAATTGTCAATTTTTTGACAATGATATTTTTTTTGATAACGTAGAATGCCGCGAAATAGCTTTTAATGAAGTAAGTGTTCATAATATATTAAGCATTGATGCCAAGAATATTACTAAACTTAGTATTAGAGAATTCAGTGGTTTGAAAAGCAATCTCGTCCTACAAGGAAATATTGATGGGGTCAACATTTTTAACAGCAAATGTTTTGGCGGAATAATTTGTCAAAATGTTTTTTGTAAATTTTTCGCAATAACCGGCTCATACATATCTGATCTTCAAATAATGCATTGTAAGTATGACTCTTTTAATGTGTCTAAAAATTTCTTTGTTGAATCCGCTGACCACTATACTAATTTTAGCATCTTTGAAACATTCGAATTTTCCAAAAATTCGATAGATTCTAATTTCAATTTTTATGGCTGTACATTTTCAAAAATTACAAGGTTTGAAAATTTAGATTTAACCCCAAATTCTAAATTTGGAATTATTGATTCGACGTTTAATGATAAGGTTTTATTTGATTATTCTTCACTTGGAAAATTTAAACTTATTAATGTTGATTTTGTCAATGAGGCTTCATTTCAAGAAACATGCTTTACAGAAATCGACTTAGTTAAAATTTATTTCAAAAATAATGTCTTGTTTGATCAAATTGAAATTAGAAATATAAATTCATGCAATAGAAAAACAATAAGAACTATAAAACAGCAACTCCAAAAAGCAGAAAATAAAATTGATTATAATCGTTTTAGGGCTTATGAATTACATGCATATTACCGAGAACTTAACTGGAAATGGAGTGAAGGATTTAGGGATAAAGTTGTTCTTGGTGCTACGATATTGTCTACGGGTTTCGATCACAGTTGGAGACGGGCATTAGGTTTTACATTAGGATTTGGCTTACTGTTTTATTCATTGTTTTTCATTTCGGTAAATCACCTTTTAGATTGGGATTTGTCTAACTGGAGAGAATATGGAACTGGATATTTTAGGTTTCTTATTGTAACTGATTTATATAGTCCGTTAGCAAATGGAAGAGAATACATAAGCAATACTAATTTTTTAGGTTGGATTGTTTTCATCCTTGGCAAAATCTTCATCGCCTTTGGCATTTACGAAATGATACAAGCCTTCCGTAAGTTTAAAGCATGAGTGTAGTTTGTCCTGCAAGGTTTTTAAAACCTTGTAGGTCTCAAGAAATAAACCTACAAGGTCTCAAAGACCTTGCAGGTTGTCGCGATGTTAAAGGCTGTATATATGTAAACCAGTCAAAATCTCAAAAATTCAACCGCATCCCGTCTTCCTCCCACATTTATCCGTACCTTTTCATAAACAAAATACCATGCCTAAAACAGCCATTATACTTGGTGCCAGTGGTGCTACGGGAAGCGAACTTCTTCAACTGCTCCTGGCCGACAGCCGCTACAGTACTATAAAAATCTTTGTAAGAAAGAGCCTCAACATGGCCAACTTTAAAATAGAGGAACATATAATTGATGTGCTGCAACTGGAAAAGTATGCGCCTGACTTTACCTCCGATGAGGTGTACTGCTGCATAGGCACTACAAAAGCTAAAACACCTGATAAGGGTGAGTATTATAAAATTGACTTCGGGATTCCTGTAACTGCGGCTAAGTTGGCTAAAGCAAACGGGATTGATAAATATATTGTGGTATCTGCTGTGGGGGCAAATAAAAGCAGCAGCATTTTTTACAGCCGTACCAAAGGCGAAATGCAGGAAGCGGTGCAGCAACAAAATATTGCCCACACGTACATTTTACAGCCGTCGCTTATTGTGGCGCAACGGTCAGAATCGCGCGTAATGGAGCAATTGTTTATTGGGTTGTGGAAGTTAGTCAACCCGCTGCTTTGGGATGGCGCTGCCAAATACAAAAGCGTTACTGCTGCTAACATTGCAAAGGCTATGGTGTGGCTGGCAAATAACAATTACCCTTATGTTATTGTAACAAGCGATAAAATAATTGACCTGGCTATTAAGGCATAGAATTTAAAACTTTGTAACTTGCAGCTCTGTCACTTTGCAACTTAAAATGGACGATATCCCAAAAAAATTCGACCGCATAGTAGCCATCCTGATCCAGCTACAATCTAAAAAAGTAGTGAGGGCGCAGGAGCTTGCCGAACGTTTTGGCGTGAGCCTCCGTACTATTTACCGCGACATGCGCTCGCTGGAAGCTTCGGGAGTGCCGTTGTATGGAGAGGCCGGTACAGGCTACTCATTGGTAGATGGTTACAAGCTGCCGCCGGTTATGTTTACCAGGGAAGAAGCAGCAAGTTTTATTGCCGCCGAAAAACTGGTACAAAAATTTACCGATAAAGCATTAGGCGGATCGTACAACAGTGCGATGTTTAAAATTAAGTCGATCCTTAAAAATGAGGATAAAGACTGGCTGCAAAACATGGAAGAAAATGTACTGATGCAGCAAACTCAAACTATAGCACCCGACCCTGTGCCGAATGTGCTTGCCGAGCTTATGAAAAGCAGTGCCGAAAAATATTGTGTTACCCTTCACTATCAGTCTATGGATGCCGAAAGCATAGGCCAACGCCTTATAGAGCCCGTAGGCGTTTTTCATGATTACAGCAACTGGTATGCCATAGGTTTTTGCCACTTGCGCAACGATTACAGGCAGTTTCGTACCGATCGTATTTTTGGCATAAAGCAAACGGAGCAGCCGTTTACCCGCCAGCACCAGCCTTTAGAACATTATCTTAAAAAAGACCCGAAGCCCTGCGACACTACTAAGGTGCGCATGCTGGTAGATCCTAAGTTTGCCCGTTACCTGAGTACCGAAAAATATAATCATGGTTTTATATCTGAAACAGTGACTAAAGATGGAATAGAAATGCTGTTTATGGCACGCGACATAAAACAATGGTTTCCGCGGTGGTACATGATGTATGCTGATTTTGCCACCATCCTTGAGCCGCAGGAACTTATAGACACTGTAGCCCAATTGTTAGAAAATTACAGCAACCGCCTTACAGCAAAACATCCCGAAAGCCTATAGCCTTCGGGATGTTGATTTACTATTAATAATTTTAAAATAGTTACATTACTATCTGCACTTTTAACTTTGCGACTTTCAAACTTTGCGACTTACTTAGTAACGGTCCCAAAAGAACGGCGGCTCTATGCCCAACGCCCTTAGGTACACATAGCCCTGTGCACGGTGGTGTATCTCGTTGTCTATAAAATATAGAATATTTTGAAGTACAGGGAAATTATATTGCCCAAAAAGATTGAACATTTCTTCAAATTGTTCTTCTTTAACCCCATCCCAATCACGTGTTATAGCATCTGTGGCGGCATCCCACGCTGCTATATAATCGGCCTTTGTGGTAAAGGTGGCTGCATCTTCATTAAAGGTCGATGCGCTACGCTCTACAATAGCTTTAAGGCCGGGGGCACCTATTGCAAGAAGTTCTGTAACCAGTTTGGCAAATGGCCTCATTCCCCCAATAGAAAATTCGAAAAAGTCGCTCTCCGGGAATTTATCAATAACCTTACGTGTAAGGGCACGGTGGCCAATCCAGTGGTTTAATAGTTCCTGTTTGCTGATAATTTGAGTTGTCGTTTCCATAATAATTTGCTGTTATTGATTTATACTGCAAATGTATTTTACGGTAATGACAACAGTATGTCAGCAGGAAAAATGAAATCTAATTTTTTTATGATACTACTACTAAAAAGATTTAACCACTAAGTACACAAAGTTTTTCACGAAGGCCATAAAGCTGTATATACAATTTGACACAAGGACGACAATCCCAATATCAGGATTGAGGTAAACAACGCTTTGTGTTCATTGTTGCACGGAATAAGTTTTCCATTAGGCTTAATGGACTTTATGAAAATCCCGGTGTCCCTTGTGGTAAAAATTTTTTGTTGCGAAACAACTAAGCTTTTGTTTGCGTCCTGAAATTGGGAAAGAAAAATGAGCCTGGCCTTCGTTTAAAGTACTTCCAGATGGCTTTGGATATAGGGCCAAGTTCGGTTAACGGGATGTTTCGGGAACGAAACGCCAAGCCCAGGGATAGCCCAAAGCTTACCATAAAGTTAACTAACCCAATGATGCCTATCCCAAAAATTCCCCACACGATCATATCTGTAGATACATTATAATTAGCACCATACAGCCCAAGCGCAAGGTTACCGCTGGCAAAGGTAATGTGGCGAATATCAAGGTCTAAACCAAGGAAAAAGCCTATAGATGCCGTGCTGCCCATAAAGACACCAAACCAAAAGTTAGACACGATACCTGCCCATTTACTTTCAAATAGTTTTGCGAGCTTTTGCGCCTTTACGCGCCCAAAACTCTTTTTAAGCAACGGATGTTCCTGTATGCGGTAATATACATGGCGGTATTTATCTCGATTGGCAACACTACCGGCAATAATGCCAGAGAGGAAAAGGAATATACCCGCAATGGCAGCATGCAGTATGGCGGGCGACTCTATGGGGTTTAAATCTTCTATGAGGTGGTACCATTTGGTAAGTGCCAGGTTGTAGTTAAAAACCATATCTATAGCCCAGATACCCAGCAACGCTACCGGAAATGCCACAATAACATTACCCACAAAGGCTATAAACTGCGACCGGAATACCCTTGCAAAAAATTCGGCAAATGCCTCGTGGTCTTCGGTATCGCCGGCGTGGTGTTTTTTACGGCCTTTTTCAAGGGCGCGCACTAAGGCTGCTGCGGTCATAGCGGGCTGTTTTGTAGCCAGGGTAAAGCCAAGTACATATATGGCAATAAAACCCATGGCATAGTTCATGCTGTAAAAAAAGGCATGGCCAAAAGCGCTGGTATCCATTTTAGATAGGAACACTTTTATAATACACAATATCCCTACTATAAGTCCGCCGCCGGAGGCATTCCAAAACATGGTAAAATATTCTTTACGGTCTTTGGTAATATAATGTTCGCCGGTATCGGCAGTGTGCTGGGTAATTTCATAAGACAGTAACTGAGTGCTTTCATTAATCAGCTTGCGTACATTGTTCTTGTCGCAGTTGTACGTAATTAGTTTTTTAGCCAGGTCTATGGTATCTTTTTTGGCACCGCCGGTTTCATCTATAACCAGCAGGGGCAGCAATACGGCGAGGCGTTCTAATTGTTGCCTTATGCGCAGCAGGCTCTGGTTTACCCGTAATGATATGCCATGCTTTGCACTATTTTTAAAAGCCAGCTTTACATAATCAGCACACTGGCTGCGCAGTACTAAAATTTGGCGGTAACCTATATCATCCGGAGAAACGTAATTGCGCTTTTCTTCTAAAAGCTTATCAGATACCGTCCCGAATTCCTTTTGTATGGCAAGAAAGGGACTTTCGAGGTTTTCATATTCGGGTACCATTTGTATAACCTCGCTTTCTAAAGCGCGCCCCGCAATACGGTGTATGAGTACCTCCATTGCAAAGATAAGTTCGGCAAGGGGGCTGCGTGATTCGGTAGAGGCGTAGAGCGACCTGAATTTAAGCATATCGAACAGCTGCTCTAACTGTTCATATGGAATCTTTTCTATCCATTGCGGGTCCGTCTTTACATAAAATACCTGATTAAGAACATATTCCAGCGTATCTTTTTGGGGCTGATCCGGAATTAATTTGGAAAACAGCCTCTTGCGCACTTCAGAGAAAAATACAGAGTCGGTAAGGATACCGGCATCGGTAAGGATATGGCTGAATTTCTTGTTTTTAAGAATCCCCCTTAAGTAAAGCGATAAGCCCGTACAATAGAGGTTATTACTACTTAGTAGTGCTAAAAGTTCTGTTAAATCAACATCGGGCATGACCTTGTAACCGCGCGGCCTTATAATGGCTACGAGGTCGCTAAGCAGGTCGGTTTCATCGGCTTTATATTCCCAAAGGCTGTTTTCGTCAAAATTTAATTTGAAGAATTCTGGCAATGTAATAGCAGCTTTGGTTTTACGGAACTTCATGTGGAAAATGGGGGTTACTATGTAAAAGTACAAATTGAACAACAGAAAACCTTACGGTTTGGGTATTTTAGTATAGGTTTAGGAGAAGAAAGGGGAGGCGTAAGCAACCCTTTTACATTTCTTAGTTCTATATTGCCGTAAAATACAAAAGCCCCACGCAAATTTTGCGTGGGGCTTTATTGTCTCAAAAAATTATCAGGAGCTTAGAAAACAATCCTTTTGCTCACTTTTCCTTTTGCTGTTGTAACCTCAACTATAATTACCTGCTGCTGTATTTGCATATCTGTAATAGTCGTTTCGGTAGTGTTAATATTTGTATTGGTATAAAGCATTCTGCCTCTTGTATCATAAACTGCAACACCCGTCATTAAAGTAGTGTTGGATTTTATATTTATAGCATTGCCGTCTTTATAAACAATTACGTTATTAGCCGGTAGTTGCGGTACGTTTATACCAAGCAAGCCTACTCTGGCCCAGTCGCTGTATTGTCCTTCTCCACAAGTGCTTCGTACAAACAAATATACAGATTGTGCAGGGTCGTATACTGCATCAAATATAAATATAGCATTAGTAGCAATGCCTGGCTCTGTAGGCAATGACGATGATGGGCCAAACACGTACTCATAACCTGATGGTGTATTGCCCTGTAATGGTGCAATCCAGGTTAGGCTTGCTGTTGTGGCGTCTGCCGGGATTATAACAGGATTAACCGGTGGAAAACACGTAGGAGTGGCAGTTATATTTAGCGTATAGTCCTGAGAATTACCCGATGCTATATTATCACATGGCGATATCAGTACACCTGTGTGCGCGGTTCTTACCCTCATGCGGTAAGTTCCTACTGGTATACCCGCAGGAACGGCAATATTGCCTAAGGATGCCGGCGATGTTAAGTAATTTGTGTTAATTACACGCTCTCCTTCATCTGTAAAATCATAATCGTTATTCCAGTCTATCCATACGCCATACAGGTAAATATCTGTTGCTACGGGTGTTGTTGCAGTTATGGCAAATGAGCCGCCTGCATATGTAGTAACAGCGTGTGTAGCGGTATAATCTGTATAGGCGCTAAATACTGGGGTCGAATTTGTAAAGTTGCTAAGCCCTCCGGTTGTGGTTATGCCCGAAATATAGTAATCCTGAGATACAGTACTAAGAGGGTTGCAATAACCACTAAAGAAAGTATAGGTTACCCAATCGCTTTTATCTGTTTCGCCACATACTGCACGTACATGCAGATAACTGTCTACATTAGCTGTAACAGTTACTAATGCCGATGTTGCTGTGGTGTAAGTAAATGTTTCAGGATCTGAATCTGATGTTGTTACAGCATATTCATACCCTATGGGTGTTCCTGTATTAGGTACCGTCCATGTTGCAGTGCCACTTGTAACCGTAGTAAGAGATACATTAAGGCTGCGTGGTATATTACAGCTTGGAGGTGGTGCTATAGACCATTCCATTGTAAAATTGCCCGAACTGTTTTCGTCGCCATCTACCACACAATACACCCTTTTTGTTGTGCCGGTAGTATTCTCCCAGGTTAGGCTTTCGCCATATCCCTGGGTACAGTTAACAGGAATCATAGCATTGCAACTGCCATAGAACAACGAAGTACTCGACTGGAAGTCACTGTTTGTTAAACCAATGTTTAATGTGTAGCCGTTTAGTACATCTGTATAATAGTAAATATCCCCACCATTCCCATTACCACAGTTTGGCCTGTAATTATTAGCGGCATCTTCTGTATTAAAGGTGTATGGTGTAGTAATGGTAGCAAGGTTTACTGCGGTTTGGCAAGTCTCTCCTCTAAGATACCTGAACTTTTCAGAAATTACCCATTCACTATAGTCTCCATTACCGCAATTTGTCCTTACATGCAGGTAATAATAGGTATCGTCCTGTGCAAGTGCAAAGCTTGTTACAGTTGTACCGGTTACCGCAGTTACCGTTGCAGGAGTAAGTGCCGATGTTGTAACAGCATACTCATAACCTGCGGGCGTATTGCCCAATGACGGCGCAGTCCAGGTTAGGGTTGCATTGCCAGGCCCTACAGCTACGCCTGCAGGGCTTAATGGTGTGTAACAAGTAGGTGGCGTGGTTACATTTATTGTATAATCTTCATAAACGCCAAAATAACGTATATCGCATGGGGTAACTTCATTTCCGCTTGGTGTGCCTGCTATCCTAAGGCGGTGATTGCCCAATGGCGCATTTGCAGGAATTGTAAACGTATCTCTTATTATAGATCGTATCCCTTGGGCAGATGTGCCTTCGTAAATCATTTCACTATCTTCAAATACAAGGTCATCGTTAAAGTCGATCCACATTTTTACAGCATATGGATTGTTAGTAAATAAACCTATACTGAATTGCTGCGTAACGCTTTGCCCTATATTAGCAACCAGCGAAGTAAAATCACTATAAACTTCCTGATCATTAGTAGGGTTGTTAATGCTTCCTATAACAACACTTGTAATACCATTGTTGTCTACAGTTTGTGGTGCAGGTATGCAATAGCCATTATATAAATTAACAGTTACCCATTCGCTATAATCATCTCCACCGCAATTTGTCCTTACATGCAGGTAACTGGTACTATTAGGTGTAACAACAACATTATTAATAGTTGTAGCTGTAGTGTTAGTTCCTGCGCCTGGTGTTGCAGTTTGCGTAATACTGTATTGATAGCCTGCAGGAATACCTCCAAGAGAAGGTGCATTCCAGCTTATTGTAACCAAACCGGAACTCTGCGAAGATGCTGCAAAATTATCTGGCGTATAGCAACTTGGTGGTGCAATAACATTTATAGTGTAGTCCTGGTATTCGCCGTAATACATTCTTGAGCATGCAGTTGGTGCATTACCATTTGCCGGCATAGTGCCTATTCTTAAACGATGGTTGCCCATCGTGGCTGTTAAAGGTACATTTATATACCCTGTAAGTACTGTTGATGCTGCAGCGGCAGATACACCTGTATACACTTCTTCACCTTCATCATCAAAGTCAAGGTCATTATTCCAGTCTATCCATATTTTAGCCCTGTATGCAGGGCCGGAGGTAGACAAACCGATATTAAACTGCTTATTAACACCCTGGCCAATAGCAGCAACCTGGTTAGTATAATCAGTATAATACACCATACTTGTGCTGTCTTGTGTATTATTAATAGTACCCAGGGTAAAGTTAGTAATACCATCGCCATCTACATAGCCGGGCTCTGGTGTGCAATAACCGTTATAATATGTTGCTGTCATCCAGTCACTGTAGTCATTACCGCTACAGTGCGTTCTTACATGTATATAATTAATTGCATTAGCAGTCACTGCTACATTTTGGGCGCTTGCCGTAGTGGCAGGAGTACCGGCGGTTACAGGTGCATCTTGCATAGTATTGATAACATACTCATAGCCTGAAGGGTTGTTGCCCAGAGTTGGGGCAGTCCAGCTTAAATTTGCCACTCCAAATGCTACAGAGGTTGCTGTAGGATTTAGTGGTGTAAAGCAGCTTGGCGGATTTGTAACATTTACAGTATAATCTTCAAAAGTTCCTAAAGAACCTATAAGGCAAGGCGAAAGTTCCTGGCCAAATGTAAGCCCGCCACCTACTCTTAAACGGTGATTGCCAAGAGATGCATTTACAGGAACGGTAAATGTTCCGCGCACAACATCTGTAGCCCTGTTTTGAGAGTTACCGCTGTAAACCAGTTCGCCATCATCGTCAAAATCAAGGTCGTTATTCCAGTCTACCCATATTCTTGCTGCATAAGCACTATATGTGCTAAAGGTTATACTAAAAGGCTGCGTAACGCCCTGGCCTACATTTACAACAAGATTAGAATAATTACCATAGTTGCCCTCTTCGCTTAGGGTTTCTTTATTAATGGTCCCTATTGTAACATTTGTAATACCTTCGCCATTTACTGAGTCGGGTGCTGGTATACATACACCGTTATAAAAACTACCGGATATCCATTCGCTGTAATTTCCACCTCCGCAGTTAGTCCTTATATATATGTAGCCTCTTACTTCTGCAGGCACAGTTATACCCGTAACCGATGTTGCAGTTATGGTAGTTGTTCCAGTATTAGGAATAGTGGGTGTTGATGTAATTGCATATTCATAACCCGCCGGCGTACCGCCTGTTGCCGGGGCTGTCCAGCTTATGTTAATAATGCCCTGTCCGTTATTTACTGCAACCGGCCTGCCTGGTATAAAGCAGGTGGGGGCAGGTGTTACATTTAGTGTATAATCTTCGTATGCAGCAGCATCAAACCCTGTGTAGCATGCTATTACAGATCCTGCATACGTAGGCGTTATGCCCACCCTCATGCGGTGATTGCCTAAAGCAGCACCGGCAGGCACGGCAATGTTACCACTTACATCTGTACCATTTTCTGTTACTTCAGTAAATACCTGTTCTGTTATTTCAAAATTGTTGTTGTTATTCCAATCTACCCAAACCCTGACATTATATGCAGAAAATGTGTTCAATGTAATATTGATAGGATAAGTTGTACCTCGCCCTACATTTGCTGTCTGCAATGTATAATCACCATAATTTGGAGTTTCTAATCCCGTAAAATTGTTAATGCTCCCTATGTTAACATTAACAATTCCCTTACCATCTACATAGTCAGGTTGCGGAATACACAATTCTTGTTGTGCAAAAGTTTGCACAGAACTTAAAATAAAAAGCGACATTGCCGTAAGCAATACCCTTTTTGTAAACCCGGCAATTGCCCGCTTACTGATAACCAAAGGAGCAGGGCAGGTGCCGAAATCCGGAGGCGTTAAGTTGTAATTTCTTTTCATGTTTGTTTTTTGTTTTCTTTTTCTTGAGCTTAAATATAAATTTTATGATTTAATAAAATAAAGATCATAATCAAAACGTATATTAAGGCGCGCATAAAATTAACTATAAAAACTACTATTACACGTACTGAACAGTGTGATAAAGCGTGACATGAATTGTGACATATCGTGACATAGTTATAGTAAATTAACGGGTAAAACTAATATTTTCAACAGATTAAGCACTGGCCGAATTATTTTTGTAGTGTTACCATTAAATTTAAACATGCCTGTAGGTATAAAAAAATCCCCACACGCAGCTTAGGAACTCATACACTATAATTTCCGTCTCCACAAATACTACGCATAAACATATAGGAGGAAATAAACTTTTCAACAAAAAAATTATATAAAAAAACCGCCTCAGTTTTGAGACGGCTTCCTGTAAAAAATTAAAATTTAAAGATAAGTTTAAAAAACTATTCTTTTGCTCACTTTGCCTTTTGCAGTAGTAACTTCTACAATTACTACCTGTTGCAGTATTTGCAATCCTGTAAGTGCAACTTCGGTATTATTAATATTGGCCTGGCTGTAAAGTTTCCTGCCGCGGGTGTCATAAATAGCAACTCCCTGCATTAAAATACTTCCGGAGGTAATGTTGATTGCACTGCCTTCTTTATAAATAATTACACTATTAGAAAGAAAATCTGGCGAATTTGACCCTAATATTTGAGCAGTTGCCCATTCGCTGTAACCGTTTCCGCCACAATTAGTACGTACAAACAAATAAACAGACTGTGTTGGGTCATACTCAACATCCCCTACAAAGAAAGACTCACTTGGTATACCATTTCCTGTTGGCCGGGTAGCCGATGTACCAAATACATACTCATAGCCTACGGGTGCTCCGCCTAATTGCGGTGCCATCCAGTTTAAGTTAGCAAAACCTGCATCTGCAAGCGATATAGTAGGGTTAACAGGAGGGAAACAGCTTGGGGCCGGCACAACAGTTAATGTATAGTCTTCTGCCTCACCAGATCCCTGCTCGCCACATGCCGGTACCGGGGCGCCAAAATGTGCATTTCTTATCCTTAACCTGTAAGTTCCCGGAGAAACGGTTACGGGTACAGATATATTGCCAAGTGCTACCGGAGATCTTAAATATCCGGTATTAACTACCCTTTCGCGATCATCGGCAAAATCTAAATCGTTGTTCCAGTCTATCCATACACTATAAATATACTGGTCTGTAGTGTTAGGTGTTGTGGCCTGCATACTAAACGAACCTCCGGGATATGTAGATACAGAGTGTGTAGCGGTATAATCTGTAAATGCGCTAAAGCTATTACTTGTGCTGGTAAAGTTTGTTTCGCCACCCGCGGTGCTTACTCCTGTTATATAGTATGTTGTAAAGGTTGTGTTTTTTGGCACACAGTATCCGCTAAAGAAGGGAATTGTTATCCATATACTGTTACTGTCTATATCGCTGCATACACTGCGTACGTGCAGGAAGCTATCTACATTTGGTATTACAGCTACGCCTGTAACGGCTGTTGTTGCTGTAAATGTGCCGCTTTCTGGCGCTGTTCCAGATTGTGTAACTGCATACTCGTAGCCCACCGGCGTTCCTGTATTAGGCGCTAACCAGCTAATATTTGTTGTGGTAAGCGATGTAACTACCGTACTAAGTACTCGTGGCCTGTTACATGCAGGGGGCGGTGTTAACGACCACTCTAATGTAAATTCGCCATCATTTTCGCCAAAGCCATCCTGCACCCAATAAGCTGTCTGAGCCGTATCGGTTAAATTTTCCCATACTGCCTGTACTGTTTCATCGGTGCTGCAAGCTATTAATGTTTGAGAATTGCAGTCGCCATAAAATAAAGAGTAAACAGAAGAATATTCGGTATGTGTTAATCCTATATTAAGGGTATATCCTGCCGGAACCACTATAGAATAAAATAAATCGGGGGCTGCGCCAAATTCATCGCACGAAATTTCATAGTTATCATCGGCACCCGTTGTGTCAAATGTATAAGGGCTAATTAGTGTAGCAAGGTCTATAGCACTCTCGCAGGTGTCTCCCTGGAGATACCTGAAAGGCTCTGATGTAACCCATTCGCTAAAATCGCCACCACCACAATTTGCTCTTACATGCAGGTAGTAGTATACATTATCTACTAACCCGGTGTAACCGGTAACTGTTGTTGCTGTGGTAGTAGTGCCGGTTGCCGGCAGTGTAGAATTATTTGTATCTACAGCATATTCATAACCTACTGGCGTGCCACCCTGAGAGGGCAGGCTCCAGCTTAAGTTTGCTATACCCGGAGCAGTTGTAACACCTATGGGTTCTATAGGGCTATAGCATGTGGGAGGTACTTTTACGTTTATAGTATAATCTTCGAAAGCACCAGCAAAATCTACGGTACATGGTGTAGGCGGATCAGCAAAAATAGGCGATATACCTATCCTTATGCGGTGGTTGCCCAATGTAGCATTTAATGGTACTGTAAAATTACTCCTTATTGTACTAATTGCAGAGTTTTCAGAAGTGCCAGAATATATTTCTTCGGTTTGCTCAAAAACCTGGTTATCGTTCCAGTCTGCCCATATTATTACATGGTAAGAAAGGCCTGTGTTAAGTACCAGCCTAAAGGGTTGTACCACGCCCTGCCCAATATTAACTATCTGTGCAGAAAAATCGCCATAATTGCCTTCTTCTTCCCCTGTAATATTGCTTATGCTGCCGGTATAAAAACCTATTATCCCGTCGCCATCTACATTATTATTGTTTGGTACACAAACTCCGTTATAAAAGGGTATGGTTATCCAGTCGCTAAAACTGCCGCCACAATTTGTCCTTACGTGCAGGTATACTGTAACGTTAGGTGTTACGGCTATGTTTGTAGCACTGGTAGTAGTAGTTGCAGTGCCAGATGCCGGTGTTGCAAAAGTAGATGTTACAGCATACTCGTATCCTGTAGGTGTACCGCTGGCAGGAGCTGCCCACGTTAAATTAGCAAGCCCTGTTCCTGATGATAAGGCATTAAAATTAAGAGGTTTATAACAAGTTGGCGGTGCTGTTATGGTAATAGTGTAATCTTCAAAAGTACCATAATAGTCATCAAAACAAGGTGTTAATGGCGGCGCATCATCAAAGCCCGGAATTCCGCCTATCCTTAAACGGTGGCTGCCAAGAGGTGCATTTAAAGGTATTTGTATAGTACCCGTTACAACAGCTCTTGCAATATCTGCTGATTGTGTTTCAAATATTTCTTCGCCTTCATCACTAAAATCCAGGTCGTTATTCCAGTCTACCCAAACTTTAAAGATATAAGATGCGTTAAGCGATAGGGTAATCCTGATAGGTTGCGTGTCGCCTTGGCCTACAGTTACTTCCTGTGCAGAATAATCGCCATAATTATCTGTTTCATCTTCTGTAGTGTTGTTTATTGTGCCCAGTATAACGTTTATTATTCCACGGCCGTCTACATAATTAGCATGTGGCTGGCAGTGACCATTATAATAAGGAACTGTATACCACTGGCTGTAACTACCGCTGCCACAATTTGTTCTTACGTGTATGTAGCTTACAGCATTTGCAGTAACAGCTATATTTGCAACAGATGTTGCCGTGGTGGCCGTGCCGGCTGCAGGAGGTGTGGCATTGCTTGTTACGGCATATTCATACCCTGCAGGGGTGCCGCCAAGTGTTGGGGCTGTCCAGCTTATATTTGCAACTCCGGATGTTACACTTACCCCTGTAGGATTTGTAGGCGTGTAGCATAGCGGGGGTGTTGTTACATTAATAGTATAATCTTCTACAGCACCATAGGTTACGTTGTCAAGACAAGAATCTGGATTATCCTCAAAGTTTGGGCTTACACCAACCCTTAAACGGTGGTTTCCTAAGGTTGCTGTTACAGGTACTGTAAGTGTGCCCAGTATTGTGGTTGTTTCCCTGGATGGCGAAGTGCCGCTGTAAATCGTTTCACCGGCATCTGTAAAATCAAGATCGTCGTTCCAGTCTACCCACACTTTTACATGGTATCTCTCAGATACATTAAGTGTTATGCTAAAAGGTTGCGTAACACCCTGGCCCACATTTGCAGCAGTAACCGTAGCTGTAAAATTGCCGTAATTATTGTCTTCTAATTCGGTAGTATTGCTAAGGTTAGCAATAGTTACATTAGTTATTCCGTTGCCATCTACAAATTCTGGCGTAGGAGTACAAAATCCGTTAAATAATGCTATTGTGTACCATTGGCTAAAATCGCCACCGCCACAATTTGTTCGTACATGCAGATAAGCATCTGTATCAGAGATTACAGAAACGCCCATAACACTTGTAGCAGTTACACCTGTGCCGGTTGCAGGAGGAGCATAATTAGTATCTATAGCATATTCATATCCGGCAGGTGTACTACCGGTTACAGGTATATTCCAACTAATATTAACTACACCTAAACTTACATTTTGATATGCTACGTTTAAGGGTACTAAACAACTTGGAGGTGTGGTTACAGTAATAGTATAATCTTCATAAACACCCAAAAACTCTGTAGAGCAGGCAACTGGATTGCCAAACCAGTTGGGCACACCACCAATTCTTAAACGATGGTTACCTAATGCAGCAGTAGCCGGTACAGTTAAGTTGCCGCGTACTGTACTAAATTCTGTCCCTTCAGATCGTGCACTATACACTTCTTCATTATCTTCAAAAGCAAGGTTGTTATTCCAGTCTACCCACATTTTTATTTTATAAGGGGTAAAAGTATTCATGGTAATGCTAAACTGCCTTGTGTCTCCCTGCCCAATAGCAGCCGACTGGGCCGAATAGTCTTCATAATATTCATCGCTCGAATCTGTTGTATTATTTATACCATTACCTATGGTTACGTTTACTATACCACTTTCATCTACAAACCCTGGTGTAGGTATACATATACCAGAGTAAAAGGGATAGATTGCCCACTCGCTGTATCCGTTTACAGCGCCACAATTTGTGCGAACGTATAAATATGTTTGCTGGTTAGGCTCTACACTTATGCCTGTAACAGCAGTTGCTGTGGTAACGGTACCGCTTGCCGGAGGAGCGTCAGATGTTGTTACGGCATACTCATAATTAACAGCCGTGCCGGTATTTGGTATACCCCAGCTCACATTTACTAATGTTGCCGATGTTAGTGAAGCATAAACCGCTGTAGGAACATTACAGGCAGGAGGTGGTAATAAACTCCATGCTAAAGTAAATGTGCCCATACTGTTTTCACTAAGGCCATCCTGATACCAATACAGGGTTTGTGTACTGCCTGTAGTATTTTCCCATTCTACCTGAGATTCCGGGCCTTCTATGATCGTATCCGGGTCGTCAATGCAGGCTATTAGGGTTTGTGCACCGCAGGTGCCATAATAAACAGAGTGTACAGAGTCGTAATTTTCTCCATTATTATCATTTACGGTTTGTCCAATAATTAGGGTATAGCCACTAGGTACGACTATAGAGTATACTAAATCGGGGCCAGAATTATCGCCCACGCAAAATGGGCTAACATCATTAACAGCACCTACGGTTGTACCGCTATAGGGGCTTGTTAACGTACTCAGGTTTATAGCTGTGGCACAAGTTTCGCCGGTTTGCGCAAAAAATTGTGTACTGGCAATGAACAGGCATACTGTAAAGACAAACATGCTGTTTTTTAAAAAGGCAGGAAGCAGGTAGGTAATGAGCTTGCCTTTAATTTCCGGCGGTGGCAAAAAGCTGCTTTTGCCCTGCGGTAATGGTTTGTAATTGTTTTTCATAGAATTTGTATAATTTGTTTTTCTAAAATACAAATTAATGCGACTGTTAAATCTTTGTTATGATTAATTGCAGAATAATTAAATTTTATGTGCATTTGTAAATACTTATATCAAAAGATTTGTTAATTAATATTCTGATAATGTCAAATATTTACAAACGTGTAAAAAAATTAAAACTATAACAATGCATAATTAGCATAAATAACTGCATAAAAAGCCTGTTTTTTGCTTTATTTTTACTTAATGAATAAATTTTAATATAAATATTTAGTATTATATTAAAATTTATATAACAAATAGAATAGCGTTTGGTTATATATGTAACAAGTTGATATCTTTTAAAACACATGTTTTAAGCTGTTTCAGTTTGTTATAAATCAAGGGTTTTGTAAGGCTTTTGACTTTTTTAAAATTATACTTAAAAAAAAAGCTCTTTGCTAAGGCAAAGAGCTTTTAGATATCATAAAGAAATTAAAATATTACCTTCTTACTTACTTTACCTTTTACAGTATTAACTTCTACAATAAGCATTTCCTGTTGTGGCTGTAAATCCATAACAACGGTATTTGTATTGTTTATGCCTTTACTATTGTATAAGGCCCTGCCGCGAATATCATATATAATAACATCGGTCATTTCTGTAATGCCTGTATCAATGTTTAGTGTATTGCCATCCTTATAAATAATAACACTATTAGCAGCAATAGCAGCATTATCTAAGCTAAGTGCAGTGGTGGTATATACTATTTCAAAGCGGTTATTAAACGTGCCTGCCTCGGTCGTAAAGGTATATCCATCGGCAATATTTGCAGTTGTGCCTAACAGGTTGTCTTTTAAATAAATGGCTTGCCCTTGTGCAAAAGTACCATCTGCATGGTCTAGCGCTAAAGTATATTCTCCCGCGCTGTTGGCTATAAAGCCCACAGGTACAACATCGTTTGTTGCAAAAGCCGGCCTTGCCTGTATGGCCAGTTTTGTGTTTTCACTAAGGGTATATAAAGAAACCGGGGCACTATCGTTTAGTAACTTACCATCATAGCCATAATCTAGGCCCAGAGTTGCATCATTAACATAAGCAATAGCCGTTTGTGCAAATTTTTGTGCACCTGTAATGTTTACCCATAAACGAGACATAGTATTTTGCCCCTGTCTAAAAAATGGCTGGTTACCATCTGTATTTGCCGGCCTTCTCATGCTGTTGTTAAAAGTTATAGTAGCATCTGTAAGGCCTTGTGCTGTTTGTACAATAAAGCCCTGCCCCTGCGAGAGTATCCAGTCGCCATTTGTCTCTGCAGTATAAAAGCCGGCCTGCTCGGCTCCGCCACCTTCGGCAGTATTAGCAACATAAGCTACTTTAGATAGTGTTGCATACGATGGAGCATCAGCATTATTTCTTTTTCTCCAAAGATAAATGGCAGATCCTGATTGCAGCGTACTTGCGTTAGCGGCATAAAAATCTGAAATGCTTACAGGAGACGGGTACGGGTTGCCAATTGCGGTGTAGCGGTTGCCTAAAACAGAAGCGGCAATTGTAACCTCTCCATTATTTGGCGTTCCTTTAAAATTACCGGCGTAAGACATTGATGTCGTGCCACTGCCGTAACCTGCAAGAGTATCTGCATCGGGCATGCGTATCAGGTATCCTTTTGCGGCTTCAAAATTTGATGTGGGAGAAACCAGTTGGTAATATTCGCCATCCTCTGTAGTATTAAATGCATACTCATAAAAACGTGTTATTAATGTGGCGGGAGAAAAATCATGCAGTTCCTGCCCCTCTACCGGAGACGACCACATAGTATAATCAAGTTTGTACAATGGATTACTGTTTTTTACAACAGTAACCAGTCCTGAGTTATTAGTATCTGCATCCTGTACAAGTGCACCATTATTTTGTATTGTAAGTGTTCCGCCTGCATCCACTACAACATTATTCGTTACATGCAGCGTAGCTCCTGTATTTACAGTTAAGCGGGCACCGTTTTCTACAATTATAGATTTTGCTGTTGCTGTGCCTGCAGCTATTACCGGCTGCCTCTCTGGTATTCTTGATATTGTAGCATTTTCACTTATGGTAGGCACAATGTTACATGCCCAGTTTCCGCTATCATTCCAGTTATTACTTACACTTCCTGTCCAGGAATAGGTTTCTGTTATGGTAGCTGCAATAGCATCAGAATAGTCTATGCCACAAGTAAGGTTACCCACAACTGCCCTGTAATACATTGTTCCGTTAAGGGCCGGAGTAATGTAATTAACTGTGTTAGCACCGCTGCCGCCTATTACATTTATCCAGTTGTTTACTCCATCTGCAGATTGTTGCCATTGCACAGTCCCAAAAGATCCTGTAATACTTACCGTGCCACTGCCGTTAGGACATACAATGATATTAGGCGATGCCTGTCCTGCAGATGTGTTGCCTATGTTTACAGCTATAGGGTTAGAAATTGTTGCTGCACATTCATAACCCGCAGGATATACAATTACATAGTAGTAAAAGGTACCGTCCTGGTCTACCGGCGGTGCATAAACGTTTTGGTTTGCACCTTCTATAGCAGTACCGTTAACATTGCTGTTGCTTGCCCCGTTTGCATACCACTGGTATTGCAAATTTTCGCCAACTGCAGCAACGCTTATTACTGTACCGGTACCAAAACAGGTTGTGGCTCCGTTTTGGGTTAAAATCCCTGCGTTAAGATATGCCGTTTCAGATTGTATGCCACTGCCACTTGTGCCATCATAAATATAACAGGTGTAAGCAGCTGCATCTGCGGTGGTAGTATTTGTAATCGTTAATACGGGCGTTCCGGTGCCGCTTACATTATTGTTATCATAAATGGCGGCGCCATTTCTTTGCCAAATGTACATAGGGTTAAATGCTCCGCTAACTTCTATGGTAAATGTAGCGGTTGTGCCTGTACAGGTATTAACCGTTTGTGGCTGTTGTGTAATTGTTACTGCCGATGCAGCATTTGTAAATTGGTTAAAAGGTGCCTGAGTAACTGGCGATAGTGCATATACTGCTGCCTGTATAAACAGGAACAACATGTATGGGGCATTTTTTAGTAAAGTAATTTTTTTAGCTTCCATGTTTTATTATTTTTTTAGTGTATTACAAAGAACTATATTCAAATAATAATGTTTTGTTGGTAGCACGTTAATGATTGTTAAGAATGAGGCCACGCTGATTTTTTAGTTAACATAACATCATTTAACACATATATATTTACAGTAAAGGACCGTTTTCGCATAATTATAAAGACTGTAATGATAGGTGTCATTTAGTATGTTTAATTGTAGTTTATTAGCTCTCTGGCCTGTAAAATAAATACAGCGCATAGTGGGAATATGCGCTGTACTAAAGGAAGAGCACTTATTTACCGTGATTGTTTAAAGAAGACCTCTGGGGGCTTAGTGCCTTTAAACAGATAGATAATAAGTGGTGTAAAGCTACATATTTATTACAAATTGAGGTTTTGATGTTACAGAATTATATCTTGATCAAATTAATTGCAATATAAATAATTGCAACTCATAATATTTAATACTTAACTACCTTATGGTATACTTAACAAATGCATCTTAACATTTGCACAGGCCCTACTTTTATTTTTACAACATTTCTTTCTAAAATTCCGAATGACAAACTAAGTACAACCCATAATCAGGACGAATGCATTTTATAAAGATTAGCCGTAAATTTCAGCATGCTTGAATTGTGATATCCTAAAGGTCATTAAAACAAATTAAAATTAGTATCTTATATTTTATTGTGCGTTTGCACTCAACCTGTAATAAGCACGTTTAAAGGTTATCAAAAAATAATGTAATTTTGCACAAAATGAATAATAATGGTTAAGATAGGTAATATAGAGCTGCCGGATTTTCCGCTTTTGCTGGCCCCGATGGAGGATGTAAGCGATCCGCCATTCAGGAGGCTGTGTAAAGCGCATGGCGCCGACCTAATGTATAGTGAGTTCATATCGAGCGAAGGGCTTATTCGCGATGCTATGAAAAGCCGTATGAAGCTTGATATTTTTGATTATGAGCGTCCTGTAGGAATACAGATATTTGGTGGCGATGAAGAGGCTATGGCACTTTCGGCAAAAATCGTTGAGGCTGTAAACCCCGATATTGTAGATATTAATTTTGGCTGCCCCGTAAAAAAGGTGGTTTGTAAGGGTGCCGGTGCTGCCGTGCTTAAAGATATAGACCTTATGGTGCGCCTTACTAAAGCGGTGGTAAACAGTACTCACTTACCGGTTACTGTAAAAACGCGCCTGGGCTGGGACAGCGATTCTATTAATATATATGAAGTGGCAGAAAGGTTACAGGATGTAGGTATAAAAGCGCTCAGCATTCACGGCCGTACCCGTGCCCAGATGTATAAAGGCGATGCCGACTGGACCGAGATTGCAAGGGTTAAGAACAATCCGCGAATAAACATTCCTATATTTGGTAATGGTGATATTGACAGCCCGGAAAAAGCATTAGACTATAAAACCAGATATGGTGTAGATGGTGTTATGATAGGCCGGGCCGCTATAGGCTACCCATGGATATTTAACGAAATTAAGCATTTTGTTGCCACAGGTAATCATTTACCATTGCCTACGATGGCCAATAGGGTAGAGGCTGCCCGTAATCACGTGCAGTGGGCCATAGAATGGAAAGGCGAACGCGTTGGCCTGTTCGAGACCCGCAGGCATTATACTAACTATTTTAAAGGGATTCCAAACTTTAAAGAATACAGGCAAAAACTGGTTACCGGCGATTCCGCCGAGGATGTATACAATATTCTCGATGATATATTGCAGCGTTTTGGCGAAGGATCTTTAACAATACCTGCTTAAGCCTGCTTACTATTTACTGCATAATTTAAAAGCCCTAAAGCAAAATTTGCTTTAGGGCTTTTAAATTTTATAGATCGTGATTACTTAGTTCCTGCTTTGCAGTTTGCTAAGTAATCTTAAAAATTCTACATAAAGCCATACTAAAGTAATAATAAGCCCCATAGCGCCAAACCACTCCATGTGCCTGGGCAGTTTGCGTTGTGCTCCCTGCTCAATCATATCAAAATCAAGGAACAGGCTTAAAGCCGCTATTACAATTACAAATATGCTAAAGCCAATACTCATAAGCGAATTGCCGTGGTGAAAAAATGATATGCCGAAAAATGAAAGAATAAATGAAATGGCATAATAAGTACCAATAGCAAATATAGACGCAACTACAATACCTTTAAACTGCTCTGTAACTTTAACTATGCCAAACCTGTAAAGGCCAAGGCATACTGCAAAGGTTACCATGGTTCCAAACACTGCCTGCATAACAATACCCGGATACATAACCTCAAAAATTGCCGATATACCGCCTATAAACAACCCTTCAAACAAGGCATAAGCAGGGGCAAGATAAGGCGAATTTTTAGGAGAAAATGTAGCAGCAATAACCAGGATTAAACCTATGATGGCTCCGCCTATGGTTAACATTAAAGGATTTTGACCGGTAAATGCCATATACCATGTTACACTTGCACCGGCAAGCAGTAATACAAAGAGCATAAGAGTTTTAGTAATGGCGCCATTAACGGTCATCGTGTTGTTATAATCTATAATTTCTACCGGACGCCCATCGGTATTATACAGTGTAGTGTTTTTATCGGCAAACGATTTACTGCCTTAAAACGGATTGTTGGATTTTAAACGCATGGTGTTATTAATTTAGATCAAATATAGGATATTTCATATAAATCAAAAAGTATGCCTGTAATAATTGATTGTAAATAATCAAGGGGCGATTCATTTTTAAGTTACACTGCCTTGAATTAGACCTGAAAACTACAAAACCTGTAAAATAAAAAAGGGAAAACGTGTAGTTTTCCCTTTTTCGGCCCCCAAAAATACCGTAAAATTTAATTTTACTAATGCTATTTTGATGCAAAAATAGACCGAAGTCATAATGCTTCAAAATGTTTTAGATGAAAAGCACATTAAGTCGTTAAACTACATGTTTTTTCAATTGTGTATCATTCAGTCGCAAATATAATAATAAAAATATTTAAAATTTAAATAATGCTCTCTCAAAATTTGCATGAAGTGGCATAATTATTTAAAAAATGAATATTTGTGCTTTTAGCCTTTAATTTTTTGTAGTGATGTTTTGATGCCTTTTATGAGCGATGAGCTAAAGCCTTGGTGCTCCATCTCGTTAAGGCCTGCAATGGTGCATCCCTGCGGGGTGGTTACTTTATCTATAAGCTGCTCCGGATGTGCACCTTCCTGAAGCAGCATTTGCGTGGCTCCAAGTGCGGTTTGCGCAGCTATGGCGAGTGCCGTTTTAGCATCAAAGCCTATCTCTATACCGGCCTGCATACTGGCACGTATGTAACGTAATGCAAAGGCTGTACCGCAGGCACCCAGCACGGTTGCGGCATCCATAAGTTTCTCGTCTATAATTACGGCCGTGCCCACTTTGTCAAAAAGCTCTACAATGGCCTGCGTATTCTTAATATCGTCCGCTGCTGCAGATATACACGTAGCCGAAGCCCCATACTGCACCGCAATATTCGGCATGATACGCACTACAACATTGCTGCCCGCTACATTTTGGTTGAGGTGGTCTACCGTAACACCACTAACTGCAGATGCTATTACTTTACCCTGTACATGCGGCAGTATTTCTTCCAGCACAGCATCTACCTGCCACGGCTTTATAGCAAGGATAACAATATCGGCTTCGCTTATCCCGGCAGTATTATCGGCAGTTGTTGCTATACCATATTGCTTTAAATTTTCTATGAGTTGCACGTTGCGCCGTGTAACTGTTATGCTATTGCCCGTAGTAAATTGTGCAAAGCCTATGGCTATAGCGCTGCCCAGGTTGCCACCGCCTATTATGTGTATGTTCATGGCTTTAGTATTGGTTGTGGCTAAGATAATGATTTGGGACATTGTTTGTATGGTAGAGACGCATTGAATGCGTCTCTACCTGAGTACTGATTGTTCCATTTCGACCGCAGGGAGAAATCTCTCATTTAGATTCCTCAACTTCGCTGCGCTGCGCTCGGAATGGAACATGTGGTTATACATTAAGTGAAACAACAACTTTAAACAAACCTACAAGGTCTCAAAGACCTTGCAGGTTAAGCAACAATGGTTCCTGCAAGGTTTTCAAAACCTTGTAGGTTTATTATGTAGAATAATAGGATTGCTACGTTCCTCGCGATGACGTGCGTAAAGAAAGCCACGAATAAACATACTGTACCCGTTGCCGTCTTTGCGGGCGTAGTGGAACTGATTGCGCAATCTTTGAGATATCTAAATTTGTACAGAGGTTTAATATTATTTTATATTAATTCGCAGATACTTTATTGCATAAATCATAAGGAAGTAAAAGAAAAATGTAGCATAAAGAATTTCAATGTCATATTGAAAAGTATACATTATTTTTAATCGAATTAGCAATAGTGTAGGAGTATCTAAAGAGTAATCATAAGGTAATTCAAGCCATGCGCCCACACTCTCAGATTTATAAATTGGTCCAAATTGAGATAAAGGGCTATTATCAATATAATAGTCAATACTGCTAAGTATAACAAGGATTGAAAAAAAAGATAAAATAACAGAATACAATATGTTGTAAAAAAACGATTTTGCAATATTGATTTCAATTGGTTTCATCCTATTTTGTTAATTTTTTTATGTTTATGGATTGATTATAAATATAGAAATATTTAATAAGTCATTTAAAGGAAATCCTCATTTTCAACAAAATAAAAAACGCCTCCCAATCCGGGAGGCGTTTAATATATCTTCATTAAAAATATTACATCTTCATTAACCAGTTTTTAATAGAAACCTCTTCGTTAATAATACCGCGCAGTTCAGAGATTGCTACCCTGTCCTGTTTCATGGTATCGCGATGGCGAATGGTTACCGTTTGGTCTTCCAGCGTTTGGTGGTCTACCGTAATGCAGAAAGGCGTACCCAGTGCATCTTGGCGGCGGTAGCGGCGGCCTACGGCATCCTTTTCGTCGTAGGTTACGTTAAAGTCCCACTTAAGGTCTTCTATAATTTGGTGTGCCACATCGGGCAGTCCGTCTTTTTTAACCAGTGGTAATACAGCAGCTTTAGTAGGTGCTAATACACTTGGCAGGCTAAGCACGGTACGTACAGAACCATCTTCCAGCGTTTCCTCCTTAAGCGACGTTGCAAAAACCGAAAGGAACATCCTGTCTAACCCTACAGATGTTTCTACAACATACGGGGTGTAATTCTTATTCTCTTCGGTATCAAAATACTGTAGTTTTTTACCGCTAAATTCCTCATGCGCTTTCAGGTCGAAATCAGTACGTGAGTGAATACCTTCCAGCTCTTTAAACCCAAACGGGAAGTTAAACTGGATATCGGCAGCGGCATTAGCATAATGCGCTAACTTATCGTGGTCGTGAAAACGGTAATTCTCTTTACCAAGCCCAAGAGACAGGTGCCATTTAAGTCTTGTTTCTTTCCAGTACTCATACCATTTCATTTCTTCGCCCGGCTTTACAAAAAATTGCATCTCCATTTGCTCAAACTCCCGCATACGGAAAATGAACTGGCGTGCCACGATCTCGTTACGGAACGCTTTACCGGTTTGTGCAATACCAAATGGAATTTTCATCCTGCCGGTTTTTTGCACATTAAGGAAGTTTACAAAAATACCCTGTGCCGTTTCCGGACGCAGGTATAAGTCCATAGCATTAGCTGCCTCGGCACCCAGTTTGGTGCCAAACATAAGGTTAAACTGGCGCACTTCTGTCCAGTTTTTAGAACCGGTGTCAGGGTCGGCAATTTCAAGCTCCTCAATAAGGGCTTTTACATCGGCCAGGTTCTCCGTTTCCAGCCCGCGTGCCATGCGCTCCAGTATCTCCCTGTTTTTGGCAAGGTATTCTTTAACGCGGCCATTAGTGGCCTTAAACTCTTCTTCGTTAAAAGCATCGCCATATTTGGCACGTGCTTTTTCTATTTCTTTTTGCGCTTTCTGGTAAATCTTTTCGGCGTGGTCTTCTATAAGCACGTCGGCCCTAAAGCGTTTTTTACTGTCTTTATTATCTATTAACGGGTCATTAAACGCATCAACGTGTCCGCTGGCTTTCCATGTAGTAGGGTGCATAAAAATTGCGGCATCTATACCCACAATGTTTTCGTGCATTTGCACCATACTTTTCCACCAGTACTCGCGGATGTTCTTTTTTAACTCGGCACCATTTTGCCCATAGTCGTAAACTGCGCTTAAACCATCATAAATTTCGCTCGACGGAAATATGTATCCGTACTCTTTTGCATGCGAAATAACATTCTTAAATTGATCTTCTTGTTTTGCCATGCTGCAAAAATATAAAAAGGGATTATTGTGTGGCATAATTTGTTAAGAAAATCGGCTTTTAATTATTTTTACCACAAGGCGCACAAAGATTTTCACAAGAATCACAAGACATATTTAATTCGGATTGTTCACAAGGCGGCAACAAGCTGCTTTAAGGAACACAAAACTTTGCTAAAGCAGCTATATCATGCAGCCTTGTGTTGTTCCACCTTCAGGTGGTTATCATCGTGTACTTAGTGAGATCTTTGTGCGCCTTGTGGTTAAATTTTTTGTTTGATAAAGTATATAAATTTTACATTCAAAAATTCTATATTAGCCCCAAAACCCACCTATGCTTAAAAGCCTTGCAAACCTGCTTTTTCCCGTTACCTGCCCCGGCTGCGACAGCCTGTTGCTGGAGGGCGAAAATGTAGTTTGCACGACCTGCAGGCACAATATGCCTTTTACGCAGCACCATGCCGATGTAAATAATGAAACGGCCAAAAAGTTTTACGGCAGGCTTCCGCTGGAACATGCGTCGGCACTGGTATATTTTCATAAGGAGGGCATTGTGCAGGAGCTAATTCATAACCTTAAGTACCGCAAGCAGCAGCAGGTGGGTAAATTAATGGGCGAATGGTATGTGCCAAGCCTTAAAGATGTTGCCGCACTACAAACCGTAACCGATGTTATCCCTGTGCCCTTACACCCTAAAAAACTACGCGAACGTGGCTATAATCAGGTAACCGAATTTGGCAAAGCGGTTGCAAAAGGAATGAATGTACAGTATAACGACCGTATTTTAGTACGTACAAACTACACCAAAACGCAAACCCAAAAAAATCGTGAACTACGTGCAGGTATCATAAACAGCGCATTTGATGTAAAATATACAAATGCAGATGCCGGTAAACACTTTTTACTGGTAGACGACGTTATTACTACCGGTGCCACCCTGGAGGCCTGCGGAAAATTACTGCTGCAAATACCGGATGCTAAAGTGAGCATTGTAACCATTGCTTATGCACATTCTTAATTTCCGGCAAAAACATTTTAATACCACTAAATATAATTGTTATTTTGTACAGTGAAAAAAAATTATATGCCAAAGCTTAAATTACTCATTCTTATTGTGCTTATATCGCTGGCTGTTGTAAGCTGTGCTAAAAAAGGCAGTATTTCCGGCGGACTTAAAGATACCATTGCGCCTGTTATTGTAAGTAGTTCGCCTAAAAATATGAGTACTAATTTTAGTGGTAAAGAAATACGCATTAATTTTAGCGAATATATTAAAATTAAAGATGTTAGCAAGCAGCTTATTATTTCACCGCCCTTAAAATCCCAACCTAATATAGTACCGGCAAGTAGTGCCAGTAAGTTTATAAATATTAGTATTCGCGATACCCTGCAGCCCAATACTACCTATAGCTTTAACTTTGGGCAAAGCATTACCGATAATAACGAGGGCAACCCATACTCGCAGTTTAAATTTGTGTTTTCTACAGGAAGTTATATCGATTCGCTTGCGCAAAAAGGGAGTATAAAAGATGCATACAGCATAAAGACCGATAATTTTGTAACGGTAATGCTGTATGAGGCTAACGAAACTTTTAACGACAGTACCATTTATAAAGAAAAGCCACGGTATGTAACTAATACGCTCGATAGCATGGTTAACTTCTCTTTAGAAAATCTTAAAGCAGGTAAATACCATTTAATTGCTATGAAAGATGTAAGCGGTAACTACCTGTACAACCCAAAATCAGACAAGCTGGCGTTTCTTAATAAAACAATTACGGTTCCTAACGACACTACCTTCCAGCTTAATCTATTTAAAGGAAAAGATACTTACAAGGCTATTAAACCTACGCAAACAACATCTAACAGGTTGTATGTGGGATATGAAGGCGATTATCGCGGCATGAAGGCAACCGTTAAAAATGGTAATGGTACCGAGGAAATAAAATCGATGCTGACAAAAGTTGCCGATAAAGATTCGTTGCAAATATGGTTACCCAGAGAGTTAAAGCCCGATTCCTTACAGGTAAGTATTACTAAAAATGATGTGGTTAAGGACTTTATGGTTAAGTTTAAAGAAATGAAATCTAAAGATACACTTCAGGTAGATGCCGTGCAAAAAGGCGGATTACATTTTAGGGAGAATTTTACCCTTAATGCAAGCACACCCATTGTAAAGATAGATGCCTCTAAAATAACATTGGTTAACAAAGATTCTGTCGCTGTGGCTTTTACCCACGTGTATGACGATATGTTGCAGCAACTTGTTTTTGATTTCCCTAAGGAGGAAAGCCAGAAATATACCATGACCATACTTCCCGGTGCAATGACAGACTTTTATGGTAAAGAGAATGACACCCTTAATTATAAGCTTAATACCCGAACGTATGCTGAATATGCAAACATGGACGTAACGTTGCAAAAGATAAAGCGTTTTCCTGTTATTATAGAAATTACCGATGAGAAAGGTAAGGTTTATGCGAGCGCTTACAGCGAAAAAGAAACAAAAATAAACTTTGATGCCATATTACCCAATAAATATTTGCTACGCATAATTTATGACGATAATAAAAACCATGAATGGGATACGGGCGATTACCTTAAAAAAATTCAGCCCGAAGAAGTAATTTATTATCAGGGGCCTAAAGGCCCAACAGATGTAACAATAGATGTTCGCGAAAGCTGGGATGTAGAACAGGAAATTAATGGTGGTGGGCAGTAACAGTTAACCTGACTTAAGTGACCAGATATTCAGGGCTTTAGTATGAGGCTGCCTCAAAAATACTTGAATAGACACTTTTTTATTCTGACAAAATTGTCTCGTAAGGGGCAAATAATTAAGATTGTTCGGTTGCGTTTACCTATAAAAGGGTTAGTATTACACTTTTAAACAATATATTTTAAACTCTGTGCGTCTTTGTAATATATTCTAAAACCCAAGTATTAGCTTTGCGATAGAAAAGTAAATAAGTATTCCGCAAATATCATTACTGGTAGTAATAAACGGCCCTGTAGCAAGTGCAGGATCGATGCCAAATTTATTTAGTAAAATAGGAATAAAAGTACCTATAAGTGAAGCTATTATAATAACAGATACTAAAGATACACAAACTGTAAGGCCAAGATTAAAACTTACGCCAAGGATAAAATGGCTACCTAAAATAAGGATAACAGCAAGGATACAGCCGTTAAGCAAACTAAGCATAACCTCTTTAATGAGCCTGTTAAATAACGATCCGCTTAAGGTATTATTAGCAAGCCCCTGTACAATAATAGCCGACGATTGTACCCCCACATTACCGGCCATAGCCGCAATGAGCGGGGTAAAAAAGAAAAGCTCTTTATGAAACTGCATGGCGCCACTAAAACTATTGAGCAGCTTTACACTTATAAAACCACCCAACAGGGCAAGCACCAGCCACGGCAGGCGTGCTTTAGTAAGGTCGAGAATGCTGTCATCGGCCTCTACATCCTGAGAGATACCCGCTGCTAACTGGTAATCTTTATCGGCTTCGTCTTTTATAACGTCTACAATGTCATCAATGGTAATACGGCCCACAAGGCGGCCCATCTCATCAACAACTGGTATGGCCTCAAGGTCATACTTTTGCATTATACGTGCTACTTCCACATCGGGCGTAGTTACTTTTACATAATCTACCTTGGGTATGTAAACTTCGCTTATGTGGGTTTTTGTACTTGTAGTAAGGAGGTCCTTAAGTGACAGCCGGCCTTTTAGGCGGTTATCATCGTCTACTACATAAATAGAATGTACACGCTGCACATTTTCGGCCTGCAGGCGCATTTCTTTTACACAGGTAAGCACGGTCCAGTTCTCGTTAACTTTTACAAGCTCCTTGCCCATGAGCCCGCCTGCGGTATCTTCGTCATAACGAAGGAGGTCTACAATATCTTTAGCGTGTTCTACATCAAGAAGTTCAGATATTACCTCTCCCTGCCTGCTTTCGGGTAGTTCAGAGATGATATCGGCAGCATCATCGGTGCTAAGTTCATCAAGCTCTTCGGCAATTTCCTTTGGCGATAAGCCCTTAAGGATCTTTTCCCTTACCTCTTCGTCAAGCTCAAGAAGTATCTCGGCAGTCTTTTCACTGTCAAGGATATGGAAAATGTAAATAGAATCAGCGTCATCCAGTTCGCCCATTATCTCGGCAATATCCGCGTAGTGAATATCCGACAGAAGAGCATGCAGCTCGTTCTCCCTGTTCTCGCTAACGTACTGCTCTATCTGGGTTATGAAATCCCTACTGATCTTAAACTCCATTGGCCGCTATTTTTTGGGTAAGGTCTATAAATTGTTCTACCGAAAGCTGTTCCGGACGAAGGTCAAAGATAACATCTTCCTTTAAACTATCCGAAAGGTTGTATGTTTTTAAACTGTTACGTAATGTCTTCCTGCGCTGGTTAAACGCCATTTTTACTACACTGAAAAACAGCCTTTCGTCTACCGGCAGGTGGTAATTTTCTTTTCTCCTTAAACGTAGTACGCCACTTTTTACCTTCGGCGGCGGATTGAACACATGCTCATCTACCGTAAAAAGGTATTCGGCAGTATAAAATGCCTGCACCAGTACCGATAGAATACCGTAAGCCTTGCTGCCTTTTTTCTCGCAGATGCGTTGGGCCACTTCTTTTTGGAACATGCCTGCAAATTCCGGAATGCGATAACGCATTTCGAGCGTGCGAAAAACAATTTGGGTAGAAATGTTGTAAGGGAAATTACCGATGATGGCAAATTCCTCATCGCCAAAATCTTCGGATAAGTTGTAGCGCAAAAAATCTTTAGATATAATGTGCCCTTCCAGTTTAGGGTAATGCGCATTTAAATACTCAACAGATTCTGTATCAATCTCAATAACAAATGTTTCGGTATCTTTTGCGAGAAGGTATTTTGTAAGGACGCCCATGCCGGGGCCTATTTCGAGTATTTTGCTGTATCCCTGTAGCGAGAGTGTATCTGCAATATCCCTGGCAATGCCTTCATCTTTAAGAAAATGCTGGCCCAGGTGTTTTTTGGCTTTAACTTTATCCATGGTATAGTATAACAGCCCGTACCATAGCAGGCTCCGGGCAAAGTGGTTTTTAAACCGATTTAAATTCTTTTGAAGTAGTGTTAATTAACATAACTAAACTTTAATGCGCAAATTTAAGTGATTCTTTTTTATAATCCTGTAAATAGCTTAAACCCTCATAAGAATTAAATCAGGATAAAATTTATTCTCTGCAATAAACAGCACTTTCTTTCACTTTCACAGATTCAGCACAATCTGCAAGTGCTAACCAAAATTCATTAGAAAAAGATCCTTCTGTTTCAACAGTTAATTCTATTAAACTGTCTAAATGCGAGTTCTAAACTCGTTACACTCTAAATATTCTGTACAATTTTTAAACTGACTGTTTAATTTGTAAACTTCGGGTATAGTGTGGAGTATGCCTAACAGGGTATTTTTAGTTTTCTGGTGACGTCTAAAATCGTTAAATAGTCCCATGGTTAATAAACTTATGGAGTAATTTAAAACATTAAATTGCCTTAAATTCTTTTATGATCTCTAATTCAGTACGGAACTGAAGTACCTTATCGCCAAACAAATGCTGCGATTCCGCACGAAGTTCGGGGGCATGTGCATTATAATATTCTTCAAGCTTTTCTCGGCTGTCGGCAAAATATTGAGTAGAATAGGTGGTACCGCCATGTTCTTCATCTACCAGTACCTTTACAATTTTAATTTTGTAAAATTTACCGGTTTCCATAATTTTTGGTATGTGTTTTTCCATCATCCACGCCATCCATTTGTCGTGAATAGTTTCGTCTACATTACTGGTTACGTTATAAATTATCATGGCTGTAAGTTTGTTTGGTTTATTATTGCTAAGAGACAATTAATTGTTTTACCTGTACTGCTAATTGATGCTACAGTAAAGTAATGCCTTACCTACAAAGATAAGGCACATAACACAGTAGACCTTATAATATTATTGTAAATTTTATAAAGACAACACTCTTAATTTACTAATAAACGCCTCTTATCTGCGGTTTAATTTTAGCATCATACAAACTGCGCAATTGCGTATGAACATTACTGCTAAGTGGTGCCAAAGCTGATGCCGCCACATTGCCCTGAACCTGGCTTACAGAGCTTGCACCCGGTATTACAGTAGTTATTGCAGGGTGGTCTAATATCCAGCGGATAGATTGCTGCGCTAAATTACCTTCAGGCAATAACGCCTTAATTTCTTCGGCAAGGGCAACGCCCTCTTTAAATTCAACGCCCGAGAAGGTTTCGCCCACGTTAAACGCACCGCCATCGGCATTATAGTTTCGGTGGTCTTTCTCTGCAAAGGTAGTATTGGCATTGAATTTACCGGTTAGCAGTCCGCTTGCTAATGGCACACGTGCAATAAGAGCTGTTTCCTGCTGCTGTGCGGTATCAAAAAACTCGTTAGCTAAATGCTGGCGGAACAGGTTAAATATAATTTGCAGCGAAGCAACATCATTATGCTCAAGGCAAATAAGTGCTTCCTCGGCAGTTTCTACGCTTACGCCAAAGTGCTTAATAAGGCCTTCGCTTTGTAGCTTTCGCAAATGATCGAACACATTGCCTTTGCGCAACTCTTCGGTAGGAATGCAATGCAGCTGCTCTAAAAATAATTGGTCTGTGCCCAAATGTGTTAGCGAATCTTCTACATGGCGCTTAATAGCATCATAAGTAAAGTTTTGCGGCCAACCGTTAGGGGCATCATGCCTGCGGCCCAGTTTTGTGGCAACAAATAATTGTTTTGAAGACGTTTTTAAAAATTCGCCTATAAATTTTTCGCTAACCCCCATACCGTAAACATCGGCGGTATCTATAAAGTTACCACCGGCATCAGTATATGCCTTTAATATTTCAAAAGCCTGGTCGCTGTTTACCACACCCCAGTCGGCGCTGCCTAACTGCCAGGTTCCTAACCCAACTTCGGCTATATTCTCTCCTTTAAAATTTCTGTAGTTCATTATGTATAGTATAAATTGTGGTGTATATTTTATTGTGCACAAATATCTGATATTTTTTACAGATTGTAAGCTTTTGCCTGTAACAAGGAAATGTAGTATAGAGCCTATAATTCTATAAGTACCACATGGCTTATTTTATAAATATCGCCAACTTTTGCAACGGTAACATCAATACAATTAGTAGTGTTGCTGTAAGATTCGGCATAACAGGCTTTATAAATATTTTTTTTAAAGTGTTTTATGGTAAGTGTTTTAAGTATAGACATATTGCCATCCTGTGCATTAATAAAAGGATCGGAATCTAAACTTGCTTCTGCTATTTTTTTAATAAGTTGGGGTGTGCAGTATTTTTTTATAACAACATCTGTTTGCTGTACACTCGTATCTGTCGTATCGGCAAAAGCCGTAACATACTCTTTATAAAAAGAGTCCAGCATGCTTACTGCTTTATCATCGCCGGTATCTTCGGTTTTATTTGTTATGGGAGTAGTCGATTCTTCAGTTTTAATAACATCACCTGCAGGTATATCTGTTTTAGTATTACAGGCAAATAGCGACAGTAGTAACGCCGTAGTAAATAGTCGTTTCATTTAATGTATTTTTTAGAATTAATTAATCAGCGTTGTAAAGGTACAATGCTGGTAAATTAATCAAAGCCATTTTTTGCGCTGTTTTTAAACATCTCTCACTGTTAAAGAAATATGAATTTTTGTGGAATGAGCTCCACATACTGTGGAATTCCTCAATTTCTATAAAATTGAATTTTTAGCTAAATAGCTATGGTTTAATTTGTTAATGGTTGTTTGGCGGTTTTGGTACGGTTATTTCATTTACTTAAACAGAATAACAATAAAACTATACATCATGAAAAATTTATTTTTAGGTGCTTTCATGCTGGCATTTACAGCAGTAGCAACAGCTCAAACAGATAAAACAGCACAAACTACAACGCCCGCTACTACAACACAGCAGGCTACAACAACCACTACAACGCAACCCGCAGCTACAACAACTGCACAGCCGGGAGTAACTGCAACAACTCCCCAAACCGATGCAACAACAACGCAACCTGTACCGGTAGGTACAAGTGCAACGGCAGCGGCAGACCAGGCCGACTATAGTAAAATTCAGCAGTCTCAAATTGCTCCTGCGGTACTTAAAACAGCCGTTGCAAAATATAAAGATTATGCCCTTGTTGAGGCACTAATTGCAGAAGACGGCAGCAACTATAAACTGGTACTTACTAAAGACGGTAAAGACGTTGCGGCTTACTATAAAAGCAATGGTGAATTTATAAAAGAAGAAACCGTGTAACTTACGGTGCCATAAATAAGTTAAGTAACAAAGTTAATTGAAAAAAGAGAGATCATTACGGTCTCTCTTTTTGTGTTTATTACTGTTACTAATATGTTATGGTGCAGCTATCGTCCATTGCTGGTTATAGCCGTTGTTCCAGTACCACTGAATGATGTCGCCGCCGTTCCAGGTAGAACCACCGTTAACATCGAGCGACTGGCCGCTGTTTTTATTGATTATCTTATAATAGCCAAATCCAATATCTGAAACCTGCCATTGCTGATTATTACCACCGGAATAATCCCACTGTATAATTCCCGCACCTGCATTAGTAGAAGCTCCGTTTACATCTAAGCCTTTACCACTATTTTTGTTTATGATAGAAAAATTACCATTGCTGGTAGCGTTAAACGACCATTGCTGGTTATTGCCACCCGAATAATCCCATTGTATAATGTTGCCGCCGTTGTTAGTGCTTCCGCCATTAACATCTATAGATTTTCCGCTATTCCTGTTTACAATTTTATAAAAATCGCTTCCGGAAAAGTTTGCATAAAAAGGGTTTGCCGTACCGGTTCCCCATGCATATTGCAGGCGGCTAAGCCCCGACTCGTTAGTTTTTGTAAGTGTACCATTGTTATAAGTAAACATGCTGTAAGAATCGTTAGTGCGAAGCCCCGGCCAGTATACACTGCCCATACCTTTATCATGTAATTGTGCTGTTATACCCTGCAGGTATGTAACCTCATTATCATAACCGGGTGCCGATGTAAATGCTTTACCATTTGTCATAGGTACGCCAAACTCCGTCATTACAGTCCTTTCAGGTTGTGCAATATCTAATACAGGCCTTTCCCAGTCGGCAGTAGTTTGATAAGCACCTGTAAACCAGGTATAGTAATGAAATGACAACAGGCAGCCGTTAAAACGTGCATCGTTTCCTATTTCGTTAACGCCTGTTGCATAGCCTGTACCGTCTAAAAGTATCCTGCGTTTAGGTACATCGGGGTATTTTTCAATCCATTGTGCATAAAGTCCTTTAAGTTCGGCTCCGCTGTAGCCATGCGGTTCGTTCATGATTTCGAAATACACATTTTGGTTGCCTTTATATTTGGCAACGAGCTTATCCCACATAGACCAAAAGCCACTGCCGGTGCCGTCTACCTTACCATCTTTAGACGAATTACCTTCCCAGTACGCTACAATTACTTTCATGTCAGAGGCTGCGGTTTGGCTGATTACAGAAGCATACTTTGGCCAGTAGTTTTGCAATACCGTTGGTGGGTTAACAGGCAGGCGTACCGTATTAGCGCCATTAGTTTTAAAGCCAGATAGTATAGCAGTTGTTTTTGTAGTTATGGTGGCTTCGTCATCAGTGCTTTCCAGTCCCGAAAGAATAAGCCAGCTATCTACAAAGTTGTCTCTTGTGTCTGCCCAGTTAACGCCTTTAAAGTTACGTGTAGAAGATGTTATAGTATCAGATGCGGCCAGTGTTTCAGGAACATCCGCATTTACGGCCTTTGGTTCATTATCATCACTGCATGATGCAAGTACGCCTGCTAAAAATAAGTAAGTAAAAATTTTTTTCATAAAATTGGTTTCGTTCGTTTCGTGTTCAAACTATTAAAAGCAAATAGCTATAACGTTATAGTAAGCAAATTAAACGCAATTTTATTGAGGCAATGGGTGGTATAATGGAAAATTAAGGGGGGATATTTCGTTTTGTGTTCTTTAATAGTTACCCCCACTTAAATATATGTGCAAAATAAAAAAGCCCGGGACTCATAACCGGGCTTATAAAACATTTACTAAAAACTAACCTTGAGGTTTATTATTTTGTATTTGTGGCAGCAGTAACAATAACGGCAGCAACTTTAGCAGGCTGAGATATAAAGATTGTATGGCTGCCTTTAACCTCTGTTACTTTAAAATTACCGCGTTTGTACATGTTACGTTCAATATCCGGATTTATAGATTTGTCATCGGTAGCAACAATACCGTAGGCTGGCTTTGTTTTCCAGGCTGCCGTAGTTATTTTATCGGTAAAGCATCTGCCAAAAATTGGCCCTTGCGATGCATACATAAAAGCAGCAAGATCTTTACCGGAGTCGGCGGCAAAGCCAGCGTGAAATTTAGCTTTGTCATAATAAATTACTCCTTTTTCATCCGGGGCAAGAATGCCGTTTTCCGGAGCAGCAGGAAGCGAAGAGGCCCACTGTAACGTAGTTTCGCCATCTCCTGGAGCAAAAGCAGCAATGTATACCAAGCCAACAACTTTAGGATTGTTACCTGCCTGGGTAATTACACTACCGCCCCATGAGTGGCCTACAAGTATTACCGGGCCATCCTGTTTGTCTATAAGCCTGTTTGCTGTGTCTACATCGTCCTGTAGCGATGTTAGTGGATTTTGTACTACACTTACATTGTAGCCCTGTTTAGTAAGGATGTCATAAACACCCTTAAAACCAGAGCCATCGGCAAAAGCGCCATGCACTATTACAATGTTTTTTACTTTAGGGGCGGCTTGTGCCACCGCATTTGTAGTTGATAATGAGGCAACAATTAATGTTGCGGCTAAAAAAGTTCTTCTTAGCTGACTGAAGCGATTAGTTGATTTCATTTTATTGGTTTTATGTATTAAGTTTATATACTAATTTTTAATCCTCTATTTCTACGATCATTTCTACTTCTACCGGCCAGCCCGATGGCAGTGAAGCTACCCCAATAGCCGACCTTGAATGAATGCCTTTTGCACCAAATATTTCTACTATAAAGTCAGAAAATCCGTTGATCACTTTAGGCTGATCCGTAAAAACATCGGTGCCATTTACATACCCTGTTACTTTTACAATACGTTTTATTTTAGAAAGGTTTCCCAGTTCTGATTTTAGCACTGCTATCTGTACAATAGCACAAAGCCTTGCTGCGGCATAACCTTGTTGTGTGTTGAGTTCCTTACCAAGTTTGCCAATGGTGTAGGTATCGTGGGCCTGTAAAGGGCCACGGCCGGACAGGTATAGTAAATTGCCACTTCTTACAACGCTGGTGTAGGTACCTATAGATGCCGGTATGCTGGGTAGTGTAATTCCTTTATCTGCCAAAACCTCTTCGGGAGTTTGTGCGACGGCTGCAAAAGCAAACAGTTGTATACAGATTATAAAAACTACCTTTTTCATGATCGTTTATTAGTATATCTTATAAACCAATAAATGAACCTGTTTTTTAAGTTTCTTTAAATCAGGTGATTATGTTTTTACGAAAGATTGTTTTCTTACGTCATTTCATAAATTTATGAATTGATTTTTATAATGTCGTAGTTATAAATGCTTTAAAAGATGACAGTACTTAAAACAAAAAAAGCAGCACATTGCTGTACTGGTTTAGTTTTTGCATTTTTTGTAAGCTGTTAAGTAATTGTTTTCCCGGTTTCTTTTCTATAAAGAAGTAACGCTAAACCAAATATAAAGAGCGCACAACTTAGCACCATGTATGTGCCGTTCTTTAAAATAAAGAACGAAAAACCAATTGCCGGTGCCCCTGCTATAACCATTAAAGAACCTATAGTATTGGTTTTAATGAAGTTAAACGCATGTAATGCCAATCCTATAAAGAGTAGGGATGGGCCAACAATAACAAAAGGATATAAAATGGAGGGCGTATTACTTATATGTTCGCTTAATAGCTCTCTGGCGGTATCGTCATCGCCAAAACTCAACATTATAAAGTCGATGGTGCACAGCCCTATGTGGGCAATAACACCTAAGGCGGTTAAAAATGCTGCTACATTGCCAAGAGTATTCTTAGGAAACACCTTATTGAATGAAACCAGCAATACTGCTCCAACTAAGTTTAACCAGTGTGCGAAATCTATTGGTTCCTGAAAGAATGATAATTTAGAACCCTGTGAGAACATTATATAACTCAATAAAAAAAATACCAACCCAATTGTACAGACGGTTTTTGGCTTCATAATTTGGATGTTTGAAAACGAATATAACAAAAAAAGCAGCACATTGCTGTACTGCTTTAGTATTGTAGCCTCGCCAAGAATCGAACTTGGATCAAAAGTTTAGGAAACTCCCATTCTATCCGTTGAACTACGAAGCCATTATTTTCAGGGTGCAAATATAGCAAATAAAAATATATCTAAAAAGTATAATTTTAAATTTTTAACCAATGCTTTTATTGTCTAAAAGTTGTTGCGTTATAACTAACTTGTTTTAAGTATTGCATTAATGGTTTTTATAATGTCATCAATACCATTCTCATTTGTATTGATGGCAATACTGCCTGGATTATAAGGTTCATACACTTTTTGGTTATTGCCCGAAAATAATCCCACAGTGGGGGTTTGCGAAGCGCTGGCTAAGTGCATGACACCGCTATCGGCTCCCATGAACACTTTAGTGTGGGCTAAAACAGCTCCCATTTCCCTAATGTCCATACTATAAAAAGTAGGCGCTTTAAACCCTATTTGCGAAACATTTTCTTTAGGCAGCAGCTCAATAATATTGTATTGCGGGTATTCTGCAAGCATCCTCTGGTAAACCGGCTCCCACCATTCGGGCGGAAAACATTTTGCACCTGTTGCATAGGTAAATATACAAATGGTTTCTTTGTCGTTCTTTACCAAATTCTGCAGTACACGTTTACCATTTGCAAGTTCATCGGTGCTTAGTTTCAGGTCTAATAAAGGTACAGGCCTGTTAGTCTCGGTAAAACCTAACTGGCTTATGTAGTGCCTGAAGTTGTATACGGCATACTTTGCCATGTGGCCATAATCGGAGTGGTTTATTAATGCATCGGTAGCATCATCGCCAAAAAACTTATATTTAGCATTGGCAAATTGTACCGATAACCGACCCGATGATGAGTGTTTTACCACATTGATTGCAATGTCATAACGGTGTTTTTTTATAGACACCCATTTACCTATGTATTTAAAAAGGTCTTTAAAAGGTTTTCCGGGTAACTGAATTACAAAGTTAACGTTCTTATGATTTTTAAAAAGTATGGGTGCAAGCCCTCCTTTTACAAAAACATCTATGGTGCAGTCAGGAAATGTTGTGGTAACTTCCTGCAGCAAAGGTGTAATAAGCAGCAGATTGCCAAGCCTTCCGTTAGGCCGGCTTATGAGTATACGTTTTATAGTAGCTCCGGGAGGCAGTGGGCTGTATTGCTTTTGCGCCGAATTACCTATGTTTTTTGTTAAGCCTTGCGTGGCTTTTCTTCGTATTCTATTTATACTTTTCGGAATCTTCATTCAGGCAGCCTGTTTATTAAATATCAGTCAAAAATATAATTTTAAGTCCTAATATCCTGTATGCCATCATTAAAATGTGCTTAAGAATACAAAAACAGGCTTTAGTTACCGTATGACCTAACTTTAACGGTTATGGGAACAGGAATGTATGCATCCTTGCCAAATTTTTTCAGCATCCTGTAATGCGACCTCAGGGCCGATGTAAACGTGGGGTTCTCATTATAAGGTATGTTAAATTCCAGAGCGGTTTGCTTTACAATCTTGCCTATTTCTCCATAATGAATATGACAAATTTTAGGGAACAGGTGGTGTTCTATCTGGCGGTTAAGCCCGCCTAAAAAGAAAGCTGCAAAACGGTTATTTGTAGCAAAATTTGCCGTAGTGCGCATTTGGTGTTCGGCCCAGGCCTCTTCTATATTACCGTCACCGTTAGGCATAGGAAAATCAGTTCCTTCTACCACGTGTGCTAACTGGAAAACCAATCCCATGGTAAAACCCTGTGCAAATTGTAATACAAGGAACCCAATGATAAACTGCCACCATGTGATATCTAATACCAATAGTGGTAAGGCTATAAATAAAAAGTAATACACCGCTTTATAAAAGAACAGGTTAAAATATTCAGCCTTTGGGTGGTTGTTTACCTGCTGGCCCACTTTTTCCTGAAAGAACTTTTTATAATCTTTACGCAATGCCCATGATAATGATGCCAGCCCATAAAGCGGGAAAGCATAAAGATGCTGGTAGCGCTGTGCTTTGTTTACGGGTTCGTCGCCACTTATGCGTATAAGGCCCGGGGCAACATCTATATCTTCGTCATGGCCGGGTATGTTAGTATAGGTATGGTGTACCACGTTGTGGGTAATGCTCCATACATAAGGGCTTGCGCCCAATAAGTTAAATATAAGCCCAAAGCCTTTATTGGTTTTTTTATGGGCAGAGAAAGAACCATGTATAGCATCATGGCAAACATTAAAGCCTACAAAGGCACTAAACACACCAAGCCCCATTGCAAGGCCCAGCATTGCCCAGGTACTAAACAGGTTGCTTATTATAAGACCATACAATAAGATAAACCCGGTTAAGAACACTGTAGTTTTAACCCACATGCTGCTGTTAGCATTGCGGGACTGTCCACTTTCTTTAAAATACTGGTCTACGCGCATGCGGGTCGTGGCCAAAAACTGGCACTTAGAGGTCGTGTTAAATTTACATTTCATAATAAAAGAGGATAGCTGCAACTTTTTTTTCACTGTCCAATCTAATTATTTACGTTGGTTAGGTGGCTAAGGTTTTATTTCGGCGAATGCCTTATAAGTGAGGATGAACCTTTATTTGCTGAAGTACGATATATCAACGTAAAAGTAATCGAATTAGTATAAAAACAGTTAGGTATGCAATATTTAATTTAGATATATGAAAATAACGTGCCAAAATGCGGCAAATCGTGTTTATTTAACATTATTGTAATTAAAGTTGGGCTATTAAATTTTAGCTTAATCATTAACGGGAAATTTATGACTTATTAATCTGTCAATGTTTTTGCTTATAATTTATTTTATAGCCTTAACAATAGTTAAAGTATTGTGGGTGTTGAAAATATGTGCGTAATTGTACCGTCCTAAACATTATAGCTACAACTGCACTACATGAAAAAAACTTTACTCTCTCTTATTATAATTTTATTATGCTGTACATCACATTCGCAGCAAAAGCTCTGGCAATCTATTACTAAAAGAGATATTGCCCGGTTGCCAAAAAACCCACGCGACAGTAACCCTACATCTTTCTTGCTGTATCATCTTGATCTCGATGCCCTAAAAAGCCAATTGGCAATGGCACCATTGCGTAGTAGCGGTCAAACATCAGCTGTAATTATACCAATACCCGATGCCGAAGGTAATGTATTGCACTTTCGTATTTACAAAGCACCGGTTGTACATAAAGAATTATCTGATAAATATCCCGGACTGGAGTCTTATATTGGCCAATGTGTAGAGCAGCCTGCAAGTACATTACGTTTTAGCGTTACGCTTTTTGGCTTTCATGCCATGGCTTTAACCACAAAAGGCGGTACCTGGTATATAGATCCGTACACAAAAGATACCCAAAACTATATGGTGTACAAGCTTGGTGATTTACAAACAACAAAAACCTTTACCTGCCATACTCATGACGAAGATAATACGTCACGCAGGTTAGCACCTGCAATAGCACCACAGCTAATGCCTATGGAGAATGGCAATTACCGTACCTACCGCCTTGCTATTGCCACAACGGTAGAATATTCTGCTTTCCAGATAGAGCAGGCAGGATTGCAAAATGGCACCCATGATCAAAAAATGGAGGCTGTACTTGCGGCTATAACTGTTACCATTACAAGGGTAAGCAGTATGTTTGAGCGCGACCTTTCGGTCTCGCTACAGCTTGTGCCAAATAATGACCTGGTTGTTTTTATAGAGGAGGACGAGCTTAATAACGATGATGCCGGTGCTTTATTAAACGAAGGCAATACAATAATATACGCTGCCATTGGAGCCGAAAATTTTGATATGGGCCACAGCTTTGGTACATCGGGTGGTGGGCTTGCAGCCGGAGCACCCTGTTCAGATTTTAAGGCAGGTGCTATGACGGGAATAGGATCTCCGGTAGGCGATGGTTTCGATATTAATTATGTAGTACATGAAATGGGGCACCAGTTTGGTGCTGGCCACACCTTTAATATTTCGTGTGGCGGCAACCGTGCAGATGATCTTGCTTATGAGCCCGGCAGCGGTACCACGCTAATGGCATACGCAGGTATATGCGACCCCAATATACAGGGTTTTAGCGATGCCCAGTTTCATGCCATAAGCATAGCACAAATGCGTAGCCGTATAAATGGCGAAAGTAATTGTGTACCGCTTGTGCCCACAGGTAATATATCACCGGTGGCAAATGCAGGGGCTAATTATGTAATACCAATAAGCACCGCATTTATACTGGAAGGTATAGGCAGTGATGCTAATAACGATGCGCTAACCTACGATTGGGAACAAATGAACAAAGAGATAAGCGAGCAGCCACCGGTGCCCAATGCTACCGGCGGGCCTAACTTTCGTTCCGTGCCCATAAGCGATTCTCCTAACCGTTATATGCCGCGTATAGAAGATGTTTTAGACAACAATCTTTTCCCTGCCTGGGAAGTTATACCAACCGTAGGGCGCGTTCTTGATTTTGCTTTTACAGTACGCGACAACAACATAAATGGGGGTGAGTCGGCTACAGATTATATGCATATTGATGTTGCACAGGGGGCGGGCCCGTTTGTGGTAACATCACCCAATACTGCTGTAACCTGGCAGGCAGGCACTAATCATAATGTTACATGGAATGTAGCCGGTACAACCGAAAATGGTGTGAACACCCCATATGTAGATATTTTACTTTCTACCGATGGCGGCTTTACCTATCCTGTAGCAATTGCTACGGGGGTGCCTAACGATGGCAGCGAAAATATTATAGTACCAAATTTGCCGGGACAGGCACGAATTATGGTACGTGGCCACAACAATATTTTTTACGATATTTCTAATAGTAATTTTACTATTACTCCTGCAGGTGCTACGTTTCTTGCTACTGTAAGCGGAGCACGAACTATGGAAGCCTGCAAAGGGGCAACTGTAACTTATACCTTAAACTATGAGGCTGTAAACGGTTTTACCGGCACTACATTATTTACCCTTATTGATGCACCTTTAAACGCTACTGTCACATTTTTACCTGTATCTTTAAATGTAAGCGGAGAGGTTGCCGTAACCGTAAATACCAGCAATACGTCGCCACCGGGGTTGTATGCTATGGCGTTTACCATGACATCGGGCAGCGAAGTAAAAACCGTAACCCTCTACCTTAATTTATTAAGCACTGATTTTGCCCAGCTGCAATTATTAACCCCCGCAAATAATGCTGATACACTTCCTGCTGAGGTAACGTTTGACTGGTCTAATGATGTTATTGCGTCATCCTACCACCTTCAGGTAGCTACAGATGCTGCTTTTACTAATGTAGTTACCGATGTTGTTGTACCCGTAAGCAACTACACCGCTGCACTTGCCGAAACTACCCATTATTACTGGAGGGTTGTTGGGGCTAATACTGGCTGCCAGGGAATATACGGCCCAGCACACCAGTTTACAACCGGAGATTCATTTTGCAATACTTATGCATCTGTAAATGTACCATTACCCATATCATGGGGAGATCCTTCTACGGCATCAACAACTATAGCAGTAGACGGTAACTTTAGATTGCAGGACATACAGGTAAGCATGAACATTACCCATAGCTGGATAGGCGATATCGTGGCAACACTTATTAGCCCGGCAGGCACACACGTAGTATTGTTTAGACGCGAATGCGGACAGGATGATGGTGCTAATGCTACTTTTAGCGATAATGGTACGGTATTAACATGCTCGGGAGGAGACACTTCTATAGCGGGTGTTTTAGCTCCTGCCGAAGCTTTAAGTACATTGCAGGGTGAAGATGTAAATGGTACCTGGACTTTACAGATAGATGACGAAGAAGGTGGCGACGGCGGCGAACTTACTGCCTGGAGCCTTAACCTGTGCGGCCTTGAAACTTATGTAGCCGCTGTTGCACAAAACAAAGCGGTTCATTTTACGGTATACCCTAACCCAAGTAAGGGCAGCTTTAATGTGCAGTATAATAGCATTAGCGATACCAAGACTACAATAAGTGTTTACGACATGCGCGGCAGAATGATGTACACTCAAAACAATGCACCATCAGGTGGGTTAGTGTCGCAGCCGGTACAGCTTAGTGCACAGGCGGGTGTTTATATTGTAAATGTTACCCAGGGCGCTAACAAAACCTCTAAAAAAATAGTAATAGAATAAATGAAATATTTTTTTACCACATAGAAACATAGTTTTTTAACTTACAATCAAGTAAAGCAAGGTTTTATAGAATACATAGCTATGCGTTACTATGAAGCCAATGGCTCTTTTTGTTTTCAATACAGACCTTATGTTTCTATGTGGTAAAATAATTAAGTAAATAATTTCATCCAATCCCAACCTTTTTATAAATAAAATGCTCTTTATATAAAAGATAAAATCTTAATTATATGAAAAGAGTATTCCTGTTGCTACTGCTGCTAAGCGGCACTGTACACGCGCAAAAACCGGTTTTTACCTCAGCAAAGGTTAAGGCCGCCACAGTATATTTTAATGCTGCCGAGATTACCCAGGCTGCTACTGTAACACTTCCCATAGGCACATCTGAAATTGTGGTGAAAAATGTTGCAGATTATCTTAACGAGAATACGGTACAAATAGGTGCGCCGGCATCGCTCACGGTACTATCAGTGCAGTTTACCCGTGACTATATTTCAGAATTTGAACCCGATGAAACATCGCCATTTATTAAAAAAGTGCGCGACAGTATTAAACTGGTGCAAAAGGAGATACAGAAAACCGGTGTACTTAAAAATTCAGAATTAAAAACGCTTGAGCTGTTAGATAAGAACACCGTAGTTGCCGGCCAAAATACCGGCCTTAGCGTAGCGGAACTGATTAAGCTTGCCGATTATTCTAAAGCAAAGTACACCGAGACTATGACCGCCTACAATGCTTTTACCGAGAGGGAGCAAAAACTCAATGAGATCATGTCGCGACTAAACACCCAACTGGAAACCAATACAAAACAGGCAGAGAAAACATCCGGGGGTAAGCTGGTGTTGCAGGTTATGAACGAGCAGGCGGGAAGTGTCCCGTTAGATATTACGTATCTGTCGCCAAGTGCCTCATGGTCGCCATTTTACGACCTTAGGGCAGAGAATACATCGGGACCAATAAACATGCTCTATAAAGCACAGGTAGTACAGCAAACGGGCATCGACTGGAAAAAAGTAAAATTAACCCTAAGCAGTGGCAACCCTAACCAAAACAATCAGGCACCAATACTTAGTGCGTGGTTCTTAAGGTTTGGAATTAATCCGGCTTTAGCATATTCTCCCGGTGCGGCAAATACTATTCGCATACGAGGCTTAAGTAGTTCCGGTTACAGCAGTAATGCAGTTGCTAAATCTGAAGTTTCTACTGTTAGCAACTACACCACCATCAATGAAAACCAGCTTTCGGTTTCGTTTGATATCGATATTCCGTATAATATTTTATCTAACGGCAAGCAGCACAGCGTGAGCCTTAAGGATATTAAGCTGCCTGCAACTTACAGGCATTATGCTGTGCCAAAGGCAGAGAAAGAAGCATTCCTGTTGGCCGAAATAAGCGATTATTCTAAATACAACCTGCTTAAAGGCGAAGCGAATATTATCTTTGAAGGTATGTACATAGGAAAAACCTACATAGACCCCAACCAAACATCAGATACGTTGAACCTTAGTATGGGTCGCGATAAAAAGATATCTGTCAAGAGGGAAAAAGTAGTAGAAAAATCGGGTACAAAATTCCTGTCGTCTTATAAGGAACAGACCTTTACTTACGAGACTACCATACGCAATAATAAAAAAGAGGCGGTGCAGCTTACGATTAAAGACCAATATCCGGTAAGTACCGATAAAGAAATTGAAGTAGAGTTGCTGCAAAGCGATAAGGCAAAAGCCAATGCCGAAACCGGAGTGCTAACGTGGGAACTTAAACTGGCACCCGGCGAAACTAAAAAGGTGCGTATTAGCTATAAGGTTAAATACCCTAAAGACCGTAATATAGATAATTTATAAAGGTTATTTATTGTTGTTGAAAGGCCGGTATTTGTATTGGCCTTTTTGTTTGTATAGTCCCTAATTTAAAACTTAATATAGTGCTAATGTTTATCGCCATCATGCAACTCCACTAATTATTGGTGCAGTGCTACTTTGTGTGATGCAGTGGCAGTGCGTGAAAATTTAAACTATGTTTTGGCATAAAAAAAGCCCCAACGCCGGGGCTTTACTATAATGTGGATGAGTTTTTACAATAACTCTTCGCCTTTTTCTAATACCTTACGTTCCAGTTCTGCCTGAAACTCCTCCATAACAGGGCGCACAGTACTTTCGGGTAAATCGGCAATGCGAATGTACATTAATCCGTCTACCGAGTTGTTAAATAGCGGGTCTACGTTAAAGGCGATAACACGCGCGTTTTGTTTAATGTATTTTTTTATAAGCACCGGCAGGCGCAGGTTGCCGGGCTCTACCTCTTCTATAATCTTGTCAAATTTATTAAGGTCGGCTTCGGCTTCGTTAAATACAAAGTCTTTATCGCCATCTTTAAGTTTTACCTTATACTCCTTTTTGGGGTGCACGTACTGCGCAATATAAGGGTCATAGTAATGCGATTTCATGAACTCTATCATGAGCGATTTAGAGAAATCAGAGAATTGGTTGCTTATGCTTACCCCGCCTATAAGGTATTTATGCTCCGGGTAATGCAGGGTTAGGTGCACTACACCCTTCCATAAAAGGAACAGCGGCATGGGTTTTTGCTGGTAAGCCTTAATAATAAAGGCGCGCCCCATCTCGATACTTTTGCTCATCATGTCATACAGCTCCGGCTCAAACCTAAACAGGTCGTGCAGGTAAAAACCATCTATGCCATATTTTTTATAGATCTGCGCACCAAGGCCCATGCGGTAAGCACCGGCTATTTGCTGGGTGTCATCATCCCACAGGAACATGTGGTGGTAGTACTTATCATACTGGTCCAGGTCTAAAGATTCGTTAGTACCTTCGCCTACGGCACGAAACGTAATTTCGCGCAAGCGGCCTAACTCGTGCAGTATTGCCGGGATCTTATCTGCCGATGTAAAGAATACCTCATAGTTTTTGCTTTGCAGCAGGCGGGCATCGCCTTTGCGCAATTGTGCAACTTCGGCCACAATTTTATCCTGCAGCGCAGGGCCGGCAATTTGCTTGGGGCCTTTGTTAAGCTTCAGGTTAAGGTTAGAGGTATCCATGAAACTGTCTATCAGCTTCGATTCTTTCTCAAAAGCATTAGAGAGCATATAGGTTTTTTTACGCAAAAATTCAGAGAAAGACTCTACTGTTTCGTGCTCATTTTGCTCTGCAACAGATATTGGTTTGCCTATGCGCACTTTAATAATGCGGTTTTTTTGGGTAAGGAGCTCGCTTGGCAGTTTTGCAGTGCGCAGGGTATCACTTACTTTGCTAAGCCAGTAAAACAGGCGGCTGTTCTTGGCATGAAAGTATATGGGCACTACCGGCACCTGTGCTTTTTTAATAAGCTTTATGGCACCTTCTTCCCATGGCCTGTCTATAATAAGCTCACCATCTTTGTACGTAGAAACCTCTCCGGCAGGAAAAATCCCAAGTGGGTGGCCATCCCTTAAATGGCGTAGCGCATCTTTAATACCACTCATGCTGCTCTTAGCATCTTTATGGTTTTCAAAGGGGTTTACAGGCATTACATAAGGCTTAAGGGGCTCTATGCGGTGTAATAAAAAATTAGCTATAATTTTAAAGTCGGGCTCGCGCTCTACCATTAATTTAAGCAATAAAATACCGTCTATGCCTCCCAGGGGGTGGTTAGATACGGTAATATAGGGGCCAGTTTTAGGCAGTCTTTTAAGGTCTTCTTCAGGAATTTCAAATTTTATCTGGAACTCTCCAAGTATAGCATTAAGGAATTCAAGGTCACTAAGGTGTTTGTTCCTGTCGTATATCTTGTTCATCGTCGAGATCTTCAGGATTTTCATCAGCAGCCAGCCTGAAAAAGTCCCTAAAAACCCATATTTATCTGTCTTTATTGCTTTTGCAACCTCTTTAGGGGTAACTAAACTCATTCTACATTTTGTGTTTCGGGCGAAAAACAAAGATAGCAATTATACTTAAACGTTAATCCTTATCGGTGTTTTTAATTCTTATGTTAAAAGCCTGAACTGTAGGCATAAATAAATGATGCCTCTTTGAATATCAATATTACATCGCTGCTGTACACCCTTCATCTTAATATTTCCTTAACATGGTGCTGTTGGTATATGTAAGTAAGCAGGATTATAAATGAATGAGAAATTTTGTGTGGTAATGGGGAAGGAGTTAGCTTTGCTTAAACGCAAAGTTAGTAATTAAACGTAGCGGTTATTTAGTCTTTATTTGCCAAAACAAATTAGCCTTACCGATACTAACTTACCATTGGTCGAAGCAAAAAGCCGCAGTAACTAATTATAAAAATTTACCTACAAAGCCGCCGTATATTTGCTATGTAATTAAAAAATATTATTTGTAACAGCAACATGCTTAAGGCAAATATAGAAAGACTTTACTACTACAATATATTGGCGATCATCCCTTTTTTGGCCCCCTGAAAAAGAATATCATAATCTACTACATTTACTAATGCCAACCGAAGAAACCTGTCCGATCCCCAAGACAGGTTTCTTTTTATTGATCATCAGATATATTTAAAAGTGAATGGTGCATCATGACATTTATAGTGATTTTTTTAATGGGTGAAATACTAAAAAAAACGCATCCCTTTCGAGATGCGTTCTTAGCAATATAAGTCAGTTTTTGTTTTCTTATTTAATGCTTGCAAAAAGATATTCCCTGTTCATACGGGCAATATTTTCAAGAGAGATGCCTTTAGGGCACTCTACTTCGCAGGCTCCGGTGTTGGTACAGTTACCAAAACCTTCTTCATCCATTTGTCGCACCATGTTTAGTACACGCTGTGTGGCCTCTACTTTACCTTGTGGCAATAAAGCATACTGAGATACTTTAGCACCTACAAACAGCATGGCACTACCATTTTTACAGCTTGCCACGCAAGCACCACAGCCTATACATGCTGCAGCCTCAAAAGACCTGTCGGCATCATGCTTAGGTACCGGGGTAGCGTTAGCATCTATAGTATTGCCCGATGTGTTTACCGATACAAAACCGCCTGCCTGTTGTATCCTGTCGAAAGAGCTACGGTCTACAATAAGGTCTTTAATAACCGGGAAAGCTTTACTTCTCCACGGTTCTACATATATAGTATCGCCGTCTTTAAACGAACGCATGTGCAGCTGGCAGGTAGTAACCTGGCTCGCCGGGCCGTGCGCCTGGCCGTTTATGTATAGCGAACACGCGCCACAAATACCCTCGCGGCAGTCATGGTCAAACGCTATTGGTTCGTTCTGTGTGTTTATAAGCTGCTCGTTTAACTGGTCGAGCATTTCAAGAAACGAACTGTCTGTAGATACATTATCAAGTTTGTACGTTTCTATGCTACCTTTAGTTTTGGCATTTTTCTGGCGCCATATCTTAAGGTTTATGTTTATATTTTTATTAGAAGCCATGGTGTTATTTTATTTGTAGTTTCTGGCGGCAATTTTTATGTACTCGTATTTAAGCTCTTCTTTGTGCAATACCTCGGCATTAATATCATTGCCCTGATATTCCCATGCTCCCACAAACGAAAAGTTAACGTCATCACGAAGGGTTTCGCCCTCTGCATCCTGGTACTCTTCCCTAAAGTGGCCACCACAAGACTCGTTGCGCTGTAAAGCATCGCGTGCCATTAGTTGCCCAAGGTCTATAAAGTCGGCTACACGAACGGCTTTTTCAAGTTCCGTGTTTAGCTCATCTGCAGTTCCCGGTACATAAACATCCCTGAAAAATTCTTCTTTAAGTGCCGCGATCTCAGCAATAGCCTCGGTAAGACCCTGCGCATTACGACCCATACCTACTTTGTTCCACATAATGTGGCCCAGTCTTTTATGAAAAAAGTCAACCGATTTTGTTCCCTTGTTATTAAGGAAACCTTCTAACTGAGAACGTACCGCATTTTCTGCCTCATCAAACTCGGCAGAATTTGTTGGTATCTTGCCTGTGGCAATTTCACCCGCAAGATAATCAGATACCGTGTATGGCAACACAAAATAACCATCGGCAAGGCCCTGCATTAGTGCCGAAGCACCAAGGCGGTTAGCACCGTGGTCTGAGAAGTTAGCCTCTCCTGCCACAAAACAGCCCGGTATAGTACTCTGTAAGTTATAATCTACCCAAACACCACCCATAGTGTAGTGTACCGCGGGATAAATTTTCATTGGCACCTCATAAGGGTTCTCAGCAGTAATTTGCTGGTACATCTGGAATAGGTTACCGTATTTTTCTTCAATCCATGCTTTACCAAGTTTAATAACCTCATCATCTGTAGGGTTATGGTTACCGGCAGCATAAGCGGTTTGTTTCCCTTTACTTATTATCTCTGATGAGAAATCCAGGTAAACACCCTCGTTAGTTGCATTAGCCTCTATACCAAAACCGGCATCACAACGCTCTTTAGCCGCACGCGATGCTACGTCCCTTGGCACAAGGTTACCAAACGCAGGGTATCTTCTTTCCAGGAAATAATCCCTGTCTTCTTCTTTAATATCGGTAGCTTTAAGCTTTCCTGCACGGATAGCCTCGGCATCTTCTTTCTTTTTAGGAACCCATATACGGCCTGAGTTACGCAATGATTCTGACATCAGGGTCAGTTTACTCTGGTTCTCTCCGTGTACCGGTATGCATGTAGGGTGAATTTGTACAAAACAAGGGTTAGCAAAATACGCTCCTTTTTTGTGTATTTTCCAGCCTGCGGTTACGTTACTTCCCATTGCATTTGTAGAAAGGAAGTATACGTTACCATAACCACCAGATGCTATAATAACAGCATGGCCGGAGTGGCGCTCAAGCTCGCCGGTAACAAGGTTACGTGCTATAATACCACGTGCTTTGCCGTTTACCTTAACAATATCAAGCATTTCGTGGCGGTTGTACATGTGTACACGCCCCTGGCCTATCTGGCGCGAAAGCGATGAGTAAGCACCTAATAGTAACTGCTGGCCTGTTTGCCCTGCAGCATAAAAAGTACGCTGTACCTGTGTACCACCAAAGGAGCGGTTATCCAGCATTCCGCCATAATCGCGGGCAAAAGGAACGCCCTGTGCCACACACTGGTCGATAATGTTACCAGAAACTTCTGCAAGGCGGTGCACGTTAGCTTCGCGCGCCCTGTAGTCGCCCCCTTTTATAGTGTCATAAAACAACCTGTATATACTATCACCATCATTTTGGTAATTTTTTGCAGCGTTTATACCACCCTGTGCAGCGATAGAGTGTGCACGGCGTGGAGAATCCTGAAAACAAAATGCCTTAACATTGTAACCCATCTCTGCAAATGATGCTGCTGCAGATGCTCCTGCAAGGCCGGTGCCCACTACAATAATATCAAGCTTAGGCCTGTTGTTTGGGGCAACCAGTTTTAAATGGTCTTTATAATCGGTCCATTTATCGGAGATATTCCCTTCGGGTATTTTAGAATCTAACTTCATGTTGATTGACGTTGATTATTTAAGTAAAAAGTGAATGTATAACGGTATAATAGCAAAAAGAGCAGGCACTATTATAGAGAAGCCCTTGCCTATGTTTTTGATAAGCCCGTTGTATTTAGGATTATTTGCACCAAGCGACTGGAAGGCACTGCCAAAACCATGAAAAAGGTGGAAACCTAAAACAATCATGGATACCACATATAGCAATGTAGCGATAAGGCCAAAATCTGGGTTCTTAAAGAACTCTATGGTAATTTTATAAAGGTCTTTGTAGCCTTCTTTAATTTTTACATTTGCCTGGCCGTCATAAAACGATGTCCTGTCTTTTATTTTTATAGCGCCCTGGTCTATTTGTGCTTTAGGTATATAGCCGCCATCTGTAGTAACATAAAATTGCTGTGGCGCGCCACCGGCATTAATAGTAATGGTTTGCAACGGCATGTTCTCATCAAAATGCATTCTTGCCCAAAAGCTTACCATGTGCGATACAATGAACACAAGGATAACCGTACCTAATACAGCCATATTGCGCGATGCCCAAATGGTGTTTCTTTCCGGTTTGTTCATGGCATAACTAATAGGCCTTGCTTTTTTGTTTTGCAGTGTAAGCACAATACCATCTATAGCATGAAAAACTATAGATATATACGTTAAGTAAGATAAAGCTTTTACTGCCGGGTTAGTTGTCATGAACAATGCATACTGGTTAAAGTGCAGTGAAGCGTCATCTGGCGTGGTATGAAATAGAGTGGCCAGTAGTTGAAGGTTACCCAGCAAATGCCCTACAAGGAACAAGCAGAGAAATAAACCTGTTAAAGCCATCCAGTACTTTTTAGCTATGGAAGACTTCAAAAATGCAGATTTTGCCATAATGTATGATTAAAATATAAAAGGTTTTTTAAAAATCAAACAAATTTAAGGCTAAATGAATTTAACCGCAACCCCTGAAACCTAATTTATAATGAATATAAAGTGAATATTTTTTAAAGTATTATCAGTCAAAAATTATAATTTCTGTTTTTTTACATTAAAAATACCTAAAATAATGCAACAGAATCAAAATTTCGCATTCTAAAAATTAGTTAAACCTAATTTACTAAAACGATTTTTCCTTATTTTAAAGCTAAAAACGGATTTCAGACTTAAATAATTTTAAGTTTATTTAATAAGAAAAACCCGCAATATGTAATTTTTTATACCTTTATAAAAAATTTGAACTAACACCTTTGTATTAAGATGCATTCATTAAAATTCACTTTATTTTTACTAATAATCCTAATTTCACCCCTCGTTTTACGCAAAATTTCGATGGAGCCTTATCCAGCAATTTTGCTGCCCGACGGATCTGGTGTTGTAGAGATTATTAATAAAGAAGTAGTTTTCGAATTTGAAGAAATTTACGCTCTCAATAAAAAAGGACAATGGGTAAAAGTAGACCCTACCGTTTTGTTTAAACCGCTACCAGATGCTTACACTGCTTCAATTATTAAAAATCTGAGAACAAGCGGTAAAAGCGCCCTTGAAAGAGGTGGAAAGAAAAATAAGATTTTAAAACTTTTAAGAGTTACAAAAAAAACCGAAGTTACTAAAGAAGACATTAACCAAAGAAATCTTTGGTTAAAAAACAGGCTTGCCGGGCTTGGCTTAAATAATACAAAAATAAGTATTTGCACAGCAAAAATATACTCGTCACCACAAACAGGAAAACTAATACATAAGGAAACAGATGATAGAAAAATTATTCTTCTCGATTAACCGTTTAAATAACGTTTTTTGGGGTAAAATAGTAAAGTCCGTTCATTCAGGCACAAATTCATTAAGTGTTCTTCGTGTAATCGTGGGCCTTTTCTTATTGTTTTTTTACAGCCCGGGATATGGCTGGATAGGCAATATGCCACAAATTTTTTATAAGCCTCCGTTTTTAAGCTTTGCTATTTTGTTTAACAGCTTTCCTGGTGCCGCTTTTTTTCAGGCAATAGATGTGTTATTATTGCTATGTATTATTTTTATAATTTTTGGCATTAAAGCTAAAATTTCGTCAATAGCATATTGTGTATTAAGTATAATTGCACTGTCATTTCAATATTCGTTTGGTAAAATAGACCATAATATTTTATTATATGTTATGATATTTTGCCTGTCGTTTTCTGGATGGGGAAGCCAGCTTGCCCTTTTTCCTGATAAAGAAGTAACTACTAACACGCAAAATGGAAGCCTTTCGGTACTTGCTTTTATTTTATGTTATGCATTTTTTACTGCGGGCTTTAATAAATCGCTTAACTGGATAAATGCCGATTTTACTAAAAGTGGTACTGCCTTATGGATATATTTTAACTATTATATCACATCAAGAACATATCTCTTAGCCGATTACATAAAAGGCATGCCCTTTTATACCTTTAAAATAATGGATTATTTAGGAGTGGCTTTTGAGGTGTGCCCTATACTGTTTTTACTTTATTCCCGCAAGGCGTGGGGCACATGGCTTGTGGTTGCTGCCTTGTTTCATCTATCTACCCTGTTGTTTTTAAACATAGCATTTTTAACACATACAGTAATATATTTAGTATTTGTAGATTTTTCCGGGGTATATAAATGGATAAATAATTTACTTGCAAAAAAAGTATATAAGTTTGCCGCAGTTGCACTTATAACGGCTTGTGTTGTAGTTAGGCTTTTTGATATTTTTAATTTCCATACCTCTAAAATTGTATTTTTTGCGGATAGATGTACTAAAGAAATTTTGTTATTATCTGTAGTTGTATGGGTTTTTGTTTTTATATTGCTGTATAAAAACAACTATAGGACAAAAAATACAGTTGCTGTAAATTAATTAAGATAGTCTCAACCCACCCACCCATTGAAAACAAAAACAGAGTATGATGCCATAGTTGTAGGATCTGGCCCTAACGGGCTGTCTGCCGCTATAACTATGCAACAACAGGGGCTATCAGTATTAATTGTTGAGGCTAAAGATACAATAGGGGGTGGCCTGCGCACATCGCAGCTTACCCTGCCAGGCTTTAAGCACGATGTATGTTCTGCCGTGCACCCTATGGCACTATCGTCGCCGTTTTTAAAAAGCCTGCCGTTAAAAGAGCATGGTCTCGAATATATTCATCCGGCCATAGCTGCTGGCCACCCTATGGACGATGGCACCGCAGCATTATTGCACAAATCTATTTTTGATACTGCTCAAACTTTAGGAAATGATGCCACGACATACACTAAACTGCTTGAGCCTTTAGTAAAATATTGGCCAAAAATATCCGGCGATGTTTTAGGGCCTTTATCCTTAACGCCTAAATCGCCTATAGATATGGCCCGTTTTGGGTTGATGGCAATGTCATCTGCCCAAACATTCTCTAAGCGTTTTACCGCTCCGGAGGCAAAAGGTTTCTGGGCAGGTATGGCCGCACACTCTATACAGCCATTATCAAACTTAACCACATCGGCCATTGGCCTTGTATTAATGAGTGCAGGGCATTTGGGGGGATGGCCCATTCCTAAAGGCGGGTCTCAGCAAATAGCTAATGCCATGGTTTCTTATTTTACATCGATAGGCGGAAAAATAGAAACAAACTTTTATGTTCACAGCTTAGACCAGCTTCCGTCATCTAAAACAGTTTTATTCGATATTACACCTAAACAACTGCTAACTATTGCCGGGCATAAATTCTCGGCCATATATAAATGGCAATTAGAAAGGTATCGTTACGGCATGGGAGTATTTAAAGTAGACTGGGCTTTAGACGGCCCTATACCATTTACTGCTACAGAATGCCAAAAGGCAGGTACAATACACCTGGGCAGTACATTTGAAGAAATTGCAACGGCCGAAGATTTTACATCTAAAGGCGGTAACCCGGATAAACCTTTTGTATTGCTTGCACAGCCAAGCCAGTTTGATCCCGGCAGGGCACCTGCAGGAAAACACACGGCATGGGCATATTGCCATGTGCCTAACGGCTCTACGGCAAACCGTACAGATGCCATAGAAAACCAGGTAGAGCGATATGCACCCGGCTTTAAAGACCTTATTCTTGCAAGAAGTACCATGAATACCTCGCAAATTGAAAGTTATAATCCAAATTACATTGGGGGAGATATTAATGGTGGTATTTTAGATATCAGCCAGCTTTTTACACGCCCTGCACTAAGGCTCTCTCCTTATAAAACATCGGCAAAGGGGCTTTATATTTGCTCGTCGTCTACACCTCCTGGTGGTGGTGTGCACGGTATGTGTGGGTATTATGCCGCAAGAAAAGCCTTAAAAGATGTTTTTAACATTGCGATACCGCATTTTTAAGAGATACAATTGTACCACATAAAATATAGATTTTACAGTATGGTTTTTCTTTTAGACAATCGTAAATAAAGCTCCGTTAAATTAAGGGGTTATCTATATGAAAATAGTGTGTACCACAATGAAACACTTACTGAATCCTGACCACCGTTTACTGAAAAACTAATACGTCTTAGTTACATCTTCATCTACTACAAGGATAAAATCGGCTTTGTTAATAAATTCGGGGTCAAGCTCATTAATATCTTTTTGGATAACGGTAGCAATTGTAACAATCTTAATATTAGGCTTATCTTTTTTAAGATACCAGTTTATTCCCTCAAAACCATCGCTGTGATAGGAGCCGTTATAATGTATAAAAATGGTGCCCGGCTTAAGGTTTTGCGCTATAAAATATCCCATTGTAGCATCTTTTACCGCCTGTGCCTTGGGCAGGTTGTCGCCGCCATGGCCACCGGCCATAGCCAGCATTTCTTTGTAACCCGGCAATTCAGGATTATACGCAATGGGTAGTGTGGCAATCCATGTTTTCTCTTCAGGGGTAAGCTTGTCCAGAGCTTCAAATCCCTGCTTATAGACCAAACTCGCATATCGGCGCGGAATGTTAGTTGCCACAAACGGAAAATGCTTTTCTTTAGCAAAGTCAACCAGCGGTTTATAATCGGTTTTATGATTTTTCCAAAGGCGTGCCACGCTGTCAAAAGTCTTTTGGTCTATTTGTCCGGCAAGGTATTGGTTTAATTGTTTCTGGTTATCGGCTTCAATCATTTCGGCACCCAGTACGAGCGGCTTTTTTTCGGCAAGGTCTTTAGTAAGTTCTAACTGAAGCCAGTGTACTAAAGAGTTATCGTGCTGCTCCCCAAAAAAAAGCACATCGGTACCGGCGGCGTTTTTAAGTAATTTATTGTAAGTGGTTTTTTTACCGGCTTTGGTGTATAACTGGTAGCCCTGCTTGTCCTGTGCGGGTGCAGTAAGGCTTAGTATTAGAGCGGCTAATAGAAAATAGTATTTCATGCTTATTGATAATGAATATAAATAAAGCGCTAAAATAAGGTAGCCGTTGCGAATTACACTTCTTTTACAAATTAAATTCATTTATATTTCTTATTTAACGGTGCCAAAATAAACGAAACCATAAAAATTGATGCGAATTAGTGAAATTCGTGTAAAAATGATCTGCCTGTGTAAAACCATCTGCTTTGAGTATATGGCCTGCGCCGGCAACAGTTACCGCAAATTATAAAATTATTATTTTTAAATTTGCGTTACTACTCAATAAACACAAGCCTAATGACTACCGGAATAGACGCTATTGCGTATGATATTGCTAAAATTCATCTCCCTATAAAAACTTTGGCGCACGCCCGAAACATAGACCCCGATAAACTTGAAAAAGGACTTGGGCTTATTAAAATGACCCTGCCCGATTTGCATCAGGACACTGTGGTTTTTGGTGCCAATGCCCTTACAAAGCTTATTACAAACAATAACCTTAACCCTGCTGATATTGCACGTATATATGTAGGTACAGAGAGTGGAATAGACAATTCTAAACCCATAGGCTCATTTTTAGTATCGCTTATGGAGCAAAAGTTTGGGCATAACACGTTCCTGCAATGCGACACGGTAGATTTTACTTTTGCCTGTATAGGCGCTGTAGATGCCCTGCACAATTGTATAGATTATGTGCGACTTAACCCTGAAAAAAAAGCCATTGTTATTGCTGCAGATATTGCAAAGTACGATTTGGAATCTACGGGAGAGTATACTCAGGGCGCAGGTGCAGTAGCTATTTTAGTGTCGGCTAACCCTCGTATTTTGTCGATAGAAAATAACTGGGCGGTAAGCACTAAAGGGGTATTCGACTTTTTTAAACCCTACCGTACTCTTAAAAAAAGCGACATTACTAATATCGCGGCTAACGAGCCTTGGTTTGGTAATCTGGAATCGGTTATCGAGATCCACAAAGACCAGCCCGTTTTTGATGGCCAGTACAGCAATACGTGTTACACAGACCGTACCCGCGAGGCATATAATTTATTCAAGAAACTTACAAATACTACAACATCTTTATACAATACCTGGGAGAGCATTATTATGCATTTGCCGTATGCATATCAGGGCAGGCGTATGTTTGCCGAAATATTTGCGCTGGATGCCGATACCCCAATGTTAACTGGTAGCGAAGATCATACAGATTACCAAACGCGCCTGCGCGAAATAAGTAAGGGTGACGATTACCAAGCCTTTGTAAAACAGAAACTGCAGCCTGCAGAGCCTGCCTCATCGCTTATAGGCAACCTGTATACCGGATCGGTATTTATGGGATTCCTTTCTACACTGTCTCATTTTGCGGCTGCAAATAACGATGTTACCGGTAAAAAACTGGGGTTTTTAGCTTATGGCAGCGGGTCTAAATCTAAAGTATTTGAGGGTACCTTGCAAGACGGCTGGAAAGCTGCTGCAACAGGTGCATACCTTTTTGAAACGCTGGAACAAAGCCATACTATAGATTTTGATACTTACCAAAAACTGCACAAAAAAGAACTAACCTATAGCGTGCTTGCCCCGGCTAACGAGTGGGTACTCGATGCTATAGAGGAAGAAATAACTAATCTTACAGGCGCACGATACTACAAGTGGGTAGAGTAAGTGCAGTGGTCAATATGCTCCATTAACCTGCAAGGTCTTAGAGACCTTGCAGGTTTAAATAGTAAATCTATAATAAGTTTACTATAGTTTAATGTCTATACTTACAAGGGTATAAAAACCTTTCAGGAATTACAGTTTCAGCTCCAGATAGCGGGAGAATTTGTGAAGGTATTTGTATTTTTACCCAATTAAAAAGCCTCTCGCAAAGATGATGATACTTTCAAAAAATCAGGAAATCCTGGTAAGCCGTTAACCTCATAAAACTCTATACCAGCCTTTGCGTTATATGAAAAATAGCATCGCCCTGGTACACAATAGGGGCATCGTTACTGTTTATGATATAGCCACTGTTTGGTGCTTTAACCTTTTGTTCAAACTTGCCAAACGGATCTGTTATAACAGCAATTACGTCGCCTTTGGTAACAAATTGCCCTGCCTGAACACGAATCTGGAACATGCCCGAATGCCGCGCGCGTATCCACGCAGAATCTTCTATATATATAGGTGGCCTTTCTGATGGTTTTGCATTTTTACGTATGTTAAGCATACCCAGATGCTGCAAAATGCGCTTGGCACCCTGCACACCTTCCTGCGTAACTTCGTTGTTAAGGTCGAGCGATTTTCCTCCTTCAAACAGCAGTATGGTAACGCCCAGTTTTCCGCAGGCACCCCTAAACGACCCTGCTATGTTTTTAGAGAAAAGTGTAAACGGTGCATTAAATACATCCGACAGGTCTTTTAGCTTTACATTATTGGGCTCTACCCGTATTTGCGGCGCATTAAAGCGGGCTGCCCCACCGGCATGAAAGTCTATGCAGTAATCTACATGAGGCATGATCTCGTTAATAATATGCCAGGCGAAGCGGCTGGCAAGCGACCCGTTCCTGCTACCGGGAAACACGCGGTTAAGGTCGCGACCATCCGGGAATTCCCTTTTTTGGTTTACAAACCCAAAAATATTAACTACCGGTATGCATATAATGGTGCCTGTTTTTGGCTTGTTTATTTTTCGAACTATTATTTGCCTAACAATCTCTACACCATTTATTTCGTCCCCATGTATACCGGCAGAGAATAATACCACCGGGCCATCTACCTTGCTGCGCTCTATAATTACTGGTATCTTTAGCTTTGTCATGGTGTGCAGGCGGGCAATTTCCATGTTAATGGTCCTGCTCTGGCCGGGCAATATGGTTTCGCCGTGTATAATAATATCTTTTATGGGCATAAGCAAAATCTTGTTAAAGCACTAAAATTAGTAATTTAGGCTAACGTGCGGGTAATAAATACAGGGATTTTATGATTATTTGTTTTAGTCCTAACCCCTCTCCTAAGGAGAGGTGAGCTGGGAACGGGTACAGTTCGGGAATAATCATGCCTAATAACAACTATATTGCAACCGCTTCTTCCACTAAGGAGTCCCGTTAGCTATCCGGAGGTAGAGGCTTTTGTATGAGTCGGCGAATCCGAGTGAAGCTAAGGCCTTAAACTTTGTTGCGTTAAGCAAAATATAAGGTGAGGCGTTAAGAATCATTTGCTGTTTGAGCGAAGCGAGTTCAAATGATTTAGCCGAAGCTTGTATTTTGTAGCATAAGAAGTTAGAGCCTTGAATTTTTGCTTCTTTTATTTCAAGACAAAAGAAGAGAAGCGTTAAAGAAAGGCGTAAAGCAGAAAATTCAGTTTACTGAAATTTAAATTGTGTTAAACTCACTATCCTATGCGTAACCACAACCCTACTTATGGATAATGTTTTTTAACTTTGTTACATGCAAACTCCGCTGGAATTACAAATACAAACACTGCCCGACAACCCGGGGGTTTATCAATATTTTGATAAAGACGAAAAGCTGCTTTATGTGGGTAAGGCCAAGAACTTAAAGAAGCGGGTAATGTCTTATTTTAACAAGGTGCATGAAGTAGGCCGCACCCGTGTAATGGTACGCAAAATTGTGAGCATAAAACATATTGTAGTCCCTACAGAGAGTGAGGCTTTGCTGCTGGAAAACAACCTTATAAAAAAACTGCAGCCCCGCTATAACGTACTGCTTAAAGACGACAAGACCTACCCATGGATATGTATTAAAAAAGAACCTTTTGCCCGTATTTTCTCTACAAGATCTGTGGTTAAAGACGGTAGCGAATACTTTGGCCCCTATACCAGTTTCCGCACGGTACATACCTTATTAGACCTTATCAAAGAGTTGTACCCATTGCGCACCTGCGACTACGACCTCAGTCCGCACAATATACAAAGTGGTAAATATAAAGTGTGCCTGGAATACCATTTGGGCAACTGTAAAGGCCCGTGCGAAGGCCACGAACCGTATGAGGTGTACCAGCACCATGTAGATGCCATTCGCGAAATACTAAAGGGTAACTTTAAAGAAAGCCTTAAAGATTTTAAAAGGCTTATGATGGATCTCGCTGCCGATATGCGCTATGAAGAAGCCCAGCGCATAAAGCAAAAAATAGAAGTCCTCGAAAATTACCAGGCGCGTTCTACAGTATTTAATCCGCGTATTAATAACCTGGACTGCTTTACCATTATTAGCGATGAGACTATGGCTTATGTAAATTTTATACAGGTATCACATGGGGCAATTATAAGGTCGCATACTATGGAAATTAAGAAAAAACTCGACGAGCCTAACGAGGAATTGTTAGAGCTTGCCGTGGTAGAGCTTCGCGAACGCTTTAACCTTATGGGTAAAGAGGTACTCTTGCCGTTCCCTATAGACCTTGGCGAAAAAGTTAACGTTACCGTACCCAGGCTGGGCGACAAAAAACTGATACTGGACCTTAGCGAACGCAATGCACGCTTTTTCAGGATGGACCAGCTTAAGCAGGAAAAAATAGTAGACCCGGACAGGCATACCAACCGTATTATGGCGCAAATGAAAAAAGACCTGCGCCTGCCGGTAGAGCCGCGCCACATAGAATGTTTTGATAACAGTAACATACAGGGTACAAACCCCGTAAGTGCCTGCGTGGTATTTAAAGATGGCAAACCCAGCAAAAAAGATTATCGCCACTTTAATATAAAAACGGTAGTGGGACCTGACGATTTTGCATCGATGGAGGAAGTGGTGTACCGCCGCTATAAACGCCTGCTCGAAGAAAACCAGCCACTGCCGCAATTAATTATTATAGATGGTGGCAAGGGGCAATTGTCATCGGCATTAAAAAGCATAGACGAATTGGGGCTTCGAGGTAAAATTACCATTATAGGCATTGCAAAAAGGCTGGAAGAGCTGTTTTACCCTGGCGACTCTATACCACTGTATCTTGATAAAAAGAGCGAGACGTTAAAGATAATTCAGCACCTGCGCAACGAGGCACACCGTTTTGGTATTACCCATCACCGCGATAAACGAAGCAAGGGTGCACTGCAAACATCGGTAGAAACCATACCGGGTATAGGCGAAAAAACAATGATCACGCTGATTACCCATTTTAAATCGGTTAAGCGTATGGCGGCATCATCCGAAGAAGAAATTGCGAAGGTAGTTGGCCCTTCTAAAGCCAAAAAAATTACCGACTTTTACAAGGCTAAAGCTAAATAGCAAATTACTGCGTTGTACTATTATCATACCTGATAAAAACATAAATGAAAAAACTGCTGCTCCTGTTATCGTGCTTATCACTCTTTGGCACCCTTGCCGGACAGGAAAAGCAACCTGCACCAAAACATAAGCCTAAAATAGGGCTTGTGCTTAGTGGTGGTGGTGCAAAGGGCCTGGCACACATTGGCGTGCTTAAGGTGCTGGAAGAAGCCGGTGTTGAGGTTTCTTATGTGGGCGGTACCAGCATGGGTGCTATTGTGGGCGGCTTATATGCCGCAGGATATGGCGCTACAGAGCTCGATTCTATTTTTCGCGACCTTGATGCCGATGCACTTCTGCGCGATTTTACACCTCGCAGCTCTAAAAATTTTTTTGAGAAGCGTAATGATGAGATGTATGCCTTAACACTGCCGTTTAAAAATTTTAAAATAGGTTTTCCCAATGCATTTTCTAAAGGACTGTATAATTATACCACGGTAAACCGGCTTACTGACCATGTGCGAAACGTGCGTGATTTTGATAAATTGCCCATACCTTTTGTATGTATTGCTACAGATATAGAAACCGGCGAAGAGGTGGTGCTGCACAAAGGCGTATTACCCGATGCTATATTGGCCAGTGGCGCGTTTCCATCACTATACAGCCCTGTAGAGATAGATGGCCGCCTACTTATAGATGGTGGCGTAACTAATAATTACCCCATAGAGGAGGTTAAAAAAATGGGTGCCGATATTATTATTGGGGTAGATGTGCAGGATCCGCTAAAAACCCGCGACCAGATAAAAGGGGCTACGGGGGTTTTAGTACAAATAAATAACTACCAGATGATTAAAAAAATGGACGCCAAGCGCAAGGCGACCGATATTTATATTAAGCCAGATATTTCGGGCTTCTCCGTAGTTTCATTTGAAGATGGTGTAGATATTATTAAAAAGGGTGAAGATGCGGCACGCAGGATTTTAGATACATTAAAAACATTAGGGTCGGGTATCCCGATTGAAAAACCGCACATTGGCATAAAAGATTCTATTTGCATAGAGCAGATAGAAATAAGCGGACTTAAAAATTATACACGTTCTTACATTATAGGTAAGCTAAGCTTTAAGCCGGGTAACAAAGTAAGCTACGATGCTTTTAATAATGGTATTACAAACCTTAATGCTACGCAAAACTTTACATCAATATCCTACTCCTTTGATAAAGGAAATGTAAGCGAGCCAGAAGTTTTAAGGCTACGGCTTAGTGAAACACCTACTACACGTTTTTTAAAATTTGGGCTGCATTATGATGGGCTTTTTAAAAGTGCCATTGTGGTAAACCTTACCCAAAAAAACTTTTTAAAACGCAACGACGTGGCCTCGCTCGATGTTATGCTGGGCGACAACTTTAGGTATAACCTGGATTATTACATAGACAATGGTTTTTATATAAGTTACGGCATGCACTCGCATTACTATGGTTTTAACAAAAACGTGTCTGCAAGGTACATAACCAATTCCGGAACGCCGCTTAACATAGAAACCATAAATGCCGACTTTACCGACTTTACAAACCAGCTATATATACAAACTATATTTGCACGGCGTTTTCTTTTAGGCGGGGGTGCAGAGTATAAGCACCTTAAAATAAAATCACCTACGCTGCAAAACTTAAACCCTGTTTTTGAAGACAGCGATTATGTATCGGCATATTCTTACCTTAAGTTTGACTCGTATGATAATAAGCATTTCCCTACACAGGGATACTTTTTTGCGGCAGAGGCAAAGGCTTACTTATTCTCGTCTGACTATACCAATACCTTTAACAATTTTACTATGATAAAGGCAGAGATAAGTACAGCCAAAACTATTGCGCGCCACTTAACCGTAGAGCTTGGTGCAGAAACCGGCCTTACCATAGGCGAAAATGTACCTACATTTGATTATATACTGGGCGGTTATGGCTACCAGACATTTAATACCTTCAGGCACTTTTTTGGTTACGATTTTTTAAGCCTTTCGGGCAATACTTATCTTAAAGGTGTCGCGACCCTTGATTATGAATTTGTTCGAAAAAACCACGTAAATGTAACCGCAAATTATGCAAATGTGGGCAGCCACCTTTACCGGGAAGGCAAACTGCTTTCATTGCCTGAATATAGCGGTTATGCGCTGGGCTATGGTATGGAAACCATTATAGGCCCGCTGGAGATAAAACACAGCTGGTCTCCCGAAACCGGTAAGCACTACACTTGGTTTAGTGTAGGCTTCTGGTTTTAAGTTTGGGTTTTTTCTATTATTTCGACAAAGGAGAATCTTTTTTAAGTACTGAGATTCCTCAATTTCGCTGTGCTATATTTAGAAGGTAATAAGATTTTCTATTTTGGCGAAAGAGAAATCCACCTAATCTGTAATGGCGCAACATAAGTAAAATTCGCGTTCCATTAATTTACAATACTTTAGCTAAGTCGTCCTGCCACAGGTATTCTGCATAGATGGCAGATTGCCTTTTCCATCAAAAAACCAATCAAAAAATCAACCTTAAAGCAGGCGCACAGCACCCATACCACCATCTACGGCAAGTACCTGACCGGTTATCCAGTTGGCATTTTCGCTCAGCAAAAAGGTAATAGCATTGGCAAGGTCGTTTGTGGTTCCAATAAGCTTAAGGGGGTTTCGGTTTTTGCCGGCTTCGGTCTTTTCTGGCGAAGCTAAAAGTTTTTCGGCAAGAGGAGTATCGGTTAAGGATGGTGCTATGCAGTTTACCCTTATTTTAGGGGCAAGCTCTGCAGCGAGCGAGCGTGTTAACCCTTCTACTGCACCTTTTGCCATAGCTATAGATGCGTGAAACTGCATGCCTGTTGCTACCGCCACCGTGCTAAAAAAAAGTATGGCAGGCATATGTGCATTTTTAAGGTTGGGCAAATAAGCCTGTGCAAATGCTGCTGCGCCAAGGGCATTAATAGAAAATTGTAAAGTAAAATCGGCCTCACTAATGCGGTTAAAAGGCTTAAGGTCTATGGTTCCCGGAAAGTAAGCCAGGCCATTTATACTGCCCTCTATTTTAGGGAAAGTATTAAAACCGTAATTCTCTACCGTGTAAAATTCGTCATAGCCGGGGTTGTTACCGCTGCGCGAAATCCCTATAACCTTATTGCCTTGTTCTTTTAGTATGGCCATTGCCTGTAGTGCCATTGCAGATGATGCTCCGGCAAAAATATAGGTGCGCTGCATTATCGTTTGCTTATTTTGTTAGATGATATTGCGCGTTGCCTGTTGCACTTAAAACGCACAATATCGTTACTGCGCTTTTTAGCATGCTTGGTATGGCAATTTTCTACGCGGGTGCGCCATAGTGTGTAGCTGTTAAACTTCAGCGTTTTTTTCATAAGTTCCTTAACGCGGGCTTCGGTAAGGCCAAACTGGTAAAAAATAGCTTCAAATGGGGTGCGGTCTTCCCATGCCATTTCTATAATACGGTCTATATCAGCCGCGGTAAGTGTTTCTTTTGGGGCAATAACAGGTTGCAGTGCCATTGTTAAAAGTTTTTGAGTTTAAAGTAAAGATACTTTAAAAGTAAAAACAGAGATGCATAGTGCAATAATTTATGAATTGTTTAAGGGCGGCTAAATTGTAAACGTTAACACAAAATTACATTGTAACTACTAAGCGCTCCCCTCCTGGTACATCCATAGTCCACATATTAACAATATTGCTTAGGGAAACCTCTCTGGTTTTTACGGTTAGTTTTCCATCTGCCGCAAGCTGAAACATTTCCGGTAAAATAGTAGTAAACAGTTCCTGCACTTCGGCTTTAGACCATGCCCCAAGTCCGGAGCCTGTTAGCTGTATATTCGCGCTCCTTAATGCTGCTGCCGATAAATGCATACCATCTCCAGCCATGCTTCCTACCGAAACATACCGAATAAAGTTTGTAAACGAGCCATTGCCTTTAAGACAGGCAAGGATAACTTCGGCCGTGGTGCCCCACAAGTAATCAAGGGTAACATCTACAGGGGTTGTGGCATGAATGTGCTGCAGTTTCTGGGCAAATTGTTCATCTTCTATAGATATAATTTCATCGGCACCAAGCTGTAAAACATCCTGTAGCGATTGTAAATTCCTACCGGTAGCAATTACTTTTTTGGCACCATAATGTTTAGCTAACTGTACCGCCACACGACCTGTAAAACCTGTTGCACCGTTTATAAGCACAACATCTCCCGGCCTCATATTTGCCTTAAACCTTAGTCCCATTGCTGCACCAAAAACCGCATTGGGCAGGGCAGCCGCAGTAGCATCGCTCACGCCATCAGGAATTTTTACAATGCGGCTTTTGTGTATGGTGGCTTTTTCGGCAAGCATACCGCTAATGCCCATGCCATACACCCGTGTACCATCGGCAAGCAGGCATACACCATCGCCGCCCGGTACTTTACCGTTTATGGCATTTACGTCGCTGCTATAGTGCCTGCCAGAAGCCTGCGCTTTATCAAAATGCTTAATGGCAACGGCCTTTACGGTAACTAAAAGTTCATTGTCGTCCTGAGGGATTGGTTCGGGAAAATCGGTGTACTGGGGTATTCCATCTTTGTACATTACTGCTGCTTTCATGATTTTATCTTTATTTGTTGAGACAAAATTAGGGTATGCAAAACAGGCCTGCGATAACATATGTTATCAAGTTTAAAAATGCGGGTTACCCTTAGCTATTTTACTTTTTATACGGCTAAGGTGCACGGTAGTAACACCCAGGTAAGAAGCAATGTAATGTTGGGGTACGCGCTGAATAATGTGTGGGCGATGGCTTAGCAAATTAAGGTAACGCTGCTGTGGCGTGTCGCGTATAAAAGAAACGAACTCGTTTATGTAATGCGTTATCCTGCTGCCAGACATTTGTAGTACCATCTGCGCAAATCCGGGTTCGGTACCCAGTTCGTCCATAAGTAAGGTTACATATTTTTTAGGCAGTAAGTAAACAATAGAGGGCTCTATGGTTTCTATAGTAAAAAGGCTGGGAGCATTTGTAGTAAAACTCTCTAAAGAGGTTAAGCCCTCGTTTTCAAAAAAGAACTGAACCGTTTTATCGTTGCCGTTGTTGTTAAAAAAGGTACGCACGCAGCCTTTCTCTATAAAAATATAATTTTGCGAAACTTTTCCTTCTTCCAGTAAAACCGACTTTGCAGGAAGCTCTAAACGCTGCTGAAACTCAAAGTATTTATCCCAATAGGCATTAAGCTGCGGAAACCGGTCTTTAAAGTGGAAAAGCATGATTATATAAATGTGTAAATTTTAGGCATTTGCCAAAACATCTCGCTATTTAAGCAGTGCATTGGTGCGTTTTATAGCAACCTGGTCTTTATAATCAAGCCATGCCTGGCCTTTGCGTTTGCGCATCCAGTTATCGTAATAGCGGTTAAAGGTTACATTTGCAAGCCCCTTAAGCAGGTTAGACGGCCTTCCGGCAAGGGAGCGCAAACTTAATGAGAAGCCTGGTGTAAGGTATTTCATGTAATGCCACCAGCCCTCTGGCATGTATAGCATTTCGCCATGCTTTAAGTTTGTTATATAGGGCTTAACCATTTTAAGAGCAGGAAATTTCTCAAAGTCGGGATTATCAAAATCAATATCTTCATTGCATATCCACGAATACGGCAGGCGGTACATGTACTTGGTTTCTTTAGGGTCTACCAGTACACACTGCTTTTCTCCTGCAAAATGAAAATGAAGAATATTAGGAAAATCTATGTCATAATGCATAAATACTTTAGCATTTTGTCCGCCAAAAAACACCAGCGGCAAGCTCTTTAACAGGCGTAAGCCCAGATCCGGCCATTTCATGTCGTCTTTCATAGACGGTACATCCTTCATAAGGTTGTACAAAAAAATACGCAGGTGGGTAGGGCCTTTTTCGAGTATATCAATATACTCGGCCATGGTCATGGTAAAATCGGGTTCGTTTACCTTTTTGGTATGGTCGGTTTTACGGTTATCATACAGCGGTACAATTTTGTCTCCGGCAAATTCCCTTAAAAAATCGAAGTCCCATTTAGTAAACGCCGGCCAGTCTTCAATCTGGTTCGTAATTACTACAGGTTTTTGTGGCTTATAGTAATTTTCTATAAATTCTTTTTTGGTAAGTTTTTCAACTCTTTCTATCTCTATATATTCAAAGGCCATAATACAAAAAAAATTAGGTGTGTAGTTTAGAGTGCACCATGAAGGTATGCTTTTACTATTACAATAAAAAGCCATAACTTTCGGCAAATTTCGGTAAAAATTCAAAGCAGTTTCAATTTAACGCTTACAATTTTATAACTATATAATAACATATGTAAATGAATAGGATAGAACACATAGGTATTGCGGTAAACAACCTTGAAACGTCTAACATTTTGTTTGAAAAATTACTGGGTACACCGCCTTACAAGAGTGAAGAGGTGGCAAGTGAGGGTGTAAAAACATCTTTTTTTTTAAGCGGGCCTAACAAAATAGAACTGCTTGAAGCAACCACTCCCGAAAGTCCCATTGCAAAATTTCTTGAAAAAAAAGGCGAAGGCATACACCACATTGCCTTTGATGTAACCGATATTGTTGCCGAAATTGCCCGCCTTAAAGCCGAAGGTTTTACCGTGCTAAACGAAACCCCTAAAAAAGGAGCTGATAATAAGCTGGTGGCCTTCCTGCACCCTAAGGGTATTAATGGAGTGCTGGTAGAGCTTTGCCAGGAGATAGGAATTTAAGATTTCAGAATGTAGATTTCAGATTGAGAGCATCTCAGAATTAAGATTTCAGATTGAAGTACACTTGGATGCTATACTTGATGTATTATCCACTGTGAGTGAAGCTCAATCTGAAATCTACATTCTGAAATACTTATTCTTCCTGTAATGCATTCCATCCTCTTGCTTTAAGCGGAATCTTTGTATTGGCACGGGTAATAAGGTGAATGCCTTCACTTTCCTGTGTCATGTGGCCTATAACGGTAAAATTAGGGTTGGCCTTAATTTTATCAAAATCTTCCATGGCAATAGTAAAGAGCAGCTCATAATCTTCGCCGCCGTTTATAGCAACCGTGGTAATATCTACGTTAAACTCTTCGCATACGTTAATAAGTTGGGGGTCTACCGGAATTTTCTCCTCATATAAGTTACAGCCCACACCGCTTTGTTTGCATAAATGTATAATTTCTGACGATAACCCGTCGGACACATCTATCATTGCCGTTGGTTTAAGGTCGAGTGCTTTAAGGATACCATTAATATCCTGGCGTGCCTCCGGCTTAAGCTGGCGTTCTATAAGGTAACTGTAAGCATCAAGGTCGGGCTGGTTTTGCGGGTTTACCACAAATACTTCTTTTTCCCTTTCTAAAACTTTAAGCCCCATGTATGCCGCGCCCACGTCGCCCGTTACAACGAGTAAATCGGTACTGCCGGCACCATTACGGTAGGTAACATCTTCGGCATTGGCTTCGCCCAATGCAGTAATGCTTAATATCATCCCTCTTTGAGACGATGTGGTGTCGCCACCCACAATATCTACACCATAGCTTTTTGCTGCAAGCTTAATACCGTCATACAATTCATCCAGCGCCTCTACGGGGAAACGGTTAGACACCGCAATAGATACAGTAATTTGGGTAGGTGTTGCATTCATGGCATAAATATCGCTTACGTTTACTACTACGGCTTTGTAGCCAAGATGCTTAAGCGGCATATATGCCAGGTCAAAATGTACACCTTCTACCAATAAATCGGTAGAGACAACTACTTTTTTATCTTTAAAATCGAGCACGGCACCATCATCGCCTATGCCTTTAAGGGTACCGGGCTGCATTGTTGTAATATCGTGGGTAAGGTGTTCTATAAGGCCAAATTCGCCCAGGTTGCCCAGGCTGGTGCGTTGCTGGTTTTTATCTTCTATCATTTTCTTGTGAGGTTCTTAGTTGCTAAGAAACTTAGCTTCTTAGTTAATACAAAGGTAGCTTAAAAGTTACAGAGCCACAAAGGCATAATAATTTTGAAACTTATAAAAGCAAGAGAGTCCTGCCATTACAGCAGGACTCTCAATTTATAAAAAAGATGGCTGGTTTTTACTTTGAAATAATTAATGGAAGCCTTTGGCTAAAGCTACCCGATATTGCCACAACACTGTAACTGCCTGCGCTAAGATGCGAAACATTTATAGTATGATTAACGTTGTTTTTTTGTGAAAATACGGCGCGGCCTGCCATATCATAAATGGTAATATCTAATGCTAAGTCCGACTTTAAATTCAGTAAATCTTTAGCCGGGTTAGGATACATTTTTAAAGGCGCTGTATTATAAACGGGTAAGCCCAAAACTTCGCTGTTTATTACGCCTACGGCCTGTAAATCAAATCCGCAGGAAGCAAAAGGAGTAGGGAATGAGTCATTCACGGCATTGCCCTGGCTATCGAAAGATGCATATACAGGGTTTATAGTACCCACAACATCTATAACTTTTACATGGGTTATATGGTTTTTGTCGAGCAGGTCGTTGTCGGCAATTTCACTGATGTCGAAAGGAGTGCCATACTGTCCGGCATACTTACCTGCAAGATTGTTCAGATAAGTAGCCACCGGGGAGCCAAAACTGCCTATCTGGGTTTGGGTCTGTGTTTCGCTGTGGTTAGGAAACCTGAAAAAGTTAACCCCATCAGAACTTACCTCTACAAAAGCAAGCTCCAGAAAATTGGGGCTGCCATTTTCGAAAACTGCAAAGTCAAAGCCTGCCCCATTTATAATGGGAGCATCAAAAGTTAGGGTTGCGGCACCACCATCGCCCAGGCTTACAATGCCCCCATCCGGGAAGCCCAGGGCAGCTTCCGGAGTACCTGCTGTGGCATAGTGGCTGCCGCCGGCCATGGCATCAGGATCTGATTTATTTATAAGGCCGCGCTCTACAGTAATGCCTGTAGCCCAGGCAATATATAAGGGGCTGTCTTTAAATATGGCGGTAGTGCCCTCTACATCTGCAGCGGGAGGGTAAGATTGTGCAAAGCCCGTGGCTATTGTACCAAGGCAAAAAAGGAGTAAGCTTTTTCTCATAGTTGTTTTTATTGTGAGGTTATGTATTACAGCTCTATAAACTTTTGGGTAAAGCCCAATGCAGCAGCTTGCGCACAGTTATAAACCGGCACATGCGTAAAAAACATTTTTATTGCTTACTTAAAGTCATAAATCTCTGAGCCTTTTTCCCGAAAGCCCGATATTTTGTTACAACTAAGGCAGGTCTCCTGGCTTGCGTCCTGTTTGTTTACCTTCCCATGCACAGGGTGTGCACAGTGGTTTGTAGTTAACAGCAGGCTTTTAGCTTACAGTTGCGGGAACAGCTTTGGTATTTAACCAAATTCCCTTTTAATGCAATGGCATGATGTGCCATAACAACCTTAATTGGCCGCAAATATAATCAATAAATCACATTTCTTTAAAAAACATGGCATATACTGGTGAATCAAAAAGATAAACCACGAATCTCACTAATTGTCACTAATTAATTTTTGTAATTTTTGGCTGAATAATTTAATATGTACGGCTATTAAAAAAAGTGCAATTTCCCAAATTGATAATCATCTATAATAATGTATCATGCTAATAAATTTGTGGCTGAAAACCCTAATCTTCGTCTTCCAACTCAAAAATAGCGTTAACTGTAGTGTTAAAAGCAACGGCTATTTTAAGTGCCAAAACGGTAGAGGGGATGTACTTTTGGGTTTCGACAGAATTGATGGTTTGTCGCGACACACCTATCATTTCGGCCAGTTCCTGCTGGGTAATATTAAGTTTTGCCCGTTCTACTTTTACGGTGTTTTTCATCTATTGCTTCTTTTTTTTATAGCGTAGGTAAAAATAAAGAACAACAACATAGTCATTACAAGCTGCTGTCCCGGTAAATCGAAATCATCGCTGCCTGTTATCAAATTAATAATAGGGTCTGCAAAGCTAAACATAACGCCAAAAATAAACGACAGTGCCATGGCATGAAATCGAAGGTGTACGCTCATTTCATCTTCTATTTTATCCCGGGACCATGCAATAAAGAACAACCCTAATATAACAATATTTATAGTTATGGTTTTAGCCAGAGGTTTCTGTTCGGGGGTAACTATAGGTTTAAGTACAAACATTGCCACAAAACCCAAAACAATTACGATAAGCCCTACAATTTTAAAATAAGTTGGGAACAGGCCTCGACCATATTTAGATGTTACTGGTTTCATAAAGGTATAAGTTTAATTGTCTTTTAGTAAAGTTTGTTTTTCTATATGACAAATATACTTTACATTTTGGTATAAAAGATATTTTAGGAAAATTATTTTCTATTTCGACAAAGGAAAAATACAAATTGAGATTTCCCCTTCGTCAAAATGGAAAACGCATGGGTATTTCTTAAAAGGATTTTTAATTAATAGGCTCAGCTTTTTAAGCTCCAGAGGAGCGTCATGTTTATAGAAAGCTGCAATTTAAAGTTGAGCTCCGGAGGAGCGGCATATTTTTACATGCCGCTCCTCCGGAGCTCAAAAAGTGTTTATTTGTTCTCCATAATTATAAACATGCCGTCCCTCCGGGACTTAACAGCATTCATAAATTATCTTCAGAACCAATATGTTTTTTAATATCTAAATTCTTCTTTGTGTTTCTCAATAAAATCGGCCCATCGGGCAGGCTGGCGGCCGGTAATTGCTTCAAAGTTATCAAACACATCATCTGCCCCGGGAATGGTGCCTTCGGCATAGCGAATATAATGTTTGTACACGCAGTCCATATAGGCCATATCGGCACCGTTGGCCTGCATGGTCCTTAAAAATTCTTCCGGCGCGTGGGGTACATATTTAAACGGTTTGCCTATGGCATTGGTCAGTAAATTTGCAATATCATAATACGACTGTGCATCATACCCCAGGCGGTAGGTTTTGCCATTGTGTATTTCGGGTTGTAACAAAGCCTGTGCCGCTACCGCAGCCACATCGTTTACATCTACCCAACTTTTGCGCGCATCTTTTACATATTGCACAATAATGCCGTTGTTAATAACCGGTGTGCCGCCATAGCTAAGCAGGTTTTGCATAAAAGTTTCGGGGCGCAGGTGCGTAAACGAGAACCCATGCCACTCTATAAAACGCTCTACAAGTTGGTGCCATGCCCAGTGCGCCACGGTGGTATTATCGCGGCCGCAGGCACCCAGGTGTACCACATGATTAATGTTGGCTTGCTTTGCAGCGTCCAGCAGGGCCTTGCTCTGGCGTAGCATGTCTACTGTGTAGCCGGTTACAATAAATATCCTGTCGATATCTTTAAGGGCATCGGCATAAGTGGCTTCGTTATCAAAATCAAGGATCACTGTAGCGATACCCTTATCCTGAAAGGCCTGTGCTTTTGCAGCACTGCGCACGGCAGCTACGATTTCTATGCTATCGTTATTTTGTAAAAAGGAGATTGTTTTTTGTCCCACCTGTCCGGTAGCTCCGGTAATCAGTATTCGTGGTTTTTGTGCAGACATAAAGTATGTGTGTAAAGTGTTAATGTACTTACACAAATATAAAACTTAAACACAAGACGGGCATGATGCGAAACCGTAAAGTTTAGGGTAAAACTACTTTTTAAGGTTAAGTGGTTTAGGGTTTTTAAAAATTATCAGTCTGTAAAGTATACTATTGTTTTAAAGCTTATAGAAAACATCAGGGGCGCTAAAAATTTATGCATAGTGTTAAAAATTTTGTGGTGCTTTGGTTTATAAAGTAGCTTTACGCTTAGGGTACAGACAAATATAAACCCTAAACTTTAAACCACAAGCCATTAAAATTTTAAGTATTTTTGCAGCATGGAAACAAACAGGCAAAAAAAGATAGGCGCGCTGCTGCAAAAAGACCTTGTAGATATACTACAGGGCGAAATACGCAAGAACGGCGTGAGCAATCTTGTATTATCGGTATCTAAAGTTATAGTAACTACTGACCTTTCGATTGCAAAGGTATATTTAAGCGTGTTCCCGTCTGCCAAAGGCGGCGAGATACTGGCTGCTGTAAAAAGCAACGCCCCGCTTATTAAGCACGACCTTTCGCAACGTGTAAAATTACAGCTGCGCAAAGTGCCTAACCTTGTGTTTTTTATTGATGACACACTGGACAGGATGGAAGTTATAGATAAGGAACTTACCGGAGAAAGCAACCCTATTACAAACCCGGAGCTGTTAGACAGACGTAGAAAAATGTAATTATAATTTGAGCTTCTCCTTATACATAGCCCGGCGCTACACCATTAGCAAGAGCAAAAGCACTGCCGTAAATATTATTACGATTATTGCTGCACTTGGTATTTTTGTAAGTACCGCAGCGTTATTTATACTAATGAGCGGCTTTAGCGGCCTGCGTGACTTTAGCCTTTCGTTTGCTAATGCCACCGACCCCGACCTTAAGATCATACCTTCATCGGGCAAATCGTTTACGGTGTCGCCATCACAGCAAAAACAGCTTAATGCCATTACGGATATTGCTGCCTACAGCGGCGTGGCAGAGGAGCGTGTTCTTTTTTATTATAACGAAAAAGAGCAGGTTGCCTATCTTAAAGGGGTAGATACGCTTTATACTGCTGTTAACGGCATGAACGATAAAAAGGTACTCCTGGGAGGTAACTGGCTAAAAATGTATACCGCGCAGGCCGTTGTGGGTGCAGGCATATACAGCAAGCTGGGCTTAGGCATGTTTGATATGCAAAGACCACTGGAGGTGTTTGTACCAAAAGCCGGAGACGGCGCCATTAACTCTGAAAAAGATGCCTTTAACAAAGAAGAGCTTATTGTTGTGGGGGTTTACTCTATAAGCGATGATGTAGATAATCGCTATGTATACTGCAGCCTGGATCTCGCACAAAAGCTATTACAGTTTAAAAAGAATCAATTTACCGCTTTAGAACTTAAACTAAAACCGGGTGTTAATAAAGACAGGCTTCGCGATAAAATACAGGGCATTTTTAAAGCTACCGTACAAATTAAGGATCGCGCACAGCTTAATGATTCTCTTTACAAAATGCTTAATGCCGAAAACTTGGTTACTTACCTCTTTAGTTCGCTGGTAGTGGTGCTTACCCTGTTTTGCCTTGCAGGGGCACTCATTATGCTTATACTCGACAAAAAAGAAAATATAAAAACCCTGTATAGCCTTGGTGCCGAGGTGCGTACCCTGCGCCGCATCTTTTTTTATCAGGGACTTTTTATTACTACGATGGGTACTTTTTTGGGTATTGTATGTGCCACTGTTCTTATTATTTTACAACAGCAATACAGCCTGTTCATGATAACGCCCACTATGGCATATCCTACGGCATTTCTCATAAATAATGTATTTATAGTAATTGCAACCGTATTTGGCCTGGGTATTTTAGCATCATACGTTGCCTCTACACGGGTTAACAGGCAACTCCTGGATATAGGGTAGTTTAAAGCACTAATTTCCACTAATTCTTTTCACGTAATGTACCCCCTATACCGACCTTGCGAGGAACGAAGCAATCTATAGATTTATTTCACAAAGCTTCACTAAGAAGGCGCAAAGACACACGAAGTTTAAGATTCTAATTGCACAAATTATTTCTCAAACATAATGCAATGCCGTTATTACAAGGAACGAAACAATCTAAAATTTATCTCACAAAGTTTCGAAATGCCTATAGCTATTACTAAACCCAATAAATTGAAAGCTCTTCCTCTCAATTATATTTTATACTTTTACGTAGTAGTCCTAAAGCTTTAATAAGCTTTGGTTATACTAATTACAGCAAAAACTATGTCACAAAACATCGCACAGGCCGGTGGTGCCTCGCGCTTTTTCGCATTATTAAAACAGTCGCTAAGCGGCGAGGGTATCGATTTTACCACCGGCAGCATTCGCCGTGCGGTGCTGTTGCTTGCCATACCCATGATGCTCGAAATGATGATGGAATCGGTATTTGCACTTGTAGACCTGTATTTTGTAGGCCATCTGGAAAATAGCAGTTTTGCCGTGCAGACAGTTGGGCTGACAGAAAGTGTACTCACCATACTCTACTCTATAGCAATAGGCATGAGCATGGCGGCTACGGCAATGGTAGCACGCCGTGTGGGCGAAAAAGACCCCGTAGCTGCGGCAAAAGCAGGTATGCAGGCCATAATTGTGGCGCTATCATTAAATGTTGTTTTAGCAACCCTCGGTTTTATTTATGCTACCGATATTTTAGTACTCATGGGGTCGTCTTTAGAGTCGGCCACTTATGGAACGCCATTCATACGAATTACCTTAGGCGGAAGTTTTGTAATTATACTTATCTTTTTGCTTAACGGCATATTTCGTGGGGCGGGTAATGCTGCCATTGCTATGAAAAGCCTCTGGATAGCTAATATTTGTAATTGCCTTTTGTGCCCGTTGCTTATAAACGGCTGGGGTTTTGTACCGGCCTTTGGGCTTACAGGCGCAGCAATTGCCACCACTGTAGGGCGTGGCATTGGGGTGCTGTACCAAATGTATAACCTCTTTAATGGCAAAGGGATGCTTAAGGTGGCGGCCTCCTACTTTATACCCGACTGGCAACAAATTAAAGCACTGATAAAAATTGCTGCGCCCGCAATACTACAGTTTGTAATTGCCTCATGCAGCTGGATATTTCTTGCTGAACTGGTGGCAACCACAGGTGGCGACGAAGGATCTGCCGGATACCAGAGTGCGCTACGTATCATGATGTTCTTTATGCTGCCTGCATGGGGGTTGAGCAATGCTGCTGCAACGCTCGTGGGTCAAAACCTGGGTGCTAAGCAGGAAGCACGTGCAGAGATGTCGGTACTGGTTACGGCGAAATTTAATGTTATTTATATGGCGGCAATTATGATAATCACACTACTGGCTGCCGACCCGCTTATGTGGTTTTTTACTAATAATGTACAGGTGCATGATATTGCCGTGAAGGCCATTCGCATACTTAGTGCCGGCTATGTGTTTTATGGTATAGGCATGGTGCTTATAAATGCTTTTAACGGTGCCGGCGATACCCGAACCCCGACACTGGTAAACCTTTGCGGGTTCTGGCTGTTACAGATACCTATGGCATTTATACTTGCCAAGCATTTTAATTTTGGACCCACAGGCGTGTTCATGGCAATACCTATTGCAGAGACATGTATGGCAATAGCAAGTATTATCCTGTTTAAACGTGGCAGGTGGAAAAGGGTGGTGGTGTAGGTTTTTCTTTTGTCTTGAAACAAAATAAACAACAATTCAAGGCTCTAATTTCTTATAATTTGCTTATCGCAACGAAGTTAAGGCCTTAGCTTCACTCAGATTTTGTTAACTGAAAAGAAAATACTAATCAATACTATTTTCTTTTACGCACTTACAGGATTGTGTTGTGGCTATTGTGGTGTTTTTGCAGCACGAATAATATCCGGTTTTACAGGTAACGGCACACCCGTGGCTTTGCTCCTGGTCATCGCCTGCATTAACACTCGATGATATTGAACCCTTACCACCCGAATTGCAATCATCAGATGGTTTAGCGCCACCTAATGTTGCTATAAAATCTATAACTCCAATTCCCTCTTTAGTTATGGTATCTAATGTAACTTCATTGTACGATTGTGCCGTGCCATAGCTATAAATATATCCGGCGGCACGGTTTATTTATTACATTAAAACGGGCTTTGCCGCCTAGTGACTTTGCGAGGTCTTTAGATGCCTTAACATCTGCGCCTAAAAAAAGTATTGACTTTGCGCCGAAACTGCCCAGCGTTACACCGCTTTCATACACATCTACCTGATATTTTCCGTCAGCCGGAACTGCGGTAAGTGTGGTTTGTTGCAGTATAATAAAATTTACACGTTGCCCATCGGTAAAGTAGGCAGTGAGCTCATTGCCTGCCGCAAACAGCCTGAATTGTACATTGCCGGTATACGAGTAAAGCGGGGTAGTAGCCATATATGCTTTGCCAACTGTTGCTTCTTTCCAAGCCTTATTTGCTTTTGTTCCTGCTGCAAAACTAAAGGTGTACAAGCCTGTCATAACGATTAACAGGCAAAGTTTTAGGTATATTGATTTCATAAAAAAACGATTAGTTGGCTGTAGTACAATTTACTAAAAAAAATGAATGTTATATACGGAAATCCATGTTGCTAAAAATAAGATACATGTGTCATTAATCAGCAAACGACTTCCGGAATACTACTATAAATTGCTATTACGTCCTTTATTCATGAACTGTCATTGCGAGGAACGAAGCAATCTAATTAGCAGATTGCCGAGCTCCGTTTCTCTGCTCGCAATGACGCGAAAGGGTATTGCACGTGAAAAAAAATGGTAAAAATTATTAGAATTAATCTTTTTTTGCTTTGTGGTTCTCTATAAACGTGCAGTCTCTCTAAATCAAAAAAATCCCCAAAACAAAATTGCTTTGGGGATTACTTTTTTAATTACCCCCTTGGGGGTCAGGGGGCTTATTTCTGCTTCAAAAACTCGCCTACTAAGAACGAAGTAGAGCTGTCGTGTTGCTTAACTCTACCGCTCACAATTTCGTCGAGGATAGAGTTAGCCAATTGCTTGCCCAGCTCTACACCCCACTGGTCGTAGCTGAAAATATTCCAAATAACGCCCTGTACAAATATTTTGTGCTCATATAGAGCTACAAGCGCACCAAGGGTTTGTGGTGTAAGTTTTTTAATTAAAAAGGTATTTGTAGGCTTGTTGCCTGTAAATACTTTAAACGGGGTAAGGTAGTCTGCTTTTTCCTTAGCAACACCTGCATTAGTAAACTCGGCGCGAACGGTAGCCTCGGTCTTGCCGCTAAGCAATGCCTCAGTTTGCGCAAAAAAGTTAGACATTAATTTATCGTGGTGGTCCTGGTTGCCATATAGCGGCTGTACAAACCCAATAAAATCGGTAGGGATAAGTTTAGTACCCTGGTGTATAAGCTGAAAGAACGCGTGCTGCGAGTTAGTACCCGGCTCGCCCCATATAATTGTACCGGTTTGGTAATTTACAGGGTTGCCATCGCGGCCCACGCTCTTACCGTTACTCTCCATAATACCCTGCTGCAGGTAGGGCGCAAGCTTAGACAGGTATTGCGTGTACGGGATAAGGGCTTCGCTTTCGGCACCAAAAAAGTTATTGTACCAAATGCTAAGCAAGGCTAAAACCACCGGAAGGTTCTCTTCAAACGGGGTAGTTTTAAAATGCTCATCCATATCGTTAGCACCTTTAAGGAGCTTATCAAAATTATCAAAGCCTACTGCCAGAGCAATAGATAAGCCAACGGCACTCCAAAGAGAAAAACGTCCGCCTACCCAGTCCCACATCGGGAAAATGTTAGCCTCGTCTATACCAAATTCGGTTACCTTTTTAATATTGGTAGATACCGCCACAAAGTGTTTGGCAACATCGGCCTGCGTAGCATGCTTTAGGAACCAGTCGCGTGCCGTTTCGGCATTGGTAAGGGTTTCCTGTGTTGTAAAGGTTTTAGAGGCTATAACAAATAAAGTGGTTTCCGGGTCAAGTCCCTTAAGGCTTTCGGTAACGTGGTCGCCATCTACATTAGAGATGAATTTTACGTTAAGCTGGTTCTTGTAGTATTTAAGTGCTTCTACTACCATGTGCGGGCCAAGGTCGCTGCCGCCTATGCCTATGTTTACAACAGTGGTAAATGGCTTGCCGGTATACCCCGTTTTAATACCGCTTATAATTTCTTCTGTAAACTGTTTTATCTTATTCTTAACCGCATAAACTTCGGGTATTACATTAACACCTTCAAATTTGATGTCGGCGGTTTCCGGCGCGCGAAGTGCAGTGTGCAGTACAGCCCTGTCTTCGGTACGGTTTATGGCATCACCTTCAAAATAACTTTGTATGGCACCTTTAAGGTCTACTTCTTTAGCAAGGTCCTGAAGTAGTGCTAACGTTTCTTCGTTAATGATGTTCTTAGAATAATCTACCAAAAAGTCGTTCCACTTAATGTGGAATTTTTGTGCCCTTTGGGTATCGGCAGAAAACATTTCCTGCATAGAGGCATTTTGCATTTCGTTGTAATGGTCGCGAAGTGCCTGCCAGGCGGCTGTGCCCGATGGATTAGTGTTTTGTAATGCCATTGTATTAGTTTTTTTGGTTAAATTTTAATTCGGATATACTGTCGAGTTCTTTTTTAAGCGGGGTCATGTAAGCAATAAAGCGCGGCTTATGCTTAGGGCTCATAGGCTCAGAGTTAGGCAGTTTTTGCCTTAACGCATCTACCTGTACGCCGTTTTTCCAGAAGCGGTAACATACATGCGGCCCTGTGGCAAGGCCGGTACTGCCCACACGGCCTATAACGTCGCCCTGTGTAACGCGCTGACCCTGGCGCACCAGTATTTTACTCATGTGCAGGTATTGCGTGGCATACATGCCACTGTGCTTTACCTTAACAAAATTACCGTTGCCCGATGTATAGCCTGTGCGCTCTACCACACCGCTGGCGGTTGTCATGATGGGCGTACCGCTTGGTGCAGCATAATCGGTACCATTGTGGGCTTTCCACTGCATTTGCACCGGGTGGAAACGCCTGCCCGAAAACCTTGAACTTATATGGCTGAATTTTAGCGGGGCTTTTAAGAACATGTTCTTAAGTACCTTGCCTTCCTCATCATAATATTCCCTTGATTTAGAGCGCGACGTGCTGTCCTGCTTAAACGGGAATGCGTATATTTTTTTGCCTTTATACTCAAAGTAAGAGGCCTCAATGCTTTCTATGCCGCCATAAATAGTGTCGCTTATGTAACGTTCGTTTACAGTAACGGCAAACTTATCGCCCTTTTGTATCTTAAAGAAGTCAATACTCCAGGCATACATTTCGCTTAGCTCGTGTGCCAGTGCCGGCCCTGCGCCTGCTTTGTTAAGCGTTTCGGCAAGAGAGCCTTCTATAGCAGCCGCAATAATACGCCTTTTAATGGTTATGGGTTTTACGGTTTTGTTAACCCTTGGTATAGAATCTCTAAGGTCTATAACATAATAGCTAAGATTATCAGGCTGGTATACAAATGCTTTAAGGGTATTAGGTGCTTTTTTATCTTTAAACAAGGTAAAAGGCCTGCCCACGCGAATGTCCCTTAAATCGAAGGTATCCTTAATATGTTCTGTAATGTTATGAATTGCCGTTGCATCAAACCCTTCGTCGCCAAGAATACCGCCAAAGGTATCGCCGCTTGCAATAGTATCGTGTACCACGGTATAATCGTTGGTTATAAAGCCAAACTCTTTTACAATGGGTGCTTTTTTTACTGCTGTTTTTTTAGGCTCTTCTTGTTGTTGCTCTTTATTGTTGCAGGCTATAAGGGTTAAAAATATAAGTATGGCTACAAGATATCTCAAAAGTGTGTTTGTTTTGTGTGTTATACATTTTCGCCCCAGTTGCGCAGCTCGTCTTCTGTCCATAATTCGGGGAAAAATATCCTTCGTTGGTATTTAGGATGCATGTATTTTTTCCAGTCGCTGCCGCCGGTAGCTTCCTGCGGGCCGGATGAACTTTCTATATACTTCCTGGCGGCATTAAGGTGGCCCATAACCCAGGTAACATTTACCGTGTAGTCATAATGGCGCATAGCGGCAACAAGCTCAGGGTTAGCCTGGCTTTTGGCAGGGAGTTGTTTAAATTTCCTCCAGATGTTTATGGTGTTGTATTCTTCCATGTGGCGCAAAAATTCGGCTTTGTACTTTTTTTCAAAAGCGTTAAGCAGGTACGATTTTTCGCCTGTTTTGTGGTCTTTGCCTGCCGCCTGCCAGTACAAATGCTCAAAGGCGTGCGTGTATGGCGTATTACGGTCTATAGTGGCACGAAAACGGTAGTCTATAAGGTTTATAAGATCAGTACTTGCAAACTCTATAAGGCGGTACTGCGCACTCTGAAAACCGCTTGCCGGGGTAAGGGTGTTCCTGAATTTCATATACTGGCCTATATCCATGCCATCGCCCATAATATCAAACGATGTGGTAAGCATATCAAAATAGCGGCTTATGCGCATTAGCCTTTCGGTAAAAAATACTGTAGTAAGTGTTTCGGCATGGCATAGCTGGTTGGTTTCCCACAATATCATTTTAAAAAGCAGCTCGTTTACCTGGTGGTACATTATAAAAACCATCTCATCGGGCAGGGTAGTTCTTTGTATCTGCAGGTTGAGCAGCGCATCTGTATTAATATAATCCCAGTATGTAATAGGGGTAGACCATAGTAAACCCTCTAAATGCGTAGCGGTTTTCTGGCCTATTGCCGAGAATTTTTTATCAAGTTCATCCAGCTTTTCAGCTATTGGGGATGTTTGTTCTGTCATTTTTTATTTCGATTTTATGGTAAGGGTATGCGAAAGCCCCTTGTATTCGTCCAGGTCTGCCTTAAGCGATCCTACGGCAAGGCTTGCTTTAATTCTCACCGGCACTTTGTTTTCATCATCTGATATCCAAACGGTTAGACTCTCTTCTTCCTTAAAAACCCTGCCTGCCTGTACCAACGGCCTGAATATCATAGTAGATATTTTGCCAAATTTAGTGCTTAAATCTTCCCTGCCAATGAATTTGAGTTTAAATTTTGTAACCTCGTCATCAAAAAACATATCTACCGCAATAGCCTCGCCCACTTTAAGCTTATCTACATTAGGGTGGTTTCTTAAATAGTAAAATACCGAGACGATATCCTGCACATTCTCTGTAACCGATATGGTTTTTTCTGATTTGTGCTTGTAGTCTTTTACGAGCACCGTGTTTTTATCCTGGTTAAAAAAGCCTTCCTGGTCTTTTTTATAGCCGCCTTCGTCTATTTTACGCACATACTGGTAGGGCTTACCTGTATTTTTATCAAAATAGCTTTCGTAGTTATCGTTAACCTTAAAAAAGAATTTTGTCATACCCGTAGTGTAGCCATTGCCCACTACGTGGTGTACTTTTTTATTGTTTCTTATGGCTTCCTTAATTTCCAGTGTGGCATACCCCGCATTTACAACCCCATAGTGAATCCTGAATTTAAAGAACTCTCCGGTCTTAAATGCGTCCTGTGAAAATGCATCGCCTAATGCAAAAAACATAATAATGGCAAGTAATTTTTTCATAGTAATTTTGTTGGGCGTAGTGTTTTAGAAAGCATAAATACAATTTCTGTTCCAAAAGTAAGAAAACAAAAAAACCCAGTCAAAAATAAGACCGGGTTTTTATGCTATTAACCAACCAAAAACTATAATTATGAAAATTTTACCTGCATTGAGAAAAATGTTAATACACTTTCTTTTTGCGAGTGCAAAGGTACTATGTTTATAAACTTTTATTTAAAAAATTTCAGGTTTAACACAGATAATTCAAATAATGGTTGTTGGTGTGAGTTAAAATTATGATATCTTTAAAAATAAGGTTATTTTATAGTGTGCCTCTTAACTCCTGCTCGCGTTCTATGCTCTCAAACAGGGCTTTAAAGTTACCCGCGCCAAAGCCGCGTGCACCCATTCGCTGTATAATTTCGAAAAACAGGGTAGGGCGGTCTTCCACCGGTTTGGTAAAAATTTGCAACAGGTATCCTTCCTCATCGGCATCAACCATAATGGCCAGTTTTTGTATCTCTTTAATGTCTTCCTTAAAGGCATCCTTATGAGCACCAAGGCGTGACGGAATGGCATCATAGTAAGCCTGCGGCGGTGCTGACAGGAACTCTACACCACGGCTTTTAAGGTCGCTCACGGTTTTAACGATATCATCTGTAGCAATGGCAATGTGCTGTACACCTGGGCCGCCGTAAAAATCAAGATATTCTTCTATCTGCGATTTCTTCATCCCCTCTGCCGGTTCATTGATTGGGAATTTAATCCTGCCGTTACCGTTGCTCATTACCTTACTCATTAACGCCGAATATTCGGTGTTAATTTGCTTGTCATCAAACGATAAAAAGTTTACAAAGCCCATAACGTCTTCATACCATTTTACCCATGTGTTCATTTCGTTCCAGCCCACGTTGCCCACCATGTGGTCTACATATTTAAGTCCTGTAGGGGCAGGGTTGTAGTCGCTTTTCCACTCCCTGTAGCCCGGAAGGAAAGCACCGTTATAGTTTTTACGTTCTACAAACATGTGTACGGTTTCGCCATAGGTGTAAATTCCGGAACGTACCACTTCTCCAAACTCATCGGTCTCAACAGTAGGCTCCATGTATGGTCTTGCACCACGCGAGGTAGTTTCTATAAACGACTGGCGTGCATCGTCTACCCAAAGGGCTACTATTTTTACAGCATCGCCGTGTTTTACAATGTGGTCATTTATGGCAGATTCTGCCGTGAGGGGCGTAGTAAGCACCAGGCGAATTTTACCCTGCTGCAATACATAACTGGCACGGTCGCGCACGCCTGTTTCAAGCCCTGCGTATGCTAATGACTGGTAGCCAAAAGCGGTTTTATAGTAATGTGCAGCCTGCTTGGCATTACCCACATAAAATTCTACATAATCTGTTCCCATAAGGGGAAGGAAATCCTGTGCGCCTTCAAATATTTTTTCAAGGCCGTATTCTACATTTTTAATTTCGTTGCTCATAGTTGTATGTTTTTGTTTTATCCTCTCCCTAACCCTCTCCGAAGGAGAGGGGATAGCTTCACTCAAACTTGTCTTCTTATTGTTTAGCATGAGTGAAGCTGGTTCCCCTCTTGAGAGGGGTTAGGGGTGTGTTGTTTTTATGAAAGTAACAATACGGCTATACTCTGTTATTAGTTTTTGTTTGTTGACCTTACCCCCAGCCCCTCTCTGAAGGAGAGGGGATAGCTACACTCAAACTTGCCTACTCACCTTTTTTAGGGCTTTAGTGCACTTGCTCCCCTCTCCTTCGGAGAGGGGCTGGGGGAGAGGACTCTTTGTTGTTGATAAAAAATAAATCCGTTACTCCACCCAGCTTTTATAATACTGCCCGTCGTCAAGGCCCATAGCTTCTTCGGTTACCATAAGCGGACGGAATGTGTCTACCATTACGGCAAGCTCTTCGGTTATGGTTTTCCCTATACTGCGTTCCATAGCGCCAGGTGCGGGGCCGTGTGGTATTCCTTTAGGGTGCAGGGTAATGTGGCCCTGCTCTATGTTATTGCGGCTCATAAAGTCTCCATCTACATAGTACAATACCTCGTCGCTGTCTATATTACTGTGGTTGTAAGGCGCAGGGATGCTCTTAGGGTGGTAGTCGTACAGCCTTGGGCAAAACGAGCATACCACAAAAGTATCGGTTTCAAAGGTTTGGTGTACCGGTGGCGGCTGGTGCACACGGCCGGTAATAGGCTCAAAATTATGAATGCTAAACGCATACGGAAAGTTGTAACCATCCCACCCTATAACGTCAAACGGGTGCGTGGCATACACCACCTCGTGCATCATGCCTTCTTTTTTTATCTTGATAAGAAAATCGCCTTTCTCGTCGTGCGTTTCCAGTACGGTAGGTAGTTTAAAGTCGCGCTCGCAAAACGGCGAATGCTCCAGGTGCTGCCCGCTTTGGTTCTTGTAGCGCTTAGGCGTATAAATAGGCGAGTGGCTCTCTACATAAAAAAGGCGGTTATCTGTAGTGTCAAAATCGATCTGGTAGATCATGCCGCGCGGAATGATGAGGTAATCGCCATACTCAAACGGTATGTTGCCCATAAGGGTGCGCAGTGTGCCGGTACCTTTATGGATGAAGATCATCTCGTCGCTGTCGGCATTTTTGTAAAAGTAGGTGCGCAGCGATTGTTGCGGCGCAGCAAGCCCTATAATACAGTCGCGGTTAACAAGGAGTGCCTTGCGGCTGTCCAGAAAATCGGCTTCGGGCTTCAGCTCAAAACCTTTTAGCAACAGCGACTTTATGTTTTTATCGATGGCGATTTTAGGCTCTACCGAATAGGATTTAAGTATCTCCTTAACCTGCGTGGGCCTGTGCGTGTGGTATAACAGTGCCGAGTGGCCATGAAAACCCTCTGTGCCAAAAAGCTGCTCGTAGTACAAACCGCCATTGGGCTTTTCGAACTGTGTGTGTCGTTTTTGAGGGAAATCCCCCAGTTTGTGGTATAAAGGCATGATGATTATCTATTAAATTATAAAAATAAAATGGCATAGCACCGTAGCCTCATTCCGGGTTGCGTTTAATGAGGAATTTTAAATAGCTTAATAAACCCTGCCATTGCGTAGTCATAGAACAAATATCGTAAAAATTTAATTTTAGGCGGTATTTTTTGAAGAAAAATGAAAACGATTGAGAAAAATGAAAGCTGTGTTGTGAGATAAAGGAAACAAATGTTTAAATAATATATTAGGGCATACAATAATGTTTTATTTTTTTGTTCACCTTTACAAATACGATAATTGCAAATTATAAAGTTAACCATTATAAAGCCCTGTGTTTTATGAAATACATTTTACTATTCATTTTTGTCAGTATGTTTTGCCATGCACAGGAGTATAATAAGGTTACGGCATACAGGTTAGTGGAAGAAGTGAATGATGGGCCATGTTCTATAGTAGGCTATATTAAAGACGTCCATTCTTCTTTTGTTTATTCTGCTGAATCTAACGATGCAGTGATGATAAAAAAATTATTAGAGATAAAGAAGAAAGCCAAAAAATGGGAAAAAACCGGTTTCTGGTGTACGGAAAGAACTATTGGCGGTGACATGATATATAACATGTTCGTTTTTGAAGGAGCGAAGGTAAATGATACCCTCTTTACATCGCATTATACTGTGATATTTCCGGCTGAGCAATTGGCATATTTAGATAAGGATAATGAAATTTACAGGGCATTCAATAAACATTTTAAAGCTTTTTTTGACAAGGATTTTAGAGAGGATTTTAATCAGCTTTCAAATAACATAGTATTAGATTCTATTAGTTCAGACAATTTGATGTATAAAGGTAAAGTTGTTGCACAATTAAATTTTACAGATATAAAAAATCAAACGCAATCTTTAAAAGAGATTGATGTATTTGAATCTGAAGAGGATTCTATAACAGACTATTTTTATACCTATGAGGCAGACCGCGATATAATTAAAACTAAGAATAACCAATCCATAGATTCGGTAATAATTAATAATCCGGACACATTTTCTATAGATGGTATTAAAGTGGGAAGCAGCGAAGAGTTGGTTGCTAATAGATACCCACAATCTGCAAAGCATCCTTATCCCGCCTCAACAAAATTTGAAGAAATGGAGTATAAGTATGACTACGAGATTATGTTTAAAAATAACAAAGGCAGTGCTGTAATATCCGTAAATAAAAAAGTAGTAAGCAACATAGAAATTAGACTCTACTGATTTTTATGACAATAGCATAAGACGCATTCAATGCGTCTCTACCTGAAAACTGCGACTGCGACTGCGACTGAAAACTGAAAACCGCGACTGAAAAACTGGAAACTACTCCCCTTTAGGAAATGCTTTTTTATTAAAAACGATAAGGATACCTACGGCTACAGATATGGCAGCATCGGCAACATTAAAGATGGCATTAAAGAACGAGAATTCTTTGCCGCCTATGCCGGGAATCCATTGTGGGAAATGAGCATCTTTAATAATAGGGAAGTACAGCATATCTACCACTTTACCATGCAGGAAGGTACCGTAATGATTAGCAGTATTAAAGGTTGCTACTTTGTTAGGAAGGCTATGGTCGAAAATAAGGCCATATACAACAGAGTCGATAATATTGCCAAAAGCGCCTGCAAGGATAAGTGCTATAGATACTATAAGGTAAGGCGATTGTTTCTTTTTAACGGCATCATACAGCCACCAGCCAATACCGCCTACTGCCACGATTCTGAAAAGGGTAAGGATAAGCTTACCGTACGATCCCGGAATCTCTGCGCCCCACGCCATACCGTCATTCTCTATAAACTGTATGTAAAACCAACTGAAAACCTCTTTGGCTTCGCCTAACCTAAAATGAGTCTTTACGTATATTTTAGATATCTGGTCTACCAGCAATACAAGGATTACAATTAAGTAGGCTTTTTTTAGCGACATTTTTTAAATTTTACGGCAAAAATAAATTAAATTATTAAACTATCGCCATGATTATGGTGTTAATGAAATGTTTAATGTGATTAATGCGTCAACTTTTATTTTTAGCTTTGTTTGTCGGTGTTTAATTTTATTATTACCACAAAGTACACAAAGTTTTTCACAAAGCATGCAAGGTGTTGTGGATAATAGTATTGTATATGCCGCTGTATGCGGAAGGACACAAATAGCTTGTAAAGTCTTGTGTTCTCCAATCCTGATTATCAGGATTGCTAACTTTATCAAAAATTGAAGATAGCTTAGTGTTCCTGGTGAAAAACTTAGGCTATGGTAATTACTAATACTGCTGTGTTTAAACCTTATTGTTTTAAACCCTTTATTTTCTTAACAAAACTTTAACCCCGTTTTAGTTCGTTTGGTTCGGTTATATCCGAACCAACGTCGTATCTTTGTCAAAATTTTTCATAAAGAAGCAATGATATGGATATTATAAAGGAGCGGGAAGAACTTATTGAAATGTTTGGTGTACACTTTGAAAGTGTGCATCACCTGCCGCCATTGGGTTCCCGAATACTGGCCATACTTATTATAGATACCTGCAGCCGCAAAACCACATTTGAAGATTTAACAGAACTAACAGGGGCAAGCAAAAGCTCGGTATCTACCAATCTTAACCTGCTGCTTAAAATTGGCAAGATTACTTACTACACCCTGCCGGGCGACCGCAAAAAATACTACAAACCGTCTCCCTTTAGCGAACGTTTTGATAACTACATGAAAATGATAGCGTTCGAAAAACAAATCATAGACCGTATGGTACATTATCGCCAGGCGCATAAAAGTTGCCCCGAGGAAGAACTGGAACTGCAACGCACGCGTACTTACAAGGAACACGTATTGCAAATGGAAGAAGTGATACAATCTACTATCAATAAATTTAAGGTGCTGGAGGAGCGCGAAAAATAAAAAATCATCATACATACATAAACAAACAGGCAATTCAATGAAGAATACAATTTTTACAGGTGCTATGGCAGCGCTTATATTGTTAAGCAGTTGTGGTAAAAGCAAAGAGGAGACAGATGCTGCCACGGCAGCTGCGGCGGCCCCAAAGGCGTATAAAACGGTAGAGGTACAGCCTATGTCGGCTACGCTAAATAACGATTATCCTGCCAGTATACAGGGGCAGCAAAATATAGAAATACGCCCAAGGGTAGAAGGATATATAGACAAAATATTTGTAGATGAAGGTGCCGTAGTAAAGGCAGGACAGCCTCTGTTTAAAATAAGCGCACCGCAATATGAGCAGGAAGTACGCACGGCAACGGCAAGCATTAAGAGTGCCCAGGCCGATGTTAGCTCTGCAAGGCTTGCGGTAAAAAAAGTAAAGCCACTGGTAGACCAGGAAATAATCAGTAAGTACGAGTTAGAGTCGGCGCAGTTTACTTATGAGGCTGCCATGGCAACGCTTGCACAGGCTAATGCCGCCCTTGCCAATGCCAAAACAAACCTGGGGTATACTACTGTTACCAGCCCGGTAAACGGCGTGGTAGGTTCTATACCGTTCCGTTTAGGCAGTTTGGTAAGCTCTGCCAATGCAGAGCCACTTACTACCGTTTCCAGCATTGGTAACGTGTATGCTTACTTTGCCTTTAACGAAAAACAATTGCTTGCCCTTACTAAAGACAGCACGAATGTATCGTTAGCAACAAAAATAAAAGAGATACCGGATGTTACCCTGTTACTTTCTGACGGAACAGAGTATGCCGAAAAAGGCAGGATAGAAACCATTAACGGTTTGATAAACACTGCAACAGGGTCTGTAAACCTGCGTGCGCGTTTTCCTAACAGTAAAGGCATCATCCGTAGTGGCAGCAGTACTAAGGTAAGGATTCCGCAGGATGTAAAAAACAAGATCATCGTGCCGCAAAGTGCCACGTTCGAACTTCAGGATAAACGCTTTGCAGTTCTTGTGGGCAAAGACGGCAAAACCCAAAATGCAGTTATAACAGTAAACGACAATCCTGTAGGCAACTATTATGTAGTAGAAAGCGGCCTTAAGGCAGGCGACCAGATTGTTTTAGAGGGCGTGGCTAACCTTAAAGAAGGTACCCAGATTAAAGCTACGCCGGAGAGTGCCGAGAAAGTTTATGCAAACCTAAATAAATAGTACATGTTTAAAATATTTATCCAGAGGCCGGTACTCTCTACCGTAATCTCTGTAATCATAGTAATATTGGGTATACTGGGCCTTACCGCCCTGCCCATAGCGCAGTACCCGGATATTGCACCGCCTACCGTTGTGGTGTCGGCAAGTTATACGGGTGCCAATGCCGATGTGGTACTTAAAAGTATTAATGTACCGCTTGAGGAGCAGATAAACGGTGTAGAGAACATGACCTACATGACATCTACCGCTACAAACGACGGATCGGCGAGTATTAAGGTATTCTTTAAAGTAGGTACTAACCCCGATCTTGCTGCGGTAAACGTGCAAAACAGGGTATCGCGCGCTACATCGCTCCTGCCGCAGGAGGTTACTCAGGCGGGTGTTACCGTTACTAAGAGCCAGAGCAGTAACCTTCTTATAACATCGCTGTACAGTGATGAAAAGGGCTATGATCAAACGTTCCTGCAAAACTATATAAAAATTAACCTTATACCCCAAATACAGCGTGTTACGGGAGTGGGCGAGGTTACGGTTTTTGGTAGTAAAGACTACGCTATGCGTATATGGCTTAAGCCCGATGTTATGCAGCAGTACAGCCTTATACCCAGCGATATTACCGCTGCTCTTGCAGAGCAGAATATAGAGGCTGCACCGGGAAGGTTTGGCGAGCAGGGCAACCAGGCATTTCAGTATGTAATTAAATACAAAGGCCGCCTTGTAACCGAACCGGAGTTTGAAAACATCATTATAAAATCTGCCGGTAACGGACAGTTCCTCAGGCTAAAAGATGTAGCCAGGATACAGCTTGATGCTTTAAGCTACACCAGTGTGAGTACCACAAATGGTAAACCATCGGTAGGTTTTGCGGTAAGCCAAACACCGGGTAGTAACGCGAGGGATGTTATTAACCAGTCTAAAGCTATTATAGAAGAAGCTTCTAAAACGTTCCCTAAAGGGGTAAAATATACTACCCTTATTAATATAAACGATAACCTTGATGCTTCTATAGAGAAGGTTATCCATACCCTTATTGAAGCCTTTATACTGGTATTTATCGTGGTGTTCCTGTTCCTCCAGGATTTCAGGTCTACGCTTATCCCGGCCATATCGGTTCCGGTGGCTATTGTGGGTACGTTCTTTTTCCTTAACCTTTTTGGTTATACCATTAACCTCCTTACCCTGTTTGCATTAGTACTTGCCATTGGTATTGTGGTAGATGATGCCATTGTGGTGGTAGAGGCCGTGCACGCCAAACTCGATGAAGGGTATAAATCGTCTAAAAAAGCAACTATAGATGCTATGGATGAGATATCCGGCGCCATTATATCTATTACACTGGTAATGGCGGCGGTATTTATACCGGTAACGTTTATTACCGGTTCTACCGGGGTATTTTACAAGCAGTTTGGTGTAACGCTGGCAGTTTCTATTATCCTTTCGGCAATAAATGCACTAACACTAAGCCCTGCGCTGTGTGCCATATTACTTAAACCACACAAGGACGACCACAAGCACAAAAGCTTTTTACAGCGTTTTTATACCGCTTTTAACGTAGGATTTGACAGGGTTACCGGTAAATATAAAAAATCGGTTAGTTTCCTGGCACGTACAAAATGGCTCGTTGCCGTATTTATACTTGTAGCGGGTGGTGGTTTGTATTACATGATGAAAACAACACCGTCTGCCTTTTTACCGGCAGAAGACCAGGGTGTACTTTTTGCTAACATCAGTTTGCCGCCATCGGCATCAATGGAGCGTTCTACCGTAATTGCAAAACAGGTAGACAGCATTGCAAAATCTATCCCGGAGGTGCAAAATACACTGCGCATTGTGGGGCAAAACTTTACCGCAGGTGCAGGTAGTGCTTACAGTATGGTAATTGTACGATTAAAGTCGTGGGAAGACCGTAAGCGCACTGTGGATGATATAATTGGCGAAATGTTTGGCAAAACTGCCGGCATCCGTGAAGCGAGTATCTTTTTTATATCACCTCCTACACTGCAGGGTTTTGGCCAGAGTGGTGGTTTCGAGTTCCAACTGCAGGATAAAGGCGGGCACAGTACTGCCGAATTTTACAAAGTAAATACCGATTTTCTTGCTGAGCTTGCTAAAAGGCCGGAGGTGCAGTATGCTACGACATCCTTTAACCCTAACTTCCCGCAGTACATGATGGATGTTAACCTGGAAAAAACCAAAGAAGCCGGTGTTACCGTAAACAGTTTGCTTAGTACCATGCAGGGCTACTTTGGGGGTATTTATGCGTCTAACTTTAATAAGTTTGGGAAGCAGTACCGTGTAATGATACAGGCTCCGCCGGAGTTTCGTAAAAACCCCGAAGACCTTAACAATATTTTTGTGCGTAATGCTGCCGGTAACATGGCGCCTATTACAGAGTTTATAAAAATGAGGAGGGTATTTGGCCCGGAGCAAATATCAAGGTTTAACCTGTTTACCTCTATAGCCATTACCGGAGCTCCAAATCCGGGCTTTAGTTCGGGAGATGCCATTAAGGCGATACAGGAGGTGGCTGCCGAGAAATTACCAACAGGTTACGGGTATGAGTTCTCGGGCTTAACCCGAGAGGAGCTTGCATCAGGCAGTGAAACCATATTTATCTTTTTGTTGTGTCTTGTGTTTGTTTACTTCCTGTTAAGTGCACAGTACGAGAGTTACATACTGCCCTTTGCCGTGCTGCTGTCGTTACCCTTTGGTCTTGCAGGTGCTTACCTTTTCTCTATCATATTTAAGCTTAACAGTAATATATACCTGCAAATATCGCTCATTATGCTTATTGGGTTACTCGCCAAGAACGGTATCCTTATTGTAGAGTATGCGCTGGACAGGAGGCGAAAAGGCATGCCTATAGTAGAGGCGGCTATAGAAGGTGCCATTGCACGTTTCAGGCCTATCTTAATGACCTCGTTTGCATTTATCTTTGGCCTTATGCCGTTAATGTTTGCCAGTGGTGCAGGTGCAATAGGTAACAAATCTATTGGTACAGGTGCTGTGGGTGGTATGCTTATAGGTACCATATTAGGGGTGTTTGTTATCCCGGTGCTGTTTGTAATTTTCCAAACGCTTCAGGAAAAGATAAGCGGCCCTGCAAAAGAGGGTTATGATGATGACGACGACGATGATGAAGAACCTGTATTAGCCCTGCCGGAACACACGCCACAAGTATAATTTAGAACACAAAACGAAAATGATAACTAAATATAAGATACCTTTTTTTGCAGCCCTTGCCGCTACGCTATTGCTTAGTGCCTGCGTTACAAAAAAATATGAGCGCCCCGCGACCATAAAGACACAGGATGTTTTTAGGGATTTAAAGGACACCGATACTGTTACCATGGCAAAAATGCCGTGGGAGAAACTGTTTTCTGACGATAAGCTTAAAGCACTTATTGCAAAAGGGCTTGTGCAAAATGCAAACCTTAAAAATGCCGTAGAGAACATGGTGCAGGCACAGGCCACACTCCGCCAGGCAAAGCTGGGATATTACCCTACACTTAGTGCCAATGCCGATGTTACGCATAATAAACAGTCGAGGTCTGCATTAAACTTTCCTGCGGGTATTAACATCCGTACACTTACAGATACCTACAGGGCATTCCTGAGTACCTCATGGGAGGCCGATATTTGGGGTAAACTAAGTGCCACAAAGCGCGCTGCCCTTGCAAGCTACCTGGAAACAGATGCTGCAAAAAGGGCGGTACAAACCCAGCTTATTGCAGATATTGCCAATGCTTACTATAATCTTATTGCCCTTGATGAGCAGCTAAGGATTACCCAGGAAACGGTAGAAACAAGGATTAAAAATATAGAAGTTGTAAAAGCCCTTAAAGAAGCTGCAATTTTAAATGGTGCCGCTATAGTACAGGCAGAAGCTAACCGCTATGCTGCCGAGGTTACTATACCTGATTTAAAACAAAGCATCCGCGAAACAGAAAATGCACTTAATATACTGCTGTCTCAGCCACCGGGTGTCATAGATAGAAATCAGCTTGTAAATGAGGTTGTTTACCAGGATCTTGCAGTGGGAGTATCGGCACAGTTGCTGCAAAACAGGCCCGATGTACAGCAGGCGGAGTTTGCCTTTAGGAATGCTTTTGAGAATGTAAACCTTGCTAAAACATATTTTTACCCAAGCCTTACCCTTACCGGTAATGGTGGTGCATCTACCCTGCATTTAGAAAACTTCTTTAAGCAGTCTCTATTTTACAGCCTGGTAGGCTCGCTTACACAACCCATTTTTAACCGTGGGTTAAACAAGCAACGCCTTACTACGGCGCAGTCGCAACAGGTGCAGGCATTAAATACGTTTCAGCAAACTATATACGTGGCAGGCCAGGAAGTAAGTAATGCCTTGTACAGCTATGAAATGGCAGTGCAGAAAAAAGATACCCGTGCTAAACAAATAGAATCGCTTACCAAGGCAGTTAATTATACAGAGCAATTGCTGCAGTACACATCTACCACAAATTATACCGATGTTTTAACATCGCAACAAAGCCTTCTTTCTGCACAGTTAAGCGGCATTAACGACCAGCTACAGCAATTACAGGCTGTGGTAGAGTTGTACCGTGCCCTGGGCGGAGGCTGGCAGTAGCATAGTTATGGAGGTTTACTCTTTAATTATTTATAGATTAATTGTTTGTTTTATGTAGGCCACCCGTTGCAGGTAACTGTAGTGGGTGGTTTTTTTGCATAGTAACATTTAATGTATAATGTTATAACCCATAACTCATGCTTTACATTAGCTTTGCAGATTACCTGAATAAATTGTAATTGTGAATAAAAACGGCACCATTGTATTACTTGATAACAACACCGAAGCTAATGATGTTATATGCAACGGCCTCAAGGCGCTGGGCCATAGAAATGAGATTCTTTGTTTTGATGACTCTGAAGCTGTAGCGAATTACCTTGCAAATAACCAGTTAAACGTTTTTTTGCTGCTGCAAAGCACAACATCGCCCGGAGTTAACATACCCGATACCCGCAATATGATCTTTATGCACGAGTCATTTAAAACCGATGATATACCTCATACGTTTTTAGTGCTTACAAAGCAGAGGCTGCTTATCGGAAGGCTACATACTTTTATACATTGCTATTACAAGCCTGCTGCTGTAAGCAACGTTGTAGAATCGCTTACCAGTGCAATAGCATTTTGGAAAGACCACGTTTTTCCGCCACGGGTAGAGCTTCAATAATAAAAGCATTTGCATTATAAGATGTAGAGTTGTACTGCGGTGCGGCTTTTTTTGTTTATATTTTAAATGTCTTTGCAATGTTTAGTACCTTTAATAGCGCTAAAAATTCAACTACAAATAATGAAATTGTACCTTATACCATTTGCCCTTTTAAGCTGCCTGTTATTACTAAGTTGCGGTAAAGAAAAACCTGTTGAAAATACGGAAATAGAATCTGTACGGGAAAGGCTCTTACTATCTGAACTGGACACATTTTATCTGGGCAGTAAGCTTGTTCATGTAGAAAAAATAGAAAAATCTGATTTTGATGAAGTTGATGCTGCTCCTGCAATAGATACATCTGAAACTAATTATCTTAAAAGGGACAGCGACAAAGTAGTGCGAACGGGCGATACGCTCCGTATAAAAACCAAGGCCAAAGACGTGCTTATTGTAAACAACGATAGTGATACCGATGAGTATGCTCAATATGGCTATCTGGGTTATAATAAAGATATAGACCAATACCTTGTGTTTGGCGGTTTTTATGAATGGCATAATTACCTATTGATAGATGCTAAAACGGGAAACCAAACAGTGCTATGGGGCAAACCTGTGGTATCGCCAAACGGAAAATATATTGTGAGTGGCAATACAGATCTTGTTGCCCAGTTTACAGATAATGGCATTCAGTTATTTGAAAGCGGTAATGCACCAAGGGTAATAGGCGAGAGAACATTACAGTTGTGGGGTCCTGAAGAAATAAGATGGAGTGATGCTGCTACCCTTTTTGTAAAGGCCAATGTAGCCGATGAAAAATCGCCCGACTTAGAGGTTACACGGTATTTTAAACTGAAGTTGGGGTTGTAGGCTTAACGGCATCTGCTCATCAAAAAATTGCCGATAATATTTTCATCTAATAATAGTATTATTTTCTTCTATTTACTACATTGCACCTATCTAAAAAGGAGCAGCTATGAGAACGGAAAAGATAAAAGGGCAGGGTGCGGTTACTAACATACACAATCATTTTGAAAAACTTCGCTACGAAAAATCCATCTATGATGACGATTTTGAGGAGAAGATAGCGAAGACCGAGATACTTGAGGTATTCCCTAAAACCATTGTGAATCCGGTTAAAAGTCCCGATCAGCACATGGCCTACAGCATGAATCCCTACCAGGGCTGCGAACATGGATGCGCTTACTGTTTTGCCCGCCCCACGCACGAATATTGGGGCTTTAGTGCGGGTGTAGATTTTGAGCGTAAAATAATGGTAAAGAAAAACGCGCCGCAATTGTTGGAGCAGTTCTTTAAAAAGCGCGGGTACAAACCGGAATCTATTTTACTATCGGGCAATACAGACTGTTACCAGCCCATAGAACGCAAAATGCAAATTACCCGAAAAATACTCCAGGTATTTTTAGACTACCGCCATCCGGTAGATATCTTAACGAAGAACGCACTTGTGCTTCGCGACCTCGACATCATAAAACAACTCGCTGAAAAAAATCTTGTATCGGTATCATTAAGCATTCCTACCATAAACGAAGACCTGCGCCGCAAGCTCGAACCCCGCACATCATCTGTCAACAATAAATTACAGGCTATAGAAACATTGTCTCAAAACGGCATACCGGTGCATATTATGGTGGCACCTATAATTCCGGGATTAAATAGCGACGAGATTTTGCCCATCGTTAAAGAGGTTGCTGCACGTGGTGCCACCAGTTTTGGGTATACGCTCGTTCGGCTAAACGATACCGTAGAGCCTATATTTATAGACTGGCTAAACGAGCATTACCCCGACCGTAAAGACAAAGTGCTAAACCACATTGCGAGTATGCACGGTGGCAAGCTGGGCGAAAAGAACGTAGCCAAACGCAAAAAAGGCGAGGGCAATATAGCCGATATGATACACAGCACCTTTAGGGTAGGGCGGCAAAAGTTTTTTACCAACCAGGGTATTATGCCGCTGGCAACCCATCTTTTTGATGGGACAAAAGGCGAACAGCTGAGTTTGTTTTAACTTGTGGTTGGCATATCGCTTACAGAGGTAGATAATATCTATGCATGAACAGGAACACACACCCCTAACCCCTCTCAAGAGGGGAGCTAGCATCCAACACCGGAAATATCCTGAATCACTGTGCGGCTTTGAAGGTACGAGTGAAGCTGATCCATCTTGAGAAAGGAGCCATCCTATAACACTGGAAATATTCTGAATAAAAATGCGGTTTTTAGGTATGAGTGAAGCTGTTCCCCTCTTGAGAGGGGTTAGGGGTGTGTTACAGGTAACTTTTTTTGTAAACCTTACTATTTTCCTGCTGAATAATAAGATCGCATACCTCGCGATTAGTGGTGCGGCTACAGTATGTGCCCCAGCGGGGTATGTCTATAGCAATCAGGTATGCGTATACGATAGAGCCCCAGCGGGGCGGCATGTTATATATGCCACTCCTCCGGAGCTCAGGATTCTTTGCTTTCAAAGTCTATAGATATGCCGCTCCTCCGGAGCTTACAAAAAAACGGGCACCTCTCAGCACCCGTTTTATATCTTAATCTAAAAGACTATTTTTCAAGGGCAAAACGCCTTGTAACTTCTTCCCAATTAACAATGCTAAAAAACGCCTCTATATAATCAGGCCTTCTGTTCTGGTAGTTTAGGTAATAGGCATGTTCCCAAACATCAAGGCCAAGAATAGGTGTGCCATCACCGCCTATTTCCGGCATTAGCGGGTTGTCCTGGTTAGGAGTACCCACTACTTCAAGCTTGCCGCCTTTTTGTACCGTAAGCCATGCCCAGCCAGAGCCAAATTGTGTAGCAGCAGCTTTAGCAAATTTAGCTTTAAACTCTTCAAAAGAGCCAAAAGATTTGTCTATAGCTTCTTCAAGCTCGCCTGTAGGCTCGCCTCCGCCTTTTGGCGAAAGTATGGTCCAGAACAGGTTGTGGTTGTAGTAACCACCACCGTTGTTCCTTACGGCTGCATTAGTAGTATCAAGGTTTAAAAGTATATTCTCTATAGTTTTACCTTCAAGATCGGTGCCTGCAATAGCTGCATTAAGGTTAGTTGTATAAGCGTTATGGTGCTTAGTATGGTGAATCTCCATAGTTTTAGCATCTATATAAGGCTCAAGGGCATCGTATGCATAAGGTAATTTTGGTAATTCAAAAGCCATAGTTATCCTGATTTAAAAGATTAGTATTAAATTTTAAACCAAATTTACAGATTTAATGCTTTATAAAAAATAAGAATTTGTTATTATTTGCCCTAAAACAACGTAAAGTGCTGTTTATTAACCTCTTTTGCGTAAAGATGGCTTAATATTAACACTAACTCCTTGATATTGAGGTATCTTTACTAAGAACAATTAATGCAGTATGACGAATAGGTTATTCAGCTACTATCTGCAAATTCTTATACCTCTTCCGGTTTTACTCTGGATAGGCATGTATGAACGCAGTATGTACTTTTGGGGATCGCTACTTGTGTACATTTTTTACAGAATGGTTACCGATGCTAATAAATTAATAAACAGCGGTGCAATATCTAAAAATGACCAATGGCAATTATTTACCCCATTTTTAAGTGTAAAGTACTTTAAGCAGCTTTACTTTATGTAAACTTAAGCAACTATACTATGAGGCGGCAGCATATTAAAATAATGCTGCTGCTTTTTTTTTATATTTGTTTATGCAAAAAACAGCCTTTTCCATTTATAATGCTTCGGCCGGTTCTGGTAAAACTTATACCCTTGTTAAAGAATACCTGCGCATACTGCTGCAGGCCAATACCGATGATGCCTACCGCCGCATCCTGGCTATAACCTTTACCAATAAGGCCGTGCAGGAAATGAAAAGCCGCATCATCCTTAACCTTTCTGAATTTGCGAAGGACGAGCCGGGCGATAAGGCAGAGTCGCTCATGAAAGTGCTTTCGGCAGAAACAGGGCTGTCCCTCGCTACCATAAAAGATAAGTCGCGCGCCATCATCAAGAACATCATTCACAACTATGCCTCGTTTGATATTAGCACTATCGACCGGTTTACCCATAAAGTAATCCGTGCATTTGCGCACGACCTTAACCTTTCGGTTTCGTTTGATGTTTCGCTTGAAACTGACAGCCTGTTGCAGGAAGCGGTAGATGCTATTGTTGCCAAAGCGGGAGATGATGAGGTGCTAACGTCGTTACTGGTAGACTTCTCGTTAGACAAGACCGATAACGACAAAAGTTGGGACGTAACCCGCGAGCTTTTTGAAACCGGACGTTTACTGGTAGACGAAAACAACCGTAACGAACTGGCACAGTTTAAAGATAAAAGCATCGAGGAGTTTTTATTCATTCGCGAAAAGCTGAAGGAAACGGTTGCAAGCCTGGAAGAAGAATGTTCGCAGCTGGGCCACGACATGGAAGCCTTGCTGGATGGCAGCGGGGTAGACCCTAAATCATTTTCGGCGGGGCATTTCCCTAACCATATAGGCTACATAAAAAATGGAAAGCTTACATCGGCACATAAAAAGTACTATGAGCCGGAAGATATAAAGATCAATAAAACCGCGAAGGACAGGCTTATCATAGAGGGATTGTTACAGCCGCTGTTAGTACTACTTGCTAAAGTGTACAAAAACTACGAGAAGCGTAATTTTTATACCGCCTTCTTAAAAAATATAACGCCCCTATCACTCCTTAACTCTATAGGGCAGGAGCTGGAGCGCATACAAAAAGAACAGAATGTACTCTCGATATCCGAGTTTAACGCAATTATTCACCGTGAGATACAAAACCAGCCTGCACCTTTTATCTATGAAAGGCTGGGCGAACGTTACCGCCACTTTTTTATAGACGAGTTTCAGGACACATCGCAAATGCAGTGGCATAACCTTATACCGCTTATAGACAATGCCCTGGCGGGAGAAGACCCACTTGCAGGTCCCGGCTCGCTGATGCTGGTGGGCGACCCTAAACAATCTATTTACCGCTGGCGCGGGGGTAAGGCAGAGCAGTTTATAGAACTGGGAAAAGAGGGTTTTAACCCCTTCTCTAACCCCGATAAAGGCACTATGCAGCTCGCTACAAACTACCGTAGCTTTAGCGAGGTAATAGGCTTTAACAACGGCTTCTTTTCGGGTATTGCCGATGAGTTTGCTAATGCAGATTACAAGCAAATGTATACCGAAAGTGTGCAGGGGCTTAACCCCAAAGAGGGCGGCTATGTAAACATATCGTTCCTGCCGGAAATTCAGCAGGACCCCGAAGCAGAAGAATCAGACAAAAATGAGTTGTACCTTGAGGCTACGTTACGGGCAATAGAAAAAGCAAAAAGTCACGGCTTTCAGAATAAAGATATTGTGCTGTTATCCCGCAGGAGGCAGCCCGGCATTTTGCTGGCCAATTACCTTACCGAGAATGGCATCCCGATACTATCATCGGAAACGTTGCTGATTGAGAATGCCACCGAGGTTAAGCTCATCATTAACCTGCTGCGCTACCATAAGAGCAACGAGAATAAAGAAGCCAAGGCGCACTTTTTATATTTTGCCGCTACGCAAACCAGCTTTGGCATCCACGATTTTATTGCCGAAGGGATGGAGCAGCCTACCGAATATGCCCTCGAACTATTTCTTGCGAAACACGGCATACAGATATCGTTTAAAAACTGCCGTAAAAAATCGCTCTACGAAGCGGTAGAAACTATTGTGGAAGCTTTTATAAAAGCCAAAAGCAACCAGAGTTACGTGCAGTATTTTCTCGACCTGGTTTTAGAAAGGGACATCCGGACACAAAGCGGCATCTCCGACTTTTTAGAATACTGGGATACTAACGGTTCGCGGTTTAGCATCCCTTCGCCCGAAGGTAACGATGCTGTTAGGATAATGACCATCCATAAAAGTAAAGGGTTGGAATTTCCGGTAGTGATATTTCCGTTTGCCGAAGAAGATTATGCCCGTGCCCGCCGCGATAAGATGTGGCTGGAACTGGATGATGATACGTTTGAATTCCAGAAAGCATTAATTGATACTAACAAAGCTGTTGCCGAATATGGCGAGAAGGCCGCCGAACTGTACTTTATAAAAAGCCAGGAGGAACTACTGGATAATATCAACATCCTTTATGTAGCACTTACCCGTGCCGAAGAGCAGTTATATATTATAAGTAACCGCAATTTTACATCTAAAGGGGAACTTACCAATAATATGTCGTCTTACTTTATTAAGTACCTCATGAACAAAGGGGTATTTCATAATGATGTGGCGAACTATGAGTTTGGTAACCCGCAGCGCATTTCGCCTGTAGAAAAGCATGTAAAAGACCAGCACACCATTAAGTTGGTAAAAGAGCATTTCGACCCGCGTAAGGTAAAGATCGCGCAACGCGAAAGCCTTATGTGGGGCAGCAACCAGGCACAGGCTATAGAGTTTGGTAACGTTACCCACGAAATCCTATCCTATATAAAGACAGAGAATGACATTCCTATTGCCATCATGAAAGCCGTAGAGAACGGGCTTATTGTGCATGCCCAAAAGGAAGCTGTAGAGCAAACACTTAAAGATGTTATTTTTCATCCTGAACTAAATATCTTTTTTGCAGAGGGCAATACCATATTTAACGAGCAAAGCATTATAAGCTTTGATACCCAAACCGTTAAACCCGACCGTGTGGCTATTCGCGATGGCAAGGCTTATTTGTTAGATTACAAAACCGGGCAGCACCTTGATAAGTATGCAAAGCAGTTGCAGGGGTATGAGTTTTCGTTACGGCAAATGGGACTTATTGTAGAGAGAAAAACCATTGTATATATAGGGGAGACCATAGATGTCGTAAATCTCGATTAAACTAATTTCACAAAGATTCGCAAAGAAGGCGCAAGTTACACAAAGATATAATGAGGTGACCGTTGCAAATCTTGTGAACCTGATAATAGCAAGTGACATTATAAAATATTCGCAAAATAATACAATGATGGCGAAAAAATTCGCAAAGAAAATAGCTTTGTATACATTTGCATAACATTATACATAATAAAGGCAAGAGTTGCTTTGTGTAACTTTGTGCCTTCTTTGCGAATCTTTTTGTAATAGCAAACAACAAACTAATATAAACCATGCAGAGAATGGTGGCTGCGACTGAAAACTTTAGGGTTCCCGGAAACTGACCACTGCGACTGCGACTGAAAACTTTTTTTATGTACGGAAAAATCCAACAACACCTTGCAGCCGAGTTAGAAACTATTAAAGACAACGGGCTGTACAAAAAAGAACGAATAATAGCATCGCCACAGGATGCAGAGATAACGCTGGAAAGCGGGCAGAGGGTTTTAAACTTTTGTGCTAACAACTATTTAGGGTTGTCATCGCACCCCGAAGTGGTACAGGCGGCTAAAGATGCGCTGGACAGCCACGGGTTTGGTATGTCATCGGTACGCTTTATATGCGGCACGCAGGATATCCATAAACAACTGGAAAAAGCCGTTGCTAAATTTTACGGTACCGAAGACACTATATTGTATGCTGCAGCCTTTGATGCAAATGGTGGTGTATTCGAACCATTATTAGGCGAAGAAGATGCCATAATATCTGATAGTCTTAATCACGCGTCTATTATAGATGGTGTGCGCTTGTGTAAAGCAGCACGCTACCGTTACGAGAACAGCAACATGGACGACCTGGAACAGCAGCTTATAAAAGCTAACGAGGCAGGGCACAGGTTTAAGATAATTGTTACCGATGGTGTTTTCTCTATGGATGGTGTTGTAGCCCCGCTTGATAAAATATGCGACCTGGCTGATAAGTATGATGCACTGGTAATGGTAGATGAGTGCCACGCCGCAGGTTTTATAGGTGCAACAGGCAAAGGAACACTTGAGGCTAAAGGCGTTATGGGGCGTGTAGATATTATAACAGGCACCTTTGGCAAGGCTTTAGGCGGTGCTATGGGAGGTTATACAACGGCTAAAAAAGAAATTATAGAACTGTTAAGACAACGGTCAAGACCTTATTTATTCTCAAATTCGCTGGCACCATCTATAGTTGGGGCTTCGCTTAAGGTTTTTGAACTGTTAGAGAAAGATACAAGCCTTCGCGATAAGCTGGAGTGGAACACCAACTACTTTAAAGCAGGCATGAAAGCTGCGGGCTTTGATATTGTAGAGGGCGACTCGGCAATTGTACCGGTAATGCTGTATGATGCGCAGCTTTCGCAAACCATGGCCGACGAACTTTTAAAGAAAGGTATCTATGTTATAGGATTTTTCTTTCCTGTGGTTCCTAAAGGAAAAGCAAGAATAAGAGTACAGCTTTCTGCGGCTCATTCTCAGGCACATTTAGATGCCGCAATTAGCTCATTTACAGAAGTTGGCAAAGCATTAAGTGTAATTTAACTATATTTTAGGTAGTTTCGTAAGACATTTTGTATTAAAACGTTTTGCTGTTCTGTTTTAACACACTAATTTTGTCCTATATAACCTATATGTAATTTAAACAAAAAAGTATGAAACATCTTAACAAATTATTCGTTGCTGCCTTACTGGTAGCTGGGCTTAACGTCCAGGCGCAGGACGAAGACAATCCGTGGGCTATTGGCTTCGGTGTTAATGCAGTAAGCACAAGATTTGGTGCTGCTTCAAAAGTTGAAGACCAGTTTGGTCAATATTTTAACGCAAAAGATCAGTGGAACATCCTTCCATCAGTATCTTACTTAACAGTTTCAAGAGCTATTGGTAACAATCTATCAGTTGGTATTACAGGTACTGTAAACAAAATTGATAAAGTTGTAAGCCGTACTCCTGGTACTAACGATTATGTTATTACAGATCCGGGAGATGTAACTTACTACTCTGCAGATGCGATCGTTAAATACGGTTTCCTTCCTAAAAGCTGGTTTAACCCTTACGTTCACGTTGGTGGAGGTTACACATGGTTAGACGAGAAAGGTAACGGTACACTTAATGGCGGTATTGGTATCAACTTCTGGTTTACAGAAAATGTAGGCCTTACAGTACAGTCTACTTACAAACATACATTTGAAGATCAGGCAGAAGCTAACGTGCCAAAGCATATTCAGCACTTTGCAGGTCTTACATTTAAATTTGGTGGAAAAGATACAGACGGCGACGGTATTTATGATAAAGACGACGCTTGTCCTGAAACTCCAGGTTTAAAACAATTCCAGGGTTGTCCTGATACAGACGGAGACGGTATTCCTGACAAAGATGATGCTTGTCCTGAAGTTGCTGGTCTTGCAGAATTTAAAGGTTGTCCTGATACAGACGGCGACGGTATAACAGATGCAGAAGATGCTTGTCCTACAGAAGCTGGTCTTAAAGAACTTGCTGGTTGCCCAGACGGTGACAAAGATGGTGTAGCTGATAAAGATGACAAATGTCCTACAGTTGCAGGCCCTAAAGAAAACGGTGGTTGCCCATGGCCAGATACAGATGGAGACGGCGTTCTTGATAAAGACGATCTTTGCCCTAATGTAAAAGGTACTGCTGCTAACCGTGGATGTCCTGAAGTAACTGAAGAAGTTATGAAACGTCTTAACGAATATGCAAGAACTATCCTGTTTAACAGTGGTAAAGCTACATTTAAAGAAGAAACTCTTCCTGTATTAGCTTCTATGCTTTCAATATTCAAAGAATACCCTAATGCAAGCTTTAGCATTGAAGGCCACACAGACAGCGATGGTAGCAACGCACTTAACCAAACGTTATCTGAAAACAGGGCTGGTGCTGTTAAAACTTTCTTAGTTGAAAACGGTATCGCTGCAGACAGGTTAACATCTATCGGTTTTGGTGAAACTAAACCAATTGCATCTAACAAGACTGCAAAAGGTAAAGCTCAGAACAGAAGGGTAGAAGTAAAACTTATCAAAAGAGACTAAGTTTTAATTTCTCAAAATAATTAAGGAAACGCCCCCGATTTATCGGGGGCGTTTTTTATTTTTATACCATGGCAGATACCACTTTTTTAGACAAGCTAAGTACACAAATAATAAGTAGCTACGGCAGCAACCTGAGTAATATAACCATTGTATTGCCCAATAAGCGGGCCCGCATTTTTTTGCTTGAAGCATTAAAAAAGAAGATTGCCGGGACCGTATTTGCCCCAAACATAACCAGCATAGAAGATTTTGTGCAGGATGTAGCCGGCATTCGTTCTATAGATGCTATAGAGCTGCTTTTTGAATTTTATACTATTTATCTTAGCCTTACCCCAAAAGAAAAACAGCAGCCGTTTGAAACCTTTGCAAACTGGGGTAAAACCCTGTTGCAGGATTTTAACGAGATAGACCGCTACTTGCTTAACCCGGCGCATGTACTTACCTATCTTGAGAACATACAGGAGATAGAGCACTGGGCGGTAGATGTAGACAACCGTACGAGCATGATAGAAGCCTACCTGGAATTCTGGAAGCTTCTGCCATCATATTATAATACGCTTTATGCACACCTTTTAGATAAGGGCGTAGGCTACCAGGGGCTTATATACCGCGAAGCAGTGCGTAATATCAACCATTTTAGCAATGCTAATAAAGGCGAACTGGTATTTGCAGGCTTTAATGCGCTTAATGCCGCCGAAGAAAAAATTATACAGCACCTGCTATCTATGGCGCAGGCACGGGTGTACTGGGATATAGATTATGCGTTCCTTAACGACCCGTACCATGATGCAGGGCTCTTTATAAGGCGTTTTAGAAAAGAGTGGAAACAATATGCATCGCACAACTTTGAGTGGCTTACAGATGAATTTAGCCAGCCCAAGAACATTCATATAATTGGTACTCCAAAAACAGTGGGCCAGGCAAAAATAGCCGGCGAAATTGTAGAGCGTTTAAAAAGCGATGGCCACAGCCTCGATAAAACGGCCTTAGTATTAGGAGAAGAAAGCCTGTTAATACCACTTTTGTACAGCCTTCCTGCAAATGTGGGCAGCCTTAATATAACCATGGGCTATAGCAGCCGTAACAACCCTGCACAAATACTGGTGCAAAAGCTGTTTAAGATGCACACCAATGCACTGGGCCGTAACGAAAAAAGCTATACGCTATATTACAGGGAAGTGCTTGATATACTTACGCATCCCCTGGTAGAGCCATATGCCGGGGCATCTAAACTGGTAGATACTATAAACCGGAACAACATAACCTTTTTTTCGCTTAATAAATTGTTTGAGATACAGGGAGAGGCAAGTCCGTTTTTCACGCTGCTGTTTGCCCGCTGGGAAAATAATTGCGGGCAGATACTGGGCAGGTTTACGGATATTTTACTTGCCCTAAAATCATTTTTAAGTAATGATGACGAGGAGGATAAGATAGCCAAAGCATTCCTGTACTCTATATTTAAAGTAATTAATAAACTAACGAATTACTATGAGAGCCACCCGCAAATGGATAGCCTGCCGGTGCTTCATGCCATTTATAAGCAGGTAATAGACCTTGCCGAGGTTTCGTTTGAAGGGGAACCTTTATCAGGACTGCAAATAATGGGTGTTTTAGAGAGCCGCGTACTCGATTTTGAGAATGTTATTATTACCTCTATGAACGAGGGTAAATTTCCCGCAGGTAAAAGCCAGAACTCGTTTATACCTTATGATGTAAAGCGCGAACTGGGACTGCCCACCTTTAAAGAGAAAGATGCTATATACAGTTACCACTTTTACCACTTGCTATTACGGGCTAAAAACGTATACCTGCTTTATAATACAGAGAGCGAGGGTCTTGATGCCGGCGAACGCAGCCGTTTTTTAACCCAGCTGGAAATAGAGAAGAAACCCAACCACAACCTTACGGTAGATGTATATAATGCAGTGCTTCCGCCCAAGGCATATGAGCCTATGCAGGTACCTAAAACCGAAAGTGTTATGGCAAGGCTGCGCGAAATTGCCACGGTAAAAGGTTTTTCGCCATCGGCATTAACGGGTTATTTGCGTAACCCCATACAGTTTTATTACCAACGCATACTGCGCATTAGCGAGGCCGATGAGGTAGAGGAGAGTATTGCCCTAAACACATTGGGTACCATCATTCACGGGGCATTAGAAGAGTTGTATAAACCACTTACAGGCAAATTTCTTACCATTCAGGATATAGAAGCTATGGCTACCCTGGCCGATGATGAGGTTATGCGCCAGTTTGTAACAGTTTATAAAGAAGGCGAAATAAAAAAAGGGCGCAACCTCCTGGCATTTGAAGTTGCCAAGCGCAACGTGCACAATTTTCTTAAGCAGGAAAAAGCAGCTGTTGCCGGTGGCGATGCCATAAAAATATTGTTCCTGGAAGAGAAATTTAGCCGTGTGCTGGAAGATAGCCGCCTGCCATACCCAGTTATGATATCGGGTAATATAGACAGGATAGAGGAGCGCAATGGCCGTATTCGCATTACCGATTATAAAACAGGTAAAGTCGAAAAGGCTAATGTAGTGCTAAAAAACTGGGACGGACTTACCGCTGAAATTAAGAACGACAAGATAATACAGCTATTGTGCTACGCATTTATGTATGAGCCCGAAGCTAACGGTATGGAAATTGAAGCCGGCATTATCTCGTTTAAAAATATGAAAAGCGGCTTTATGGGCTTTAATTTTAAAAACAGTTTTGATAAAAGTGCCGCCACATTAGATATTGTTGATGCTATTGTACTGGAAGAATTTAAATCGCAGTTAATAGTGCTTATTAACCAGATATTAAACCCTGAATTACCTTTTACAGAGGAGATGAAGTAGTTTTTAATAGCAGTCGCAGTTTTATATTAATAGTCTTTGCTGTGCATTTTGCACGTGGATAGTTTATTATAATAATATTTAAACAACGTAATAATAGTAGGCTTCTCCAAGTTTAACATGACTATTATTTACGTTGTTTTATTTTATTAGTTATTTATTTTCAATTTTCCCTCTTGCGTCAGGGTTTCCTGCTAAGGCAGCCGAAGCTGTAGCCCATGCCATGTCTTCAGGGTATAATGCGCTGCGCAGGTATGCTAATGTAAGCTCTCGTAATACTGCTACACGTTCCTGATTTTCGTCGGTTGTTTCTGCTGCAAGATATCCTGAAATCCCTCCCAACATATGTTCACCGCCAAATAAGGTTACGAGTGCATTTGCCCCCGGACTCAGTGTATAAGCATCTGTGAACCAATCCCAGCCTCGAATGGTTAGCTGAGATACGTCTTTATCTCCGGCAACCACAAGGCATGGCGTAGTCATTTCTGCATAGTTTGGGTTCATAAAGGAAAAATGCTCTGCTGCAAACGGGCTAAGGTCATTACCTCCTTTACCGGCTGGTGCAAGCAGGATTCCAGCCTTAATTCGGGAATCATGCATGTCCTGCCCTAAACTGCCGTCTGGACCAATAATCCGTGCGCCTAAAAGCATTCCTACAGTTTGTGCCCCAAATGAGTGTCCGGCTGCGGCAATGTGGGCACGGTCTGTGCGGCCTTTAATTCCTGAAGCGTCTTCGATGCTATCAAGTTGGTCCAGGATGTGCTTCATGTCTTCTACGCGATACTGCCATATATAATTTTTATCCGGATTGCTAAGGTAGGCCTGCAATGCTTCGCTATGTGTTGCATTAGGGTTAGAGCTAAGTGTTTTTAGAGTCGGGAAATGTGGGTTGTATTACCACAAAACCATTAGCTACCCAATAATCTACGAGCGGGTCATAAGCATCTGATGAAGAGCCAAAGCCGTGTGCGAAGATGATAATGGGTAATTTGTTTCCTGTTGCAGGGGCAGATATGCGCATTTGTAAATCGGTAGCGCTTCCTGCCAATGGTGAAATTTTAATACGGCTTACCGAAATTGCAGGCGTTGCCGTAATCGTGTTTTTTTCTTCTTTTTCCATGATGTATAGTCAAAATTAAAGTTTCAGCAATAGCTGCAGGCTTTGTTATTACTGCTGCAAAGTTGCGGCTTTAATGAACTTTCGGAGTAAAGAGAATCGAACCAAAAAGTAATATATTCATACTTTTATTTCCTGAAAGATTTGGGGACAACACCGGTAACGCGTTTAAAATAGTTGTTAAAGTAAGTAGGGTATTCAAAACCCAGGGTATAAGCAATATCTGCCACGCTCCAGTTGGTATGTTGTAAAAGGGCCTTTGCTTCGGCAACAATACGTTCAGAAATATGTATAGATATGGGTTTGCCCGTAACCTCTTTTACTGACCTGTTGAGATAGTTAACATGCACGGCAAGGCTTTTAGCGAAGTCCAGTGCGGTGCGAAGCTTTAGTGGAGAGGCAGTGCTTTCTATAGGGAATTGCTTTTCTAACAATTCGCTAAACAGGTAGGTAATCCTTGTGGCGGCATTTTTATGCGGTGTGCCATTTTGTGTTGGCTGTAAACTTAGTGCTTCATGAAAAATAAGTTCGATACACCGCTTTAATATTTCGTCTTTATGTTGGTAATCAATATCTTGTACTGACAGCATTTTTTGGTACAGGCCTGTTAAAAATGTTGCCTGCTCCGGTTTTACAGGAATTACAGGTGTGCCCTTAAACCTAAAATAAGCCCATCGCTGCAGGCTGTCTATCCATTCCCTGCCTTCTATAAAGGCTTCGGTAAACACGCATGCATAACCTTTTTTATCGATTGAATGATGTGTAACTGAATATGGCACATGGGGATTTAAGAATGTAAGAAACACACCATCCGCCTGTATAGTCTGGTCGCCATAACAAATGGTCATATTTCCGCTTGCTAAAACTATTTTGTAAACATCACGCCTGGCGTACTCGAGTGGCGCAGGTATAGTGTCTACAGTTTCATAAACTTTAAAGCCTCTTGATCTAAATTCTGTTGTATTTAATCCTGCCGCCTGGCATACCATATTATTGCTCATTATACAAAATTAATATAATCAAACCATAAATTAGGGTTGGTTGTATTAATCTTAGATACCTTCTGTGTAAAAATGGAAAAGTGGCACCCAGTACCTGTAGCACATCCTTATACAGACACATTAATGCTTTTCCACGTAATTACATTCCGGACGCAGTTCAGAAATTTCTTTATTTTTATAGTTGAGATCTCTCCCTCGTCGCAACGGAAAAGAGGCCCGGAACCTGCGGGACAGTGCACTGTAAATAGCACTAATTGCGTCGTTACCCAATAAAAATCTATAAAAAAAGCTGTCCTTCTTACGGGACAGCTTTAACTATATAAAACGGATAAGGAAAATTATTCTATTTCAGAAACCCTTAAGGTATTTACCATACCACGCTCTGTAACAGGCATTGCAGCAAGGTTAATAAGGATGTCGCCTTTTTCTACGTAGCCTTTTTCTTTAGCTATAGCGTTTACATCTTCTACGGTTTCATCGGTACTAAGTGCCTTATCATAGTAAAAAGCAGTAACCCCCCATAAAAGGCTCATTTGTGTAACAATCCTTTTGTTGTCTGTAAATACTAAAATATCTGCAGATGGCCTCCATGCCGAAATCTGGAAAGCTGTATAACCACTGTTTGTAAGTGTAGATATAGCTTTAGCCTTAATAACGTTTGCCATTTGGGCAGCGTGGTAGCATATAGATTTTGTAATGAAACGTTTTGTACGCACCTGTGGCGTGTTTTGTGGTACCGTGATAAGGGGCGAATCCTCCACCGCAAGGATTATTTGAGACATTTTCTCGATAACCTCTACAGGGTACATACCTACAGATGTTTCGCCGGATAGCATTACAGCATCGGCACCGTCCATAACAGAGTTAGCTACGTCGTTAACCTCTGCCCTTGTAGGCGTAAGGCTTGTAATCATGGTTTCCATCATTTGTGTAGCAACAATTACCGGTATACGCGCTGTTTTAGCACGGTTAATAAGTAATTTTTGTATAAGTGGTACTTCCTGTGCAGGAACCTCTACACCAAGGTCGCCACGCGCTACCATAAGGCCATCGCAAAAAGCAACAATTTTGTCTATGTTCTCTACAGCTTCCGGTTTCTCTATTTTAGCAATAATAGGAATTTTAACATCTGTATGCTGGGCAATAAGTTCCTGCAGGTCCTGTAAGTCTCTTGGCGTACGTACAAAAGAAAGTGCTAACCAGTCTACCTGTTCGCCTATGGCAAAAATAGCATCCCTTATATCTTTCTCTGTAAGTGCCGGTAACGATACTTTAGTGTTAGGCAGGTTAACCCCTTTTTTAGATTTAAGCGGGCCGCCCTGTATTACTACAGTTTTAACCTCGTCTACTTTATTGGTTTCAATAACCTCAAACATAAGTTTACCATCGTCAAGAAGAATTCTTTCGCCCGGGTTTACGTCATTAGGAAATTGTTTATAGTTCATATACACTCTTTCAGCAGTACCTATAACATCTTCTGCAGTCTGAAAAGTAATAACGTCGCCTTTGTTTACAACTACGCCTTCTGTCATAACACCTACACGAAGTTTAGGTCCCTGCAAATCGGCAAGTATAGAGGCATTGTAGCCAAACTCTTCGTTAAGACCTCTAATGATGTCTATACGCTCTTTAACATCGGCATAATCAGCGTGCGAAAAGTTTATCCTGAACACATTTACACCTGCTTCTATCATATCTTTAATGACTTCTTTAGTGCTACATGCAGGGCCTAACGTGGCTACAATTTTAGTTTTCTTTTTTGTCGGCATTCTCTTAAAAAATTAAGTTATTTTTCGATTTTAGTTTTTTATGGTCTAATTTATAGGCTATGGCAATATTTTTTATAGCCACCAGACCGTTGATTACATCATCATCTTCCGTTTCAGTATTATCTACTTTAAGCAGGTAATCTACTGTTTTAAGTTCGGGCATAAAGTATACACTGGTAAAACCGGCATGTTCTTTTCCCGGAAAAAGCGATGATATAGTAGTTGTTTGTGTGCTTACTATACTGTTTTTATTTTGGATGAGGTTCCAGGCAGCATCGTTATCATCGTCTTCAAAAATATATCTGGAAAAATAAGCGGTGCTTTCATTTTCCTTTTGCCTGAAGCTAATACCGCTTGGGCATTTTTCCAGCCTTATTTCTAACTCGCGGTTTATAAAATAAGCCAGGCGATAATCTTCTAACGACGTATGAATGGCGATTAATGTGTAATCGACAGTAACAAAATCGTCAATCATTAATTTGTGTAGAGCCATAACTTACATCCAAATAAGATGTAAATATACTATTTATAACTTAGATTGCATGGTCTTAAAATTAAGTTAACGCTATTTTTTTCTCGAAAACGTTGTAGTAATCAACAGGGTTGATTTATTTTTTGTTAATTTTTTCCTGAAATGCGAAAAATGCTCTTTGGGCTGCTTTTTCTTCGGCTTTCTTTTTAGAGGTAGCACGGGCACGGGCCACGATCTCGCCATCTATTTTTAATTTAACGCCAAAATGCTTTTGCCCTTCTATACCATTGTCTTCATAAACCTCAAAGTGAAAGGTTTTTTTCTCTTTTTGGCACCACTCTATAACAAGGCTTTTATAACTTATAACCTTGCCCTCCAGCTTAGGGATGTCTACATAAGGTACAATAACTTTTTTCTTTATAAACTGCTCGCAGCCCTCAAAGCCACGGTCTAAGTATATAGCTCCTATTAAAGCCTCAAAAAGGTTACCGTGTATGTTCTCGCCAAAGTGCTGTGTAGATACCTTGCTCTCTACCCATTTTATAAGGTTAAGGTCGCGCCCCAGCTCGTTAAGGTGCTCCCGGCTTACAATTTTAGAGCGCATCTTGGTTAGGTAACCCTCATCGCCGGTGGGTACCTCATTAAACAAATGCGCCGCAATTACAGATCCTAACATGGCATCGCCAAGAAACTCCAGCCTTTCGTAGTTTATAGGAAAGCCTTTGTCATCCAGCTTGTTAGACGACCGATGGGTAAATGCCTTTATATAATGGTTTATATCCAGTGGGGCAAAACCCAGGATGTTTTGCATTTCTGTAAAAAAAATCCCGCCTTCCTGAGGGGTATGGCGGGATTTAGAAAATATATTTTTAAAGAAGCCCATAATAAAGATTGATATTATGCTTCTAATTTTTTAATAAGTACGCAGGCATTGTGGCCTCCAAACCCAAAAGTATTGCTCATAACTACTTTAACGTCCCTTTTTTGGGCTTTGTTAAAGGTAAAGTTTAACTTAGGGTCTATGTTCTCATCATCGGTAAAATGGTTGATGGTAGGAGGTACTATACCGTGTTTAATAGAAAGTATGCACGATATCGTTTCTATAGCGCCTGCTGCACCAAGAAGGTGCCCTGTCATAGATTTTGTAGAGTTAAGGTTAAGGTTGTAAGCGTGCTCGCCAAAAACCTCTATAATAGCCTTGCTCTCTGCAATATCGCCCAGTGGTGTACTTGTACCATGCATGTTTACAGCATCTACATCTTCCGGGTTAAGCCCTGCATCCCTAAGGCAGTTGCGCATAACGTTGCGTGCGCCAAGACCTTCGGGGTGTGGTGCAGTAATATGGTGCGCATCGGCACTCATGCCACCACCGCCTACCTCGCAGTATATTTTTGCTCCCCTTGCAATGGCGTGCTCATACTCTTCAAGAATAATAGTACCTGCACCTTCGCCCAGTACAAAGCCTTCGCGGTCTTTATCCATAGGGCGGCTTGCCGTAGCAGGGTCATCATTGCGGGTAGATAGTGCATGCATAGCGTTAAAACCGCCCATACCTGCAATAGTTACAGCAGCCTCGCTGCCACCGGTTACAATAACGTCGGCGTGGCCAAGGCGAATATAATTAAACGCATCAATCATAGCGTTTGTAGATGATGCACAGGCAGATACCGTAGTAAAGTTAGGCCCGCGGAAACCATACCTTATAGATATGTGGCCGCCGGCAATATCGGCTATCATTTTAGGTATAAAGAACGGGTTAAACTTAGGTGTACCGTTACCGTTAGACCAGTTTATAACTTCATCCTGAAACGTTTCGAGCCCACCAATGCCAGAACCCCATATAACGCCCACCCTGTCTTTGTCAAGAGTATCAAAGTCAAAAGCGGCATCTTTTACGGCTTCTTCGGTAGCAACAACGGCATATTGTGCATAACGGTCCATTTTGCGTGCTTCCTTACGGTCTATAAAATCTTCAACATTGAAATTTTTAACTTCGCAGGCAAATTTGGTCTTAAAGTTAGTGGTGTCAAAATATGTAATTGGGGCTGCACCGCTCACACCATTTATAAGGCTGTCCCAGTACTCCTGTACGGTATTGCCTATAGGGGTTAGCGCGCCCAAACCGGTAACCACAACTCTCCTTAATTTCATAAAGTTAATTTTATAGTTTTAAATTATAAAACAATACCCATGCATCTCTTTAAACAATAATAAGTTAAGAAAACATGGGCACTTGTATAGTATAAAGCCTTAGGCTATGCCCGGCATTTTGTATTTTATTTTAAAAAGCTGTTTTAGCAGCCTAATAAATAATAACATCCATGCAGTTTTAAGGCTACATGGATGTTAGGTATTTATTATTTTTTTGCTTCTTCTATGTAAGAAATAGCCTGACCAACAGTAGAGATGTTCTCAGCCTGATCATCCGGAATCTGAATATCAAATTCTTTTTCAAACTCCATAATAAGCTCAACAGTGTCTAATGAATCAGCCCCTAAATCGTTTGTGAAGCTTGCTTCTGTTACAACTTCGTTTTCGTCAACACCTAATTTGTCTACGATAATCGCTTTTACTCTTGATGCAATGTCTGACATAATCTTTAATTTTAGAATTTAAATTGAACGGCAAAAATAAAAAACTTTATCTTAAAACCGCATGGTTACTAAAAAATGTGAGTACTAAAGTAAAAAATTAATTTTACAATAATCTTAAAAGTGCGTTATTTTGCAGGATATTATCCTTTTTTTTGCAAAATGAAATCGATTTCCAAATGAAAAATATAGTGCTTTTTGCATCGGGCGGAGGCTCCAATGCTCAACAAATAATAAGTTATTTCTTACAAAGTAAAACGGTAAACGTCGCATTAGTGCTTACAAACAACGCAAATGCCGGTGTTTTGCAAAAAGCGGCACAATACAGTGTGCCCACACTGGTGTTTACTAAAGAGGAGCTAACCAACGGTTTTGTGCTGCGCCATGTGCAGGCTTTTAACCCAACCCTTATTGTGCTGGCAGGCTTTCTTTTAAAGTTCCCTGCAGCTATTATTGCGACATACCCGGGCAGGGTAATAAACATCCATCCGGCATTGTTGCCTAACTACGGTGGCAAAGGTATGTATGGCATACATGTGCATCGCGCCGTTCTTGAAAATAAAGAGAAGGAAAGCGGCATTACCATACATTATGTAAACGATAATTATGACGAAGGCAACGTGATATTTCAGCAAGTAGTAGCTATAGAAGATTGCCTTACCCCCGAAGAAGTCTCGCTAAAGGTGCTTGCACTGGAGCATGAACACTACCCACAAATAATAGAAAAATTGGTTAATGGATCAATGTAAAAATCAATTTTTAATGTAGCAATTATGAAAAAATTATTCTTTTTAACGGTGTTATTCCTTATGGCTACTTCTGTTTTTGCACAGGAACGGTTAGAGCTTAAGCAATTGGGTTTTAAAATGGATGCCCCTATGGATTGGTTTAAAATTGGAGAGAAGGGCGTTGAACATAATTTAAATAGGTTAGACCTTACAGATGAACAGGAGGCTGCAATGTTTAAAAGTCTAAATGCCGCATCTAAACTTGTTTCTTATTACAAATACGACCCTGTTAGTATAAAAGGTATAATTCCAACTATTAACATAGCTGTAAGAGCTACAAGAGTAAAGAGTTTTGCAAATTTTAAAATGCACATAGAAAGGACATCATCCCAAATGAAAACCCTGTTCGAAAACTTTATCACAACTGCACCACAAAATGTAGATATAGATGGTGGCAAAGCCTGGATTACAAAGGCAACATATGATTTTAAGGATCCTGCAGGTGCCATTGTAAAACTTAGTAGTGAAGCGGTATATATTTATAAGGGTAAGTATTATATTTCGATAAATTTTATAGAAGAAAAGGGAAAAGAAGACAATACGTTGTTATTTAATAATGTAATTAAATCTATAAAGCTTACAGATGATCCTGTAAAAGAATAGCCGGAAAACTACAGAAGAGTGCTGCAAAATCTGAAATCTGAAATCAAAAAAATCTGAAATTAAAATGCATACCGTACATATATATACAGATGGCGCTGCTAAGGGCAATCCCGGTCCCGGAGGCTATGGCGTAGTCATGGAGCTTGTGGGGCAGGCATACCGCAAAGAGTTTTACGAGGGCTTTAGGCTTACTACAAACAACCGTATGGAACTGCTTGCCGTAATTGTAGGGCTCGAAAAATTAAAGGCACCCGGAATGAGCGTGCTTGTGGTAAGCGACTCTAAGTATGTGGTAGACTCTATAGAGAAAAAATGGGTATTAGGCTGGGAGAAAAAAGGTTTTGTGGGCAGGAAGAACCCCGACCTGTGGAAGCGTTTCCTTAAAATATACCGCCAGCATAAGGTAGATTTTAAGTGGATAAAGGGGCATAACAGCCATCCGCAAAACGAAAGGTGTGACCAGCTTGCCGTTATGGCATCTATGCAGCCGGTGCTTAATATAGATGCTTTTTATGAGCAGGAGGGAAGGCACATATAACTATCTGGCCTGCTCATAAAAAAACAACTGTACTTTTTTCTAGATCCCAACAACATATAATACAAAAGCACCAACTGCTATGGCAGGTAAAACGCTGCTTGCCAGTATTATTATGAATAATTTGTTAGAAATTTCATTACTCTCTTTCTGTGTTTTAATGTAAGGTAACATAGTCGATTTTTTTAAGGTATACTTAAAGTTAATATTAATTTGAGTGAAGCAGTGTGAATGCTTCGTTAAATATAACGTTATAGTATATACAAAATTGCGGTAATGGTCACATTTAACATTTGAATTTTAAATATTACCCGCATTTTTTTAATCTGCTTTAAAAAAAGATATAATTTCTTACAATAATTACTTTTATATTAGTTGATAATTAATTGCGTAATCTCATCCCACATACTTTTATCCTTCGTCGTGTGCGCGGTCTAAAATACTCCTTACTTCTTCCTCAACCCATTGTATCAGCTTTTGGTTGTTAAAGGCAAACCAGTCATTGCGCACCTCCGATTTTTCGATAGCTTTTTTAAAATTCCTGAAAGGCTTTTCGTCGTCCAGGATATCATACAATTCCTGTTTAAACTTTCCGTCGGGTAGTGCTATGGCAAAATCTTCCATAATGGTAAACTGCTCTTTAGATCCCGGCCTTTCAATTTCCTGGTAGCTGTAGTTGTTCTCCAGTTTCTTATAGGCATCTTTCCACGGTGCTACATCATCCACAAAGTCTTCGTTAGGTACAAAAATAAGTTCGCCTGTTTTAGTATTAAGGTAGCATTGCATGCCGGTGTGCAGTTCGTCTGCAATTTCTTTTATTTGTTCGTTTGTTAGTGGAGTCATGGTTAATTATTTAAAGTCAATAGTTCAAATTTTCCATCTTTTAATTCGAAAAACTGTTCAGACACTAAGTGGTCACCTTCTTCATTTGTACGTGCTACCATATCATATAATTTGTGCAGGCCTTCTGAATCTTGTGAGCCAGTAATTAGCAGCATGTCCCTGGAAGGTATGCCAATAACAACATTGCCGTTAACAGGAAATGTTTCTTTATCCCAAATATCCATTAAAATTACACTGGCTTCATAAGTGCCGCCGGCAATAATCATAAATAATGTATCGCTTCCATGTCGTTTAATTTCGAGAAGATTTTTAAGATTCGTTGTGGCAATCTGTCTTAATTCATCCTTTTTAATTCCTAATTCAGTTAATTCATTCGGCTGTAGGTAATGAATATTATATTCTGTGTCTGCTGCATAAAAAATATATAGTTCGCTATTGTAGGGCTCATAAATATGCCTGCTTTCAAAATCAGGGTTAAGTTCTTTTAAGCCCGCTATAAAGCGTTTGTCTTTAATGATAGGGACTATTTGCTCTATGCTAATAGTTCTTTCTCTATCAGTGTACATTGCAGCTGAAGCATCAACATATTTATTTATTATATTTTTCAGGTCTTTACTTTCCCTGCTATATTCGCTATATGCATTATTAAGAAAGTGCATGCTTTGCTCCCCTTTATATTTTGTTGTAATCTCAAGGTCATTTATTAAAATAACTTCTATTCCTTTTATTTTTTTCTTTAACGCAATAAGGAATTTGGCAGCAAACTCAATCTCACTCAATTTCTTTCGTTTAAAAAACATAGTATTATATATGTAAAAGTAAATGTATAAAAAATAGATTAGTAGCCTCTATCCCACCATAACTTAAATTGATAGTATGCATATTGCTTCTGTGCAACTAATGCATTATCTTTGCGCCTTTAAAACCGACTCCAGTTTATGAACAAATTACTCATTGTGGGTACTGTAGCTTTTGATGCTATAGAGACGCCTTTTGGCAAGACCGATAAAATACTTGGTGGCGCTGCTACATACATAGGCCTTTCGGCTTCATTTTTTAATGTACAGTCGGCCATTGTGTCAGTTGTAGGCGAAGATTTCCCACAGGAATATCTTGACCTTTTAACTGATAGGGGTATCGATATATCAGCCATTGAAATTGTAAAAGGGGGCAAAACATTTTTTTGGAGTGGCCGTTACCATAACGACCTTAACAGCCGCGATACACTGGATACACAGCTAAATGTACTGGCCGATTTTCAGCCAAAGGTACCGGCTAACTTTACCGATGCCGATGTGGTTATGCTGGGCAACCTGCACCCTATGGTACAAACAGGTGTGTTAGACCAAATGACAGTTAAGCCGAAGCTTGTAGTACTGGATACCATGAACTTTTGGATGGATTGTGCTTTGGCAGACTTATTGCAGGTTATAAAACGTGTAGATGTTATTACTATTAATGACGAAGAGGCACGCCAGCTTACCGGCGAATACAGCCTTGTAAAAGCGGCAGCAAAAATACACACCATGGGCCCTGCTTATGTGGTAATAAAAAAAGGAGAACACGGCGCATTGCTGTTTCATGATAAAAAGGTGTTTTATGCACCGGCACTTCCGTTAGAAGAAGTGTTTGACCCTACCGGGGCGGGAGATACCTTTGCCGGTGGTTTTACAGGGTATATTGCACAGAGTGAAAACCTGTCTTTTGATAATATGAAGAATGCCATTATATATGCCTCTAATATGGCGTCCTTTTGCGTAGAGGAGTTTGGTACCCAGCGTATGGAACGCCTTAATAAAGAGGAGGTAAACGAACGCCTGCAACAGTTTAAAACACTAACCCAGTTTGATATTGAGCTGGAAGACGAAAAGTAAAAATACTAAGGCCTCATTGCGGGGCTTTTTTTAATACAACTACATTACACACAACAACACACACTATTATGAGCGACGCTTTAAAACACGAATGCGGTATTGCTTTGTTACGATTGCTAAAGCCATTAGAATATTATAAAGAAAAGTACGGTACAGCTTTTTATGGCATACAAAAAATGTACCTCCTTATGGAAAAGCAGCATAACCGCGGTCAGGACGGTGCAGGCTTTGCAAGCATAAAGTTGGATGTTAAACCCGGCCAGCGCTACATAAGCCGCGTGCGCTCTAACCAGCAGCAGCCCATACAGGACGTTTTTGCACAAATAAACGAACGCATTAATGAGGAGATGACAAATCATCCGGAGTATGCCGATGATGTGCAAGCACAAAAAGACCAGATTCCTTACCTGGGCGAAGTATTTTTAGGCCACGTGCGTTATGGTACCTTTGGTAAGAACAGTATTGAGAGTGTACACCCGTTCCTTCGCCAGAACAACTGGATGCATCGTAACCTTATTGTAGCCGGTAACTTTAACATGACAAATGTTAAGCAGCTTTTTGACAGCTTGGTAGAACTGGGCCAGCACCCTAAAGAGCTTGCAGATACCGTTACGGTAATGGAAAAAATAGGCCATTTTTTAGATGATGAAGTTAGCGACCTTTACCAACAGTGCAAGAACGAAGGCTTCACGAAACAGGAGGCTTCTCCCGAAATTTCGGACAGGCTTAATATTGCACGTATTCTTAAACGTGCTTCTAAGCAGTGGGATGGTGGCTATGCAATGGCAGGTATGTTAGGTCACGGCGACTCGTTCGTGTTCCGCGATCCGGCAGGTATACGCCCGGCATATTATTACCAGGACGATGAGATTGCCGTTGTAGCGTCTGAACGTCCTGTGATACAAACGGTATTCAACGTAAATTTTGAAGATGTACAGGAGCTTGATCCGGGCCATGCCATCATTATTAAAAAGAACGGAAAAATATCGGTAGAACAAATTATAACGCCTACGGTTAAAAAAGCATGTTCTTTTGAGCGTATCTATTTTTCACGCGGCAGTGATGCAGAGATATACCAGGAGCGTAAAGACCTCGGAAAGCTTGTATTGCCACAGGTGCTTGAGGCTATAGATAATGATACCGACAATGCTGTGTTCTCGTACATACCTAATACTGCAGAAACATCGTTTTATGGTATGGTAGAGGCTGCGCAGGATTTTCTTAACCAGCGCAAGAACAAACATATATTAGAAAACCGCCACACTCTTAACGAAGAAACCCTTGAGGAGCTTCTTAAAGTAAAGATACGTACCGAGAAAATAGCTATTAAAGATGCCAAGCTGCGCACCTTTATTACCGAGGACAGCAGTCGCGACGACCTTGTGGCACATGTGTATGATGTTACCTATGGCGTTATTAAGCCCGAAGATAACCTTGTTATTATAGACGACTCTATTGTGCGTGGCACCACGCTTAAAATGAGTATCATTAAAATGATGGACAGGCTAAACCCTAAGCGCATTGTTGTCGTATCATCTGCACCGCAAATAAGGTATCCTGACTGTTATGGCATAGATATGGCCAAGCTGGAAGGTTTGGTGGCATTTCAGGCTACGCTTGCGTTGCTTAAAGAACGCGGGCTGGAGCATATTATACATGATGTGTACAACAAATGCAAAGCACAGGAAAACCTGCCGGATAACGAAGTGGTAAATTTTGTAACCGAATTTTACGCTCCGTTTACAGACCAGGAGGTATCAGACAAGATTGCACAGCTGCTGGTTACTGAAGATACCAAAGCAGAGGTTAAGATTATTTTCCAGACGGTAGAGAACCTGCACTTTGCCTGCCCTAAAAACTTAGGCGACTGGTATTTTACAGGAGATTACCCTACACCGGGTGGTAACCGTGTGGTAAACAAAGCGTTCATTAATTTTTATGAAGGTAACGACGCTCGTGCTTATTAATAAACGAAACGTATGGGAGGGTGCAGGCTTTAAATTTTTTGTTAAAAAAGTGCATCTTACCGATATTATTGCGCATTATATCTAAAAACCTTGCGGGGTAGATTAATTGCTTATATATTTACTCAAAATAGCATTAGTAAAATTAAATTTTACGGTATTTTTGGGGGCCAAAAAAGGGAAAATTAGAAAATTTTCCCTTTTTTATTTTACTGCGGTTTGCTACGCTTTATTATATCCAAATACACATAATACGATCTACTTTATCAAGCCGGCTATTCCACAAACGTTAAACTTGCCTCAACGCTGCTGTAACAAAAAGCGGTAATATGTAACTTTATGGGTATATACCTATAGTATGAAACAGCCCTTACTGGCTTTTAACGATAAAGGCATTTACTGCGCACAGGCTAACGTGTACCTTGACCCCTGGCGGCCGGTAGATAACGCTATAATATCCCATGGGCATAGCGACCACTCCCGCTGGGGCCATAAAAACTACATTACCCACCATACTAACGTACCTATTATAAGGCATCGTCTGGGCGAAATTAATGTTACGGGAAAGGACTGGGGCGAAACTTTTACCATAAATGGTGTTGCCTTTTCCCTGCATCCTGCCGGTCATATTATAGGCAGTGCACAGATAAGGGTAGAGTATAAGGGCGAGGTTTGGGTGTTCACAGGCGATTATAAAACTGAAGACGACGGAATATCGGTGCCTTATGAAGTTGTAAAATGCCACACTTTTATAACAGAAAATACCTTTGGGCTACCGGCATTTAAATGGCTGCCACAGGATGAAGTAATGGACGATGTAAACAACTGGTGGGCGCAAAACAAGGCTGAGGGTAAAACATCGGTACTGTTTGGGTATACCCTGGGCAAGGCGCAACGCCTGCTTAAATATCTCGACCCAAATATTGGCAAGATATATACCCACGGCGCCGTAGAGAACATGACACAGGTACTACGGCAATTTGTAGATTTTCCTGCTACCGAACGGATAACAGCAGAAACAAAGAAAGATACATTTCCAGGCAGTATTGTACTTGCGCCACCCAGTGCACACGGCAGTACCTGGATACGTAAAATGACACCTTATGTAACAGGGTCGGCAAGCGGATGGATGGCTTTTCGTGGTGCAAGGCGCAGGCGCGCTATAGATAAAGGCTTTGTAATGAGCGACCATTGTGACTGGCAGGGACTGCTGGAAAGTATTAAAGCTACCGGTGCCGAAAAGATTATCTGCACCCATGGCTACAGCGATATATTTAGTGCATACCTGCGGGAACAGGGCTATGATGCGCGTACCGAAAAAACACAATATGAAGGTGATGAAGGCGAAACGGATAACAGTGGAGCCCCTGCCGAAATAGGGGATGAAGAGTCATAAAGTCAAAAGTTCGATGTCCGATGCTAAAGCCACGATGAGTGAAGCTCGCTCCCCTCTCCTTCGGAGAGTCCCGATAACTATCGAGAGGGGTGAGCACTTTCAAAGTCAGAAGATTTCAGAAGATTAAAGGATAATTATTACTTAGCATTCCAGTTAAAGATATAAACAACTAATGTAGCTCGCTCCCCTCTCCTTTGGAGAGGGGTTGGGGGTAAGGTCAGGTAAATGAAAAATTTCAGCCAACTTATAAAAGCACTCGACAGCTCTAACAAAACATCTGTAAAGGTAGATGCGCTTACAGAGTATTTTCGCAATGCCGGCGATACCGACAGGGTGTGGACCATAGCGATCCTGTCGCACCGCCGCCCGCCACGCCCGGTTAACACTACGCTGCTGCGCATGTGGGCTACTGAGTTGGCTAACATCCCGCTATGGTTGTTTGAAGAATCATACCATATTGTGGGCGACCTTGCCGAAACCATCGCGCTGGTTATCCCTACTACTAAAAACCAAAGCGACAAAAGCCTTACGGAATTTGTAGAGGAAATGATTTCCCTTAAAAAAAAGACCGACGAAGAAAAACGTGATTACCTGCACAGCAACTGGCTGGCACTTAATTATTATGAACGTTTTGTGTTTACCAAGCTTATTACAGGTAGTTTCAGGATAGGTGTAAGCCAGAAATTAATGACCCGCGCCCTAAGTAAGGCGACTGGGGTAGACGAAGATATACTGGCCTACAAACTTATGGGCGACTGGGATCCTAAAACCGTCAGTTTTCAAAGCCTTGTTATTGATGAAAGGTCGCAGGATGCACACTCTAAACCGTATCCATTCTATCTGGCGTATGCTATAGAGGGCGAACCCTCTTCACTGGGCAATGTAAGCGAGTGGAGTGCCGAGCATAAATGGGATGGTATACGTTCTCAAACCATCATCCGCGATGGGCATATATATGTGTGGAGCCGCGGTGAAGAACTGGTAACCGATAAATATCCTGAGTTTGAAAAGTTATTAGGCATAATTCCTGACGGTACTGTTATAGACGGAGAAATACTCCCGTGGGTAGATGGTGCCATAGGTGTTTTTAATGATCTGCAAACGCGGATAGGGCGCAAAACAGTATCGGCTGCATTGCTTAAAAAGACCCCGGTTATTATAAGGGCTTACGATTTGCTGGAATGGCAGGGCGAAGATATCCGCCAAAAGCCCTATGTAGAACGCCGCAAATTATTGGAACAACTTTATGAAGGCATTAAAGACTATGAGTTACCCCTTCAATTATCTGAAAGAATGACTTTTGAAAACTGGGATGATGCCATGCACGAAAAAGCCAAATCGCGAGAGCTTCGCAGCGAAGGATTGATGTTTAAACGGCTGGATTCTCCTTACCTCGTAGGCCGCAAAAAAGGTGACTGGTGGAAATGGAAACTCGAACCCTTTAGTATTGATGCTGTGCTTACTTATGCCATGCGGGGCAGTGGCCGCCGCGCTACCCTGTTTACTGATTATACTTTTGCCCTTTGGGAAGATAAAGAAGACGGCACGCGCGAACTGGTCACTTTTGCCAAGGCATATTCCGGGTTAACCGATGCAGAGTTCAGGATGGTAGACGACTATATTAAAAAGAATACATTAGATAGATTCGGGCCTGTGCGCAGTGTAACACCCAAGCTGGTTTTTGAGATAGGCTTTGAAGGTATCGCTTTTTCCGGCAGGCATAAGAGCGGGGTGGCAACACGGTTCCCAAGGATATTGCGCTGGCGGCATGACAAAAAAATAGATGAGGCCAATAGCATACAGGATTTAAAGGATATGATACCTAAGTAGTCTTAAAGTTTAAAAGTCGAAAGTTATAAAGCTTCTTGCTCTTTTATAAATACTAAATTGGTGCCGGATTTTTAACTTTAAAACATTCAACATTACAACTTAAATATGAACAGGGAACAGCTTTTTGATATAGCAGCCGGATGGTTTGAGAGCCGTGGATGGAAACCTTTTCCGTTCCAGACCCAAACATGGACGGCTTTTTTGCAGGGCAAACACGGTTTACTAAATGCCCCAACGGGTAGTGGTAAAACCTATGCCTTGTGGTTGCCTGTAGTGTTAGACTATATTAAGAAAAACCCCAACTATAAGAATAAACGCACACCCGGACTTAAAGCCATCTGGATTACCCCGCTGCGGGCATTATCTGTAGAGATTAAGCAGGCTGCCGAACGCGTGGCAGATGATTTGGGTACAGGCCTAACCGTAGGAATACGAACCGGAGATACCCCGGCTGCCGAACGTGCCAAACAAAAAAAGTCGATGCCCGATTTGCTCGTTACCACACCCGAAAGCCTGCAGCTTATGCTGGCAACTAAAGGGTACGAAACCATATTTAAAACTTGTAGCGCTATTATTATAGACGAGTGGCACGAACTATTGGGCACTAAACGTGGCGTGCAGACAGAATTAGGCTTAAGCCGCCTGCGAAACATCGCTCCTAAAATGCGTATCTGGGGCATATCGGCAACCATTGGTAACCTGCAACAGGCAATGGAGGTATTGTTAGGTCCGCAATCTGAACCATTAGAGAATGCCGTTATGATACGGGCGCACATCAATAAAAAGATCAATGTAATATCTGTAATACCGGAGAAGATGGATGCCTACCCGTGGCGCGGACACATGGGGCTGCACCTTATAGATGAGGCGGCAAAAATCATCAAAGGGAGCCGTACTACGTTGTTGTTTTGTAACACCCGCGCCCAGTGCGAACTCTGGTATCAGGCATTGTTAAACAAGCACCCTGAGTTTGCGGGCGACCTTGCCATGCACCACGGCAGCATAAGCCGCGACAGCAGGCAGTGGGTAGAGCAGGCTATTAGAGACGAGCAACTGCGTGCTGTGGTTTGCACATCGAGCCTTGACCTTGGGGTAGATTTTGCCCCTGTAGAAACGGTGGTGCAAATAGGCGGACCTAAGGGTGTAGCACGGTTTTTACAACGTGCAGGACGTAGCGGGCACAGTCCGGGTAAGGATAGTAACATTTACTTTTTAGCAACCCATGCCATAGAGCTGGTCGAGGCTTCTGCTTTGCGGCGTGCCGTACAGGAAACGGTGGTGGAAGACCGCGTGCCTTACCTTAATAGTTGGGATGTGCTAGTGCAGTACCTCGTTACCCTTGCCGTGTCGGACGGGTTTTATCCGGATAAGATTTTCCATGAGGTGAAAAGCACGTTTTGTTTTCAGGGCATTAATGAGAACGACTGGCAGTTTTGCCTTAACTTTATAACGCAGGGAAGCCAGAGCCTGCAGGCGTATGACGAATACAAGAAGGTAGAAATAGAGGCCGACGGTAAGTTTAAAGTAAACAGTAAAGCCATTGCGTTACGGCACCGTATGCAAATGGGTACTATTGTGGGCGACTCTGTAATGAATGTAAAATTTCTGGGTGGCGGGTACCTTGGCAGTATTGAAGAGTGGTTTATATCAAAGCTTAACCCCGGCGATACCTTTATTTTTGCCGGCCGGAAACTGGAGCTGTACCGCGTTAAAAATATGGAAGTATTAGTACGCATGGCAAGCCCCAGTGCCAAGGCCATGCATGCCAGCTGGATGGGAGGGAGGCTAACACTATCTGCACAGATGAGCGAGCTGCTGCGGGAAGAGCTCTATGCTGCCAACACCGATACCATGACCCGAGAACTTCGTGCGCTTACACCCATGTTTACCCGTCAGCGCAAAGAAAGCATTGTGCCTAATGCCGACCAGTTTTTAATTGAAACATTTAAAACCCGCGAGGGGTATCATGCTATATTTTATCCGTTCGAGGGGCGTTTTGTACACGAGGCATTAGCAAGTTTAATGGCTTACCGAATTAGTTTGGTAACTCCCATAACATTTTCTTTAGCATATAATGATTATGGTTTTGAATTACTGAGTGACCAGGAAATAGACATGGAGCAATTTCTTGATAATGAGCTTTTTACACCCCGCCACCTACATGCCGATTTACAACACAGCCTTAACGCCACCGAAATGGCACGCCGAAAATTCAGGGATATTTCTGTAATCGCAGGATTGGTGTTTACAGGCTATCCTGGTAAGGTGGTTAAAACGAAACATTTGCAAAGCGGTTCGCAATTAATATTTGAAGTATTCAGGGATTATGAGCCGGATAACCTTTTATTTCAGCAGGCCTACCGCGAAACCTTCGAGCATCAGCTTGAAGAGGGGCGTTTGCTCATGGCACTGGAGCGCATTCAGCGTCAGGAAATTGTATGGAAAAACTGCGAGAAGCCTACACCTTTTAGCTTTCCGATCATAACCGACCGCCTTCGTGAAAAACTATCAAGTGAAACATTATCCGATAGGATTAAAAAAATGACTGCTTCATATATGAAGTAGATTAGATTATTAGAACCTAATAGCCATGTTGTCTAAGATTTCTCCTTCGTCGAAATGGAATAACGATGTAATATTAAGGGTTATTCCATTTCGAACGCAGCGCAGCGTAATTGAGAAATCTCTTTAATTGTTTTAGGCTACAGTATTTAACTTCTGTCTAACCTATCAACTATAGGCTTATTATATGCCTTTGTTTATCTTTGTGCCTTCTTTGCGAGTCTTCGTTAAATCGCCGCAAAGTTTAGCATGAAAGAGATTAAATGACATTAGAAATTCAAATTAACAGCCGCGACTTTGTACTGCACTGCTCCGGTGCATTATACTGGGTAGAAAAACGCATGCTGCTTATATCAGATGCACATTTGGGTAAAGTATCGCACTTTCGCAAATACGGTTCGGCTATACCGGGCGGTGCCATCCATAAAAATTTCCTGAAACTTAATGATGCTGTTGCTTACTTTGAACCCGAAAGCATTTGCTTTTTAGGCGACCTTTTTCACAGTACACTTAATAACGAGTGGCATTTGTTTAAAGACTGGGTAGAGGGTGTGGCCCTACCTATAGTGCTGGTGGCGGGTAATCATGATATTATTTCGCCTACTAAATACCACGATATTAATATAACCATTGTAAGCGAATGGTTGCTGGACGGTTTCCTGCTTACCCACCATCCTGAAGAACGCGAAGACTCTTTTACCCTTTGTGGGCACATTCACCCATCGGTACTATTAGCCGGTAAAGGGCGGCAGTTCTTAAAATTGCCATGTTTTTTCCGTTCGCCGCACCAAATGATACTTCCTGCCTTTGGCGAATTTACCGGGACGTACACTATGGAGCCCAAAGAGGAGGATGCTGTATATGTAATAATTAAAGAAGCCGTGCTGCAGATAGAAGTTTCAAGATAAGGTAATTATTTGCTGCTACAGGTTCTGGTATTGATCCTATTGATCCTTGATCCCTAACCCACAGGTTTTAGTATTGATGCATAAAAAAACCTCAACTAATTGATAATCAATTTTGTTGAGGTTTTACCAGTGGTCCCACCTGGGCTCG
>Ga0247813_10000056_pt1 | contig 172600 bp, 140 predicted proteins | sample UWRJL169409C1_FD_180719 | JGI IMG/M metagenome (GOLD analysis project Ga0247813, IMG submission 180719) | Plant litter microbial communities from Arlington Agricultural Research Station in Wisconsin, United States - UWRJ-L169-409C-1 | ecosystem: Environmental > Terrestrial > Plant litter >...
TTTTAAACATCCTATATTTCATAATTTCTTTAAATCTGCGTTTCTTATCCTCAGCAATCTGCGGGAAAAATTAATGCAACTTGAAGATAGCAGTAATTATCGATGCTAAAGATAATTAGACCTGCAGATATAAGGAGATTCAAAGCGCCGATTGAAATGGATTTTTAAACATCCTATTTTTCATAATTTCTTTAAATCTGCGTTTCTTATCCTCAGCAATCTGCGGGAAAACTTAATGCAACTTGAAGATAGCAGTAATTATCGATGCTAAAGATAATTAGGCCCGCAGATATAAGGAGATTCAAAGCGCCGATTGAAATGGAATTTAAACATCCTATATTTCATAATTTCTTTAAATCTGCGTTTCTTATCCTCAACAATCTGCGGAAAAACTTAATGCAACTTGAAGATAGCGGTAATTATCAAGCCTAAGGTAATTAGGAAACTAAAATATAAAGAGATGCAAAGCAATGATTGAAATGGATTTTTAAACATCCTATATTTCATAATTTCCTTAAATCTGCGTTTCTTATCCTCAGCAATCTGCGGAAAAACTTAAGGCAACTTGAAGATAGCGGTAATTATCGATGCTAAAGATAATTAGGCCCGCAGATCTAAAAAGATTAGAAACGCTGATTACAATAGATTTTTAAACATCCTATATTTTAGAATTTCTTTAAATCTGCGTTTCTTATCCTCAGCAATCTGCGGGAAAAATTAATGCAGATTAAAACAAAACTTACACTTTATAATATATTTAGATACTATGTTGACGATCTGTTTGAACTCATTTTATTTTCTACTTAATTACTATTCGTCTAATCCATATGCTTTACGAAAAATACTATTTGCGATATTGGCAGAATTAAAATTAACCAGCAAGCCAAGTTTGTAACCAGATAATTTCAGATAAGTAATCAATTGCCTATGATGCAAATTGCTAATCATTTCTACAGATTTTATTTCAACAACAACCATATCCTCAACCAATAAATCTAACCTATATCCAACGTCAATTTTTATTTCATCATAAATCATTGGCAAAACAACTTGACTTTTCACTAATAAACCAGACTTTTGAATTTCATATTTTAATGCTGCCTCATATGCTGATTCTAATAAACCTGGTCCTAAAGTATTATACACCCTAAATATAGAACCTCTAACAATGTATGAAACTTGATTTTCTGTCATGATCTAAAATAACAAAATATTCCTAAAAAGAATATAAGTAGTATTTTTAGAATCTATTCAATGATTATTATTATTTAATTTATTTAATCAAACATTTAATGCGCCCATCCGTTCAGTAAGGGTAAAACCAACAAATTTATGAATATTGAATTACGTAAGCTGACGCTCGAAGATTATGCTGATTTAAAAGAGTCTATGTTACAAGCCTATGATAGCATGGGCGGATCCATTTGGCCAAAAGCCAGCATTGCTAAACTCTTGAATATATTTCCTGAAGGACAACTTTGTATTGCCGTTGATAATAAAGTAGTGGCCTGTTCGCTTGCCATCATTGTTGAATATGATGAATATGGAGATCGACATACATATAAACTAATAACCGGAGATTACTCTTTCTCTACACATGATGCAAATGGCGACACGCTATATGGCATCGAAATATTTGTACATCCCGAATTTCGCGGATTAAGACTTGGAAGAAGACTTTACGAAGCCAGAAAGGAACTTTGTGAAAGTTTAAACCTGAAAAGTATCATTGCCGGTGGAAGAATCCCAGGTTATCATACCTATTCACAAACTTTAACACCAAGACAATATATAGATAAGGTTAAAGCCAAGGAAATTTATGATCCTACATTAACCTTTCAAATCTCCAATGATTTCCACGTAAGAAAAGTTCTTAAAAATTACTTACCAGGCGACAAAGAATCAAAAGAATTTGCCACCTTAATTGAATGGAATAACATCTATTACCAGGGTGTTGATGCTTCAGCACGTTCTGCCATGACCATCAGGCTAGGTTTAGTTCAATGGGAAATGCGCTTGTTTCCCGATATGGACGTGTTTTATGAACAGGTTGAATTTTTTGTTGACGCATTGAGTGGTTACAAATCCGATTTCATTATGTTTCCGGAATTATTTAACACACCACTTCTTCAGCCATACAACCATCTTCCTGAAATTGAAGCCATGCGTAAACTGGCAGAGAAAACCCAAGAAATTGTAGACAGAATGCACGAATATGCATTGAGCTACAATGTAAATATCATAACGGGCAGTATGCCGTTATTGGAAAATGGTAAACTGTATAATGCCACTTATTTATGCCACCGAACAGGTAAGATAGATGAATATAGAAAAATCCACATCACACCAAATGAGCAAAAATACTACGGAATGATTGGTGGTGACAAGGTTCAGGTTTTTGATACGGATTGTGGAAAAATTGGAATTTTGATTTGCTATGATGTCGAGTTTCCCGAACTAAGCAGAATTTATGCAGACCAAGGGATGCAGATCCTATTTGTTCCTTTTTTAACAGATACACAGAATGGTTATACGCGGGTGAGACATTGTGCACAGGCCAGGGCAATAGAAAATGAATGTTATGTTGCCATTGCAGGTTGTGTAGGTAATCTACCAAAGGTTAATAATATGGATATACAATTTGCACAATCAGCAGTTTTTACCCCTTCTGATTTTGCTTTTCCAACGAATGCCGTAAAGGCTGAAGCCACACCAAATACAGAAATGGTATTGGTGGTTGATGTTGATTTACATCTTTTAGACGAGTTGCACCATTATGGAACAGTTAAAGTTCTAAAAGACAGAAGAACAGATTTATATCAAACGAAATTGCTAAAATAAGTTAAAAAAAAATGCCGGTTGCATCAACAACCGGCATTCAATCTAATCTAAAGCTAATTATTTTCGTAATACAAACCATACGATCAGTCCAATGATGACTGCTACTGGTAAAATCCATTTTAAAACAGATCCTGCACCATTTTCATCTTTTTCGGTTACGGCTGGTTTTGCTGGCCCTGGTGCATCTTTATGACTTTCATAATCTTTTTCAATCGGTTTAGGAGCTGCTCCTGATTCCGTATGTTGTGGATCTATATTTTCCATATTTTTGTTATTGGTAAATTCCTTAATCCTCATTTATTAGTGATTAAGAGGCATTATAAATAATTTAGTTTCTGAAGAAAGAACACTTGATTAATCAAAATGTTTTAAATCCTAAGCCTTATCTTTGCAGTTCTGTGTACAACAATGCAACAAAATATAGCCAGCTAATTAAGGATGAAGCCAAACGGCTTGGATTTTTAGATGTGGGTATTTCAAAAGCAGAATTTTTAGAAAGTGAAGCGCCCAGGCTAGAAAACTGGCTTCAACAAAACCACCATGGCGAAATGAAGTACATGGAGAATTATTTTGATAAACGCCTTGACCCCAGGTTACTGGTAGATGGCGCAAAATCTGTTATCTCCTTATCTTTAAACTATTATACTGAAGAAAAACAACTGGATCCTAATGCTCCAAAAATTTCCAAATATGCATATGGCCAGGATTATCACACCGTAATTAAAGATAAGCTTAAAGCCCTAACGTATTTCATAGAAGAAAATATTGGTGAGGTATCAGGAAGGGCATTTGTAGACTCAGCACCAGTTCTTGACCGCGCTTGGGCCAAAAAATCTGGTATTGGCTGGATTGGTAAAAACTCAAATTTAATTAGCAAAACAGAAGGCTCGTTCTTCTTTCTGGCAGAACTGATTGTTGATTTGGCCTTAGATTATGATCATCCATTTCAAACTGACCATTGCGGAACCTGTACCAGGTGTTTGGATGCCTGCCCTACAGATGCGATTATTGCGCCGCAGGTGGTAGACGGAACAAAATGTATTTCTTATCTTACCATCGAATTAAAAAATGAAATACCAACAGAATTCAAAGACAAAATGAGCAACTGGATGTTTGGCTGCGACATTTGTCAGGATGTATGCCCATGGAACAGATTTTCAAAAGCCCATAATGAAGAAGCTTTTAAACCAGAAAATGGACTTTTAGATCTGAGCGCTAAAGATCTAACTGAAATTACAGATGATGTATTTAAAAAGGTGTTTAAAGGTTCTGCAGTTAAACGGACTAAATATAACGGACTGAAGCGAAATATTGATTTCCTTAAACCGGAATAGCTTTAAAAGCAGAGGGCCTTTAATGGTTAAAGGCCCTCTGTTAATCAAAGCATTCAAATGCTTATTTCACATTAAAGGTATTATCACCTTTAGCTTTATCGGGAACATGGCTACTTCCCATCACCACTTTATTTAATTTTTTGGTTGTTTTTATATTTACCAACATAACTTTATCTCCGCCTTCCCAAATACCTATAGAACTGTGATTTTTCTCTGTAGAGCCATCATCATAGGTTAAAGTCAGGTCGATTGGTAAAGGCTTTATCCCTTTATTTTCAATGGAAATAGCATATCCGCTATTGGTTTTATCTACAGCCTTGATACCTAAATCTAAAACCCCACCTTCGAAAAACCATGGTTTCCAAAACCAGTCTAAGTTTTTACCACTTCCTTCATTGATACTATTGAAAAAATCGTATGGCATAGGATGTTTTCCATTCCAGTTTTTGATATAGGTATGCAGTGCTTTTGTAAAGATTTCATCACCTAAATAATCTTTAATAAATAAATAAGCCAAGCCCGGCTTAGGGTATGAATTTGTAAATGAGCCCGAGCCTTTTAAATCAGGAGTCAATGTCATAATCGGCGTATCATCTTTACTGCCTGACGATGACGCAGTTGGCTGAATCCCATATTCATCCACCATTGTCGAATCAATCATCGGAGAAATAAGCCACTCCCCTATGGTTGCCCAGCCCTCATCCATCCATCCATACTTGGTTTCGTTAATACCCATATAAAATGGAAACATGGTATGAAAAATTTCATGATCCGTTAAAGTAATGGCATCCTCCCGACTATCAACTGGGTTATCATTAACCATCATTGGATATTCCATTTGATCTAAACCATCAAAAATAGTTTCATGATTATAAGGAAATGGCCATTTTGGAAAAACAAAACTCATAGATGATACCGTTTTACGGGCAAAATCAATAACCTCATAATAGTCTTTATGTTTTGGATTAAAAACGGCATCCACACGGGTTCTTCTTTTCGTTTTTGGATCAACAACTAAACTGGTTGATTTCCATAAATAATGATCACTCAAGGCAAAAACAAAATCTGTTACATGAAGTGCTTCAAACTTAAAGGTATTGGAGGCATTATTTTTGGTCACTTTTTTAGCAGCCAAATCCTGGTCGGTAATTACATCAATAACTTCATCTTTCTTCTCAGCAGCATTTAGCCTGGTTACAACCTGCTCCTGAAATACATCTGAAGCATTTTTAAGATCGCCAGTTGCCCAAACACCATATCCACCCGGAACTGTTATTTCTGCATTAAACTGATCGAAATCATTATAAAACTCTTCTGCACCTGTATAAGGGTATTTATTCCATCCATCAACATCATCATATACTGCAATTCGAGGAAAAAAGTAAGCAACGAAATGTGAACCGTCATCTACCTGACCAGTGCGCATGTGTGAGCCTTTATTCAAGGTATAATGGTAGTCTATATCAAATTTAATGGTTTTACCTGGTAAAACTACCGGCACTTTAACCGTCATGTTTGTACCATCAATTTGATAATCGCTAATCGTTTTGCCAGCAGCAATTAATTTTTCGATAGCCACCCCTTCGCCTAAATCAGATTCAGCGATTTTAGATTTCCTGGGTGTACCTTTTTTATAAAGGTTTGGATATAATTTAAACCAGATTTCACTTAATGCATCCGGACTATTATTAGTATAAACCACACTAATCTTACCTTTTAATAAGCGACTGGCCGGTTTAAAATCTATTTTAAGATTATATTTAGAAGCATTTTGCCAGTAATTTTTGCCAGGCTTTCCACTAACATTTCTGGTTTCGTTTTGATAAGTTTTCTGAAATTCAGGCGCTATGGGTAAAGCAGTTTGTGCAGTGGCATAAAATGCCGTACCCAATAACAGGCTAAATATTTTTATAAATTTCATTTTTGAATTTTAAATATAATTTGGGAACAATGCTATCACCCTCGTAATCTATCCATCATCCCAATTCCCATTTTACCTATTTCCCAAACTTCATTTTCAACTGTTCCAGCATATCTGTATTAATAGGCTCTGCGGGTTTATCAGGTTTTGGCTGAGGCTTTTTAAACTGTGGTCGAGGATCCGTAGGATTATTTTGGGGTTTTGGTGCTCTGTTTTCATTCTTTTTGGCGCTAAACTTTGCCCATTCCTCATCCAGTTTCTTTTTAGTATACAGTGGAAAATCACCATTTTTCATCCATGCATAATAACTAGGTTCTACAGTAAAAACTTGCTGAGTGGTTTTGCCTTTGTGCTTGCCGAAATTAAAACAAACCTCATCCTGATCATTATAAACTAAACGACCAGCAAAATCAACAGGTTTATTAATATTGGTAAAAACATGCAAGGCATCTACATCATTTACAACCGGAATACTTTTAACTCCCTGTTTGCTTTCAAATTCAGTTTCCTTGTACATATCTAACTGACCTAAAAGTACTTTATAGGTTGCAATAACATCTGCTTCTGCAGCGTGGGCATTTACCAAATCTTCCTGACAGTAGAATTTATAAGCAGCTTTTAATGTGCGCTGTTCCATCTGGTGGAAAATGTTCTGTACATCAACAAACTTTCTTTCTGTCATGTCGAAATCAACATCTGCCCTCAGAAATTCTTCCAAAAGCATTGGGATATCAAATTTATTTGAGTTGTAACCAGCAAGGTCACTTTCTCCTATAAACTTAGCAATTTCTGCTGCTAAAACTTTAAATGTTGGCGCATCAGCAATATCCTCGTCATAAATACCATGAATAAGAGAGGTTTGCAAAGGGATCGGCATTTCTGGATTTACACGCCAGGTTTTAACTATTTCAGTTCCATCTGGCATTGCTTTTAAGATGGCAATTTCTACAATCCTGTCTGCTCCTACATTTACACCAGTTGCCTCAAGATCAAAAAATGCTAAAGGGCGCTTTAAATTTAATTTCATCAGTTTTTAATATCAGATTTAGATGAAGCTGTAATCAACATCCATTAATATATATTTATTCAAAAGTGCTAAAAAGGATTGATTGTTTGTACATCACATTTATTTAATTCGAAATATTTCCTAGTTATCATTCCTAGCATTAAATTGCGGAAAATTACGCTTAGAATGAAAATCTTATTGCTGCCTGTAGCCCTTTGTTTGCTCACATTAACATCTTTTGCTCAAAATTTTACTTTTGGACAGATCACTTATGACGAAATGGATTTCGACAGAAAAAAAATTGATAGTACTGCCAATGCAGTAGTGCTCAAAGAATTTGGAACAACTTCCATTCAAAAAGATGATAATACCGGGCAGGTTGAACTCATCTTTGAATACCATACTAAAATCAAAATATATAATAAAAATGGTTTCAGCGCTGCGAATATCGTTATCCCGATGTATAAAAATGAAAATCGTGAAGAGCTTGTAAGTGATCTAAAAGCCTCTACCTTTAACTATATTGATGGAAATTTTGTAGAAACGGTGATGGATAGAAAAGCTATTTTTCTTGAAAACAGATCAAAATACACCAGTTTAACAAAGTTTACCTTACCTAACTTAAAAGAAGGATCCGTAATCGAATACAGTTACCGGTTAAAATCTCCAAGATTATTTAATTTCAAAACCTGGGAATTCCAGTCAGATTTACCCAAAGTATACAGCGAATACCAGGTATACATTCCAGGGATATACAACTATAACGTATCGTTAAAAGGATACCAAAAACTAACCGACCAAAAGGCAGAACTTTCTAAAGATTGTTTAAGATTTAATGGGGTAAATATAGATTGTTCAAAAATCACCTACCTGATGAAGGATATTCCGGCATTTGTAGAAGAAGAAAACATGACTGCACCCAGTAATTTCAAATCTGCTATTTATTTCGAATTATCCGATTTTACCAGCCCTAATGGTGCAAAAACATCATACACCAAAACATGGAAAGATGTTGATTATGAATTAACAACTGATAAATCATTTGGCGCACAGATGAAAAGGAAAGATTTGTATAAGGATTTAATTGCAACCATTATAAAGGATGCTCCTGATGATTTGCAAAAAGCCAGTGCAATTTATGCTTACATCAAAAAACAAATTAAATGGAATAATTATTATGGCATTTTCACTGAAGACAACATTAAAAAATCTTTAGAAACCAGATCTGGAAGCGTTGCCGATATCAATCTTAATTTGATTGCAGCACTATCAGCAGCAAATCTGGATGCTGAAGCAGTTATTCTATCCACCCGAGAAAATGGAAACATTAATAAATTATATCCTGTAATTTCTGATTTTAATTATGTGGTGGCTAAAGTTAATATTGGCGATAAAAGCTATATGTTAGATGCATCCGACCCATTGCTTCCGTTTGGCTTGCTGCCATTAAGGTGTATCAATGATCAGGGAAGGGTTATTAACTTTAAAAAACCATCTTACTGGATTGATTTAAAAGCAAGCCAGAAAAATACGACCAGTTATATATTACAAGGCAAATTGAATACTGATGGGAAATTAACAGGATTACTGACGACCTATAGTCAAGGTTATGCAGCCTATAATAAAAGGAAAGACATTAAAAAATATGGATCAATAGATGAATATGTGGAAAAGATTGATGAGCGTTTGCCCAGAATTAAAATTAAACACTTCGAAATCAATAATGTAGACAGCATTGAAAATACACTTACCGAAAAGTTTGAAGTTGAATTTAATATGGTTGATGGAACTGCAAATAAACAATTTTACTTGAGCCCGTTTTTTATCAATACCATCACTAAAAACCCTTTCAATTTGAATGAAAGAACATACCCTGTTGATTTAGGTGCTGCTACTGATGAGCGAATTTCCATTCAAATTACAATGCCAGATCAATACGAAGTCTTAGAAAAACCTAAAGATATGGCCATGGGCTTACCAGATTCTGGCGGCAGATATTTACTAAATACATCATTTGAAAACAATATATTAACGCTAACCCAGGCGCTACAGTTAAACAAGGTTATTTATGAACCTGATCAATATCTTTATTTGAAAGAATTTTACAGCAAGATTATTCAAACTCAAAAAAGTGAGTATTTATTTAAAAAAGCGAACTGATGAGACTGATTATCATATTAATATCTTTCATTTTAATGGTTAAATCAGGCTTAGCACAGGTAAATTATGATGCTGATCTGATCTCGCCGCAGCTCCGTAGCAGGGCAAATGCATGTATCAGAAATGAAGAAATTACTGTAGATATGAGGGCACCAGACAATGTAATGTACCTGCAAAAAAAGGTGATTACAGTCTTCAACCAAAACGGGGATGATGATGCCCGGATGGCTATTGCCTATGATAAAAATACATCCATAAAAAGTATTAAAGGAGAAATTTACAATTCTGGAGGAATATTAATTAATAAATTCAACCAAAATAATTTTTCTGATGTAAGTGCTGTAGATGGGTTTTCTTTGTTTACAGATAGTCGATTAAAATACTTCACGCCATCAGTAAATCAATATCCCTATACTATTGTGTATGAAATCGAGATCAGAAATAAACAAAATCTAATTATCCGCGATTGGATGCCAACACTTCAAAATAAAGTCTCGGTTGAAAAAAGCAGTTACACCTTTATTTGTAAACCAACGGATCAGATACGGATTAAAACACAACATTATGATGGAAAACCTATTGAAATCATTGATGAAAAGCAGAAAAAACTGAGTTGGTCCATCAGCAATCACATAGCAACCAAACCAGAACCGTATAGCCCTGATCCTGAACACTACATCACTAAAGTACAGATTGCACCTCAGCAGTTTTATTATTATGGGCATAAGGGGAGTTATGATAACTGGCAAAATTTGGGTAAATGGGTATATGATGATTTGTTAAAAGATAGGACAGCATTGCCTCCTGCAACCATACAAGTGGTGAAAGAACTGGTTAAGGGTGAAGTGAACGATAAGGATAAAGCCAGAAAGATCTACCAGTTTTTACAAGAAAAAACCCGTTACATTAGTGTTCAAATCGGAATCGGTGGTTTCCAGCCTATTGCAGCCAGTGAGGTTGATCGCCTGGGTTATGGAGATTGCAAGGCATTGGTAAATTATATGCAGAGCTTACTTAAAGCTGCAGACATTGTATCTTATTATTGTGTAGTAGAAGCCGGAGCTTTAAAAAGAAATGTCGACCCAACCTATGCAAGTATGACCCAGGGCAACCACGCCATCTTATGTATGCCCCTTAAAGGTGACACCACCTGGCTGGAATGTACCAATCAAAAAATTCCTTTCGGGTTTCTGAGTGATTTTACTGATGATAGAATTGTATTTGCCTGTACGCCCGCAGGTGGAAAACTGATGCATACGCCTAAGTTAATGACTAAAGATAACTTGCAGGTTCGGAAGGCTACGTTTACCATCAGCCCTGATGGCAATGTTAAAGGAAAGATGAATACGGTATTTTCAGGAGCCCAGTATGATAACCGTGAATCTTTGATTAATGAGCCAATAACTGCGCAACACAAGCTTTTAAAGAATGCCTACAACATTGATAACATTAATTTTGAAAGCGTTGGCTTTACTGAGAAGAAAGCAACTAATCCGCAAATAACAGAAGATATTAACCTGAGCATTAAAAATTATGCCCCCGTAAATGGTAATAAAATGTTTTTGCAACTGAATGCATTTAATGTACAGCCAACTGTTCAGGAATTAGGAAGTCGTACTTTACCAGTTTACATCAATCGTGGTTTTACAGATGAAGACCGTATAGAATATGAGTTACCAGATAATTTAAAATCTGAATTGGTTCTAATTGAAGATAAACACTTCACAAACTCATTTGGCGAATATGAAAGAAAGGTAAGTAAAAAAGAAAATAAATTAATTTACTATAGAAAGTTAACCCTCCATGATGGTACATTCCCTGCCGAAAAGTATACTGAATTTTCTAAGTTCATCAATGATGTAAATGCAGCAGATTACTTGAAACTGGTACTTAACTTAAAATGATAATGCCAAGTCCTATTCCGATGATCATGATGAGGTACATGATGATTTCTGTTGAAGCAAAGCGTTTATATTTAGTCCAGAACGAATAATCATGATCTTGGTTTGGCATGTCAACAATTTTTATAGCCAAATGTAAATAAATTCAGCTAATTATCTGGTCGATATTTTGTAATCTGTTTGGCCATGCCTCTAAAAAGCACCAAGTGGAATGGCCACATGGCGTACCAATACATCCTGCCCCATAGCCCCCGAGGCCGGAAAGTAGCAATTTGAGATAAAAATGCTTTGCCGTGAAAATTAATTAATTTGAGTTCCAGCCAGGCCTCACCCGGCACTTTCATTTCAGCATATAGCAAAAGTCGTTTGCTCTTTTTATCAGCCAATAAAACCCGCCAAAAATCAAGAACATCTCCGGCTTGTAAATCTTTGTTACTCGTTCTTCCCCGTCTGGTACCTACGCCGCCGAACATTTTATCTAAAAAACCCCTAAATTGCCATAACCAATCCATGTAATACCATCCCCTGTTTCCACCAATGCTCCAGATGTTTTCAAAAACCTCTTCGGCTTCTCTGTCAAATTGCATTTTCACCTTGTATTCTAAAGTACCATTTTGAGGCACTTTGATCTGATCCATAAAATCGGTATGCAGGTATCCCCTGTTCAATGCATCTTTCCAACTGGATACTATGGAATTCTGATCAATTTTTTCAAAAGCCAGATGTAAAGCTTCGCTATAGGTTAAGCATTTTCTTGGCACTACCTTTTGGATTCTGTTGTCTTTACAAACCACTTCATTTTTCATGCTATCGACTAAACTTCTGGCTAAAGCATAAGGTACAGGTGTGATCATATTTAACCAAAGTGATGAGAGTCTTGGTGTAAGTACGGGCACGGTAATAATCCATCTTTTAAGTTTTCGCTCTTTAGCATAGCCCAAAAGCATATCCCGATAAGATAAAACATCAGGTCCTCCAATATCAAAAGTTTCGTTATAAGCCTTTTCATTTAGCAGCACACCTGTTAAATAAGCCAAAACATCTCTGATACCAATTGGTTGGCATAATGTTTTTACCCATTTTGGAGCCACCATTACAGGTATTTTTTCTGTTAAATCTCTAATAATTTCAAAGGAAGCACTCCCAGAACCAATAATAATGGCAGCCCTTAAAATAGTACAGGATATTTGAGAAGATTTTAATTCGTCTTCAACAGCAAGTCTGGACCCCAAATGCTTGGAGAGATGTTCGTCATTAGCAATTCCGGTGAGATAAATAATCTGTTTACACGAAGTCTTTTGAATCACAGCAGAAAAATTTTCTGAAGATTTCCTTTCCATATCAGAAAACCCTTGCTCACTGGAAGACATAGAATGAACCAGGTAATATGCAGCATCTATATCTTCAGGTATCTCTCCTAAAGTATCAATATTAAGCAGGTCGCCAGAAATAACAGTAACTTTTCCATTCGCATCTGATGGTAAAATAAACCTACGCTTATCTCTTACCATACAAACTACTTCATGATTTTCAGCAATTAATAAAGGCAATAACCGGGTACCAATATAACCGTTCGCTCCTGTTAATAAAATTTTCATCCGATGATTATTTTAGAAATAACAGATTTAGGCCGGCTTTGTTGCAAATTGACCAGCAACTTCAAAAATTTAATCAAATAGTCTAGCTATATTAGTAACTCGTCACAGAAAAGTAAAACACTTTGTAATTTAAATTATACGTTGCATCTTTAATAATAAATTAACCCAATCACCGTATTAATTCGAAGTAGTATTATCCTAAATATTATAAATGAGAAGAAGCACCTTGCGCATTGCTCCTATTTTTTTAGTAGCTATCACCATTATTGGTACCAGTTGGAAGACAATAGAAATTAAACATAAACAACAACAATCAATCATCAGCTTTGCAAAAGACAGCATTTATAACCTTTACGTTTCTAATATTTATCATCAGGCGAAACTGGATTCTGCAGGATTAAGCGAATCCGTTTTTGAAAAAGCATTAACTGGTTTTTATAATTTAAGATATTCTGGATTGAATCCATCAAAATCAATATTAACAATTGCTGATTTTGACCAGGAAAGTTGCAAAAAAAGACTCTATATTATTGACCTTCAAGAAAATAAACTGCTATTAAATACATGGGTTGCTCATGGGCAAAACAGTGGTGGAGATAAGCCAGATTGTTTTTCTAATACACCTAATTCGAATCAAAGTAGCTTAGGGTTTTATATTACAGGCGAAATTTATAATGGGAAACATGGCCGATCACTTAAGCTTGATGGAATGGATTTAGGCTTTAACGATAAAGCAAGGGAAAGAGCTATTGTACTGCATGGTGCCAACTATGTCTCACAAGGAACCATTAATCAGTTGGGGAGATTGGGGAGAAGTCAGGGTTGCCCGGCCGTTTCTTCAAAACTAGCAGATCAAATTATTGATATGATTTCAGGTAGAAGCGTATTATTCATCAACAATTCAGATCAGAATTATAATTCTCAGTTTTTAAATGAGACTTTGGCAGCCAGCATGGTTTCCAGTCAGCAAGAAGTTTTTGCTGCCAAAATAGATAATATTAAAAAACTACGATTATCAACTAATTAAAACCTCAATTTCGTAATTTATTTTATACATTTAGAGTCTAATCAAAATCACTCTATTTTTTATACATCCCGATTAATAGGAGATTATGAAAATATTGTGTTTTTTGGTAGTAGTATTTCTATCCACGCCTTACCTTCATGCCCAAAATAATCTGGGGCCCAGGCTTTCTGCCATGGCCGATAATGGAGCCGCCGTTAATGATATCTGGGCAATACAAGCTAATCCTGCCGGAATAACTTTTTTAGATCACCCGGCAATTTCATTAAACTACATTAAACATCTGTTAAGTGAGGAGATCAGCTCACAAAGTATTGTTGGAGTAATTCCTTTTAAAAATAATTATGTAGGCGCAAGTTTTCAACGTTATGGTTTTTCCGTATACAATGAAAATAAAATTGGTTTCACTTATGCTAAGAGCTTTGGCGAAAAACTGTCCCTTGGACTTAATGGAAACTATCATCAACTAAAAATTGATCATTATGGCGCTTCAACTGGCTTCTCAATTGACTTTGGGGTATTATATCATTTTGACAGTCATTTTAGTATTGGAGCTTTCACCAACAATCCGTCAGAGCAAAAGTTTAATAGTCAACTCATCTCTGCTAAAATTCCTGCATCATTTAACCTTGGAGCAAGTTATCTAGCTACGAATAAAGTGCTAATTGCTACAACTGTTACAAAAATCGTTAATCAATCTATAGATGTTAAACTGGGAATAGAATACAAAATGGTTGATTTATTGAGTCTTAGAGGAGGAATAAGTTCAAAACCATTTAAACAATCTGTTGGTTTCGGACTGAACTACAAAAAGTTTTTAATGGATATGGCAACAAATTATGATGCTAATCTAGGTTATGCACCCCAAATTGCAATTGGCTATGCGTTTTAGAATGCTAACTACTTTGTTTGTTTTGATGGGATTCATTTCAAATGCTCAAATCTTAGAACAAGAGCCCGATGTTAAAGATATACTGGAGAGTATAGCCGATAACTTGCCAGACGATTATGATTTTTCAGAACTTATAGATATCCTAACCCGGTATCGGAAGCATCCTATTAATCTAAATAAAACTTCGCCTGAAGAATTAAAAACATTGGTTTTCCTTTCTCCCTTGCAGATTAGTAATTTTTTCAGCCACATTAAAGAAAGTGGAAATTTAGCTGACGTATTAGAACTTCAGTCTATTGATGGTTTTGATACCAAAACAGTTCAAAGCCTCTTACCTTTTGTAACCACCAGTAATATAACGGAATATGAGAAATTATCCTTACGAAACATCATTCATTTAGGTGAAAACGATTTAATAATGCGTTTTGCACAAACATTGCAAAAGCAAAAAGGATTTACAGATTTACCAGGCAATCGCTATTTAGGCTCACCAGAACGTTTTCAAACTCGGTACCGTTATCACTACAGTACTATTTTATCTGCAGCCATTACATTGGATAAAGATGCAGGTGAAAAATTCATTGGTAAACCTTTTGACTTTTACTCTGGGAATATTGCTCTTTCTAAACTTGGAAAAGTAAAGAAATTAGTCATTGGAGATTACACCATGCAATTCGGCCAGGGCTTAACCTTATGGTCTGGATTTTCATTTGGCAAAGGTCCGGATGTAACCAGTGTTGCAAAAAAGGACCTTGGATTACGACCTTATAATTCTACTAATGAATATTCTTTTTTAAGAGGCACCTCTGCTACCATCAATCTTTTAAATGGTTTTGATATCACTCCTTTTATTTCATTTAGAAAATTAGATGCCAGCCAAGATATTGGTATTAATGGAGAACTGGTTCAATCAACCATCAACCAAACCGGTTTACATAGAACTCCGACGGAAATTAAAAACAAAAATAATTTAACTCAGCAGATCTATGGAACTGCAATCCAATACCATGAAAATGAATTTTCTGTTGGTGCCATTGCTTATCAGAGCAAATATGGAAATAGTTTTATCACGCAAACTGCACCTTATGACAAATTTAGTTTTACAGGAAATTCATTAACCAATTATGGGATCTACTACAATTACACTTACAGAAATATGTATTTATATGGCGAAGGTGGAAAAAGCTTTCCAGGTGGTTTTGCATATATAAATGGTGCATTGATCAGCTTATCTCCAACCGTTTCAGCAGCAGTAACCTATCGCAATTATGCCAAAGATTATCATAATTTCTTTAATCAGGCTGTATCTGAATCAAGTGAACCTGTTAATGAGAAAGGTATTTACACGGGATTAAATATCAATCCGAATAAGCAATGGGCCTTTTCTATTTATGGCGACTATTTCCGGTTTCCATGGCTTAAATATAGAGTAGATGCACCTTCCAAAGGCTATGAGATATTAAGTCAAGTTGCTTACCTACCAAACAAAATCTTTAAAGTACTGCTTCGCTATAAAACGGAAAACAAACAGCAAAATACAGATTTAGATGTACCCATAACCTTTATTGATGACGTTAAAAAAGAAGGATACAGATTCGAATGTTCCTGGCAGGCAAATCCAAAATGGGGTTTTCAAAACCGAATCGAAGTGTCTCAATATAAAAAAGGTGATGCAAATGCTGAATTTGGATACCTGCTTTATCAGGATATTGATTATTCTCCATTATTCTCCAAAATCAGCGGAAATCTCAGGATTGCTTATTTCAATACACCCAGTTATAATAGCCGGATTTATGCTTATGAAGATGATGTGTTATACAGCTTTGCATTCGGAATGTATAGTGGCAAAGGTTTTAGAACCTATCTGAATATGAAATATACCCTGGCCAAAAAGTTAAATCTGTGGGCGAGATACGCCATGTTTCATTATCAGCATGTAACAACTATCGGCACCTATCTCGATCAGATTGAAGGAAACAAAAAGTCAGAAGTTAAAATTCAACTGCGTTACCAATTCTAATATGTTTAAGGAGGAGTATTTTTTCGTCAGAATTTTAGTGCCATTAACGCTAGGCATCGGAATATTTTATTTCTTGCCTCATGAAAATCTGATCTTAATTGTTGGCTCAATTTGCACGTTATTATTTTTTTCAATCCTATTGCTAAATATTTCTTACCGGAAATTAAGCGTTTATAAATTCAAAGGTTTTACTGGAATTTTAATATACCTGCTGTTTTTCTTTATTGGTGGTTTACTTAGCCTTACTCATAATGAAAAGCTTAAACCTGATTACTTTATAAAAAAGAATATTAATTATTTAAAAATTCGAGTAAACAATGAGCCTGTATCAAATAATGACATTTTAAGATTCAGAGCAAGCGCCATTTCAGGTTACACCAAAAACACACAGACAAAAGTGAGCGGCCAGATTTTACTGGCACTGAAGCTAGATCATTTTAAGCCCTTAAAAATAAAGTATGGAGATGAATTAATTATTACAGCGAAATATTCAACAGTTGAGCCACCATATAACCCTGCAGAATTTGATTTCAAAAACTGGTTAGCGATACAAAACGTTTATGAGCAAACATTTATTAATCAAAGCCATGTATTAAAAACCAGCCGTAATATCGGGAATCCAATTTTAAGATTTGCAATGGAATGGCGGGAGCAGCAGATAAATAAATATAGAAAATTCATTAAAAATGATGAAGCCTTTGCAGTTGCATCCACACTTATTTTAGGCTATCGGGCCGATCTTTCAAAAGAAACATTGGCCGCGTATTCAAAAACTGGAACTATTCATGCCTTATCCGTTTCAGGAAGTCATGTGGCCATTATTTTCCTGGTGCTTGATTTTTTATTAATGTTTCTGGATAGAATAAAATCACTTAAAATATTGAAATACATTTTAATATGCAGTTTGATATGGATTTATGCGCTAGTTACGGGATTATCGCCATCAGTAGTTCGTTCTGCGATTATGATCACCATATTTATTACCGCAAAAACATTTGCCCAAAACAAAAATGGCTATAATACTTTGGCTTTTGCTGCTTTTTGCCAATTCATCTATGATCCATTTCTGATTTGGGATGTTGGATTTCAGCTTTCTTATCTTTCAGTTCTCGGACTTATTTATCTTCAACCAAAAATTTATAAATGGGTCTATATTAAAAACAAATGGCTTAATAAGGTTTGGGAGTTGATCGCACTTTCCATAGCTGCACAGCTGGCCACATTCCCGCTATGTATTTATTATTTTCATCAATTTCCAGTATACTTTCTTCTTGGCAACTTATTTATCTCAATTCCCCTTATGATCATTATGATTTTAGGAATAGCCATACTCCTTCCCTTATTAAATAAACTTGCGCCAATATTTGAATGGATAATTATTTCTACCAATCAGGTTTTAAAATGGATAGCTGATTTACCTTATGCCACTTTTTCATCATTATGGATTAATTTACCTGCATTAATTTTATTGAGTTTATCATTTGCATTTTTCATATATGCAATGGCGAAGTACAACAAAAAGTTTCTTTTTGCCTCTATTTCTACCTTCATTATTTACCAATTCATAATTTTTTATGATAGCTACCAAGCTGTTAAACAGAAGAGAATTATCTTTTATGCTTTAAGAAAAAACTATGCTGCGGCATTTATTCAGGGCAATCAAACCTTTTTGATTACAGATTTAAATCCTAAAGATAAGACCTTTCAGTTTTTCATTAAACCGGCGCTAGACCGATCACGGATAGATCAAATTAATATTATTAATTTATTAACCGATACCATTACGGACTTTTTTGTGCTCAAAAACAAGCAGATCATTTTTAATCAATACAAAATTTTAATTATCGATAATTCTTTCAATCATAAAAAACTCGATGCTAAAGGAAAATTCAATGCCATCTGGCTTACAGGCAATACCACCTTTAAAATAAATAAACTTCCTAATGAAGTTGAGTATGAAAACATTATAGTAGACGCGACGAATAAAGATTACAAAATTAAATGGTTTAAAAAAAATGAACATAATTTTAAAGCACACCTTCAAATTTTAAAGAAAAATCCTGCATATTTGGTTCAATTAACCGAATAATATGGAAGAACTGGTTTTATATAGTGTAATTGAAAGAATAGCCACCATTACGATAAACCGTCCTGAAAAGCGTAATGCACTAAATCCAGCACTTGTTGATGCACTGACCCTTGCATTCCTTCAGGCAGAGGAAGATGAACAGGTTAAAGTAATTGTACTAAATGCTAATGGAGGTACTTTTAGTGCGGGGGCAGATTTAGAATATTTACAACAACTCCAAAATAATAATTTTGAAGAAAACATAGCTGATTCAAACCGCTTGAAAAAGCTTTTCACCACTATTTATTACCTGCCGAAAATTGTAATTGCCCAGGTTGAAGGACATGCCATTGCGGGTGGTTGCGGATTGGCAACTATTTGTGATATTATTTTTGCAACTCCAGAGAGTAGCTTTGGTTACACCGAAGTAAAGATTGGTTTTGTACCTGCAATTGTTTCTTGTTTTTTGATGCAGAAGGTTAACGAAACCATTGCCAGAGAGATTTTACTTACTGGGAAAATTTTTCCGGCAGCGCAGGCATTGGAGTATAGTTTAATAAATTTTGTAACAAATTCAGCAGAAATAAATCAAAAGGTTAAAGAATTTGCTTTAAGTTTGTGTAGCGAGAGTTCGGGGAATTCGTTAATGATTACGAAACAACTGATTAGTCAAACTACGAAACCGCTTTTAGAAAAAACTTTAGAAACCGCTGTACAGATTAATGCCCGGGTGCGTGAAAGTGCCGATTTTAAAAAAGGCGTGGCATCATTTCTGAATAAAGAAAAAATTAACTGGTAAATAACTAAACTGAAATAAAAACATGTTCAAATCAATTAAAACAAGTGTTGTAGCCTTTATATTAATAGGTACAGCTGTAATCGCTCATGCCCAAAAGAAAATAACTGAAGGCACGCTTATCTATGGAATGGAATATAAATTAACGGATGAGCAAAAATCTGCAATGGGCGGACAAGAACCGCCAGCAGAATTAAAGGTTAAATTTAACAATGGCCTTACTAAAATTGAAATGGAACAAGGACCAGCAATGATTGGCATTGTTTCTGACAATAATGATAAAACAGGCTTACTTTTAATTGATGTGCCAATTGCTCAAAAACAATTTGCTGTAAAACAATCAAAAGAAGATGTTGCAAAAGTAATGGGCGAAATGCCGAAATTTTCTGATTTCAAAGCTACTGGTCAGAAACAAACGGTTGGTGGATTTAATGCTGAAAAATATACTTTTAAAGATGATAAAGGTGGCGCACATGAACTTTGGGCAACTAAAGAAATAGACTTACCAAATGTTGGATCTCAGAATTACTTTCCAGGTCTTGGTGCTTTCCCTGTAAAATATACTTTAGTTCAACGCGGTATAGAAACAACAACAACCCTTAAATCTATCGCTGAAGGAAAGATTGGTGCAATCTCTAAAGATGTTCCAACTGGCTACGAAGTAGTTACCATGGAAGACCTTGCTAAAATGCAAGGTGGTGGTGAATAATTAAACACTATCGATTAATATTAGGCTTTTTAACTGCCGGCTTTTTATTTAAATTAGCCGAAAAGTTAAAAAGCTTTTTTTATGATTAAAATATATGATTAAAAACTTATTATTCAAATTAACCATCATTTGCATTGCTGCTTTTACAGTATTTGATGCGCAGGCACAAGGCATCAATTGGGCAAAAGATGGAAACTCTTATTATCAGATTTCAAGCGGAGAGATTGTTTTAGTCACACTTCCAAAAAATGAGAAAAAAACAGTTGTTTCACGAGGATTATTAACACCAGCAGGCTCCAGTAATGCAATAGCAGTGAGAAGTTTTCAATTTTCAGCTGATGGAACAAAAGCATTAATTTATACCAATAGTAAGAAAGTATGGCGTTATGATACCCGAGGTGATTATTGGCTGGCAGATTTAACAGCAAATAAAATTACCCAGATTGGAAAAGATAAACCCGCCTCTTCCCTGATGTTTGCCAAAATATCTCCTGACGGAAACAAAGTGGCCTATGTAAGCAAACACAACCTGTATGTAGAAAATGTTAACGGATCAGGAACAAAAGCCTTAACAACAGACGGTACAGATCGCATGATTAACGGAACTTTTGATTGGGTTTACGAAGAAGAATTTGATTGCCGTGATGGTTTCAGGTGGAGCCCGGATAGCAAAACCATCGCTTACTGGCAAATAGATGCTACGAAAATTAAAAACTTTTTGATGATTAACAATACCGATTCTATTTATCCTTTTACCATACCAGTAGAATATCCAAAGGTTGGTGAAAATCCATCGGCATGCAAAATTGGAGTAGTTGATATCACAACAGCGAAAACCAACTGGCTAAATGTTCCAGGAGATAATATACAGCATTATATCCCTCGTATGCAGTGGGTTCCAAATAGCAATGAGATTATTTTACAGCAACTTAGCCGCGAGCAGAATGAAAGTAAGGTTTTTCTTTGTGATGCAAATTCTGGTGTAGCAAAGACAATTTATACTGAATCAGCCAAAGCCTGGATTGATGCACAGGACGAATGGAAATGGTTATCCGATTATAAAGAATTTACCATTCTATCCGACAAGGATGGCTGGAACCACCTATATAGAGTAAGCCGCGATGGCAAGAAACAAACATTGGTTACTAAAGGAAATTATGATGTGATCGACATCAAGTTAATAGATGAAAAAAATAATTATGTTTATTTTACAGCATCACCAACCAATGCTACTCAAAAATATTTATTTAAAACCAAATTAGATGGCAAAGGTAAATTGGAGCAAATAACGCCATCAATTTTACCTGGAACACATAATTACGACATTTCACCAAATGCTGCTTTTGCACGTCATACTTATAATAGTTCAGTAGTTAGACCTATTATGGAGTGGATGAACTTTACAACAGGTAATCCATTTACAATGGATGGAAGTATCACTACCCAGCTATCTAAACAAGAACCACCTAAAAATAAAGTAGAGTTTTTTAAAGTAACTACCGAAGATGGAGTGGAATTAGACGGATGGATGAAAAAACCAGACAACTTCAATCCTGACAAGAAATATCCGGTGGTATTTTATGTTTACGGCGAACCGGCATCACAAACTGCTGCTGATACTTATGGTGCCGGCATGAACAGGTTATATGCAGGTGATATGGCTAAAGACGGCTACATCTATATATCAATGGATAACCGAGGTGCACCTGTTCCAAAGGGTGCGGTCTGGCGCAAAAGCATTTATAAAAACATTGGTGTACTGAATGTTCATGATCAGGCAATGGCTGCAAAAAAATTACTAGCTACAAATTCTTTTATGGATAAAGAACGTGTTGCAGTTTGGGGCTGGAGTGGTGGCGGTTCATCAACTTTAAACCTAATGTTCCAATATCCGGAAATTTACAAAACAGGAATTGCCATTGCGGCAGTGGGTAATCAACTTACTTATGACAATGTATATCAGGAACGTTATATGGGGACACCTTTCCCAAGTAAGGATGCTTATATTAAAGGCTCTCCTATTACATATGCTAAAAACCTAAAGGGTAATCTGTTGTATATCCATGGTACCGGAGATGATAATGTTCATTACCAAAATGCTGAAATGTTGATCAATGAATTAATTAAGAACAAAAAAGTTTTTCAATTGATGAGTTATCCAAATCGTACCCACAGCATCTCTGAAGGTGAAGGAACAAGTGAGCATTTATCACTTACTTTTACTAAATTCTTAAAAGACAACTGTCCTCCGGGAGCAAGATAAATACATATTTATAAAATAATTTCAGCGGGGAATCGGTTTCGATAGCCCCGCTTTTTATTTTAATTAATTTTCATCATTAAAGAGTTCTAACCTAAAAATCCTTTTACTGCCAGCGCAACGCCAATAGCAATTCCAAAACTCAGTAAAGTTCCAATTAAAACATATTCTGTTAATTTTAAATCATGCGCTTCTTTTAAATCACCAAAGCGGAAAATAGATTTAGCAGCGAGTAAAAATCCTACAGCTTCAAAATGATTGGTCGTAATAAAGATAAAAATTAATACCCGTTCTAAAATCGCGATGTACTTTCCAGCATTTTGCAACGATTTTGGACTTTCATCATCATTTTCAGGTAACCATTTGGCAATAATTACTTTCATAATAATGGAAGTGGGCATAGTTAAAAACAAAGCACAGGAAATTAAAATCCAAAAATTAATATCATTAAGATAACTAATATCCAGAGACCCCTTGAAAAAAAGATGCCAGACTAAAACAATGGATGAAAAATGAAATATCTGATCAATAAAAAACAATACACGAGCGTTTTTGTGAGTCTGAAAAATAGCTTTCGCTCCATCAATAAACAAATGTAATAATCCTATTGAAAGCGCGATCTTCCATATACTAAAACTGAAAAAGACTAAAAAAATCAATGTTATATGTACTGCTACATGTATGTATAGTTTTCTTGATTTTAGTTTTTTAGTTGCCTTATCCTTTACCCAGGAATTTGGTTGCAAAAAGAAATCGCCTATTAAATGTGCAAGAATGAGCTTAATTAGATAGATATCCATCAGTTGGCAAATATTTGATTCATTTTTTTACGATACAGTTTATCCATATCCATTAATTCAGCGTAATGCGCACGCTTTAAAGCTTCACTAACAGACGATTGTGTTCTACCTGAAAGGGTAGCCAACTCACTTTGCAATAGATTTTCATGTTCCAATGCAAGTTTTACCATCTCTGCAGCAACAATTCCCCAGCTATCCATGGCAATTAATGCAAGCTTAATCATTACATTAATATCTTCATCAAATCCTGGAAAATCAGTTTTGATAGCCAAATTTACTTTTGCTTGTTTTAAGCTATCAAAAGCAATTCCTGAATTCACAAATACATCTCCATTTGATTCAGAAAGCTTTTTACGTTTACTTTTAACTGCCCCAATCCCTATTCCCATTCTAACATCAGCTGGCTTATTAATCCTGATGCAGGCTTTTAAATAAGCTGCTGCTTTGATTGCATTTTCGGGTTCAACTTCTATCTGAAAACTATCTCCCCGGTAAATCTCCCATTTATTGTATTGCCCTGCAATCACCTTCAGCGCACTTTTTAAGTTCGATAGCCAACTATCCTTCACTTTTCTGGAGCCTACAATATCACCTGTAATAATGCAAATCATAATACTAAGATATTTAAAATTATTAAATTTCACAAATTATCGGCTAATTACCCGATATTTCACTTTATCGGCTAATTACCCGATATTTCATTTTATCGGACAATTACCCGATATTGTATCAAAACTTAAATTCTGATTTATTGTTTACTATCTATGGCATTAATCGAATTTACAAAAAGAGGCATTTATTGCAAACAAGGCGATTTCTATGTAGATCCTTGGTGGCCTGTAGATTATGCCGTAACTACACATGGACATAGCGATCATGTTCGTTTTGGAAACAAATATTATCTATGCCATACGCTTACAAAACCAATCATTAAAAGGCGTATTAGTGAGGATTTAAATGTAGAAACATTAAATTATGGCGAAAGCATTGTTCGGAATGGCGTTAATATCTCTTTCTATCCTGCAGGTCACATTATTGGTTCAGCGCAGGTGCGTTTAGAATATAAAGGAGAAGTATGTGTTATCTCTGGCGATTACAAAACTGAAGATGATGGCATTAGTGATATTTTTGAACCGGTAAAATGCCATTCTTTTGTTTCGGAAAGTACTTTTGGCTTACCCGTTTATAAATGGCAAAAGCAAGAAGTGGTTTTCAATGGAATTAGAAGCTGGGTGAATGATAATATCCAACAGCAGAAAACAAGTGTATTAATTGCCTATAGCCTTGGCAAAGCACAGCGCCTGATTAAAAACCTTGCAGGCGATGTTCCTATTTATGTACATAATAGTATCGCAAATTTAAACGAAGTAATTATTGATGCTGGTGTAAACCTTCCTGAAACCATTAGAATTACACCAGAAACTACAAAAGATGAGTTGCAAAAAGGAATTGTTATTGTTCCGCCAGCCATGAGAGATAGCCGATGGATTAAGAACCTATCTCATCCTGTAACAGGAATTTGCTCAGGTTGGATGCAGGTACGTGCACATCGCCGCTGGCAAAGTGCAGATGCAGGCTTTGCCTTAAGTGACCATGCCGATTGGACAGGTTTAATGGATGCCATTACTGCAACTGGTGCAGAAAAGGTTTATGTTACACATGGCTTTACCGCTGCTTTTAGTCGGTTTTTAAATGATGAGGGAATTGAATCAGAAGAGGTAATGACTAAGTTTGGCCAGGAAGATGACGAAGAAAATAAAGTTGATTTAGCCGATGCTGAAAATCATCATGTTGAAACAGAAAATAAAAAATCAGAATGAAACGTTTCGCAAAACTAATTCAACAGCTTGAGCTGAGCAATAAAACCAATGATAAAATTGCTGCATTGGTTGATTATTTTAATCACGCAGATGATCAGGATAAAATTTGGGTAATTGCTCTGTTTACCGGTAAAAAACCCAAACGCCCAATCAAGTCTGCTTTACTCAAATATTGGGCAATAGATATTACACAAACACCTGAATGGCTATTTTCTGAAAGCTATTCAAACGTTGGTGATTTGAGTGAAACCATCGCACTGCTCCTGCCGCCAGCCGAAAATACATCTGATTTTCCATTGCATAAATGGATTGAAGACTTGCATGATTTGGAAGGCAAAGATGATGAAACTAAAAAAGGGTTTATTTTAAATGCATGGAATCAACTGGAAACACAGGAACGCTTCATTTTTAACAAACTTATTTCAGGAAATTTCAGAATTGGCGTTTCAAACAAAATGCTGGTAAACGCTTTGGCTAAACAAAGTAGTTTAGATAGTGCACAAATTATGCATAGCATTATGGGTAAGTGGAATCCATATGAAATAACCTTCCATGAGTTAATTAATGGTACCCATGTTAATACTGATAACTCCTGGCCTTACCCTTTTTGCCTGGCTTATGCCCTAGAGCAGGAGCCAGAAAAATTAGGTGATCTATCTGAATGGCAGGCCGAATGGAAATGGGATGGCATTAGAGGACAAATAGTTAAAAGAAATGGTGAACTTTTTATCTGGAGCCGTGGAGAAGAACTGGTAACTGAACAATTCCCTGAATTACATTTCTTAATTGATGTTTTACCTGATGGTGTTGTAATTGATGGAGAAATCCTGGCGGTACAAGATAAACAGGTGCTATCTTTCAGTACGCTACAACAACGCTTAAACCGCAAAACGATCAACAAAAAGCAGTTGGAAGATGCACCAATTGGCTTCTTTGTTTATGATATTCTGGAGTTTGAAACCCAAGACTTTCGTGAACACCCTTTAAGTGAAAGAAGAGCAATCTTAGATCAGCTAATAGGAGATTTAGAAGAAAGTGTTGTTATTCTTTCTCCGGTAATTAATTGCAAAACCTGGGAAGAACTAGCTGAATTAAGAAAAACCTCACGCTCAATTAATAGCGAGGGGATTATGCTTAAAAAATTAAGTTCTCATTATCATAGCGGCAGAAAACGAGGTGATTGGTGGAAATGGAAAATCAATCCTTATACGGTAGATGCAGTAATGATCTATGCACAAAAAGGTAGCGGCAGAAGGGCAAACTTCTTTACAGATTATACTTTTGCAGTTAGGGATGGAGAAAATTTAGTCACTATTGCAAAAGCCTATTCAGGATTAACAGATAAAGAAATTAAAGAAGTAAACTCATTTGTAACCAAAAATGCCATCGAAAAGTTTGGGCCTGTACGTACCGTAAAACCAGAATTAGTTTTCGAAATTGCATTTGAAGGAATTGCGGAAAGTAAAAGACACAAAGCCGGGCTGGCCCTTAGGTTTCCACGTATTTTACGTTGGCGGAAAGATAAAAAAGCGGCTGAAATTAATACACTTGAAGATTTACGCCAGTTGCTGGAATCGACGTTTATAAATGGCTAGAAACCTATAGAATTTCAAAAACCTTATAAGCCCGGTAAAAATATAAAATACTGAAACTATACATGGATCAAACCAAAACCAAAGGTTACAAAAAGATAAAAGCATGGCTTAAGCAAAACAAGCGTAAACCATTTAAATTTCAGGAAGATGCCTGGCAATATTATCTTAATGGCTATAGTGGTTTGGTAAATGCTCCAACTGGTTTTGGAAAAACTTTTTCTTTATTTTTAGCTGTTGCCATCGAAGCTTTAAATGCATCAGAAGCTAGTAATAAAAAGGCAAAAGATCGGTTACAATTAATCTGGATTACACCGCTACGTTCACTGGCTAAAGATTTAGCAAGGGCCATGAGGGAAACTTTAATTGAACTTGAACTAGACTGGCATGTAGGTGTTAGAAATGGAGATACCTCACAGGCAGAGAAAGTTCAGCAAAAGAAATCAATGCCAGAGATTTTATTGATAACACCTGAAAGTCTGCATCTACTTTTGGCACAGAAAGGTTCCTCTACCCTATTTAAAAACCTGAAATGTATTGTTGCTGATGAATGGCATGAGCTTTTAGGCAGTAAACGAGGCGTATTGGTAGAACTTGCAGTATCCAGAATTAAAGGCCTGCAGAAATTAGAGCAGCATCAATTTTTAAGAGTCTGGGGAATTTCAGCAACCATTGGAAATATAGAAGAGGCACTGGATGTTTTAGAACCTGATGAGGCAGCCAAAAGAATTATTGTAAAAGCAGATTTTGAAAAGAAAATCATAATTAAGTCTATTCTGCCAGATGACATAGAAACCTTACCATGGGCTGGACATTTGGGCTTAAAATTAGCCTACAAGCTGTTACCCATTATTGAAAAAAGTAAAACCACTTTAATCTTTATTAATACACGTGGCCAGTCTGAAATGTGGTACCAGCATCTGTTAAATATAGAACCTGAACTGGCAGGCCGAATTGCGATTCACCATGGGTCTATAGATTTTGAATTGAGAAACTGGATTGAAGATGCTTTGCACACTGGTCAATTAAAAGCTGTAATTGCAACCTCCTCATTGGATTTAGGAGTAGATTTTAAACCTGTAGATACCGTTGTACAAGTGGGATCTCCAAAGGGAGTGGCCAGGTTTTTGCAACGTGCAGGCCGTTCAGGACACTCACCAAATGAAGTTTCTAAAATCTATTTTCTGCCCACCCATGCACTGGAATTGGTTGAGGCTGCTGCAATTAAGGAAGCGGCTAAAACCAATAATATTGAAAGCAGAGAACCTTTTATTATGGTCTTTGATACCTTAGTACAATATTTGGTTACCCTTGCTATCGGCGATGGTTTTGATGATAAAATCATTTATGAAGAAATCAAAAATACACATGCCTTTAAGTTAATTTTGCCTGAAGAATGGACTTGGGTGATGCAATTTATTACTTCAGGTGGTGATAGTTTAGGTGCTTATAATGAGTTTAAAAAGGTTACCAAAGATGAAGATGGCCTTTGGAAAGTAAAGAGTCGGCAATTGGCTATGCGGCACCGTTTACATATTGGTACTATTGTGAGTGATGCCATGCTGAAGGTTAAATTTCTTTCAGGTGGTTACATTGGCATGGTTGAAGAATATTTTGTAACCCGTTTAAAAGCGGGTGATAATTTTCGTCTGGCAGGCCGCGTTTTAGAATTTGTACACGTCAAAGATATGACGGTAATTGTTAGAAACAGTAAGCAACATAATGCCATATCACCCAGCTGGAATGGTGGCAGGTTACCTCTATCATCTAATTTAGGTTCAGTTTTAAGAAAAAAATATAACGAAGCTTTAGATAAAACACATCAGGATGAGGAACTTGATTCTGTTTATCCATTGTTTCTATTACAAGAAAAGCGGTCTCATGTTCCTAGAAATGATGAATTATTAATTGAACTTATTAATAATAAAGAGGGATTTCATCTCTTTGCATATCCATTTGAAGGAAGATTGGTTCACGAGGTTTTAGCTGCTTTAGTAGCTTATCGCCTGAGCAAATTATTACCAATCAGTTTTTCTATCGCCATGAATGATTATGGCTTTGAATTACTTAGTGAAACTGAAATACCAATGGATGAATCGATTGCCTATGAAGTTTTCTCACCAAAAAATCTCACTGAAGATATAACTTTAAGTATCAATTCGACAGAAATGGCCAGAAGAAAATTCAGAGATATTGCCTGTATTTCTGGTTTAGTTTTTCAGGGTTATCCAGGTAAATATGTTGCAAATAAGCACCTGCAGTCATCTGCGGGTTTGTTTTTCAATGTTTTTAGTGATTATGATAAACATAATTTACTTTTGCGACAGGCTTACGATGAGGTATTTTACCAACAACTGGAAGAACCTAGGTTGGCGGCTGCTTTGGAAAGAATTCAAAATAGTGTGGTTGTCATCACAAATCCGAAAAGTTTTACACCATTATCGTTTCCGATTAAGGTTGATAGCTTGAGGGAAAATATGAGTTCGGAGGAATTAGAGCAAAGAATTGCTAGAATGAAAGCAGAATCGGAGAAAGTAAAATAATCCAATTTATTTTTTGACCATATTAAATATTAAGGATAATACGCTTACATGAACTTATATTTCTTATGTCGAAATTTTACAGATACATATTAATAATTATTACATGATAATTTACTCTTTGACTATATCAGACATTTAAGAAAATATAAGTTTAAGCACAATAGCTTACATTCCTTATATAGTAAAATTGTATAAATACCTATTAATAACTGTTACAACCTAATTTATTCTTGACAATATAAGACATTTAAGAAAATTCAAGTTTAGGCACAATACGATTACATGAACTTACATATCTCATACGGTAAAACTTTATAGATACAAATGACCATTACAAGCCACGGGGAAGAACTGATTTTAGATAAAGAAAGGGCTTTATATTTACCCAATCATCAACTTTTAGCCATTAGCGATTTGCATTTAGGCAAGTCTGCACATTTTAGATCTGCAGGTGTTCAGGTTCCATCTACAATTGCACAAAACGATTTGCAAAGATTGGGATCACTGATCGAAAAGTATAATCCAAAAACTTTGCTCATTAATGGAGATATGTTTCATCATGGTTTAAATACTGATATAGATGATTTTTCAGAATGGCAAAGAGAATATCCTCATTTAAATTTTTTACTTGTAAAAGGAAATCATGATAGATTATCCCATGCAGACTATGCCTCAATGAATATTGATATACACGATACAAGTTATTGTCTTGGTCCTTTTTGTTTTATTCACGATGCACCGAAATGTACTGAAGAAGAGTTATACCCTATCACCGGACATATCCATCCAGGGGTTACTATCGTTGGAAAAGCAAAACAAAGACTAAAATTTCCATGCTTCTATTTCGGAAAAGAATATGCAGTATTACCTGCATTTAGCACGTTTACAGGCCTGTACAATATCTACCCTAAAACAAATGAACAAATTTTTGCAGTGACACCAAACACTGTCGTTGAAGTATAAATTATGCGTATGAATCAATTATTTGTTTCAACTGCGAAGTTTGTAAAACCCCACTTTGACGCCAAACTTGCTTGCCATTTTTGAACAGCATTAACGTAGGAACACTTTGAACACTATAAGCAGATGCTGCAGCTTGATTCTTATCAATATCAACTTTAATAATAGCAACTGAATCACCAACCTGAGCCTTTAACTGTTCTAGAATGGGTTTCATCATTTTACAGGGTCCACACCATTCAGCAAAAAAGTCAACCAATACAGGTTTATCACCATTTATTAATTCTGAAAATTTAGCCATAATTATACTTATTTTATGAGAAACAAGTTAAGTTTAATTTGGTTTTAAATGATAGAAGTCAAGCTAAAAACTTGACTTCTATCATATCTCGATGTATTAAATCTCTCTGTTATAGTCCCAATTTTCAAGATAATCTGCAACTCTTCGAACAAACATCCCTCCTAATGAACCATCAACAACTCTATGATCATAAGAAAGTGAAAGAAACATCATATGCCGAATGGCAATGACATCGCCATGCTCGGTTTCTAAAACTGCCGGCTTCTTTTTAATGGCACCAACAGCTAAAATAGCTACCTGAGGTTGGTTAATAATTGGAGTACCCATCACATTTCCAAATGAACCTACATTTGTAAGTGTAAATGTTCCACCCTGTGTTTCATCAGGTTTTAACTTTGAATTTCTTGCACGCAAAGCCAGATCATTAACCGCTTTGGTTAAACCTACCAAATTCAGCTGATCGGCATTTCTAATTACCGGAACAATCAAATTCCCACTTGGTAAGGCAGCAGCCATTCCAATATTAATATCGCGTTTTTTAATAATTTGTGTTCCACTTACGGAAACATTAATCATAGGGAAGTCTTTTATGGCTTTCGCAACGGCCTCTACAAAAATAGGTGTAAAGGTGATTTTCTCATTTTCACGCTTTTCGAAATTATTTTTTACTTTGTTGCGCCATAAAACCATATTGGTCACATCAGCCTCAACAAATGAAGTTACATGCGGAGATGTTGTTTTACTCATCACCATGTGATCGGCGATAAGTTTGCGCATTCTGTCCATCTCTATAATTTCATCCCCACCAGAAACTGATGTAGTTGATGTTTTACTAGGTATGGCGGCTACAACTTGAGCTGTAGCAGACTTATTTTCAATTGGTTCTTTTTGCGTTTCATTTTTTACAAGCTGCTGTCTACCACTTTTATTAGCAATGTAACTTAATAAATCATCTTTATTTAGACGACCATCTGCACCAGTGCCTTTAATGGCATTCAACTCTGAAACGGAAATATTTTCCTGAGCGGCAATACTTTTAACCAATGGAGAATAAAAACGTTCTGAAGTAGAAAAATCAGGCTGTGGCAATTTGTTTTCTGCCGGAAGTTGTGCAATACCAGGAATAGGCTCGGCCTTTTCTTCAGGTGTTGAAGGAGCAGAAACACTTTCTTCAACCTTTATATTATTAGCAGCTTGAGTTTCAATAATGGCAATAACATCTCCAACCTGAGCGACATCATTTTCTTGAAATAATTGTTTAACCAATTTACCAGCAACTGGCGAAGGCACTTCAGAATCAACCTTATCTGTCGCAATTTCTAAAATGGTATCGTCTAAATCGATAGCATCACCAGGTTGTTTTACCCATTTAATTACCGTTGCTTCGGCAACGCTCTCACCCATTTTTGGTAACAATAATTCGTATTGAGCCATATTAAATTAAAGTATATTATATTGGTATTGCGACAAAAATACGTTTTTTATTCTTTCAACCCGTCTTCCTTAAGTAGATTTAAAAGCATTGTTAGTGCAGATGCAGCTGATCGTTCTATGTTTTGAATACGCTTATTGCTGAAAGTAAATACTTTAGCTACCGTTTTATTTTTATTTGATACTGCAATCCAAACAGTACCCACTGGTTTATCTACTGTACCACCATCCGGTCCTGCAATTCCACTTACGGCAATAGAATAATCAGTTTTAAATTGTTTAATCGCTCCCTCAGCCATTTCAGTAACCGTTTCTTCGCTTACTGCACCAAAAGTATTTAATGTTTGATCTTTAACCCCTAATATTGATTCCTTTAGTTCATAAGCATAGGCTACTGCCCCGCCCCAATACACTGATGAACAACCAGGATGTTGCGTAATCAAATGGGCGATGTATCCGCCTGTACAGCTTTCTGCTGTAGATAAAGTAAGGCCACGACTTTTCATTATATTAAGAACAGCTTTTTCAAACGGAATATCCTCATCTACCACTACATATTTTGGAATTTTTTCCGTAATCTGTTTTGCATAAGATTCAACCTCAGCGCTTAAAGCCATTTCATTAGCTCCACTGGCTGATAACCGCAAGCGCACCTGCCCGAGTTTTGGTAAATAGGCTAATTTAATATGCTTAGGAAGCTGATCTTCAATTTCCTCAATTTCTTTAGCCAAAAATGATTCTCCAATATTGGCGGTGAGAATGGTTTTATGAACAATTGATGGCAGGGTAAATTTTGATTTAATTCTTGGAAGAATCTCGTCATCCATCAAGTACATCATCTCATAGGGAACACCGGGCATAGAGACAAAAATCTTATTGTTTTGCTCAAACCACATACAAGGTGCTGTTCCATTTTGATTTACGATAACTTCACAACCATCCGGAACATCTGCCTGCTGAATATTGATATCAAGTAACGGACGATTATATTTTTTGAAAATGGAAGTGACCATTTCAAGCGCACCCTCATCTCTTCGGAAACCCATGCCAAAATATTTCGAAAGCGTCTTTTTAGTGATGTCGTCTTTTGTTGGCCCTAATCCTCCTGTAATTAAAATCAGATCAGCACGTTCCTGGGCTTGCGCAAGTGAAGCTAGAATATGATCTTCATCATCAGAAACCGATGTAATTTGTTTTACAGAAACGCCAATTAAATTGAGTTGCTTTGCCATCCAGGCTGAATTGGTATCAACAATCTGACCGATGAGTATTTCATCACCAATGGTTATTATTTCTGCTAACATAAATTTATTGATAAGTATTGTAGAAGCCTTGTCTTTTACTTAGTTTCAAGTCCTGCAATATCGATGCTTTTACTTTAAGTGTTAATGAATAACTTTTGTAAGCACCATAAGGTACCCAGTTTACACTCATGTCCCAGCAATGCAGATCGCGATAAATACCGATGTTCATAGGTGTTAAACCATTGTTCTGAAAATCATATCCTGAATTATAGGTAATCTTCCATTTTGGGGTAAGATTTAAATCACCATTAAAATTAAGCGTATTACTGGTTCTGCTAATCCCTAAATCATTTGTGTATTGAAAACTGTAAGAAAATGAAAAATTCCATGGAATGTTAAAATCAACAAATGCATTTGGATCACGGCTGATTGCAGCCAGTTGTTCTGATTGTAATGGTGATAATCCTTTTTGTTTGGCTGTTTCACTTAATTTATCATTGGCTTCATTTTTCTTTTTTAGAGCCTCCGGATTCAAACTATAATCAAATGAAAAGCCAATAGAAGTTAACCTTGCTAACCTACCTCTTTTTAATAGATAATTATTACTTCTAACATAAACTGGACTTCCATCCGCATTACTAATAACATTTCCACTAAGATCTGTTGATAGTTCTATATCATATGGATCAAAAGTACCATTATAGTTTATTCCCAGTTTATCAGTGAATTGCGAACGTCCGCTAAAGCCAAGTGTTGATAGTTTATTTCTGGCAGCTAAGAAATTATAGGATCCATTAATACTTAAGCCCTGAATAATGGGAATTTTTCGCTCTCCGGTTCCTGTGGTATCTTTACTCGATTTTACTTTTAACTCTACGGTATTATCAACTCCGAAACCAATGGAAGCAGTTTTAGGTGAAAATGATCCCTGATAGGCCATTCCCTGAAACATGGAATATGTTAAGGGAACCATATTCGCATCTCTGATGATTTTCTTACGCCCGTCTCTTTCAAATTCATTTTCAGAAACCGCCGCTAAAAATGGTCCACTGCCCGCTTTTGTAAAATCAGGAGAATAATTAAAAGAGACATTCGGTGTCATGACGTGCCTTAGTGCCTTTATATTTCCAAGGTTTTTGAAAACTTTTAACCCATAAATTTTTGTAGACATACTGGTGGAAAGATTGTAACTACCGGCTCTTTTAAACCCACTTACCGTATCAGATCTTACTGTATAAGTATTATCAGCATAAGTAGTATAACGATTTCTAATGGTTTGAAAGTTCCAAACCTCATTATAAGTTCCGCCTAAAGAGAAGTTTAAATACTTCAAGGCAGTGAATGACATGTTGATTGGAATATTATGTGAAAAACCAGATTTCAATCTTTTCAAACCATCATTCTGGAACAATAAACTATCCTTGGTATCAATCGCATTAGTTCCCTGTAAAGCGTATCCAACCGTAATTTTTTGATACCACTTCTGTTCACCAACTCTTGTTTTCGAATCAAATGGACTAAAAGTTGGCACGTTGAAGGTTGCTTCTGGTAGTCTGATTGAAACATCTCTGGTACTCAAAGTTTGATTACTCGTCATCGATAATGAGTAGTTCATATTATTGGAAAATGTTCTGGAATAACTGATACTACTATTGGTGGTATTATTGGCTATTGCCCTGATATCATATGTTTGATTGGCCGCAGTATTTGTATAGTAACTGCTTGAGGTAATATTTACACTCGCACTAAAGGTTGTTCCAGGGTTTGCATTAGCATTTTGAGAATGTGACCACCGGATGCTAAAATCTTTTTTCGGATTATCAAAAGCTTCTGTTCCTTCCAGGCCGTTTTTGACACTGGCATAGTTAATTCCGATATTACCCGAATATTTATATCGCTTAATATATTGTGAGTTTACACTGGTTTCATAAGAACCATTGGTATAAATACTACCCAAAAATTTAGCATCCCAATAATCATTTAAACCAAGGTAATAACCCCCATTCTGAAGAAAAAATCCTCTCGTAGCATCTTCTCCTGGTGATGGCAAAATAATTCCTGAAGTTCGTTTATTAGGTTTGGGGAAGAATGCAAAGGGCAATCCCAATGGGGTTGGAATATCTTCAATGATCATGTAAACCGGACCTGTGATGATTTGTTTCTCCGTAACAACGCCTTTAGAAATCATTAAACCAAAATGTGGATGTGGCAGGTTACACGTACTGTACATTACATTTTTAATGTGTAACTCATCATCAATTTGCTTTTTACTTTGTCCGCCGGAAAAGAAACCACCTTCCTGTTCAGAAAATACCCCAAATACTTTTGCACGTGTAGTTTCTGAATTGTAATATATAGAATCAGCTATTGCAGATCCTTCGGGACCAGATTTAAAAATCGGCTTTCCTACATACTTATTTGTTTTTGGATCTGTTCTGCCACTTGCAAAAATTACTTTTTTATCTGAATCATATCGGATGTAATCAGCATCTAATTCAAAGTCGCCATAAAGCACTCTTGCATTTCCGTATAAATAAACAACACTCTTATTTTTATTGAATTTTACAGAGTCTGCCTTGTACTCTACTTTTTGATCAAGACCACTATTATTTTTAGCTACTTTTTTGGAAGTATCCCTTTTGGAAGTATCTTGTTGAATGATTTGCTGCAATGAAAAACGAGAAAACGCGTTAGCTTTACCAACACCATGTGTTAATAAAATGACAGAAATTAGTAAAATAGAACCCTTAAGAAGTTTCAAATTCGTATTTGAATGTTATTTTTGCACAGATGTTTAATCAGAAACGTTCAAAATTAGTGAAAAATATACCATTGATGTATCTTAAAACCATTTTAACATTTATTATTTATTTTGTTCTTAATAATGCTATTGATAATCAAGCATTTGCACAAGGATATAAAATTAAAACAATTGTAATTGATGCCGGACATGGTGGCAAGGACGGCGCCACACACGGTGTTTATTCAAAAGAAAAAGATGTTGCTTTAAGAACAGCATTAAATTTGGGTCAGGCACTTCAGGATAGTATAAAAGATATCAAGGTGGTATATACCAGACAAACAGATGTTTTTATTCCACTTTATGAAAGAATCAATATTGCCAATAATGCAAAAGCTGATCTTTTTATTTCTATTCACTTAAATGATATGCCTGTAAGGGTATCACGTGTGGTAGATTATTATAAAAAAGTAAAGGGAAGAAGTGTTCCTGTTTACAGAACTATTGCAGCTAAAAGTACTTCAACAAAGGGCACTGAAACTTTTGTATCCGGAACAGGCCGTTTAGGTGAGCAGGATGAAGTAATTAAACGTGAGAATGCCGCGATGTTTTTAGAGGATAACTATCAAAAAAACTATGAAGGTTTTATCGCTAACACTCCTGAAAATGACATCATGCTTTCATTAATGAAGCAAACTAATCGTGACAGGAGTTTGAAGTTTGCATCATTGTTGCAGCAGGAATATGTAAGTGCGGGCAGAATTAATCGCGGTGTACAGGAAAAAAGCTTAGCAGTATTGGCAAGGGCCGCAATGCCAGCCGTTTTAACGGAGATTGGTTTTGTGAGCAATCCAGACGAAGAAGATTATATGAATTCGCCTGAAGGTCAGAAAGAAATTGTAGATGGTATTATTAAAGCAATTAAAAATTATAAGCGTATAGCAGAAACATCATTCTAACATCCCATAAATGAAGATTAAACTTGCAGTAACATCAGTTTTTATCTTAACACTCTTTTCAGTACAGATTTTATTTGCCCAAGGGTATAAAATTAAGACCATTGTCATTGATCCCGGACATGGTGGAAGAAAGCCCGGTGCTTCTGGAAGTTATTCTAAAGAAAAAGATATCGCACTTAAAGTAGCTTTGAAACTTGGTGCTAAACTTCAGGAAGACATGCCTGGAATTAAAGTGATTTATACCCGCACAAAAGATATAGATGTTGATTTGTATCGCCGTGCCGAAATTGCCAATAATGCTAATGCTGACTTATTTATATCTGTTCATTGCAATTCTATGCCACCTGGAAATAAACATGTGAAAGGTACGGAAACATTGGTTGCAGGTTCTCATCGATTAAAAGAACAAGATGCAGCAATCAGAGAAAATGCCGATATTAAGCTGGAAAAAAATTATAAAAGTAAATATGATGGTTATGATCCAAATAAACCTGGTACATTTATTTTAATGTCGCTACTGAAAAATACTTTTAGAGATAAAAGCATTAAATTTGCAAAACTGATACAAAACAGCTATATCAATAGAGACAATAGGGCAAGCAGGGGTGTTAAGGAACAAGGAGTTTTAGTTTTACAGCGTTGTGGAATGCCTGCAATATTAACAGAGGTTGGTTTTATTTCCAATAAGGAAGAAGAAAAATACATCAATTCCAGTAGTGGACAAAATGAAATTGCCGAATCAATTCTTGCTGCAATAAAGAAGTATAAGAAAGATATAGAGATTGATTAGTTTGGCATTATAAGTGGTATTGAATTGTATTTAAAAAATTATAACAAATACCAAACAAAAACGTTAGTGCAAACATTATGTAATTATAATACCTTTGCACAACAAAAATGATAGCGCTCATGCAGATTTTGAATTAAAACCATATTTGCAGCGAATAAATAGAAACACATGAAAATTAAGAACGAAACCAAAGTCGGTATTTTAGCTGCATTCGCCATTGCTTTATTAATTATCGGATATAACTTTTTAAAAGGGAATTCCATATTCTCCAGTGAAACTACTTTATTTGCGAGATATACACGTGTTGATGGTTTAACCGTATCTAAACCGGTTTTAATTAATGGTTATCAAATTGGTCGGGTAGCTAAATTGCAATTAGAACCAGGCGGAACAATTCTAGCAACATTAAGCATCAATAGCAAATATGACATTCCAGAAAATAGTGTTGCACGCCTGGAAGGTACAGATCTTTTAGGGAGCAAGGCTATCGTAATGTCTCTTGGTAATTCAAAGAAAATTGCGGAAGATGGTTTTACCTTAAACGCTAACGTTGAGAAAGGTTTAATGGAGCAAGTACAACCTGTTCAAAAGAAGGCAGAATTAATTATAGGTAAAATGGATTCTATTTTGAGCAGTGTGAACTCTATTTTAAATCCGAATTTTCAAAAAAATGTGGATAAGAGTTTCAACAGTATTGCCGGAACGCTTGCCTCACTGGAAACAACATCAAAAAAAGTGGATGGTTTAGTGGGTTCTGAAAGTGCACGTATTGAGGCTATATTTAAAAACGTTGAAGGTATAACAGCAAACCTTAACAACAACAATAAAAAAATCAGTGATATCTTAACCAATATTAATACAGTGACTGATAAGTTTGCAGCTGCGAACTTTAAACAAACTTTAGACAATGCTAACAACGCCATTGCAGATTTACAAGGTGTAATTTCAGGAATTAAGGATGGCAAAGGAAGCTTAGGTCTTTTATTAAATGATGAAAAGATGTACAATAACTTAAATAGCGCTTCTAAAAATCTTGATGAATTAATGATCGATTTAAAGGCAAATCCTAAACGTTACGTACACTTCTCAGTATTTGGCGGTGGAAATAAAAAAGATAAGTAATTAACTCTATAAAGTTGAAGCCTTGTAATTGATATTATAAGGCTTTTTTTATGTTTTAAATTTTCTGTGCTAATGCTAGTAAATGAACACCTTAATTTGAGGTCTTCGGGATTAGGAAACTTCGTAATTGAATTTACCTACATGCTAAACGATACGCCCTGAAATATTATATCGTATTAAACTTTAAGTGTCTATCTTTATGTGCTTTGCGGCTAAAATGCACTGAGATTTAAAGCTGAAAGGTTCTACCTTCCACAGCCAACTCAGTATTTTCAAAAACTGATTGAGTTTCTTCCAAAAGCATTTGGAGTGTTTTATAACGCGACGAAAAGTGACCAATGAGTAATTTCTTAACTCCGTTTATTTTAGCAATTTCGCCTGCTTGTTTTGCGGTGGTGTGATGTGTTTCATTCGCCCGATCTAAGAGTTCATGCATAAAGGTAGCCTCATGATACAAGGTATCGCATCCTTTAATGGTTTCAAAATAGCGTTCATCATACATCGTATCTGAACAATAAGCATATGATCTCGGTGGCTCAGCAGGGGTTGTAAAATCCTCACTTCTTAATATCTCACCGTTACTCTGCTCTATATCCTTTCCTTTTTTTAAGGCTGCATAATAAGCCATTGGTATATCTTCAGTTTTTTCTTTAATCAACTTTCGTTGTCTTGGTTTTTGCTGAAAAACAAATCCAGTGGTTGGAATACGGTGATTTAATACTACCGTTTTCACTATCAAATCCTGATTTTCAAATATTTGTTTTGATTCATCAGCCTCGATAGGAAAAAACTCAATAGGATATCTTAAATTGGTATCAGAATATTTAAACTGAATTTCTAAAATCTCTAATAGTGGCCCAGGTGCAAAAATTTGCATGGGTTTAATTCTTCCATTCAGGTGGAGGCTGGATAGTAAACCAATTAAGCCGAAGTAGTGGTCACCATGCAGATGACTAATAAAAATATGATCAATCCGCGCTGCCTTAAGATTATACTTAGTTAGCTGTTGCTGGGTTCCTTCCCCACAATCAATCAGATAATATTTTTCATTACAATTCAAAAGCTGTGCAGATGGATTCCTATTAAATACAGGTGTCGCCGAACTACTTCCAAGAATGGTAACTTCAAATTTCATCATGGTATGATATAAAAAACCTCGTAGGTTTAGTAACTACGAGGCTGTATTTTTAGATTAAAAACGTGATTATTTATCGCCTCTGAACTCTTTTTCCAATTCATCCATAAAGATGAAATCGGTAGCCTCTTCTATTGTATTAACAAACGTTACAGATTGAAATATGTTTGACAATTCGATAATAGGTTCAAGCTGATCATTGATACCAGTTACTATAAATAATCCACCAGCTGACTTACAAAGTCTGTCACCAACCAACAAGCAACTTAAATCTTGTGCATCATTACATTCTTTAACATCACTTAAATCAACAATGATATTTTTAAATCCTTCTGCATTAAGCAAATACAATTCAGATTTAACACCTGGGGCATTATCATTAGTAAACTTATGCTCTTCTAATTTTAAGGTTACGTATTTATCGTGTTTATCTATTGAAAATTTCATTTTTATTTTGTTTTACTAATGTATAAAATTCATTCGAATTCTATAATGTTTTCAAAGCCTCTATAACATTGGCTTCAATACGAGTTGAAATTGCATCTGCCTCAGCTTTGATAAAAGCCTCACCAACAATCTGTTCGTAAAGTTCAATGTAACGCTCCGATATTGAAGCTACAATTTCTGAAGTCATTTCTGGTATCACCTGGCCATCTTTACCCTGAAAACCATTTTCAATTAGCCACTTTCTTACAAATTCTTTAGAAAGTTGCTTTTGAGGTTCATCAGTTCTTTGGCGTTCCTCATACCCCTCTGCATAAAAATAGCGGGAAGAATCAGGTGTATGAATTTCATCAATTAAATAAATTACGCCATCTGCCTTTCCAAATTCATACTTCGTATCAACCAAAATCAATCCGCTTTTTGCTGCAATTTCGGTTCCTCTTTGATATAAATCAAAAGTATATTTTTCCAATTGTTCATAATCAGAGATGGAAACAATTCCTTTTGCTAAAATATCTTCCTTTGAAATATCTTCATCATGACCAACAGATGCTTTCGTGGTAGGCGTGATAATTGGTTGAGGCAACTTGTCATTCTCTTTTAAACCATCTGGCAATGATACGCCACAAACTAAACGTTTCCCAGCACTATACTCACGCCAGGCGTGACCAGCTAGATAACCTCTAATCACCATTTCAACTTTAAATGGCTCGCAAATACGACCTATGGTAACCATGGGATCTGGAACATCTAAAACCCAGTTAGGAACAATATCCTGTGTAGCAGATAAAAATTTAGCAGCGATTTGATTTAAAACCTGCCCCTTAAAAGGAATAGCTTCAGGTAATACGACATCGAAAGCAGAAATGCGATCTGATACCACCATAACCATAAATTTATCGGCTATGGTATACACGTCACGTACTTTACCTTTATAAAAATTGCTCTGATTTGGAAAATTAAATTGGGTTTCTTTTAGTGCTTTCATGAGGCCATAAAAATAGGAAAAAAGTTGGGAAGTCGGAAAGTCTTTGGTCTATAGTCTACAGTCGATTCAGACTTGATACTATAAACTACCGGCTCATGACTCAATTACTGAATATCGCCATAGGCTTTCAGGATATCTTTCACCAATTTATGGCGAACCACATCTTCACCACTTAAATAAATAATATCAATGCCCTTGATATCTTCTAATATGCGTAAGCCGTTAAACAAGCCCGACATTTGCTTTTTAGGTAAATCAATCTGCGTCACATCTCCTGTAACAATAAATTTAGCGGTTGGGCCCATACGGGTCAAGAACATCTTCAATTGCATATCAGTAGCATTCTGTGCCTCATCTAAAATTACGAAGCAATTATCTAAGGTACGGCCTCGCATGAAACCCAATGGTGCAATCTCGATTGTACGGTTTTCAATGTAGAATTTCAATTTCTCCGCAGGGATCATATCATCCAGTGCATCGTAAAGTGGACGTAAATACGGATCAATTTTTTCCTTTAAATCTCCTGGCAAAAAACCAAGGTTCTCCCCTGCCTCTACTGCCGGACGGGTTAAAATGATACGCTTAATTTCTTTATTCTTTAAAGCACGAACGGCCAAAGCAACAGCGGTATAAGTTTTACCCGTTCCGGCAGGGCCGATAGCAAAAAGAATATCATTTTTAGCAATACTACTTACCATTCTGCGCTGATTTGCTGTTCTGGCTTTAACCAAAAGACCATTTGTTCCAAAAACGATCACTTCTCCGCCTCCACCCGTAGGCTGTTCAACATCTTTTTTTACTACACCATTTGCTTTCGCACCAAGTATAGATTCTACATCATTATTGGTAAGTGAACTGTATTTTTCCAGGTGTGCAACCAGCTGACTGAATTTATCTTCGAAGGCCTTAAGTTCTTGTTCATCACCGAGAACCTTAATCTCACTTCCTCTCGCAACCAGTTTCAACTTCGCAAAAGCACCTTTAATCATTTCGTAATTCTCATTATTTGCTCCCCAGAAGTGAGCAGGATTTACGGTATCCAGAGTTAATTTTAATTCGTTCAAACTGTAGTATTTTAAAAAGTTATCGGGGTATATTAATTAAAATTTGAATATTTGCAGACGCTTAGGCCTTCACACAAGAATAAGCAATAATATTGAATTTTTAATGGGTATAATTACTTTAACAACAGATTTAGGTTCGAAAGATTTTTACCAGAGCGCCCTTAAAGGTAGCTTGTTTAGTCTTATGCCTAATGTTAACTTAGTTGATATTACCCATGAAGTTCCATCATTCAACATCTCCTATGCGGCTTTCGTTTTAAAAAATGCTTATCCTTATTTCCCTAAAAACACCGTACACTTAATTGGGATCGATTCTGTATATAGTGAAAGTACCAAATACATTGCCATCAAACATCGTGATCACTTTTTTGTGGGTGCAGATAATGGCATATTTTCTCTACTTTTTGATGATGTTCCAGAAGATGTTGTAGAACTTAATATCATGCAGGATTTAAAATATCTTCACTTTCCCTTAGTTGATATTTTTGTTAAAGCAGCTACTCACCTGGCAAAAGGTGGGCGCTTAAAGGATATTGGTTTACCTGTAGCTCAAATTGAACAGAAGATGCTTTTACACCCTGTAATTGAGCGTGATATCATTAGAGGAAGTGTGGTTTATATTGATACCTTCTGTAATGTAATTACAAATATCACAAAAGATCTCTTTACCAAAATCCAGAAAAACCGCGATTTCACTTTATACTTTAGAAAGAGTGAAACCATCACACAGTTAAGCTGGCATTACAATGAAGTTCAGGAAGGTGAAAAACTTTGTCTCTTTGGGATTAGTAATCACCTGGAAATTGCCATTAATAAAGGCAAAGCCAGTGGATTACTGGGTTTACACCTCGGTGATATTGTTAGGGTAGAGTTTCATTCTTAAGGGAGCTAAAAGATCAAAGCTGAAAGATTAAAGCAGAAAGACTAAAGCTAAAAGATTAAAGCTTAAATAGCAAAACCAGGAGGCAAAACGCTAAACGGGCCACATTCTCCTCTATTAAGGTTATTAATCATTTTGCTAACTATTAAACTAGTAGCAAATGAACTAATGAACTTTCCTTATCAAACAACTCTACTCTTTTCACGTTTATTATACATGAAAAAATGCATCTATCTCGTCTTATTTTTATTATTTCTTCAAATTCAAGCCAAAGCCCAGCAAGATACATCAACTTACGCAGCTCAACGTGTAAAGGTAAATGCTTTACTGGCAGAGCGAAGTGAAAAATTTGGACAGTATGATGAAAGTCTGAATCAAAGAACAGGCATATTTGGTTGGCAAACCAAAAAAGATATTAAAAATTCTAATGAAATTCTGCGTGAGGTGGTGTTAACGGATAACAACATTTTTAAAGAATTGAAAATATTAATGGAATATAAAGACCTGCAGAATCAGCAAAAAGTTGCCGTTGCCGATCATTCACAGGAACGGATTGAGGGTTATATGAAAACCATTAAAAAACTACAAGATCAGAATGAAATACTTCAAAAAGAATCTAATCAAAATAGTTTTGGGATGTCTACTTACATCATTATTTTGTTAATTTTAATCCTGGTAGCCGTGTTTTTTTTCTACAATAATAAGATTCAAAAATATGAAAAAGGGAATATTTAAAGCTTTAGCAAAAATAAACAAGTTGGTTTTACCAAGTTTATATAAAAAAGATCCGAATAAGCTTAGCACTTTTCAGAAAGCAATATTGGGTTATCGGTATTGGGTATTAACGAAAGCTTTGGATTAATGAAATAAAAAAGGCGTTACTAACTTTTAAAAAGTTAGTAACGCTAGAATTTAATTATTTTTTAAAATGCTCAATAATTAAAGTCGCCAATTCCGTACCAATACGTTCCTGTGCTTCGTTTGTTGATGCACCGATATGCGGTGTTAAAGAGATTTTAGGATGTGTTAAAATTTCTGCCAATGGTGTAGGTTCATTATCGAAAACATCTAAACCAGCAAAAGAAACCTTACCAGAATTTAAAGCATCAATTAACGCAGGCTCGTCAATGGTCCCACCACGTGAGCAATTTACAATTCCAACACCATTTTTCATTTTGGCAAATTCTTTAGCACCTAAAATTGGCTTTTCAGCAAATGGAGTATGTAAACTAAAGAAATCACTTCCCTCAATCACCTCATCTAAAGAAACCGTTTTAATCGGAATACTAACTGATTTTCCACCTTGAAATTCTAAGTTAATTTCAGTTTCTGATGGATATAAATCGTAAGCCAATACATTCATTCCTAAACCTAAGGCTACTTTAGCTGTTGCACGACCAATACGACCAAAACCTATTATACCAATGGTTTTACCACTCAACTCAGTTCCTTTGGCATATGCTTTTTTTAGGTTATTGAATTGCGTTGAACCTTCAACTGGCATTTTACGGTTAGCATCCTGTAAAAATCTGATCCCCGTAAATAAGTGAGAAAAAACCAATTCAGCTACTGATAACGAAGAAGCTGCTGGCGTATTTACCACAGCAACACCCTGACTGCGTGCGTATTCTACGTCAATATTATCCATACCAACACCACCTCTACCAATTAATTTGATATTTGGCACAGCATCAATTAATTCTTTTCTAACTTTTGTTGCACTACGAACAGTGATGGCATCGTAGTTTTTTAAAGCTTCGGCTAACTGATCCTGAGGAATGGTTTCGGTATCAACCTGAAAACCTGCTTTTTCTAATAATTCTTTTCCGATAGGGTCTATTCCATCGTTTGCTAATATCTTAATCATTGTTATTTATGATTGCACAGATTACGAGAGTTACACCGATAATCTGTGATTATAATTTAAATTAATTTGTTTTCGCTTGCTTCTCTTCAAAAGTTTGCATTGCATCAATTAAAGCGTGAACACTTGTAATTGGTAACGCATTATACATGGATGCACGGAAACCACCAACACTTCTGTGGCCTTTAATTCCTACAATACCTTGCTCCTCTGCAAATTTCAGGAATGGTTTTTCCAATTCTGCATTTTCCATTACAAAACAAATGTTCATTTTTGAACGATCTTCAACGGCACAAGTGCCTTTGAATAAAGGATTGCGATCAATTTCTCTGTATAGCGCTTCAGCTTTCTGCTTATTCTCTTTCTCAATTTCAGCAACACCACCTTTTGACTTTAACCAGCGAAGATTTAATAAAGCAACGTAAATTGAAAATACAGGCGGTGTGTTGTACATTGAACCATTATCAATATGCGATTGATAGTTTAACATTGATGGAATTTTACGGTCGATTTTACCAAGAATTTCATCTTTCACAATTACAATCGTTAAACCTGCAGGTCCTATGTTTTTTTGCGCACCAGCATAAATTAAATCGAATTGAGAAACATCAATTACCCGACTCATGATATCAGATGACATATCGCAAACTATTGGAACAGTAGTTTTAGGTGCTTCAAATAATTCAGTTCCATAAATCGTATTGTTTGATGTATAATGAAAATATGAACTATCTGCCGGAATTTCATAATCCTTAGGAATGAATGTATAGTTTGCATCTTTTGAAGAAGCAACAACATTTACATTTCCTACAAATTTTGCCTCCTTTAATGCTTTAGTAGCCCAAACACCAGAATCTAAATAACTGGCAGTTTGCCCATCTCCAAGTAAATTCATAGGAACCATCGCAAATTGTAAACTTGCACCGCCCTGTAAAAATAAAACGGAATAACCCGATGGCACATTTAGCAAGTCTTTTACCAATTTCTCAGCTTCAGCAACAACGGCCTCAAACTCGGTTGTTCTGTGTGAAATTTCTAAAATTGATAATCCATCGTTAAAATCTAAAACTGCCTGTGCAGCTTGTTTAAACACTTCTTGAGGTAAAATACAAGGGCCTGCGCCAAAATTATGCTTCATCTTATTATATAATGTTTTATGGGCGTAAATGTAAAATTTTTATAGGAGTTATCTTAAAAAATCGTATCCTAAAAAATTAGATATTGTTAAAATATAACAGAAAATTGATTGATTTATTGCAGTTTTTGCAATAAAATCGATTAATCAGAAAATTGTAGATTTAATGTTTCGAAAATTAGAAAAGCAAATTTTTAGATAAGAGTTCCTCCATCCGTTTCATTTTATTTAACGGACCTCGTTTTGAAAACAATAGTTTTACAAATCCGTTTTATTAAGATTTATTTTTCAACTTGACAATTAATTTAAGATTAAATTGTCTGCCGGTTAAATAATTTGGAATGGCATATTGTACCTTATCAACATCATTTAACCATAAGTAAGAAACAGTATTATTGATATTTAACAGGTTAAAAATTTCAAAAAACAGAATCACTGAACTAAAGTTTTTATCTAAAAATTTAGGCTTATGTACTGCAACATCATCTAAAAAATCTTTAGAAAAACCGATATCAACACGCTTATAGGATGGAATAAAAAACTTATCCAAATATTTCGGTGTTTGTGGCGGTCCGATAGGTAAACGGGAACCATATACTGCATTTAGATGCACTTTATAAGTCGGACTATTTAACAGTTTATCCTGAAAGAAAAACGAAAAATTTAACCTTTGATCAGTAGGGCGCTTTAAAAATCCGGGATAAATAGTTTTTCCATTTTGCACATAACTATCACCAATAATATCTTCGGTTGCCCGCATCACCGACATCCTAAAGTAGGATATTAAATCTTTAACAAATTCACCTCCTATACTAAAATCTGCCCCATAAGCATACCCTTTTGATACCTCATTAGCCATATACCTGATTCTTAAGTTATCAATTTTATAAGGAATTAAACGGTTAGAATATTTAAAGTATGCTTCTGAAGTAAATTTTAAACGGGTACCAAAAGCATCAAATGCATAATCATATCCAAAAGACGTATTGTAAGAACTTTGTGCTCTTTGATTGATATTTAATTTTCCAGAGAAATCCCGAATGGTTCTGTAAGAAAGTGGCTGTTTATAGACACCAGCAGTAAATCGTAAAATCTTGTTGTCTCCATTAGGTCGGTAAGCAATTAACATCCTTGGACTAATAATCAATTGCCTGCTTAAAGAATTGTAACCCGCACGTGTACCTAATTGTAATTCTGCATAATCGGAAAGTGAATAACTATCCTGAATGTAGGCGCTATAGTTTTTAGTATCTATGCTATTTTCTACGTTAACTACATTTTGCAATACAACATCCTTACGTTGATTTTGCACTATCATTCCTGTTGAATCGGCATAACTATACTCATATAACCGATCTGTATAATATGAGCGATCAAACTTTAAACCCCAGGAAAAAACATGATTATTAAAGTTTTGGTCTACTTTAATCTCCGAAACCAAAATCTGTGTATTCAGGCTATTGTCGCCATAATTGTAATAATTTCCTATTGCTCTATCTTTGTTATTCGCAACCAAATTTCCTGATGAAGGATTTGGATCAACTTTATCAAAGATATAACTTCCATTAATATCAAACCGTTCCCGTTCGATGGTGTTAAAATAACTATTTATAAATTTAACCACTAGATTTGGCTTTGGAGAATAGGATGCAGTAACTGCCATACCAAGTGTTTGGTAGTCATCAATTTCCTGGCCTGTATAATCAACATCCAATCGAAGTGTTGTATTTAAAGTACCAAATGTTGTTTCTCTATTTGTTGGCATCAGCTTAAACTGCCCAAGATTTAAGTTCCCCAAAACGCTGATGTTAAATTTAGGAGAGAAATCGTATTGATACATCAACTGCCCGTCAGCAAAATTTGGGCTGTAACTTCCCTTGTCATCTTGTTTAATGAGCACGCTTGAATTATTTTTATACCTTAAACCTACCAGCAAAAAACTGCGTTTAAAAACCCGTTTGGCCGTTAACGAAGTATTTAAGAGACTGGTACTGATAACTGTTTGATTACTGTCTGGCTTATCATATTTAATATCCAATACGGATGACAACTTATCACTATATTTAGCCTCAAAACCACCTGCTGAAAATTTTGCTTTACTAACTAAATCAGCATTAATAAAACTCAATCCTTCCTGCTGTCCATTTCGAATTAAAACTGGCCTATTGATTTCAACATCATTAACATAGATTAAATTTTCATCGAAATTACCCCCACGAACGCTATATTGTGCACTTAGTTCATTATTTGTTGAAACGCCTGGTAGCGTTTTCAGCATGGTTTCAAAATTCCCTGATACCAGAGGCATGGACGCCACATCAGCGATATTTATGGTAGTGGTATTACTAAGTTGATTTTGCTTATTCGTAATATTTATTTGTTCCAGTTCATTAATATTGGTATACAAATTTACCTGTTGCGTAATCCGTGCTCCTGAACGCTCATTAAATTTTAAAATCTGTGGCTGATAACCCAGCAAAGAATATTTAACACTGAATGACTTTGATTTGGAATAGATGGTGTAAACACCAAATTCATCTGTAATAGTGGATTGAGCCTGACCTAATACAATAACCGTAACATGTGCCAAAGGAAGTTGCTGCTCATTATAAACAATCCCTGAAATTCTAACCAATGGCTGTGCAAAAGCTAAACCACATCCGGCAATTAACAGAAAAATGATTAGCCGAATTTGGAGCATTTTTTATATCAATATAAGAGTACCAGGTATTAAGATGTTTGCACTTCATCCTAAAAACAATTTAGCAATAAAATATTTTACAATTTAAATATTTACTGAGCTAGCCGTAAGGCTTTTCATGTTAGAAATGATTTCAGGTGGATTTTCCGCAACAAAAATAGCGTTACCAGCTACAAAAGCATTTGCTCCAGCAGATACCAAATTGGTTATATTTTGTAAACCTACGCCACCATCAACCTGAATAATTAAATTTTCATTTACACTGTGAATCAATTGCTTTAAATCTCTTATTTTTTTATAGGTGTTATAGATAAATTGTTGTCCGCCAAAACCCGGGTTTACTGACATAATTAACACCAAATCCAAGTCTTCAATAACGTCCTGCAACAATGTAACTGGTGTATGTGGATTTAGCGCTACTCCTGCTTTACAGCCTAATGCTTTAATTAATTGAATAGTTCGATGTAAATGAGTACAAGCCTCGTAATGAACAGTAATCCGATCTGCCCCTGCTTCTGCAAATTCAGAAATGTATTGATCAGGGTTTATAATCATTAAGTGCACATCTAATGGTTTAGTTGCATGTTTTTTTACAGCAGCCATTATTGGAAAGCCAAAGGAGATATTAGGTACAAAAACGCCATCCATCACATCTACGTGAAACCAATCGGCCTCACTTTTATTAATCATTTCGATATCACGCTGTAAGTTGCCAAAATCGGCTGAAAGTATGGATGGGGCAATGATGTATTTCATTTTTTTATTGTTTTTCGTCATTGCGAGGTACGAAGCAATCTTAATGCATTAGGATTATAGTGAGATTGATTCGTATATCGCAATAACGATATAGTTATATAATTTTACGACCGTGGCAAGTTACAAAACAGGACTGAAAGTTTTTAATCTGAAACACTGAAGTTCGTTTTATACTAAACAAAAAACCCTTCCAGTAAACTGAAAGGGTTTTGTTATTATGCGTTACTCTAAATTTATTTCAGAGTATATTAAACAGATGCTGAATCAAGTTCAGCATGACGTATTGTAATTACTGTGCCTGTGGCGTAGCTGGTTTTTCTGGTCTTGGCAATAAAACTTTACGGGAAAGTTTCATTTTACCTTGTTTATCGATGTCTAATAATTTAACCTCGATTTTATCACCTTCTTTCAATACACCGTCCATAGTTTCCAAACGCTCCCAAGAAATTTCGGAAATGTGTAGTAAACCATCTTTACCTGGCATCACCTCAACAAATGCTCCAAATGGCATAATTGATTTTACTTTACCTTGGTAAACTTCGCCAATTTCTGGTTTAGCTACGATGTTACGAATACGGGTAACTGCTGAATCAATAGCTGCTTTATTATCAGCAAATATTTCTACGATACCTTTACCATCAACTTCTTCGATAGAGATTGAAGCCCCAGTTTCACGTTGCATTTCCTGAATAATTTTTCCTCCGGGACCGATAATAGCACCGATGAATTCTTTTTCAATTGTTAAAGAAACAATACGTGGTGCATGTGGTTTGTAATCTTCATTTGGCGAGCTGATGGTTTTCTTCATCTCATTTAAGATATGTAGGCGACCTTCTTTAGCTTGCAATAAAGCTTTAGTTAACACCTCATAAGATAAACCATTGATTTTTAAGTCCATCTGACAAGCAACAATGCCATTTTCAGTACCTGTTACTTTAAAATCCATATCACCTAAGTGATCTTCGTCACCTAAAATATCAGAAAGAATGGCATATTTACCAGTTTTCTCATCAGTGATTAAACCCATTGCAATACCTGAAACAGGAGATTTGATTTTAATACCAGCATCCATTAATGCCAATGTACCCGCACAAACAGTTGCCATTGATGACGAACCATTTGATTCTAAAATATCAGAAACGATACGGATCGTATATGGATTAGCATCACCCTGTGGCAATACCTTTTTTAATGAACGTTGTGCTAAAGCACCGTGGCCAATTTCGCGACGACCTGCACCTCTATTTGGTCTAACCTCTCCGGTTGAAAAACCTGGGAAATTATAGTGTAACAAGAATTTGTTATAACCATTAAAGAAAGCACCATCAATCATTTGCTCATCATCTTTGCTACCTAAAGTAACTGATGTTAAAGATTGAGTTTCGCCACGTGTAAATACTGCTGAACCGTGAGCAGCAGGCAAATAACCAACTTCACTCCAGATTGGACGAATTTCAGTTGTTTTACGACCGTCTAAACGGATACCTTCATCTAATAATAAATTCCTGATGGCATCATACTGAACATCATGATAATAATGTTTAGCCATTGCTTTGGTTAAATCTGCAGTATCTTCCGGCATTGCTGCAAAGAAATCATTAATAATTGCAGTAAAACCTTCTTTACGAACATCTTTATTTCCACCAGCTTTTGCTACAGCATAAACTTTTTCATAAGTATCTGCATAAACTTTTGCTTTTAAATCAGCATCATGATCTTCATGGCTATATTCACGTTTAACAGTTTTGCCAGTAGCTTCTGTTAATTCTTTCTGGATAGCACATTGAATCTTAATGGCATCATGGGCAAATTTCAATGCCTCAACCATTTCGTCTTCCTGAATTTCATCACATTCACCTTCTACCATGCCGATATCATTTGCAGAACCCGCAACCATAAATTCTAATGTTGCACGCTCTAGATCACTAGCATAAGGGTTAATGACTAATTTACCATCAATCTTAGCTACACGTACTTCAGAAATTGGACCGTTAAAAGGAATATCTGAAACTGATAATGCAGCTGAAGCAGCTAAACCAGCTAAACAATCAGGCAAGATATTTTTATCAGCAGAAATTAATGAAATCATCACTTGGGTATCAGAGTGATAATCAGAAGGGAACATTGGGCGTAAAGCTCTATCTACCAAACGTGAGATTAAAACCTCATAATCTGATAACCTTGCCTCACGACGTAAAAATCCGCCTGGGATACGGCCGGTAGCTGCATATTTTTCCTGATAATCAACTGATAAGGGTAAAAAATCAGTTCCCGGTTTAGCACCTACAGTTGATACTACAGTTGCTAACAACATGGTATCGCCCATTTTCACTACTACCGAACCATCAGCTTGTTTAGCTAATTTACCAGTTTCAATTTCAATTGTTCTGCCATCGCCCAAATCGAACGATTTTTTTATTACATTCATTTAATTAGAATTGTGGTGTGTTTTCCTCTTTCTACACACCGTTGTTTATATATGTTTTTGTTTTTGCAAACGAAGATAAGATTAAAAAACCCTATCTATAATAAATCCCGTCAAAATATTTAACAGGAAAGTAAAAAAGCCATTCTAGAGAATGGCTTTTAATGATAAAATTACGCTTATTTTTGTTTAATGATATCACGAAGCGATAAAGCTTTAATGATAGCACGATAGCGCTCAATATCTTTTTTGTATAAGTAAGCCAAAATACCGCGGCGTTTACCTACCAATTTTTGAAGTGACAACTGGGTAGAGAAATCTTTACGATTTTTCTTTAAGTGTTCTGTTAAGTGCGCAATACGGTATGTAAACAACGCTACCTGACCTTCAGCAGAACCCGTGTTGGTTTCTACTTCGCCGTGTGTTTTAAAAATTTCGGCTTTCTTTTCTGAACTTAAATACATTCTTGAATAATATTAAAGTGTATAAAATTAATTAATAATGCTGCAAAGATAAAGTTTTTTAACTTACCAACAAAGTATGCTGAATTGTTTAATTGCCAATTTATTAAAGTGACCTTAATAAAGTCAATTTTAATAATAAGGTTCTGTTTTATAGGTTACTGAAATCTCGCAATCACTCCAATCTTTTTGCCTTGTTACTTCCTTTGTTGTCATTTCGAGGAGGATGACGAAGCAATCTAATTTGGTAAGTCAATCAAAAAGTATACCCGCTAATTTGGGTTTTATTTAAGATCGTACTGAAAAGATTTTAGCTATTATAAAAAGACTTTTTAATGGTGCTGTCACCCCTCTTAAGACTTTTGTTAAAATTTAAATTTGTAAACATCAAACTGTTGAAACTCTACTAACAGCAAAAGCATTTCTGAGTTTTCTTTATCAAAAGACATATACGTAAATTATATGGCTGGCTTACGAATGACCAGGCCTTTGCCTTGAGGAGATTTTAAAGGCCTACCCCCATTCATGACCACTGAAATGTGATTTAGATACAACACGCTAAGAAAACGTTGCTCTGGACTACGACTTAAATAAACACTTTCACGCTCTTCAGCAATTAACTCACGTGAATTGAAGTATCATATAATATAAGCTTTCCCATTCTGATTAAAGATAATAATTGAAAGTAATACTTGACATTACAAATATTAAATACCTTAATTTGCAAAAAACACTTACCCATGGAAAAGAATCAATTCAGCATTTTCGAAAGCGAACTTCGCGTGCGGCCTGATGACATAGACATGTTTAATCATGTGCATAACAGTAAATACCTGGATTATGTATTGGCTGCTCGCTATGAGCAAATGGAAAAATTCTATGGCATGCCTTGGGAGCATTTTACTAAGCAGGGCCTGGGTTGGGTGGTGAGCCATGTGGATATTAATTTTAAACGTCCACTTTTAATGAACGACTTAATGTTAATTAGAACTGGAATATTAACCATGAATGATAAAGGTTGCGCAGTTCAGTTCGAAATTATCAATAAGAAAACCGGCAAAGTGGCCTCTGACGGAATATTCGATTATGTTTTAATTGATTTAAACACCAGCCGGGGAACAAAAGTTACTGATGAAATGATTCAAGCCTATAGTATTTAAGTTTAAGGTCTTGTTATATAGTATCTGAATTTCAATAAGTCGTCATTTTGAGCATAGTCGAGAAACCCTCGAAAATAAATTATAACAACTTTTAAAGATTTCTCCGTTTCGCTGCACTCCAGTCGAAAAGACGAATGCCAGTTTAAACATAATATCATGGAGATACGATCAATTTTTTAATTTGTAGTAAATAGATTAGTCGTCATTTCGGACACAGCAGAGAAATCTTTAAATCATACTTTTTAATATATAAAAAGACATATTCCACTATACCCCAATCGTTAAGACCACGATTATTTTAATCAAAGAATCAAAAACAAGTATTATTTCGATATCATTACCTATATTTGACCCATCAAAAAGATCAGCGCCATGATAGTATCTGCAATCCGTTTGAGGTTCTAAGTAACCGAGGATTCCCTCCTATTTTAATTTAAGATATATGCAGTTAACTGCATATCATTGGTATAATCATACATTTTACAATATTTATATGTCACAGTCAGTAAAGACACAGGGCAAACTATCTTCATTTTTTGATGTCCTCGTACAATCTTTAAAAGGAAATGAAGTAGATTTAACTTCAATTAGTATTAAACGAGCTATTATTTTATTAGCCATTCCCATGATGCTCGAAATGGCAATGGAATCCGTTTTTGCCTTAGTTGATCTATATTTTGTGGGTCATTTGGAAAATAGCAGCCATGCTATACAAACGGTGGGTTTAACGGAATCAGTTCTCACGATAATTTATTCATTAGCAATAGGTTTAAGTATGGCAGCCACTGCTGTTGTATCAAGAAGAATAGGTGAGAAAAATCCAGAAGCTGCATCTAAAGCCGGGATGCAAACCATCGTTATTGCAGTTGCATTAAATATTCTGATCAGCATTGCAGGCTTAATTTATGCCAGAGACATTCTTTTACTCATGGGCGCATCAACCGAAACTGCTAATCATGGAACCGCTTTCGTTCGCATTATGATGGGTGGAAGCCTTATCATTGTGCTGCTATTTTTAATTAATGGTATTTTTAGAGGTGCAGGTAATGCAGCAATCGCCATGCGAAGTTTGTGGATTGCCAATATTGCAAACATTATCCTCTGCCCTATTTTTATTAATGGCTTTGGTCCGGTACCTGCATTTGGTTTAACCGGAGCCGCCATTGCCACTACAATTGGCAGAGGTTTGGGCGTAACCTATCAGCTCTACAATTTGTTCAATGGTAAAAATGCATTAAAAATTAGTATTAGTCATTTCATACCGGATCTGAAACAGATTAAAGCAATTATTAAGATTGCAGCACCCGCCATTTTCCAATTCGTAATAGCAAGCTGCAGCTGGGTATTTTTGGCAGAACTGGTGGCTACTACTGGTGGAGATGAAGGTTCTGCTGGCTACCAAACCGCATTAAGGTTAATGATGTTCTTCTTATTGCCCGCCTGGGGTTTAAGTAATGCTGCTGCAACATTAGTTGGCCAGAACCTGGGTGCCGGACATATCGACCGGGCTGAAAAATCAGTTTTTCAAACCATGAAATACATTCTCATTTTTATGGCCGTAGTGAGTGTAGTCTTTCTAACCTGCGGACATTTATTTGCGGCTTTTTTTACATCTGATGAAAAAGTGATTGAAATTGCAAGCAGGGCATTAAAGATTCTAAGCATTGGCTTTATTATATACGGAATGGGAATGGTGTTGACAAGTGCTTTTAATGGCGCAGGTGATACCTGGACCCCCACAAAGATTAACATTTTTGCATTCTGGTTATTTCAGATTCCATTAGCTTATTTTCTGGCTAAATACTTAGATATGGGTCCAACTGGTGTTTTCATCGCCATCCCAACTGCAGAAATTGGAATTGCCATAGCCGCTTTTATCTTATTCAAAAGAGGGAAATGGAAAAAGACGATGGTTTAGTTTAATATGATTCTATTAAAACTGAGTGAAATTGAACTGTCTTGACATCAGATTTTCCATCTCCTATTTTACATTAAAAACTATATCTTTGCGCAAAGATGAAGCATATACGTAATTTTTGCATTATTGCACATATTGACCACGGAAAGAGTACACTAGCCGATAGGTTATTAGAATATACTGAGACGATTTCGAAGCGTGAAGCGCAGGCGCAATTGCTCGATAATATGGATTTGGAGCGTGAGCGAGGCATTACCATTAAAAGTCATGCCATACAAATGAACTATAAGGTTGGAGACATTGAATACAATTTTAACCTAATTGATACACCGGGGCACGTAGATTTTTCATACGAAGTTTCGCGTTCTATCGCCGCTTGTGAAGGCGCATTGCTTATTGTAGATGCATCACAAGGAATTCAGTCTCAGACCATTTCAAATTTATACTTAGCATTAGAACACGATTTAGAGATCATTCCGATTTTAAATAAAATGGATTTGCCTGGGGCGATGCCTGAGGAAGTTAAAGACCAGATAATTGATTTAATCGGTTGTAAACGTGAGGATATTATTCCAGCTTCTGGTAAAACTGGTTTAGGTATTCCTGACATTATTCAGGCGATTGTAGACCGTGTTCCGGCTCCAGTTGGCGACCCTGAAGCACCTTTACAAGCATTAATTTTCGACTCGGTATTTAACTCATTCAGAGGGATTATTGCTTATTATAAAGTGGTAAACGGCGAAATTAAAAAAGGCGACAAAGTAAAATTCATTAATACCGGAAAACAATATTTGGCTGATGAAGTTGGAATCTTAAAACTGGATATGTCGCCTAGAAGCGTAGTTAAAACCGGAGATGTGGGATACATTATTTCTGGTATTAAGGAAGCCCGCGAAGTAAAAGTTGGTGATACCATCACTACTGTGGATAGACCATCTCCTGATTCAATTCAAGGTTTTGAAGAGGTTAAGCCTATGGTTTTTGCTGGTATTTATCCTGTTGATACAGATGAGTATGAGGAATTACGTGAGGCAATGCACAAGTTACAATTGAATGATGCATCTATCGTTTTCGAACCTGAAAGTTCAGCAGCTCTGGGCTTTGGCTTCCGTTGCGGATTCTTGGGAATGTTGCACATGGAAATTGTTCAGGAACGTTTAGAACGTGAATTCGACATGACGGTGATTACGACCGTTCCCAACGTTTCATATATTGCGCATACGACAAAAGGTGATGAATTTATAGTAAATAACCCTTCAGACTTGCCAGATCCAAGTAAATTGGATTCGGTAGAGGAACCTTTTATCAAGGCTAACATTATTACTAAAGCTGAATTTGTTGGACCAGTAATGTCACTTTGTATCCAGAAAAGAGGAACGATTATTAACCAATCATACTTAACATCAGATAGAGTTGAGCTGATTTTTGAAATGCCAATGGCCGAAATCGTATTCGACTTTTATGATAAGCTGAAAACAATTTCTAAAGGTTATGCTTCTTTCGATTATCATCAAATAGGTTATCGTAAATCAGATTTGGTACGTTTAGATTTATTACTAAATGAAGAACCTGTTGATGCTTTATCATCATTAATTCACCGTAGTAATGCTTACGATTTTGGTAAGAAGATTTGCGAAAAATTAAGAGAGTTAATTCCCCGTCAACAATTTGAAATTAAAATACAAGCTTCGATCGGTGCAAAAGTAATCGCCCGCGAAACGCTGAGTGCCTTACGTAAAGATGTAACCGCTAAATGTTATGGTGGTGATATTTCTCGTAAGCGTAAGTTATTAGAGAAACAGAAAAAAGGTAAAAAACGCATGCGCCAGGTTGGAAACGTAGAAATTCCACAATCAGCGTTCATGGCAGTTTTAAAATTGGATTAAAATAGAGATGAGATGATAGATAGGAGACGTTAGACAATTTGTTCAATCTCACATCTCAAATCTCATTTCTCACATCTTTGAAAATGAAATTATTAGACGGTAAATACGTATCTGAAAAAGTAAAAATTCAGATTGCAGAAGAAGCTGCAGAATTTTTAAATAAGAGTGGTCGTAAGCCACATTTAGTAGCCATTTTAGTTGGTAACGATGGTGGCAGTGAAACTTACGTGGCCAGTAAAATGAAAAACTGTGAAAAGGTAGGCTTCAAATCCTCACTTTATCGTTATGATAATTCAGTTACAGAAGCAGAATTATTAGCTAAAATTAAAGAAATTAATCAGGATGCTGATGTTGATGGCTTAATTGTTCAGTTGCCTCTGCCAAAACACATCGATCCGGAAAAGGTTACGGAAACGATCGATCACCGCAAAGATGTAGATGGATTTCACCCGGTAAATTTAGGTAGAATGATGCGTAATTTACCATGTTTTATTCCGGCTACACCGTATGGCATTATGTTAATGCTACAGGAATATAATATTGATACGACTGGCATGCACTGTGTTGTAGTGGGTAGAAGTAATATTGTGGGCAGTCCGATGAGCATATTAATGGCTCGAAATGCTAATCCTGGTAATTGTACCGTAACACTTACACATTCCCGTACTAAAGACTTAAAAGAGCAAGTTCTACAAGCCGATATCATCATCGCAGCAATTGGCAAAAAGAATTTTATCACTGCTGATATGGTTAAGCCTGGTGCAATTATTATTGATGTGGGTATTAATAGAGAATCATCTACTGAGACAAAATCAGGCTTCAAACTTTATGGCGATGTCGACTTTGAAAATGTAGCAACAAAAGCATCTTACATTACGCCTGTTCCAGGTGGTGTTGGATTAATGACTATTGTTGGTTTGTTAAAAAACACGTTGGCATCTGCCAGGAAAGAAATTTATTCGTAAGCAAAAAGATGATAAGTGAACCTAAAAATTCACTGTTAAAATTAAGCAGCTTAATAAAATTAAGTTTCTTTTTTACGTGTTGTTTTTTTTATCTTTACGTAAATAAATTTTAGGTTATGGATTCAAAACTAACTTTAAGCTTTAACCAGGATGTAGTTGTAAAAGCTAAGAAATATGCTGCCGAGAATAACATTAGTTTGTCGCGTTTAATCGAGCATTTATTAATTCAGGTCACAGCAAGTGATTACAAATCTCTTGAGGATTATCCCATTTCTGATTGGGTAAGCATGGTTGCCGAAGGTGAGGTAGAATACAAAAAAACATCAAAATTATCACGCAAAGCATCAAAAGATGAGTTTTTTTCCTCTAAAAAATAATCGATGAAGATATTTTTAGATGCAAATGTTCTTGTTTCTGTGCTGAATAAAGAATACCCATTATTTACCTATTCATCTAGAATTTTAAGCTTAGCATCACATCCAAAATTTGAAGTGTATACTTCGCCTCTTTGTTTAGCGATTGCATTTTATTTTGCCGAGAAAAAACATAAAACTTCGGCTAAACAAAAAATTGATTTGCTTTGTCAGCATGTTAAAATTGCACCAAATTCCTCAAACGGTGTTTCTAAGGCATTATCAAACAGGTCGATTCATGATTTTGAAGATGGATTGGAATATTATGCGGCAGAAGCGGTTGGTTGTACCTGTATTATTACGGAAGATATTGCAGATTTTTATTTTTCTGAACTTGAAGTATTGAATTGCAAGGAATTTTTTAAAAGACATTTATTAAACTGACCTCACAATTAGTTACAGATCAATATAAAAGTTAGCTCCAAAGCTTAGTCCACCAGCTTTCTTCAAAACCGATGTACAATCCATCTTCACGTAATTCGGTGGGATATATATGAATGTAATCACCTTGTCCTTCTACTCCTCTTCCCGTTTTTAAATTGTATTCATATCGATGGATGGGGCAAACCAAGTGTCCATTTTTACACCAGCCACCAGAAAAATGACCACCAGCATGCGGACAGTAAGACTGTGTTGCTACAATATTAGCTTCAGTATTAATAATACAAAGTTGTTTTCCGCCAACTTGTACAGTTTTGATATCCCCTTCTATAGGGATTTGAATTATATTTAAAGCTTTATGCCACTTCATTACCACTAATTTAAGTATTTAAATATCAGTCTTATTTCATCTTTCTATTAAATATTAAATCAAGACCAACTCGACGATATTTTTTTTGGATATTTGCATCCTCAAAAATGAAACAAAATATACCAGAAGACGGCACATTACTTCCTTTAATGGAAGAGTTCTATACCATACAAGGAGAAGGATTTAATACAGGTAAAGCAGCGTATTTTATACGCTTGGGTGGTTGCGATGTAGGTTGTCACTGGTGTGATGTTAAAGAAAGCTGGGATGCTGATATGCACCCGCTTACACCAGCAGATGTTATTGTGGCAAATGCAGATCAATTTCCGGGTAAGGCGGTTGTGATTACAGGTGGAGAGCCTTTAATTTATAATCTTGATTATTTAACTAATAAGCTTAAAGATAGGGGAATTTTAACTTTTATCGAAACATCTGGTGCTTATCCATTATCTGGTAACTGGGATTGGATTTGTTTATCGCCTAAAAAATTTAAAGCTCCACGACCAGATATCACGCCATTTGCGCATGAATTAAAGGTAATTGTTTTTAATAAAAGCGATTTTAAGTGGGCTGAAGAATATGCAGCAATGGTATCGCCCACCTGCAAATTGTATTTGCAACCCGAATGGTCTAAATCTAAAGAAATTACGCCGATGATTATTGAATATGTAATGGCAAATCCTAAATGGGAAATTTCTTTACAAACGCATAAATTTTTAAATATTCCTTAAAAAACAATACATTAGCTTAATAACCAATGTATTGTTTATGAGGCTTTGCTTTACCCTTCTTTTAATCTTTTTTGGCTTTTGTGTTTTCGCACAGTCTTCTAACAATAAGAAAGCACAGCTATCTTATGATAAAGCAGTCTCTTTATTTGAAAAATCAGATTATTTAGCTGCAGAGCAGGTGCTTAAAAATGCAGTAGATGCAGATCCATTATTTCAATCTGCCTATATTCTTTTAGGAAATATTCAGAAGCTGCAAAAAAAATACACAGAAGCAAAGGTTGCCTATCAAAAAGCGGTTTTAATCAATACAAATGTTTCACCGATCGTTATTTACGGCTTGGCAGAAACTGAATTTGCCACGCAGGAATATGATAAAGCCAGGATTCATTTTACAACTTTCCTGATTTCTGATGCTTCATCTGATCTGGCGAAAAAAGCAAAAAAGTACTTGCTAGATTGTGATTTCTCTTCTGTAGCCATCAATCAACCTGTAGTATTTACACCAACAAATCTTGACAAAGGCATCAATACCACTGATGCTGAATATTTCCCGGCATTAACAGCTGATGGTGAAACATTGATTTTTACGAGGCAAGTTAATGGCAATGAAGATTTTTGGACTTCACAGTTTAAAAATAATGCATGGACAGAAGCAACACCATTATCTTCCAGAATCAACACTTTAAAATATAACGAAGGTGCTCAAACCATATCTCCTGATGGAAAATATTTATTTTTTACAGGATGTAATCGCCCGGATGGATTAGGCAGATGCGATATTTATGTCTCTCATCGTGAAGGAAACGATTGGGGTGAACCATATAATTTGGGAAAACCTGTTAATTCAGAATATTGGGAATCGCAACCAGCTATTAGTCCTGATGGAAGAACTTTATATTTTATTAGTAATCGCCCGGGTGGATCTGGTGGCTATGACATTTGGAAAAGCACCATTACGGATGATGCCAAGTGGGGGCCTGCAATTAATTTGGGGCCAGATATAAACACTATGTATGACGAAAATACTCCCTTTCTTCATGCTGATGGACGGACATTATATTTTTCATCAGATGGATGGCCAGGATTTGGCCATAAAGACATCTATTACAGCAGAATGAATGAGTCTGGAAAATTCCAAAAACCTGTAAACATAGGTTATCCAATCAATTCATTCGAAGATGAAAATGGTTTGATTGTAAGTGCAGATGGAAATCTAGGTATGTTTTCTTCAAACCTTGCAAAAGGTTTTGGTATTCAGGATATCTACAGCTTTGAAATTCCTGAATCTGCAAAGCCACTAAAAATTTCTTATGTTAAAGGAATTGTAAGAGATAAGGATACCAAAAAAACAATTGAGAGCAATGTTCAGGTAATTGATCTAAAAACCAATCGTGCTGTTTTTGATGACTATACTGACCCGGAAACCGGTCAGTTTTTAGCGGTGATGCCCATTGGAAGTAATTATCTTTTTAATGTAAACGCCGATGGATACCTGTTTTATTCTGAAAATTTTGAGTTAAAGCAAGGTAACATTAACAAGCCTTATCAGATTGAGGTATTAATGGAAAAAATAAAACCTGGCGCAAATGTTACTTTAAAGAATATCTTTTTTGATACGAATAAATATAATCTTTTACCTGCATCAATACGTGAATTGAATTTGTTGATTGATTTCCTACATCAAAACGCAGGTATCCATATTGAAATTCAAGGACATACTGATAATGCCGGAGACAATAAGCTAAATGAGAAATTGTCGTTCGATCGGGCAAATGCCGTTTATCAGTACTTAACTAAAGATGGAATTGAAACAAAGCGACTTACCTTTAAAGGTTTTGGAGCTGAAAAGCCGCTTCAGGATAATAAAACGGAATTGGGCAGGAAAAATAACCGTAGAACCTCATTTGTTATTACTAAAATATGATAAAAAATTATAAAAATAAAAAAGTAATATCATCTCTTCTTTGCTTCATTTCATTTTTTATAATTATTATCTTAGTCCATGGGTGTGACAATTCTAGGCAAATTGAAAATGACAGAATAAAAAAAGCCATTATCGGAGAATGGGATTATATAATTCCAAATAGTAACTTTGGGTTATCTATACCAATTTACAAGAATAAAAGAATTATATTTTTAAATGATAGTATTTATGAAGATTCGGACGGCTTTTATGAAAAGGACATAAATAATAAATCCATTTTAGTGGATGCTATTAGAAAGTATAAGATTGAAAATCAAGCATTACTAGATTATAATGAAAAAACTTCAGAGTGGGAATCAAATAAAATCATGAGGTGTGATAAAGATTCTTTATTTATTGAAAGTAATGAAAAAGTTTCTAAATTTTCTAGAGTTGATCCAAAATTAGATAAATCATTTGATTTTGATAAAATCGTTTTAAATACCTATCCCTGCTTTGGAGGGTGCCCAGTTGGGGCAATTTCTATTTCTTTAAATGGAGACGTTTATATTCAAAAGATAAATACAAACTTAATACCCATTGAAAAAAAGTTTTATATCTCTAAAGCAAGCAATAAGTTAATTGAAAACATTAAACAAAAAGTATATAGAGCTAACATCCCATTTCTTAAAAAGCATTATCGCGGAACTGGTTATGTTTATAATATAACACTTACCTTCTTCAAAAAAGGAAAAGCAAAAAAAACGATAATAGATATAGGCTCTGCATCAACAAAGGAGTTATTTTGGTTATACAATTACTTATCTAATTTTGATCAATTATTAAAACTTAAAGAAGTCAATCGGAATGATTTTCTAAAATCTTTTGAAATTCTCGATTACAATACGATAGAAAACTTAAAAAACTATAAATTTAAGTAATCAAGCTTATCAAATCTTTGATTCACTATTCTGAAGAACTATCTAAAAACTAAAACCTGCTACCTTTCATCACATTGATTTCCGATCCCTCAGCCAACATTACAGAATCTGGTTCAGCGCTATTTAAAAAAGCAAAATCATCACCATAATTCGCTCCGAAATCTACATCTATAGCATATTGCATAACCGGATAAACTTCCCATCTCGGATGTTCAACACCATATTCAGAAGTACGGTTTGAACCTATTTTTGTATAGCCCCAGTAATGTTCTGTTATAAATTCCTCTTCACTACCCATTGGAATATCTACCGCCTTTGAAGATGCAGTGACAGAAAAACTATTCCATTTCTTAGCATTCCAAAGATAGTCTACCTTAATTTGATTATCTTTTGTTGTCCAAAGGTGCTTCATTGGTAAGGTTTGATAATTTTCCTTATAAATGGTATTTGCTACAAAAGTAATGGCGGGCAATGGTACAATCTCTTTGATAAAAACAACACCTCGTTTCCATTCAGTACCATCCAGATACTTTACATAAAACCTGAGGTTTACTTCCTCAAAATTGGTATGAAAGGGAATATTAAATCCAAGTAGTTTGACATCAACAAACATAAACCCAACCAAACTGACATAATACTTTCCTTGCCAATCATCCAGTTCTGTATTTGGTGGAAGATATTTTTTAAGAATCTCTTCATCAACCGCATATTGCGCTAAAGCCAACTTTCTCCATTCGGCGGTCAGGAATACTTTGGATTTTGTCAAAATTATAAAATGGCTTGTCTGATACGAATCAGCTTAACTAATGTTTCTTCAAGTAAATCAAGATGCAGCATGTTCGCACCATCAGATTTTGCATTGGCCGGATCTGGATGCGTTTCAATAAATAAACCATCAGCGCCAACTGCAATTGCCGCTTTAGCTATCGTTGATATGAGTTCAGGCTTACCACCTGTTACACCACTACTTTGATTGGGTTGTTGTAAAGAATGTGTGCAATCCATCACAACTGGTACGCCAAAACTTTGCATTTCGGGTAATCCACGGTAATCCACAATCAGATCCTGATAGCCAAAGGTATTTCCCCTATCTGTTAAAATTACCTTGTCATTTCCAGCTTCTTTAATTTTTTCTACTGCAAACTTCATCGAGCCGGCAGACAGAAACTGACCTTTTTTTACATTAACCACTTTCCCTGTTTGTGCAGCCGCAATTAACAGATCAGTCTGGCGGCAAAGAAAAGCAGGAATTTGCAATACATCTACGTACGCAGCGGCCATAGCAGCTTCATCACTCTCATGAATATCGGTTACTGTAGGTACACCAAATTCTCTACCAATTCGTTCCAAAATCCGTAACGCTTTTTCATCACCAATACCAGTAAAAGAACTGCCTTTGCTCCTGTTTGCCTTACGGTATGAACCTTTAAAAATATAGGGTATCTGAAGTTTATCCGTAATTGAGATAATCTTTTCAGCGATACGCATGGCAATATCTTCACCTTCAATTGCACATGGGCCAGCCATTAAAAAGAAGTTTCCAGATTCGGTATTTTTTATTTTATCTAAGTAGTTAAGCATAATTGAGATTTGAGATTTGAGATTTAAGATATGAGATTTCAAAACGTCAACTGTCTCAAATCTAATATCTATTATCTCAAATCTAATTTTTAGTTTCCTAGTTCCGACATAAATTTAATTCTCATCAATTGAATCTCTTCGCGGGTATAATCTGTTTCGCCCAGCTCATTCAATGCTTCATCAATAGAATCACTTTCAGCTGCTCTGAAATAGTCAAAAACCTCATCCTGTCTGTCATCATCAATCACTTCATCAATGAAATAATTCAGGTTAAGTTTTGTACCAGAATTTACAATAGATTCTACCTCTTTCAAAATTTCTTCATAGGTAATCCCTTTTGAATCAGCAATATCTTCCAAACCAATCTGACGATCTATATTTTGAATGATTGAAACCTTCATTTGAGATTTGTTCGCCTGCGTTTTAATAATTAAATCAATCGGCCGTTCAATATCATTATCCTCTACATACTTTTTGATCAGCTCAATAAATGGTGTACCAAATTTCATGGCTTTACCAGAACCAACTCCAGAAATTTGTTTGATCTCTTCCGTAGTGATTGGATAATGCGTGCACATTTCTTCTAAGGAAGGGTCTTGAAACACCACAAATGGAGGAACACTCTTTTGCTTGGCAATTTTTTTACGTAAATCTTTAAGTAATTGCAGTAAGTGCGTATCTAATGCGCCAGAGCCCTGTTTTACATCATCATCGTCATCATCTGTACCTGTTTCAATGGGCTCGTTTAAAATAAATTTTAAACTATAAGGATTAATGATAAAATCTTTTCCTTGTTTGGTTAATTTTAATAATCCATAATTATCAATATCCTTAAAAAGATAATTATTTAATACCGCCTGACGAATCACTGATTTCCAAAGCAATATGCCTTCTTCTTTACCAATACCAAATTCGGGCACTTTACTATGCTCATAAGCAATGGTTTGTGCAGTTTCCAAACCTAAAAAAACATTCAGTAAATGGGCATCATCAAATTTTTCCTCAGTTTTTTGAATAAACTGGAGTAAGGTTGATAATTGTGCTTCAGCATCAAATTGTTTCTTAGGTTTTTTGCAGTTATCACACATGCAATTGCAACCTGTTTCATTAAAATTTTCTCCAAAATAATGAAGAATTTGCTTCCGGCGACAAACGCCAGATTCAGCATAGTCAATAACTTCTTTTAATATTTGTGTACCAATTTCACGTTCTGAAACTGGCTTATCCTTCATGAATTTTGCTAACTTATCTACGTCTTTTTGCGCATAAAAAGCAATGCAAATCCCTTCTCCACCATCACGGCCTGCCCTACCTGTTTCCTGATAGTAACCTTCCATACTCTTTGGCACATCATGGTGTATTACAAATCTAACGTCAGGTTTATCAATCCCCATTCCAAAAGCAATGGTTGCCACAATTACTTCAGCATCTTCCATCAAGAATTTGTCTTGGGTTTCTGCCCTCACCTTAGGGTCTAAACCTGCATGATAAGGTAAAGCACTAATCCCATTTAAGTTTAAAGCTTCTGCAACTTCTTCTACCTTTTTACGACTAAGACAATAAATAATTCCAGATTTGCCTGGATTGGATTTAATGTACTTGATGATTTCTTTATTAATATCACGCTTAGGACGGATTTCATAAAACAGATTAGGCCTGTTAAATGAGGATTTAAATAAAGTGGCTTCAGACATGCCTAAGTTCTTCATAATATCCTGCTGAACTTTCGGCGTAGCTGTGGCTGTAAGTGCGATGATTGGGATATTATCGCCCAAACCAGCAATTACCTGTTTAATTTTACGGTATTCTGGCCTGAAATCATGCCCCCACTCTGAAATACAGTGTGCTTCATCAACAGCTACAAAAGAAATTTTAATCAAGTTTAAAAACTCAATATTGTCTTGCTTAGCCAAAGATTCCGGAGCAACATATAACAGTTTCGTATGCCCGCTAAGCAGATCAGATTTAACCTGAGTAATTTCAGATTTATTTAAAGATGAATTCAGGAAATGCGCAATACTGTCATTTCCACCAAAGGCCCTTAATTGGTCAACCTGGTTTTTCATTAATGCGATAAGAGGCGAAATAACAATTGCCGTCCCTTCACTCATTAGCGCTGGCAACTGATAGCAAATAGACTTCCCTCCGCCCGTTGGCATAATCACAAAAGTGTTGTTGCCTTCTAAAATATTTGTTATGATCGACTCCTGATCACCTTTGAAATTATCAAACCCAAAGAAATTTTGCAGGTTATCAAATAACGACTTTTTCACGTCCATTTTGTGTAATAAAATATGCGATGCTATTTTTCTATCCAAAATAACATAATTTTACAAGAAATTCAAGTATCAACAAACAATTTTTTTCTCTTTGAAAAGTAAAAAATATATTCTCCAGTCAGCTGCAAACACTTTAGCGCTCGAAGCAGCGGCAATATTGAATGTTGCGAAAAATCTAAACGATGATTTTGAAAAGGTAGTATCAACCATTTTAAATTGCAAAGGCCGCGTAATTGTAACTGGAATAGGTAAAAGTGCCATCATTGCACAGAAAATAGTGGCTACGTTTAATTCCACCGGTACACCAGCTATATTTATGCATGCTGCCGACGCCATTCATGGTGATTTAGGTATGATTCAACGGAATGATGTTATTATCTGTTTATCAAAAAGTGGAAACACACCAGAAATTAAAGTATTAATTCCGCTGCTTAAAGCTGCAGGAAATATTTTGATTGGCATGGTAGGAGAATTAAGCTCCTTTTTAGCCGAGCAAGCACACTTAATTTTAAATACGGAGTTTGAAAAGGAAGCTTGTCCGCATAATCTGGCACCAACAACAAGTACTACTGCTCAGCTAGCTTTAGGCGATGCCCTGGCTATTTGTCTTTTGGAATGTAGAGAATTTAATGAGTCTGATTTTGCAAAGTATCACCCCGGTGGTTCACTTGGTAAAAAACTATATCTAAAAGCTGGTGATCTGGCATTAACAAATGAGAAACCTGCTATCAGTTCTAATGCATCCGTAAAGGATGTGTTAATAGAAATTAGCAAAAACCGTTTGGGTGCAGTTGCTGTTGTAGATAGCGAGAATAATGTGCTTGGCGTAATTACAGATGGTGACATCCGTAGAATGCTTGAGAATAATGAATCAATTGCCGGATTAAAGGCAGAAGACATTATGGGCAAGCAACCCAAAAGTATACAGTATAACTCACTTGCTGTTGATGCGCTACACATAATAAAGGAAAATAACATTACACAGTTGCTAGTGTTAGAACAAAACACTTACTTTGGAATAATCCACCTACACGATCTCTTGAATGAGGGAATTGTGTAACATTAAAATATAGAATGAATAAAGATTACTACGCACTAATTATGGCAGGCGGAGTCGGAAGTCGCTTTTGGCCCGTTAGTAGAACAGAATACCCAAAACAATTTATAGATTTTTTCGGAGTTGGCAAAACATTGATTCAAAGTACATATGAAAGATTTTTGAAGATTTGCCCACCAGAAAATATTTTTATCGTTACCAACGATATTTATTCTGAATTGATTAAGGAGCAACTTCCGCAATTAAGCGATAATCAAATTCTTGCTGAGCCTTTAATGAGAAATACAGGACCTTGTATTGCTTATGGAAGTTTTAAAATTGCCGAATTGAATCCAAATGCAACCATAGTGGTGGCACCATCAGATCATACCATTGCAGATATGGATGGATTTATTGCTTCTATTGAACAATCGCTAGAAGCAGCATCTAAAAACGATTGCCTAATCACTTTAGGGATCAAACCTAACCGCCCCGATACTGGATATGGTTATATTCAGCATACAGATCATGTATTAAATACCGATACCGATTTACATAAAGTTAAAACTTTTACTGAAAAACCTAACTTAGAACTGGCCAAGTCATTTATACAGAGTGGTGATTTTTTATGGAATGCAGGTATTTTTATTTGGTCTGCAAGGGCCATATTAAACGCGTTTGAAAAACATCTACCTGATATGTATGAGATTTTCCATATTGGAAGATCAGATTTAAACAGCCCCGGCGAAAAAGAATTTATTAACAACGCGTATTTTCAATGCACCAATATCTCTATTGATTTTGGTATTATGGAAAAGGCAGATAATGTTTACGTACTTCCATCAGATTTTGGTTGGTCGGATTTAGGTACCTGGGCTTCCATTTATGAAATGGCAGATAAGGATTATGTGGGTAATGCTGTAATTCCATCAGAACAGGTAATTATGTTTGATTCTTCTAACTGTATGGTGAACGTACCGAAAGAAAAGTTAGTTATCTTGAACGGATTACATGATTATATTGTAGTAGAGAACAACAATATGCTCATGATCTGTCCTAGAAATGAAGAGCAAAAGGTAAAAGAATTTGTAGCCGAGGTAAAATCAAGATTTGGTAATAAATTTATTTAAGCGAAAGTTAAATCAATAAAAAAATCCTAACGGCTATATCATGTAGAAGTTAGGATTTTTTTGTTTGTAACGCTTCATTCGGCAAACGCCTAATGAAATGTTTTATGAAAGGGTTCTTTGTCTTACTGCCTCGTATAAAATCACACCGGCAGAAACAGAAACGTTAAGCGATTCTATTTTCCCTGACATTGGAATCTTGGCTAAATGATCAGCGACACGTAAAAGATCATTAGAAATTCCTTCATCTTCTGATCCCATTACAATTGCGGTAGGCATGGTATAATCAGGTGCATAAATTAAATCGCTTGTTTTTTCCGTACATGCAACAATCTGTAATCCACTTTCCTGTAAATACAGACAGATTTTGTGAAGATTCGCATGTCTGCAAATTGGAATATTGAATAAAGCACCAGCTGAAGTTTTAATGGCATCAGCATTTATCTGAGCAGCATTTTTTAACGGCACAACAATGGCATGAACACCAACACAGGCAGCCGTTCTCGCCATGGCGCCCATATTTCGCACATCCGTAACACTATCTAGCACCAGAATTAAAGGCACCTCCCCTTTTTCAAATACAGCAGGAATGATATCTTCAATATTCTGATAAGTGATTGGAGAAATTACCGCAATAACGCCCTGATGGTTTTTCTGCGACATGCGGTTTAATTTTTCAATTGGAACAGCATTTAAAGGAATCAGGGTATCTTTTAATAAGGCTTTAAGTTCCAGAAAAAGTTCTCCGCCCAGGCCACGCTGCTGATAAATAGTTTCAATATCTCTTCCAGCTTTTACCGCTTCGATTACGGCTCTGATGCCAAATACAAACTCATTATTTTCTTTTGCGCGTTGCGGTCTTCTAAAATTATCCATGTTTCGAAATTGTTTGCAAAAGTAATTGTTTTTACGGCAAAGGCGAGTAAATTTATTAGTAATAAGGAATCGAAATTCTCAAACATGAAATTGATTGTGTACATACCCATCCACTTCCTGTTTTCAAAATCCAATTTAAACCATTTACAAAATCTAAAAATAAATTTAGTCAGATCCAATTTGTTAACAAACTGCTAGTAACTTGTTCAAACATTCCGATAAACTTTTACCTACTTTTGTAAAATGAGTATCGATAACGGACAAGGCGGAAAAAATAGTTTAACAGCACGGAAGGCAAGACTAACGAGCACAGTAAGCAACATGGGGAAATTACCTCCACAAGCTTTAGATTTAGAAGAAGCTGTTTTGGGTGCACTAATGCTTGAAAAAGATGCCTTATCAGCTGTAATTGACATTTTAAAACCCGAAGTATTTTATCAGGAAGCACACCAAAAGATTTTCGAAGCCATTCACATGCTTTTTGAAAAATCTAAACCTGTTGATATATTAACCGTTACCGCAGAGCTTCGACAAATGGGATCTCTGGAAATGGTAGGTGGTGCTTATTACATTACTAACCTCACCAATCGTGTTGCATCAGCAGCCAATATTGAGTACCATGCCCGGATCATTTCTCAGAAATATATTCAAAGAGAGTTAATCAGGATTTCTACAGACATCATTACTACAGCATATGAAGATACAGCAGACATATTTGATTTGCTGGATCATGCAGAGAAAGGCTTGTTTGATATTGCTCAAAATAACTTGCGTAGAGATACCCAGAAAATGGACGATATCATTAAGCAGTCTTTGGCAACACTCGAAGAATTAAGAACTAAAACAGATGGTTTAACTGGTGTTCCAACTGGTTTTACCGGACTGGATAGAATTACCGGAGGCTGGCAAAAACAAGATTTAGTGATCATTGCGGCTCGTCCGGCGATGGGTAAAACTGCTTTTGTTTTAACCTGTGCACGAAATGCAACGGTAGATTTTCAAAAACCTACTGTAGTATTTTCACTGGAGATGTCATCAGTACAGCTGGTAAATCGTTTAATTTCCGGAGAAGCAGAAATTGAGCAGGAAAAAATCAGAAAAGGAAATCTACAAGAATGGGAATGGCAGCAATTGCATAGTAAAATTGGCCGCTTGACTGAAGCTCCATTATTAATTGATGATACACCAGCATTAAATATTTTTGAATTCAGGGCGAAATGCCGGAGGCTAAAATCGCAATACGATATCCAACTCGTTATTGTGGATTATTTGCAATTAATGCACGGTAAAGGTGAAGGAAAGGGTGGTGGTAACCGTGAGCAGGAAATCGGTAGTATTTCAAGGGCTTTAAAATCAGTAGCCAAAGAACTAGATGTTCCGGTATTAGCACTTTCACAATTGAGTCGTGCGGTAGAGAGCAGGCCTGGTTTACAAGGCAAGCGTCCGATGCTTTCCGATTTAAGGGAATCAGGATCTATTGAGCAGGATGCTGATATGGTATTATTCCTTTACCGTCCGGAATATTATGGAATTACGGAAGATGAGCAAGGAAGATCACAAGCAGGTATTGGAGAGGTAATTATTGCAAAACACCGTAATGGTGAAACCGGAATTGTACCACTTCGTTTCATCGGGAAATTTGTAAAGTTTACAGATCTGGAAGAAGATTTTACTGCACCAACTTCTTTTGCTGCTGCAGATCCATCAGCTGGAATGTATCCTTCGCAAGATTTTGAAAAACAAAGTAACGTGATTATTCGCCCGTCAAAAATGGATGATTACAATGATGATGATCCACCGTTTTAGGAAGCATAATTATATAAGATAAAGCCATTTTGAAATGGCTTTTTTTATGTTTTTGTAGGGCCATCACTGCTTGTGCATTTCTAATTTAAAATCTTCCGGCTTTGCCTATATTTTTTTTTTAGAGGACTTAAAACTGATAGCATGTATTGAGAACGTCTGGCTATTTTTTAAAAGGAGAATGATACCATCAATTTCCGGCATTTTTAAACAGCCTATTTGCGCCACTTTGCTCATAAAATGCCTTATAATCTTTAATATTCAACATATCATTTACAGCCTTGGCTTTGTCATTACTTTTATCATAATAAGCTTTACAAATCTGGTATCCTACCCAATACCCTATGTCGGCTGGTTTGTCGGCAGTTTCCTTGTCTGAGTTAGCAATCCAGTTATAACTACGCTTGAGGTACATTTCCTTCTCAAAATCGCCCCATATTTGATTTTCTTTTCCTTTTGCCCAAACGTGTAAACGTTGATTCGCATTGCTTCCAGATATCAGTTCACCAATAAAATCGGCCATACCTTCTACCATTACACCGTGTAAAAGCGAAGTATCTTGTTTCATACCATTCTGATTAAAATGAATCAACTCGTGCGCTATTAAGTTGGGCAAACTAGATAGATCGTTGAAATTGTTATTTTGCCAAAGCGACAGTTCGGTTACCGGAATATCGGGAGTACGCACAATTTGATCCAGGCCAATTAGTAAGCCATTATCTGAAGATGTGCCGCCAGAGGTAAACGCGCCCATCACAAAATATACATCGGGAAAATTAGCCGCCTGATATAGTTCTTTAAATTTCACAAAGCTTGCAATCATCTTAGGTTTTTGCATATCAACCATAGATGTATTTTTTCGGATAGCGGCATAGAATTTAGGTTTATTATCATGCGTACGAACAAAGTATTTTATGCTACCTACTTTCATTGCAAAATAATCCTGCAATCCCGCTGTACCAGGATCTACATAATATTTTTTATAAATGGCTAAGCGGTTAATGGTATCCTTTTGCGCTAAATCATATGCTTTCCAAAAATTTTTGATATCAGTGGAAATCAGTTTCGCTTTCAGCGGATTATTTGTGCTAGACTTCAGTTTTTCAATCTGGCCAACCAGTGGCACCCATTCAGACATATTATGCAATGGATTAAGATCTGTATCTGCCACTAGGTGTGCACCATTTTTATAACCATTTTTAACTGCTTTTTTTAGCAATACCATAGCGCTATCTGTTTTACCGCTTAATGAGAAGCAGCATGCAGCATTATAATATTGGCTACGTTTCGAAAGCTTTAAATTCGGCTGTACCAGCAGCCAACATATAATATTTACCGGCTATAGCAAAATTTTTAGCTGCATACAAGCTATCGGCTTTTTTACTATGTATATTTTGTGCAAAAGCGCAATGGATAATTAGAGATAAGAGTGATAAACAGATGAATTTAGGCATAATCAAAAATAGTAATTATTCTATAACAAAAGTAAGGCAGGGTTTCCTATACCCTTATTTATCTGATATAGTTAAAATTTAGCTTAAAGTTTTTAAAATCTGTTCTAAAAAAGATATCCAATTAAAATTCCTGCTAAAACAATAAAGGGTGGACTAACTTTAGTAAAGTTCAACAGTAAAAAAGTAGCAACCATTATAGCCAGGAATAACCAGTTCATTGCCATAGGTATGAGCAGTAGAATAAAAGCAGCGATGATAAAACCTACACTTACGGCATTGATTCCGCTGAGGCTATACCGTATTCTGGAAATTTTCTTTAAGTCATCCCAAAAGGGAACGATGAAGAGCACCAAAATTAAACCTGGCAAGTTGATCCCAACTACTCCAATCAGGCCACCTAAAATTTGTCCGGAAAGGCCATAACCAAAGTTTTTCATACTTAATGCACCAAGGTAACTTGTGAAAGAAAAAGTTGGTCCGGGAAGTGCTTGTTGCAATGCAAAACCCGATAAGAAACCAGGTGCAGCCAAATAATGTTTCATATCTACAAACTCTGTAAACATAAGTGGTACCAGCACTTGCCCGCCACCAAAAACCAGGATACCATTACGGTAAAAATTTTCCAGTAAACGAATGGGCAAACTAAAAGGTGATGTTCGGTTGATGATTGCACCCACCAATGCAAACAAAAGCAATGCACCTAAAAAATAAATCATTTTTTTTGGGTTCAGGTTAGAAAATAGCCTTACCCTCAATTCTGTTTCTTCTTTTGGTGTCTCAATAGCAGAAGAAATGATCCCACCCACAAGGATCGCCAAAGGAAATACATAAGCGTTTCTCAATACAAATGTAGCCACCACCGATCCTATTGCTAAAAATATGGAGACTTGTGAGGTTAACACTTTTTTACCTAGTTTCCAGGCACCATAGGCTACTATACCTAAAGCAATAGGTTGGATATATTCAAGTACATCATTAAACTTCTGCTTTTGATCAAGCAAAGCATAGCTTATTGCTGCAAAGGTCATAATTGCAGCTGTAGGTAAAATCCAGATGAGGAAAGTAATAATAGCGAGTTTTAATTTACCCACTTTCCAGGCAATGCCAACAAGTGTTTGAGTAGATGCAGGGCCTGGTAAAACCTGTGCAAGTGCATTCAATTCTAATAATTCCTCTTCAGAAATGAACCTGGTACTATGCACAAAATATTTTAGTAAAAGGGCTAAATGTGCCTGAGCTCCACCGAAGGAAGTAAAGGTAAAAAATAATACGTTACGAATAAATAACCACTGCTTTTTTACTGAGATGGGTTTAGGTTGCATTTAGAAAAATATTTTATTACTAAATTGTTGAGATGATTGGTTATTGCAAACTAAATTAATCATCTTCATAATCTAGACCCGCTGCAGTATTATATGCACCTTGAAGTTCAGAAAAGGCATGCATATCCCTTTTATTTCTGGCGGTTACCATTCCTTTCTGATATACTTCGATTGCTTTCTCTTTTTGACCATCCTTTTCATATAATTTGCCTAAATGGTAATAAGTCCCTACATAATCTGGGTGTTTATCCGTTAACTGAAGGTAAAAAGAATAGGCTTTTTCCTTATCATTTTGGTTGTTATACTCTGTGGCTAAGGCATATAGAATAAACGGATCATTCGGTTCACTTTCTAAAAACTCTAATAACTTGATTAAACGGGTTGATGACATTTTATTTCCTTGCTTTTTTAATTAAATTTGCAGAAAGACCTTATATATAAATCTCAATAAATATGAAAATATTAGTTTGTATCAGTAACGTGCCCGACACGACGACAAAAATAACTTTTACCAACGATAATACCGAATTCAATACGGCGGGAGTGCAATATATTGTTAATCCTTACGATGAAATTGCGTTATCGCGAGCAATTGAATTAACTGAGGGTGGTAAAGGAACAGTAACTGTTATTAATGTTGGTGAAGCTGCCAATGATCCAACGGTTAGAAAAGCACTTGCTATTGGTGCAGATGATGCTGTTCGTGTAAATGCCGCTCCGCGTGATGCTTATTTTGTTGCGAAACAAATTGCAGAGTATGCAAAGGATAAAGATTTCGACATGATCTTAACTGGTCGTGAATCTATCGACTACAACGGGAACCAGGTTGCAGCAATGGTGGGTGAGTTTTTAGATATTCCTTCAATCTCGATTATTAAAAAGCTGGATTACGATGGAAGCTCAGCTACCATTGAAAGAGAAATTGAAGGTGGTAAAGAAGTAGTAACTGTTTCAGGTAAATTTGTAGCAAGCTGTGCGGAAGGTGTTGCAGAACCAAAAATCCCAACCATGCGTGGAATCATGAGTGCTAGAACCAAGCCATTAAACGTAGTAGAAGCCGTAGCTATAGAAGAGGTTACCAAAGTTGCCAAATATGAAACCCCTGCCCCACGCGGCTCGGTTAAACTGGTACCTGCAGATCAGGTTGAATCACTTATTGGTTTGTTGCATAGCGAAGCTAAAGTAATCTAATGCCTAAAGCCCCAAAAGTAATTTAGTTAAATAATCAAATCGTTTACACGTCCGAATAAAGGATCAAGAAATAAATATATGTCAGTATTAGTATATGTAGAACAAGCTGAAGGTAAGTTTAAAAAATCTGTTTTTGAAGCAGTTTCTTATGCCAAAGCAATTGCCGATCAGCAGTCAACAAATTTAACGGCTATTTCTATCGGTGATGTTGCTGAAAGTGAATTGAAAGAACTAGGAAAGTACGGTGCTGCTAAAGTATTAAATGTAAGTGCAGATCAACTAAAAACTTTTGTTAACCAAGCTTATGCAAGCGTTATCGCAGCAGCAGCTGAAAAAGAGGGTGCAGATATTATTGTCTTATCTAACTCTTTCTCTGGAAAAGGTTTAGCTCCACGAATTGCAGTAAAACTTAAGGCTGGCTTAGCAGATGGTGCTGTTGAATTACCAAGTACTGATGGTAAATTTGCCATTAAAAAAACAGCTTTCTCCGGAAAGGCTTTTGCCATTACAGAGTTGACTTCGACTAATAAAGTGATTGCTTTAAATCCGAATGCGTTTGGTGTTAAAGAAAACGCAACAGAAATTGTAGTCGAAAACTTTGCAGCTGACATTAAACAATCAGACCTTGGAACTGTTATCAAAGAAATTGTTAGGGCTACAGATAAAGTGTCGTTGCCAGATGCAGAATTAGTAGTTTCAGCAGGAAGAGGCTTAAAAGCGCCTGAAAACTGGGGAATGATAGAAGAATTAGCAGGCCTTTTGGGTGCTGCAACCGCTTGTTCAAAACCAGTTTCAGATGCAGACTGGAGACCTCATTCTGAACACGTTGGTCAGACTGGAATTTCTATTAGTCCAAACTTATATATTGCAATTGGAATTTCAGGAGCAATTCAACACCTTGCCGGTGTGAGTTCCTCTAAAGTAATTGTGGTGATCAATAAAGATCCTGAGGCACCATTCTTTAAAGTGGCTGATTATGGTATTGTTGGCGATGCTTTTGAAGTGGTACCTAAATTAATTGAAGCTTTAAAAGCACATAAGGGATAAATAAGATCAGAACTGATCGGTTTTAAAAACCGATCAGTTCTCAATATTAATATGAAAAAAGTAAAATTAGACATTGTAGGATTATCTTACAGCCAGACGCAATCTGGTGCTTATGCCCTTGTTTTAGGAGAAGTAAATGGCCGGAGGCGCCTGCCTATTATTATAGGTGCATTTGAGGCGCAAGCCATTGCAATTGAAATTGAGAAAATGACCCCTAGCAGGCCTTTGACGCATGATTTATTTAAATCAATGGCAGATACTTTTCATATCAATATTGAGGAAATTATCATTTATAACCTGGTTGATGGTGTTTTTTATGCCAAGTTAATTTGTAATGATGGGAAGAACAAGCATGAAATTGATGCAAGAACATCTGATGCTATTGCGTTGGCGGTTCGTTTCGATGCCATGATTTACACCTATGAGTTTATATTAGCTTCTGCTGGAATCGTAATTGAGGGTAATGACTTTTTATTTCTGGAGAATATGGATTCCATTGCCAAGGAACCTGAAGCTGATAGCACTCCCGGAACCAGCCAACATCAGGGCTTTAATGATTTATCAGTTGAAGAACTTCAGCAAAAATTGCAGGAAGCGATAGCTGATGAAGCTTATGAAAAAGCAGCGAGGCTAAGAGATGAACTCAGCAAACGAGGCACTTCTTAATTATAGCGCATAAAAGTCTTTCAATATTATTCAATATTTTTTTCATTAAAACATTAAAAGTTGATGACCCAAATTATTTAAAATAATTTGGGTTTATTTTTGAATTATGTTTCAGATTAGTTCTATATTCAGCCTTTACTTAAGAAATCAAACTAAATTATTATTATGAACGTTAAGTTTCGCTTAACTATAATGAGTTTCATGCAATTTTTTGTATGGGCTGCCTGGTTAATTACTATTGCAAATTACTGGTTTGGAACTAAACAATGGGATGGTGCAAATTTTGGAATTATTTTTTCAACAATGGGGATTGCATCCCTGTTTATGCCAACCTTAACAGGAATCTTGGCTGATAAATGGATTAATGCAGAGAAGCTTTATGCCATTTTACATATTCTTTATGCTGCTACCATGTTCTATCTGCCTCAGGTGGATGATCCACATACATTTTTTTGGGTAATACTGGTTGCCATGTGTTTTTACATGCCAACCATTGCCTTAAGTAATTCCATCAGTTACACTACTTTAAAAAATGGAAATTTCGATGTGGTGAAGAATTTTCCCCCTATACGTGTATGGGGAACAGTTGGCTTTATTGTGGCTATGTGGATTACCAACCTAACGGGCAACAAGGCAAGTGCAAATCAATTTTATATTGCAGGTGTTAGCGCTTTATTTCTAGGTGTTTATTCGTTCACACTCCCAGCGTGTAAACCATTAAATTTAATCAGCGAGAAAAAAACATTCGCACAAAAACTAGGACTAGAATCCTTCAAGCTTTTTGCTGATTATAAAATGGCTTTATTTTTTATCTTCTCTATGTTTTTAGGTGCAGCATTACAATTAACAAATGCCTATGGAGATGTTTTTTTAGATGAATTTAAGTTATTCCCAGTTTTTGCAGAATCTTTTGTCATTCGTTATTCCACCATTATTTTATCGATTTCTCAAATATCAGAAACACTTTTCATTCTGGCTATTCCATTCTTTTTGAAAAGATTCGGAATTAAATGGGTAATTGCCATTGCAATGTTTGCCTGGGTATTACGCTTTGCACTATTTGCTTTTGGTGATCCATCAGAAAATTTATGGATGATAATCACGTCTTGTGTAGTATATGGCATGGCGTTCGACTTCTTTAATATCTCAGGTTCATTGTTTGTTGAGACTTCTACCACACCTAAAACACGTTCATCTGCACAAGGTTTATTTATGATGATGACCAACGGCTTTGGTGCTGTTTTTGGAAGTTTGGTATCTGGCTGGATGATAAATAAATATTTCACTACTTATTATAGCAATATTAGCTCGCTATCTAAATATGTAAAAAGTGAGGAAGACAATGTTCATTTGCTTAAATTTTTGAAGGACAAAGGAATCAGCGTTTTGCAAAATGGTGATTTAAGCAGGGCTTTAGATGTAAAAGACTGGCATAATATCTGGCTTTCTTTCACTATTTATGTTCTGGTGATTGCCATTGTTTTTGTATTCATTTTCAAACACAAACACACCAAGGCTGAAGAGAAAGCCATTGAAGCCATCAGTCATTAATTAACCGCTCAAAATTAAATATGTCATCTGGTAAGTACAGAAAAGAACAGGACTGCCTGAATTGTGGCGCACATGTTGAAAAACACTATTGTAGCCAATGTGGACAACCAAATTTAGAACTCAAAGAAAGTTTCTGGGGCTTCATTAGCCATAGCATTGCTCATTATTTCCACTTTGATAATAAGTTTTTCCAAACACTCTCTCCCCTTTTAACAAAGCCGGGTCAGGTTACACTTGATTATTTAGCCGGTAAAAGAGCTCGGTACATCAATCCGGTAAGTATGTACATTTTCGTATCTATTGTATATTTTTTGGTGGTATATTCTCCAAAACATGTCGAAAAAGATACGGACAATGTTCATGTTAATATTGAAAAGAAAAAGAGTCAAAATGTAACAGACAGTGTAAATAAAGCATTAAAACTTACAGGGATACCCAAAAAAATTGCCAATAAAGCCACGAAATCGATTGATGAGGCAATCAAGAAAGAAGAATTTATTGCATTAAGCTTTGCCGCTCAGGAAAAAGAGTTAAATAGACTAAAAGCAGAAAATACCAGGTTAAAATCTGATTCTATAGCAAATAGGATTGAAGATTTTAATGAGATCCATATTGAAAGGAACGACAGTACCTATGCTGCTTATCTTCTACGCCAGAAAAAAATGTCTGTTGCCGAACAGGACAGCTGGTATGAAAAATTGATTAAAAAAAGGGCAATTACTATTGGGGAGAAGTCTGAAGTTATCCAAGAGACTTTGGAACATAACAGGCCAAAACAATATTTTTTATTGATGCCTTTGCTGGCAGGATTTATCATGCTCAATTTTAGGAAAAATCATATTTACTATTTAGATCACCTGATTTTTACCATCCATGGGATGATGGTTTATTTTATCGTCTCCATTATTACCAAGCCAATCATGATACATGTATTTGGAGAGGATTCTTTTTTAACTAAAATTATTGAGGTTGGGGTTACCATTTATTTATTTTGGTATATGTTTAAAGCACTTACCGTTTTTTATCAGCGTAAAACGTGGAGCACAGTATTTAAAATCTTTTGGATTTTAATTCTTTATGCTGTTGCCTTTAAGCTATCAGAAATGGCGATGATTAATTTAATTTATTATGTAGCTACTTAGAGCTTAATCGTCATGCTAAACTGTTTTAGCATCTTTTTTGCTGTAGAACATATAATAATAAGACCTTGAAATAACTTCAGGGTAACGACTGTTCAAGATTTAAAACCATAAAAAAACCACTTGAGATTATCAAGTGGTTTTTTTTGGTTTTATTACAATTATTTTCTGTCTTTCAATTCAACAAACTCTCTATCGGTTTCACCAACATAAATCTGACGGGGACGACCAATTGGCTCTTTGTTTTCATGCATCTCTTTCCATTGTGCAATCCATCCCGGTAAACGGCCTAATGCAAATAATACCGTAAACATTTCAGAAGGGAAACCTAAAGCTCTGTAAATGATTCCTGAATAGAAATCTACATTTGGATAAAGTTTTCTATCAATAAAATATTGATCAGTTAAAGCAGCTTCTTCAAGCTTCTTCGCAATTTCTAAAATAGGATCATCAATTCCCAGGTTTTCAAGGATATCATCACATGCCTTTTTAATAATTTTTGCACGTGGATCAAAGTTTTTATAAACGCGGTGTCCAAATCCCATCATACGGAAAGGATCATTTTTGTCTTTTGCTTTGTTAATCCATTTTTCAGTATCTCCACCGTCAGCTTTAATTAATTCCAACATGTCGATAACAGCCTGGTTTGCGCCACCATGAAGCGGACCCCACAACGCAGCGATACCTGCAGCAATAGATGCGTATAAATTACAATCTGATGAACCAACAATCCGAACAGTTGATGCAGAACAGTTTTGTTCGTGATCAGCATGCAGAATCAGCAATTTGTTCATTGCATTTACCACAATCGGGTTTACATCATAATCTTCCGTACGTTGCCCAAAAGTCATCCAAAGAAAATTAGTCACATAATCATATTTATTTTTTGGATAAATAAGCGGGTGACCCAATGATTTTTTGTAAACGAATGAAACAATGGTTGGGAATTTAGCCAGCAATTTTATAATGGTTAAATCCTGTTCCTCTGCAGTTTGATTAGGCTTTAAACATTCCGGATAAAAGGTTGATAAAGAAAAAATTAGAGAACCTAACTGACCCATTGGATGAGATCTGGAAGGATATCCATCAAAAAATTTCTTCATATCCTCATGAATGAGCGTATGTCTGTTAATTTCAGCCTGAAAATCTTCTACCTGTGATTGCGTTGGAAGATCTCCATATATGATCAAATAAATTACTTCTAAGAAACTCGACTTTGCAGCAAGTTCTTCAATAGAATAGCCTCTATATTTAAGAATCCCTTTCTCACCGTCTAAAAATGTGATTTTACTTTTTGTTGAACCTGTATTTTTGAAACCAGTGTCTAGGGTTACAAAGCCAGAGAGATCCCTTAATTTCGAAATATCTATGGCTTTTTCGTCTTCTGTTCCTGTAATTATTGGTAATTCTAATGTCTTACCGTCAACTTTAATCTCTGCAATATCTGACATATTATTGTATTGTGTTTATAGCTTTCTAAATTATATAAAATTAATATACGTGCATAACAAATCTGTTAAATTAATATGAATAATTGGTCAGAAAGACGTAACAATCATGCTTAATTTAATATAAAACTAATTTTCTAATTTGCTTTTAATTCTTCTGTAACCCTACCACATTCCAGCATTTCTTTTCCGTAATATGGATTTCTGATTTCCTTTTCTGTTGATAACCAGTCGCCCCCATCTCCTTTGTTGGCCATCGGGCAATGTTGAACAAAGATTACTCCTTTTTCTATTTCTGCACTTTTCATCAAGGCAATCAGATCAGAACTTAAAATGGTAAAACCTTTTCGCTGATCGATAAGATTACCACTGCTGGCTATTTTTGCAGCAACCTCAGCCGTAGGTTCACACCCTTCAAAATCAGCCAAACTCTTCTGTAAATCTGAGGCATTTATTTGAGTAAGCTTTTCATCTGATTTAACTAAAGCGTTTTTTAGATTTACATATTTAATTAAAATATCCTCTTTCTTTTTATCTTTAATAGAAACCTGATTGTTTACACTAAGTGAATCGGCTTGAGTAGAATCATTTTTATTTGCCGACTTTTTTTCAGACGTGTTGCAAGCTATAAAGGTGATGAGTATGGCAATTCCGAATATTTGTTTCATGGTATTTGGTTTTCGGTTGAAATTAGGTAATTAAATATTAAATAAACAAAAAAAGCCCCGCAAATTGCGAGGCTTTCAAATTAAATGATGTTTTAATTATAATTTGAAATTATAAGCCAATCTTAAAGCATACTGACCTGTTTTTCTGAAATAAGTTGTTGAAGCGCTATCATTCACATATCCTTCATATCTAACACCCGCGTCGAAACCACCAAACTCATAGCCTAGACCACCAGAGTAGATAAAGTTTGTTTTAGCACCGTCTTGAATAGAGATACCTGCACCAGCCTCAGTAGCTAGGTACATTCTTTTAATTGGAAATACTTTTACTCCACCTTTTGCAGGAATAAAATCAGCATCAACAGCATTGTCTTTAGCAACCAGTTTAGTGTAACCACCCGATGCAGTAACTGCAACGTAAGGTGTTAAGTCCCACTGTAATTTCAAATCTGCACCATAAGCGTAATCCATTGGTGATTTATCACGGAAAACACCGCCGTTAATCCCCACACCTACTTTAAAAGCCATGCCCTTTGGAGCTGGATTCATATCTTCAGTTGTAGCCATCGTTTGTGCACTTAATGAGGTAGTAGCAAAAACTGCAACCGCAGTTGCCGCTGTTGCCAAAATTTTAGTAATCGTTTTCATAACAGATAAATTTAAGTTATTAATAAGGTTTTGATATATATACGAAAAACGATTTCGTTCAGATTTATTTATTTTCATTTTTTTCAGAAATGATGATAAATAAAAAAAGCCTTGGCAAATGCCAAGGCTTTAATTAAATCATTTCTTATGCTATTTTACAGCTTACAAATTGAAACCGTATGCTAATCGAATAGCTACTTGCCCTTTAGGCTTTGCAGATAAAATATTTGATGGATTAGCCGTATTACCTTCGTATTTAATTCCTAAGTCTAAACCATTGCTCCATGAATAACCTAATGCTGGAGAATATAAAAATCCAGTACCTGCACCACTTGGAGTAACACCAAAACCAGCACCAAGTTCTGCCAAACCATAAACACCTGATCCAGAAGTATTAAAGAAATATTTTGCACCAACTTTTACTGGAATATAGCCATAGTCTTGAAAATCAACTCCAGTATTACCAATTTCTTTACCTACAAAATGTGTATAACCTGTAGTTACAGGAATGGATAACTGTTTATCAACATTAATTTGATAACGTAAATCAGCACCAAGGGCTACACTGTATGCATCGCTGGTTGGTATACCAGCTGTAATTCCTATTCCTAATTTTTGAGATTGTGCATTTGCATTAGTAGAGAAAAATAATGCCACTACAGCTGCTGAAGTAGCAATAATTTTAGTAAATGTTTTCATTAATATGTTATTTTAAGTTATTGAATATAGTTGGGTATATACAAAACCTATGCCAAAAGCAATATCAGAACTCCTTTTAGGAGTCACATTATTAAATAGTCTTATCCTTAGGTAGTTATATTCAAGACGTAATTTTAGCTATAATTTGTTGCGTTAAGTGATCAGTTGGCATGGCAGCATCAAGCCAGTTAATGTATACCTGATCCTTCTCCATCTTTCTGAAAAAAGTATTCTGCCGTTTGGCATACTGGCAAATGGCAATACCCAATCTCAGCTTTAATTCATCATAGCTAAGTTGGCCATCAAGATAGTTTACAATAAATTTATATTCTAAACCATAGTAAACCAACATTTTTCTTGATACACCGCTGGCTATTAGGGATGCGACTTCTTCAATCATTCCATTTTCGAGGCGGTGTTGAAGTCTGGATAAAATTTTCGCCCTCGTAAGTTCTACCTGGTTTTTTAATCCAAAAACGATTGGTTTAATTATTGGCCAATTTTGATCCTCTACGTGATGATATTTTAAGAACTCAGCTATTTCAATTGCTCTGATTAATCTTTTTTTGGAGGATTTATCTACGTGTGTTACTTGCTCAATTGGGTATGCATTTAGTTTTAGGATTAACTGTTCTTTTTCAAGTAAATCTAATTCTTCCCTTAAATGCATATCGACAGGAACAGCAGTATATTTTTGATTTAGCAATAAACTATGAATGTACATGCCTGTTCCACCACATAAAATGGGTAATTTATTTCGATGGATGATGGACTCAAATGCAGTATAAAAATCATTTTTAAATGCATCCACATGATAACGTTCCCCTGGGTCTAAAATATCAATCAGGTGATATGGAATTTTTTTATGATTGATGTTATACTCGTGAAGATCTTTTCCCGTACCAATATCCATTTTTCTGAAAATCTGTCGGCTATCTGCACTGATAATTTCACCATTCAGTTTATCGGCAAGCTGTACGGCAAGCTTTGTTTTGCCGGAGGCCGTTGCCCCGAGTATGATGATTAAATTATAATCTGTCATTGTAAAAACTCAAAATAAACTTGAGACTTCCTGTATTGAAAGCCATAGGATGAATTTCCTGCAGTTGCTGATCTTTCTTTAAATAACGATTTAAATTTTCGTCCAGTAAGAATTGTTGAGGCGCAAGAATACCGGTTAAGGTAAAACCAAGCGTTAGATATGCCTCTCCTCCAGACCAATCCCTATCTGCATAAGTCATTAAATCATTTGGTTTTTGAAGCGAATAAAAATGTTTAATTAACTTACTTAAACCTCCGGTAACGGTATAACCAGCTTTTACTGCAAATCTAATTAACTCTGCCGACTTGTAATTTTCAGTGTGATTCATTCTTCGTAATGCAGAAAAGGTAGCCACAGCAACCAGTTGCTCACCTTCAAACAAGCCTAATTTATGACGGCTATTTACTGAACCTTGTAAATGATTTTCATCAATAAATTGATTTGCAACTGGCCTTGCTATTTTATTAACTTTAGTTTTTCGGCCATGGATCCGGATATTTAATCCCAATAGTGATTTAATTCTAGCCAATACCTGCAACGGTCTCGTACGCCAAATATCTTCCCAAAGGTGAATAAGCTTGATTTCTGAGTCATCATATTTCTCCTGCAATTGAAGAAACTCTGCTGGTTGAAAAGGATTTTTGATATCAGCCAAGTGGATCACAATTTCACTCTTCCCCAAAGACAATAGCTTAAAGTGGTGCTCTAAAAAAAAATGGCATTCAATTCCTGAATCCTCTAATTTGGATTGCAATTGATGATGCCAGTCTGTATTTTTATAAAGTTTAAATTGATTCAATGATACCTAAATGATTACAGGCAGTAATTGCCAGCAACAAATTTAGCCATCAATTCATTAAATCCATTCTTTTTCTTTAAAGTTCGAATGGATAATTTCTACGAAAGTCTGTATTTCATTTAATTTTCGATCATCTAAACTGGAAATTTGAAATCCAACCTTCTCATCTTCAAAATGATTTAAACCTGGTGTATTAACCGTAAACTCTTCTGCATTCAGCTTAACTTCTACAGTATCTCCGTTGATATAGATTCCAATAAAAAAACGTTCTGTAATTTTTCCTTCTGGTGTTTCAATATTTTTTTCACTGTAAAGATCATATCCGGTTTCAGAATTTTCGTGAACGGTATAGCCTCGTGTTGCATAAGGTTGTACCCCTGCCCTAATCGTTTGAAATATTTCTACAAGGTCTGTTTTCATAATCATATCTAATTTAAAAATAAACACGTTCAGACCATTATTGTTTAATTTATTCTTCCTGCCACCAATTAGTATTAGGTAAATAATGGTCTATTTGGATGGTTTCTCCAAGTCTTGGCGTTACCAAACGTAATTCCTTTTCTTTTGCTGCTTTAACTACCCTATTAATTGGTTCGTTCCAGGGATGCATGGACAAACTAAATTTACCCCAATGTACTGGCATTAACACTTTTGCCTGAAGATCAATCGCAGCCTTTACAGTTTCTTCCGGAAACATGTGAATATAAGGCCAATAAGCATCATATTGCCCGCACTCTAAAATTGCCAAATCAAACGGACCGTAGGTTTTACCTATTTCTAAAAAGTGCGTATCATAACCAGAATCACCCCCGAGAAATAACCTTGATTGAGATGTTTCCAAAACAAATGCAGACCATAAGGTTTGGTTACGTTTAAACTTTCTTCCTGTGAAATGCCTTGCAGGCACAGCCGTAAATTTAAGGTGTTCAGCCAATGAAACCGTTTCATGCCAGCAAAGTTCATTAATTTGATCTTTAGGTATCCCCCATCTTTCCAAGTGTGCACCCACACCAATAGAAGTAACTATTTTTTTTATGTGAGGTTTAATGCTCAAGATCGTTTGATAGTCCATATGATCGTAATGATCATGAGTTATCAGCAAAACATCTATATTTTTAAATTGTGCAGCGTTAACAAAGTCTGTTCCTGGAAAAGCTTTACTCCCAATAAATGAAAAAGGCGATGGTACTTTACTAAATACCGGATCTACTAAAATACGAAGATTATCCACCTTGATCAGATAAGAGGAATGTCCGAACCAAATGATTTCAGGTGAAGGATTTTCAGGTACCGCATCAAGAGCTGGCTCTACAAATTTCAAAGGAGTTTTAGGTATTTTATTTGGATGTTTTTCAAAGAAGAAAGCCTTTAAAATGGTGAAAAAACTAACACCCTCAGGTTGCATAGGCGTAGGTGAAAAGTTTTGGATTGCACCATTACGATAGTTAGGCAAATGACGAATTTTATTTAGCCTAAAACCACTTGGCAAACTTCCGAATACGGGTAGATTTACAACAATTACAACCAATGCGGCAATGGTTACAACAATATAAAAAATGATCATGTTCTATAATTAACTCCGTAAATGTAGGCATTGCCTTAAGTATTATTTACAACAAGTTAATCGTTCAATGCTTTTTCACTTTATTCTTACAAATCATAAACAGCATGTTGATCGCTTAAGATCAAATTAGTTCTTTATTAAGGCTTCCTGGCGATATTTCATATTGTTTTTTAAAGGCAGTAATAAAATGTTGTGCATTTTTATAGCCCACCAGAAAAGCAACTTCATTAACGGTTTTTTTCTCCTGAAGAAGCAGGTAATGTGCTTTTTCCATCCTTAATTTATACAAATAACCAAATACGGTATGACCTGTAAGTGCTTTAAAGCCTTTTTTTAGCTTAAAATCGTTAATTCCAGCCTGACGTGACAATTCAATTAGTGAACTGGGGCGTTGTAAATTATTTTCAACCAACTGCTTGGCTAGCATAATTTTCCTTACATCATCTTCTTTGAGGAATAAAGATGGTACGCTTTTTCTGTGCAGGTAGAAAATGATCAATTCAAATATTTTAGATTCTAAAAAGATTCTTTTCATCCGGCCTTGATACTTTTGGCTGCTTAAGCATTTGAGCCATAAATTAATTTCGGGAGCAATTGCATCTTGTTCAAATTTGGCCAAATCAGTAAATCCTCTATTAGTGATTTTTCGAAAATAGGATTCAGTTAACTGTATATAAATGTAAGTGGCACTTTCAACCACATTAATCACTACAGTTTCTGGCTGACCAATTGAAATGTATTGCTTATTCTGATGTATAGATAATAAGTGATTCGTTTTTGAAGCATTATATAAATTCATCTTTCCATTCATACAAAAAAAGAAACCGATATGCTCAATTGATGATTCGTAATAGAAATCTATATCCTTTGCAGTGGTTATATCTACAGAGCTGATATGAATCCCATCAAACCATGTTTCATTCCAAAGAATATGATAATGATCTTCCTGAATTTCATGATCAATCTCCTCTAAATCTTCTATTGCCTCGAAATTATTTGCATAGCTATGGTGAAAAATCGCATTACGGGAAGGATATTCGGAGAGACTTATTTTCATTTAGTTAATTCTTTTTAGTAGTGGCACTAGCATTTTAATCACATAGTGTCAAGATTCATATCTATTTTTTTAATCCGCTTTACGGCATTAATTATCCGCCTAACGTTATCAGAATTTTGTGATTATCCACAAATTTGCATAATTATTTATAATTAGTCTAAATAAATGAAAATATATTTATTGCTTCTTTTTGTTTTTTGTGGATCAATCGCTTTAGCACAACATGTTAAGGTAGATACGACTAATGCAAATGATTTAAAGGATGTTGTGGTAACTGGTCAATATGCGCCACAGTCATTAAAAAATTCGGTATACAAGGTGAGAACGATTAGCGCAGAAAAAATCAGACTGCGAGGCGCTGTAAATATTCAACAGGTTTTAAGCACCGAACTGGGTTTCAGATTTAGCAATGATTTAACACTCGGTACATCGGATGTGACCATTATGGGGATGAGCGGTAGAAATGTTAAGGTTTTATTGGATGGTGTTCCGATGATTGACAGGTCTGATACCAGAGAAAGTTTGAATCAAATTGACATTAATACCATTGAGCGAATAGAAATTGTTGAAGGTCCTATGTCAGTTGTCTATGGATCAGATGCTTTGGCTGGCGTAATTAATATCATCACAAAAGGAGCAGGAAAATCACACTTAAATGTTACGGCAAGAGTTCAGGAAGAGACTGTTGGGAAAGAATATAGTGCATTTACTGACAAAGGTAATCACATTCAAAACATCGGCGTAAGCTGGCAAAATAAAGGATGGAGTGCTTTGGCTGGCGTTACACACAATGATTTTGGTGGCTGGAATATTAAACCGAGCACCACTTCCAGAGATATTGTTGATCAGGATTTAGCAAACGGAAACCGTTGGAAACCAAAAGAACAATGGCTGGCCAATACAAAAATCGGCTACCACAATGAAAACTTCAATATCTGGTATAGATTAGACGGCCTACAAGAAGAAATTATTAGTCGTAGTGGAATGAACCCATTAAATTATATAGCCGAATGGCAAACTTATAAAACTTTACGCTACACCAATCAATTACAATCTGAATGGAAAATAACACCTTCCTTTCAAATCAATGCAATTGCCGGCTACTCTGATTTAAAAAGATTAACCAAAACCATTAACCACAATTTTAGTACAGGAACAGATCTATTAAGTACAGAACAGGGTAAACAAGATACAGCAAAATTCAATTCAACCATATTCAGAGCTACTGCTCAATATATTCTGACTGATCAGATTTCGTTTCAGCCAGGTATTGAATACAACAGAGATGCAGCCAGCGGACAAAGAATTAATGGTTCACCTGTGATTAATGATTATGCTTTCTTTATATCATCAGAGATTAAACCAATAGAAGGCATTAATATCAGACCTGGCTTAAGAATCATTAAAAACTCCATCTACAATGCGCCACCGATCATTCCATCATTGAATTCCAAATTTGCTTTAGGTAAAAAGTTTGATTTAAGGTTGGCTTATGCCAGAGGATTCAGGGCTCCGGCCTTACGGGAATTGTATTATGATTTTGTAGATGCCAGTCATAATATTATCGGCAACCCAGACTTAAAGGCAGAAGAATCAAATAGCTTTAATGGTTCAATCACCTGGGCAGGTGCAGATATTAATGAATTTCAACTTCGTAGCTCTTTTGCTGGTTTCTATAACCTGTTTAAAAACCGGATCACCTTTGCGCAATCTGCTCAGAATCTATCAATGACCACTTTATTTAATTTAGCAAAGTATAAAACTACAGGCTTTACGCTAGAAAATACCATTCATTATCAAAACATCAATGCAACTATTGGTGCTTCCTATATCGGACGTTATAATGAAGAATTACAAAATGACCCCAACTTAAACATTCCTGAATTTTCATGGTCACCCGAAATTACGGCAACCATCCTTTACAACTTCCCTAAAATAAAAGGGAATGTGAGCTTGTTTTATAAATATACAGGTAAAATGCCTGGCTACCAGAACAGCGGGACTAATGCTACAGATTTTAAATTAGTTGAAATTGGAGATTTTAGTTTAGCTGATTTAATGCTGAATAAAAATCTTTACAAATACTTCACCATTAATGCTGGTGTAAAAAATCTGTTTGATGTTACTCAACTCACCAATACTTCAACAGCATCAGGCGGGCCACATAGCACTGGCGGTGGCGCAGTGCCATACAGCTATGGTCGCTCTTATGTACTCGGAATAACTTTTAACTGGAACAAATAATAAAAAACAATAAATGATGAATAAACTTCACTCCATGATTGCAGTCGCCGCATTGGCGATCACTTTTACAGCTTGTAAAAAAGATAATGATGAACCTATAATTGTTGTACCACCCTCGGATGGGAGTACGTTAACTTTAAGTGGTAAAACTTCAGAATCAAATTATGCAAACATTGTATATGCTGATTTAAGTACAGATCAATCAACGTCTGTTAACAGAAAAAGTTGGGCTTTAGGATTTTATAATGGTGCTGATTTTAAAGTAGTCCTCAATCAATCCTTTCAAGCTTTAGCACAAGTTATTAATAAAACTGATATTAATGCGGTGACTTTGGATGATGCAAAAGCCTCTATAATTTATAACATAAGCTTTCAATCATCAACATTAACCAATGCGGTTAGTTTAGTTGATAGTTATGATGGAAACTTAAATCGTACGGCAATAGCTACAGTATCTGCAACCGATAGTGAAAACAAAGTGTATATTATAGGTTTGAACGGAACTTATACAGAACCGAATCTTTATAAAGTGAGGGTATTGAGAAATGGCACAACTGGCTATACGCTACAATATGCTAAAGTTCAGGAAACTACCTTTAAAACTGTAAACATTTCAAAAAATGCCGATTTTAATTTAAGGTTTGTATCATTAGGAAATAATAATGATGGCGTTGTAGTTAGCGCAGAACCTAAAAAAGCAGAGTGGGATTTTCATTGGAGTTACAGTACCTATAGATCTATAGCTGGTAACTCAGAATCCAATCCATATTTTTATCAGGATTTTATTACAACCAATAACTTGGGTGGTGTAAGCGCACTTCAGTTTGAAGAAACAACCTCAGTAACGTATACAACTTTTGCCGAAACCAATCTAAGTGGATTAACATTTTTAACTTCAAGAGATGTTATCGGGAGCAACTGGAGAGTAACAACAGGTACAGGAATCATTAAAAAATATTTCTATTTAATAAAAGACAGTGCCGGTAACATTTACAAATTAAGATTTGTGAGCATGGGCGTTGGCAGCGATGGCGGCGAACGCGGCAAACCGGTAATTGAATATAAATTGGTAAAAAAAGGATAGTAACCTAAAAAATATGTTTTGTTAGTTGGATAGATGCTCCCCGCGATGGGGAGCTTTATCTTTTTACAGCCTTTGCCATTATCCCAAATTTTATAGCTTTACAAAAAGATTAAATAATGATAATAGAAAATACTTATTTTAACGGAAACGTTAAATCTCTCGGCTACGAAACTACAGAAGGAAAATCTACTATAGGAATTATAAATCCTGGTGAATATGAATTTGGTACAGCAGATAAAGAAATCATGCATATTGTCGACGGAAAATTATCAGCATTATTGCCCAATCAAACCAAATGGCAGCATTTTGAAGCTGGAAGTAGTTTTGAAGTTTCGGCTAACTCCAGGTTCAAAGTTAAAACAGAAGTACCTACAGCTTATCTGTGCCAGTACCGGTAACTAGAGTTAAGAAAACAAAAAACCTATAAGGTCTTTAAGACCTTATAGGTTTCTAAATATAACTTTCTAAAAAACTACTTCTTCCCTACCACCACTTCGGTAAAATCTTCCTTATTAAAATATTTAATGGCTAAAGTACGAATCTCTTCGGCCGTTATTGATTTTACTTTTTTAATGTAGTTTTCATAATAATCATAACCCAAGCCGAATAAGTGAATGTTTTTGAACTTATCTGCATGAGAAAAAACATTTTCCAAACTGCCCAGCATCGATCCGAGCATATAATTTTTAACCAAGGTTAATTCTTCTTCTCCAACCAAGTCATTTTTAAGCAATTCAATCTCTTTATAAATTTCAGTTAAGGCATCAGCGCAAACCTCAGCACCAACTTCAGTTGCGATAAAAAGATAACCCGCATCTTGTAAGGATGATATGCCAGAACCAATGCCGTAAGTATAACCCTTATCTTCACGAATATTATTCATCAGGCGCGAGCCAAAATAACCACCTAAAACAGTATTTAGAATCTGGAGTCCTGGAAAATCCTCGTGAGTACGATTAATGGCCAGCTTTCCTATTCTAATGGCAGATTGCAAAGCATCCGGACGATCTTTATAAATAGCTGTTCGTGGCAGCGAGCTAAAGTTAAATTTATTTTTTACCGCTTTACCCAATTCCCAATTACGGCCAAATTGCTCATTTAGCAAATGAAAACTCGCCTCTTCAAACTTGCCGGAAACTACAATTGTACAATTATCCGGTGCATAAGCAGATCTAAAATAGCTAACTAAATCTTCGCGTTTTAATTCATCATAGTGTTTAGCCTGAATATCTACACCATAAGCCGTATCACCAAATAGCGCATGTGCAAACTCTTTCCGGGCAAGAATATCATTTTTTTGAAGATTTACCTGAAGTTTCTGTTTTTGATTTTGAATGTAAATATCAATCTCCCCTTGAGGAAACTGACTGTCGGCAAGTACATTTTTCACTATCGGTAATACCGACGCAAGGTGCTTGTTTAAGGTATAAAGCGTAACCGTAGAATGATCCTGAACATACTCTGTTTGAAAGAATGCACCATAAAAATCAATTTGTTCAGCAATATCTTTTGCAGATAATTTGCTGGTACCGTTATTTAACATGGCGCTAACGGCAATGGCTTGTAAGGGTTTCTCTACATTCCAATTCACATTATTAAATATGAATTCAATGCGCACTAAATCTTGTTCACCGGAGTAAATGGTATAAACAGGGATTTGATTATCTAAAGCCTGTTGAGAAGGCTGAATAAAATTAATTGTAGATACCTGCTTAAAATCAGGTGCTAATTGTCTGTTAAGCATGTTTTTCAGTTAAATAATATAAGGTTGATGATTTTTCTCTACCAAAAGTTTCATTTGAAATTCTTTTAATATCTTCTGCAGTTACTTTTAAAAACTCTTCAGCTTCCTGATTTAATAATTCGGCATCGCCCAACAGTTCATAATAAGCCAAATTCATTGCCTTATCCAATAAACTCATTTCAGAAAACACCAATACAGATTCTACCTTATTTTTAACTTTAGTTAATTCATTATCAGTAACAACTTCAGCTTTAAGCCTGTCTAATTCTGCCCAGATGGCTTTTTCAGCAGCCTCAATCGTTACACCTTCCACCAGCTTGCCTTCTACGATAAATAATCCGGCATCTAAACTACTTGAAATATAAGCATTGATATCACTAAATAATTTTTGGTCCTTTAAAAGGCTGTTGTATAAACGAGAAGATTGTCCGCGTGATAGAATGTCTGAAAGCAAATCAAACGCATAATAATCTGCATTTAATCTCCCTGGCATTTTAAAAGCCATATAAATGGCATTCAAGGGTACGTTTGCTTTTACTGTCTCGCTTCTTGATTCGGTCTGAATATCTTCCTGTATTAAATTCCGAACATACTTATCTCCTGCCGGAATAGGTTCAAACCACTTCTCAGCCATTTCTTTAACATCTGCTGTTTTTACATTTCCGCCAACCACTAAAATGGCATTCTGTGGGGTGTAATGTTTCTTAAAAAAAGCTTTCACATCATCCATCGTCGCATTTTCAATGTGCGAAAGTTCTTTTCCTATTGTCGCCCAGCGATAAGCATGTTTCTTGTAAGCTAAAGGACGCAGCTTTAACCAAACATCACCATAGGGTTGGTTTAAATAGCGTTGTTTAAACTCTTCGCTCACTACATTTCTTTGGGTTTCCAGGCTTTTTTCAGAAAATGCAAGGCTCAGCATCCGATCGCTTTCTAACCAAAAAGCTGTCTCTATATTCTCCGAAGGCAAGGTAATGTAATAGTTGGTGATGTCATTACTGGTGAAGGCATTATTTTCGCCACCAACCCGTTGTAAAGGCTCATCATAATTAGGAATGTTAACTGATCCGCCGAACATTAAATGCTCGAATAAGTGTGCAAAACCAGTTTTTTCAGGATCCTCATCACGGGCACCTACATCATATAAAATATTTAGAACTGCCATTGGTGTGGTTGGGTCTTCATGAACCAGAACCTTTAATCCGTTGGCAAGTGTAAAACGATTAAAATCTACCATAAGCAACAAAGATAACTGAATTGTTGAATTGCTAAATTCTTTGATTACTTAAACGGCAAATTGATTATAATTTTTTTTATGTCTCCTGCTTATTGATGCGAATATTGTTTGTAATTTTCTTATTACGTTTAATTATTTTACTTTTATAAAATTTTAAACCACAACAATATGCTTACTTATGTTATAATATCCCTTATATTAATTGCAATAAGTCTTTTCTTAATCAATTTTAAAAGAGACAGTCCCTGGCGTAAAGACAACAATCAAACAGTAAGTTTTATAATCTCGCTCATTTCTACTTTTACAGGATTATTTATTGCCTTAGCCGTAAATACTTTTCTGGATAACATTAATAAAAAGAATAACTTAATTAAGCTATTAAATACCACCAATTTGGCTATAGAAAACTGCCAGATGAAAACCAAAGGAATGTATTTGAATACTTCAAATGCCGGAGTTCCCTTAATTGAAATTTTAAAGAAAACGCCCGTTACATTGCCTAAATTATACCCACAACTTGAAACGAATAATTTGGTTAATGATTATTTTACACCAAATGCTTTTCAGGCTTATATTGTTTGTATAGATAATATGGAAACCTTTGTTAAAAACCTTGGCAATGACGAACAAACCAACAACGGTACTAAAATTGAAATCCTAAACAGTTATTTAAAATATTTAGAATTCGCTAAAAGTATTAACAATTTAGAGATTGAAAGACTTGGCGGAAGCCTAACAGAAAAACAAGAAACCGATTCTTTAAAAACAATAGTTAACCAATTTACAACCTCAAAATAACATGAAAAATATAATTTTAGTTTGCTTATTAGCCTTCAGTTTAACAGCATGTAATACCGCAACAAAGAATGAAGAAAAAATTGATTTCACTAAATCTTATGAAACTGCCGCACTGGCACTTACCGATGCCAAATTAAATTATGATGCAGCCGTGGCCAGTAATGATACCACAAGAATAGCAGCCGCAAAAGTACAGTTAGAAACTGCCAAAACAACATATTTAAAAAGTAAAACCTATTATACTGCAAATGGTGGTATAGTAAAAACAGAAGATGAGCAATTGCTTGCTAAAACAAATACAGCTTTAGGTAAACCTGTTAATGATACAACTACCGTAGCCGTGCAGCCAACAGCAGAAACGAATAAACCATTAAGTAATTTAGAACAAACGCCAGTGGCTGTTGCAGCCAAAAAGCTTTTAGATAGTAGTAAACTTAATGCCAACAAAAAAATAAAACAAGTTTCGAGCGCGATAACCACTGGTGAAAACACCGTTAAACATGTTTCAGATGCAGTTAACACTGGCCAAAATACAGTTAAAAGTAATGTAACAAAGGCCAATCAAAGTTTAACAAAGGCTAGCGACAGCACAAAAAAGCGTTTAGAAGAATTAAAAAAACAAGGAAGCGATTTGCGAAACCTGTTTAAACGTAATGCAGATACAAACTAAAATAATGAGGGCTGCCTTGTTTTTTTTATAAAACTGTGATTATACTGCTACTTATTTCGAGTATTTTTGCTTTATGAATACAGCCGATTTACTGCAACGGGCCCTACATTTTGATTTTTTAACACAAGAAGAAGGTGTATACTTATACCACCATGCCGACACTGCATCGTTGATGTTTGTTGCAAATGAATTAAGGAAAATTCAGGTTCCGAGTGGTAAGGTAACCTGGCAGATAGATAGAAATGTAAACACCACCAATGTTTGTATTGCTAATTGTAAATTCTGTAACTTTTTTAGAAGACCTGGTCATGATGAAAGTTATATCACAGATATTGAAACTTATAAAGTAAAAATTGAAGAAACTTTCCGTTTAGGCGGCGATCAGTTATTACTTCAGGGTGGCCACCACCCAGATTTGGGTTTGAATTTTTATGCGGATTTATTTAGAAAATTAAAAGAACTATATCCTGATTTAAAGCTTCACGCTCTAGGTCCACCGGAAATTGCACATGTTGCAAAACTGGAAGGCATTAGTCATACAGAAGTTTTAAGAGCGTTGAAGGATGCAGGAATGGATTCGCTTCCGGGCGCAGGTGCAGAAATTCTGAATGACCGAGTTCGCCGTTTAATCTCTAAAGGAAAATGTGGTGGACAAGAATGGCTTGATGTGATGCGGGCTTGTCACCAATTGGATATTACTACATCAGCAACCATGATGTTTGGACATGTAGAAACCATTGAAGAACGTTTTGAACACCTGGTTTGGATTCGCCAGGTACAAAGTGAAAAACCAGCCGATGCAAATGGTTTTCTGGCCTTTATTCCATGGCCTTTTCAAGATGATGGAACTTTACTGAAAAGATTACGCGGCATTAGCAATAACGTAACAGCGGATGAATATATCAGAATGATAGCTCTAAGCAGAATCATGCTTCCTAATATTAAAAACATTCAGGCAAGCTGGTTAACTGTCGGAAAAACTACTGCACAGCTATGTCTACATGCAGGAGCAAACGATTTTGGTTCAATTATGATTGAAGAAAATGTGGTTTCTGCTGCAGGTGCGCCACATCGTTTTACAGCAAACGGCATTCAGCAATCTATTAAAGCAGCAGGTTTTGAGCCACAACTACGTGGACAAAAATACAATTACCGTAATTTACCCGAACATTTAGAAGAACAGGTGATTACTTATTAAAACCTTCAGAAACCTATCAGGTGTTTTAAGACCTGATAGGTTATACTTAGCTTTTTAATCTCAATTAACGATTCACCTTTAGCTTTTTACCAGCTAAATCTTCCCAACGGTAAAAATGAAAGGTTTTATCATCACTCATTGCCACCAGTAAACCATGTTTAAAATCAGCATTTAGCGGTACAGAAACCACATCTATTCCATCGGTTTGGTTGGCTGAATATTTTATGGTCGTTAATAGTGGATGCTCATTTTTAGCATCACCCTTGCCCGTTCGTCCATATACTTTCAACTGTCTGTCACCTTGATCAGATACCAATATATAGCCCTTGTTTCCAGCGGTTTTATAAATGGCAACACCTTCATTATCTACCGCAAAATCACCTTGTCCAAAAAGCGCCAGTTCATGGTTGCCTTTTGCAGGGTCTGCATAATATTTTCGTACGCCAAACTGCTCATCGCAGTAATACACAAAACCCAATTCATTATCTACTGCAATAGCCTCAATTTCTTTTTTGCCACTATAGCTTCCAAACTTTCGCACTAAACTTGCCTTCACATTACCTTTTCCATCATCTGTTAATAGATATTGCCACAAATATCCACCCTCTTTCGGACCAGATTTACGGCCAACAATGGCATAAATTTGCCCTTTAGGATCAGTATACATCGAAATCCCCATCAAGTCGCGAAACTCGGTTCCAGTTTCACCAACAAAAACCGGAATACCACCACCGTCAACAGGTTTCATATCTGGCAAACTGTATATCCGCAATTTATGAGTGTAGCGTTCAGTGGTTACGGCAATATCCGTTTTTTTACCACCAAGGTTTAAACCATAGGCAATATCAACATTATCAGGCCGTTTTAACCCCTTAACAGTTTTCGACTTTATAATTTTTCCTTTCAGGTCAAAAACATACAATCCACCATTGGTATCTTTATCCGTACCAATCACTAAAGATTTGGCAGGGTCGGCCGGATTTACCCAAATGGCCGGGTCATCTGTATCAAAATCAACAGGATCAGATACATATAAAGGTTTTACTTCATTATTATTAATTTGCTGTGCCTCACCATTACAAGAAATGGTTAAGCTTAACACCGCAACAGAGGCGATGTAAATCAAGTTTTTATGCTTCATTTTTATTATTTTGTGCCATACGCACCAATAAATGTAGATGGTGATGGTGATGTGTAAGTGATACCGTTTTTCATGACAATGCCTGCCTGATGGTGACGGGTAAAGTTGGTGATTCCTTTGCTCAAAGCTGGTGAATTTCCTTGCAAATGGAAATCCCAGGAGGTATTTAAATCGGCATTGCTTGTTGACGTGTTTAATGGATAATTCACAAATTTAGGGTCGTTATCGCCCGCAAGAGTTCCAATTACATCATTTTTACCCCCAACAATATCGCCTTTAGGCTGAAACTGATTCACTGTAACCTGATCAAAACCATAATACCAATTATTGCTGTATACAGAACGAGCATCTTCTGGCTTTTTCGGATCTCTTTTAATACCAAAACGGGTATTGGCAAAAAGGTTATTATATAAATCTGCACGCACAGTGCTTTCCAACCATATTGAACCACCTTTCGCGGTTGGTCTTCTCCAGCCGGTATTTACCATGGTATTATTATAAGCAATGATATAGGTTTGCGGTACCTTATCACCCGTATTGGAAAGTTTTAAGGCATTTGTGTTGGTGCTATAAATCAGATTATAAGCGATATCAGCCAAACATCCCGATTTAAAGTTCATCGCCTCGCCGCCAGTTACTCCAGTAGTGTAGAAAACATTGTTGGCAAAAATGATTTTTCCACCTTCTATATAGGTACAATCTTCCTGAAGGTTTCTGAACACGCTATTTTGCACCACTAGTTTGCCTTTGGCATTAGCAAACCATAATGCAGGGAGGTTTTCACCCGCTACGGCTTTATAAAGTCCCATTTTTACAGAGGTTGATGCATCGGAAGTCGTTGAACCTGCGTATTCAATAATCGTATGATCAAGCACCAGTTCCTCACAGGTTGGCCCGGCCAGTATGCCGCCCCAGAGTTTACCAAATTTCTTCTGCGGGGTTTTGTAAAATTCATTTACAGTAAATTTAATCGGGTTATCTGCCGTTCCTAAGGCATATAAATTTCCTTTTACCACAATTTCAGGTTTGGCCACGGTATCCATTAAAATGGTTACGCCTTCTTCAATAGTAAGCGATTTACCCTCTGGAATAATGATATCCCCTTTGATTACCTGCGTACTTCCTTTTGCCCAGACACCTGAAACTTCACCAATGGCCGAACCATCAACAACGGAAGTGTCTACATCAATATTGGCCTTTTCACATCCCGCAAGGGTCAGTACCAAAAGGATGAATAATTTAAAAATCTGATTCGATTTCATATTTTTTGTTTTAAAATTTCGATTAGTTAAACTTATATCTGAAGCCCAGTAAATAACTCTGACCATAATAATCACTTCTAATGAGTGTACGCCCGTCTTTGATTAAATCTTCATTGATTTTATCATTCTCTGGGTTGGTACCTTTAATGAATAATTTAGTTGGTGTATTTAAAATGTTGTTTGCCTTTACAAATATGCTGATGCCACCTTTAAAACGTTTCTCGGCTGACGCATCCATCTGTACAAATCCTTCCTGCCATAAATCATTGTTGAGGAATTGTGAAACGGTATTAATTCGTGGACCTGTATAAGCACCAGCTACCTGCGCATCCCAACCTTTTTTAGTATCCTTAAACAATAAAGAGAGGTTTCCAATATGTTCAGACTGGCCGAAAAGTGGTCTTTCCTGATCTACAGAAAGTGCCTTAATATCACCGGTAAGCGGGTCAATGCTTCGGGTTGTTTTAGGTGTCGTAATGCGAGAATGCGTATAGGTATAATTTGCTTTTACTCCTATCTTGCTGAAATACTTGATATAATCTACCTCCGCTCCATAGTTATGGGCTGTGCCGAAATTTCCTGGGGTATAATAAATATCTTGTCCACGAGTGGCATCAGCCTGAAAAGTATATTCAATAGGATCTTTGATCTTTTTATAAAAAGCACCAACCATAAACTGCTCTGATGCACCAGGGAAAAGCTCATAGCGTAAATCAAAGTTATCGGCCAAGGCACGTTTCAGATTTGGATTACCTCGCTCCTGAAACTCTTCATTCACTACCTTTCCAGGTACAATTTCATAAAAGCCAGGGCGATTAAGGGCCTTGTAATAAGAGGCATGTAATTGTGCTTTTTCGGTTAAAAAGTATTTTGCCGCTAAGCTCGGTAAAACATCAGTATATACTTGTGATCCTTTTGGAAATGTTTCACCGGCAGGGAAAAGCAAGTTATACCCCTGGTTGGTATGTTCAACTCTGGCACCACCTACCACTTCAAGCTTTGATGAGCTATATTTGAACATCCCATAACCTGCACTAATTTTTTCTGATGCATCATAGGTTAAGGGATTAGCCACCGCACCTGTTGGGTTGGTTACAATTAAACTCAAATCAGTATAGTTCTGAAAGTCTACACCATAAACACGGCCTGCATCGGTAGCACCCGGTGCAAGTGTATAATTATTAAAAAAGCTACTACGTTGTTTATCGCGATATAATCCACCAGCCATTACATCCAGTTTGTTATTTCCAATATTTAAACGGTAAGTGAGATCTAAATAGCCAGCTAAATCTTCATCGGTATTGCGTTCCCACCTGCGGTTTACCGGAGAAGTATTTACTAAAGTTGTTCTGTTACTTTGAAAGTTCTGCTGTAAGCCATTCAGGCTGATACTGGTATTATCCGGTACATCATTTTTGGCTGAAGAATAAACCGCCGACCACTGCACCTTAAATTTATCATCAAAGAATTTATGATCACCATGCAATGTACTGTTGTAAATCTGTTGTTCAGTTAAACGGCTTCGAGTATTGTAAACCAATTCGGCATTACCAGCCGTTGGATTGTAAACACTATTGTATGTGGTTGTCACCGCATCTCTTAGCTGCTGATTTTTTAGATTAACGTAAACATTGTAAAGCGTTAACTGGTGGTTTTTATTGAAAACATAATCTACCTTTCCATGCAAACCAGTACGTTGTTGCTGCTCTGAAAATTCACGGTAACTTTTACTGGTAATCACCGCATAAGCATCTGTTCCGGTAACAGCGTTATTATAAAAAGTACTGTTGCTGCCGCGATAAGTATTTTGATAACTTCCGGCCAATACTACGCCTAACTTACTATCTAAAAACCGCTGACTTAAAGATAAACTCCCAATAAGATTTGGTGCAGGGCTTTTGTATTTATAATCTAGTGTTCCTTTAGTGAAATCATTTTGAGTAGCATTATAGCTTTTTCCATTACGTTCGTATGGCGATTTATATTGAATATCTGAACCATTGTAACTTGCAAATTTCCGGTCGAAAAACAACTGGCTGTAGCCAGTAGCCAGATTAGCATTTACCTGAAATTTACCTGGAGCATTTTTCATGACCATGTTAATTCCACCTCCAATGGCATCGCCTTCTAAATTTGGCGTAAGTGTTTTATAAACTTCTAACCGATCAAGTAAATCAGAAGGAAAAAGATCAAGTGGCACATAGCGATACTTATTATCAGGACTTGGAATTTTCACCCCATTCACCAAGGTATAATTGTATCGCTTGTCCATACCACGAAGGATAGCATATTGTCCGTCGCCATTGCTATTCCGCTCAATGGATACTCCGGACACACGCTGCATTACATTCGCCACGGTTAAATCTGGCGAAATTTCGATTGATTTACCAGAAACAATATTCATAATCTGTGTGGCGTTTTTCTCCAGTCTGCGGGCACCCTGATCTGTTGAGCTCACCAGGTTTGATTTGATGGTTATATCATCCAGACTTTTAGAATCACTTTCCAGATAAAACTTTAGGTGCTCATTATCTTCCTTTTCTACAGTAAAGGTTTTAGTAATGGTTTTATAGGTAATGTAACTCACACTGATGGTGGCCGGGCCTGTGGCTACTGCCTTAAATTCGAAAGTTCCATCAAGGCCCGTATTGGTTACCCGCCTGGGGTTTTCCATCACCACTGTAGCACCTACAATTGCCTCTCCGGTTTGCTTATCGTAAACGTGTCCTTTTATTTTTGTTGCATTGGCTGTGCCCGCACAAAAGAGAACAAAAAACAGAATTTGTAATAGTTTATTCATTGCGTTTGATATGGTCTTTTATTATCGACGGCACAAAGGTGTATACCCTAATTTACAACAGAAAATTAATGGAGTTACATAAAGGCAACAGCGTTACAGCTACCATAAACCAAAAGGCAACAGTATTAAATAAAATATTGATTTTCAATAAATTAACAACACACTTAAACGCCGTTATGCTTTTATTACCGTTACATTAACAAATTGTTAAGTCCTAAAAAGCGATAAAAATGCAAATGAAATATATCAAGAATGTAACGCTTAAAGTGCTTGTATAAATGCAGAAAGGTTATCGCCTTGGGCTAAATTGAGTTTCCTCCGTAGCCTATATCTTGATACCCTTAAACTATCAGTAGATATACCGAGCAAAGTAGCAATATCAGTAGAATCAAGGTTCATTTTCAATAAAGCAATCAAGCGCATATCTGCAGAAGTAAGTTCATTGCTGAATTTTTTGAGGTTTTCCAGAAACTGATGGTGTACCTGTTCAAAAGCTTGGGTAAATTCTTTCCAGTTACGTTCGTGATTAAAGCTTTGATTAATCTCCGTCAGGATTTGATTCATTTGCTTTTTCTGATCCCGCTTATCATCCTTTACCATCGCCTGCAAAGTGGTACGCAGGTTTTCAAGAAACTGATTATGCTTGATGAGATTTAAAGTGTGATTAGATAATTCCCTACTCTTTACCTCAAGCTGTTGTTTCAGGTTTTGCTCTTCCAGCTGAAGATTCTTCAACTCCAGGCTGGTTAAATCATGTTCAATATCCTTCTGCTTAGCCAACATCTGCTGGTCACGAAGTTTGAACCGCTGCCTGCTGAAAACAACAAAACCAAGTGTAACCAAGAGTATAACCACAATGGTAGCTGATGCAGCGATAATGCGGTTAACTTTCTTATCGTTTTGCAGCTTATTAATTTCATCAGATTTTTTATTGATATCATAAAGCACCTGTAAAAAGGCAACCTGCCTGGCTCCATCTTCAGAATATAAATCCAACGTATATTTATAGCCCAGTTTAACATAATGATAGGCACTATCCATCTGGTTCATCAATTCATAAGCTTTGCCCAAGTCTCTGCAGCACGATGCCAACTGATAAATATTGCCCATTTTGCCTGCTAAATTTTTAGCAGCTTGTGTTTGTACAATGCTTTCTTTGTACTTACCCGTTTTACGTAAAATGTCTCCCAGATTATTAATTACTTCAATACTCCCAATCTGGTTCTTATTCTTTTGATAGAGGCTGAGTGATTTTTTAAAATTAACATCAGCTAAATCATACTTTTCTAAATCTTCATAAATGCTTCCAATGTTTTCATAAATTTTAGCTGCGCCCGCTTGATCGCTAGTTTTTTCGCTCAGCTTTAATGCTATTTTTTGATAATAAAATGCCCGCCCATAGTTTTGTCGCTTTTCATAAAGCTGGCCAATATGCCCATATACGGCAGATTGGCCACTTGCATGCTGTAAATGCTGGTATATTTTTAAAGCAGAGGTATAGTATTTTAAGGCCTTATCGGGTTGTTTTACATAATAATAAAGTACACCAATATCGCATAGGTTAGCCGCCAGCAGCAGCGACTGATTAGATGTATTAAAAATTTTATCTGCTTTCAGAAAAAATTCTAATGACTGTCGGAAATGTCCCTGAACATAACAAACCTTCCCCATTTGCTGCAGACACTTCCCCTCTAAAATAACATCACCATTTTCTATAGACTGTGCATATATTTTCTTCAGTTCAATAAGCGATTCAATTGGCTTTTTAGTGTCCTGATCAAAAAAAGGTAATGGTTCTGCTTCCTGGCCGTAAACCTTGGAAGCTGAAAATATGAACAATAAACAAACCCAAAAATATTTAATCATGCTAAAGGCTGGTTTTTCAGCAAAGTAAGCGCTTGCATGTTAAATTAAGGTTAAGCAGATGCCTTGATCAGGATCAATCTTCTTACGAAGTTTTGATGGAATGGTGTGTTGGGAGAACTTCGTCAGGCTTAATAGAATTAGAGGATTAAAAATCCTCAGTAAAATGAATCGGGATAAAAAATCCCGACCAACACCGAGGAAGTTTAAAACCGGTTAGTCCGGAAATTTTTTCCGGACTTGTATATCTATGGATTGCTAATCCATCATAATAAAAAAATGTTTAAAAGATTCCTGCTGAACTAATGCTGATAAGGTATTTAAAATCATTTGGGTATATTTTAAATGGTTAACCAAAATCTAGAAACAGAAAAGTGGAACCTGTTAATGATTCCACTGATTTAAGTAACAAATTTCGGAAAAAGAATTGATTAGCTTTTACTTCGTTTAATGGTCATGCGCTTAGCCAATCTGTTTTGTTTTTTCTCTTCATCACCCAAAATTATTCCCCAGGGTTTCAAACTTTCTATCCGGTCGAAGATAATTTTTAAAACCGCAATTACCGGAATAGAAAGAAACATACCTGATATACCCCACAACATTTCTCCAACAATTACACCCAATACCGTAATTAAAGCATTGATTCTAACTTTAGATCCTACTACAATTGGCAGCAATACATTACTATCAATCAGGTGAATAATGACCAATGTAACCACTACTAATATCACTTTAGTTAACACAGCTGCCGTGGCAAAAGTGATCAGTGTACTTAATAAAAGGGCTACAAAAATCCCTATATAAGGAATTACATTTAGAATCCCGGTGATTAACCCAAGCAGGATGGCATATTTAATTCCCAATGCCCAGAAAATAATGCTAACGGCTGTTGCTACAATGCCCATTTCAATTAAGAGGCCAATAATATATTTTCTGATGATGTATTGCACCTGCTCAATGATATCATAAACCAGTTGCTTATTCTCTTCCAGAAACACTGATACCAAGAACTTCATAATCAAGCTACGGTATAAGAGAAAGAAAAAGGTGTAGATAAAAGTGAAAACCAGAAACAGCAAAATAGAAGATAGTGAAAGTACTGTTGCGCTAACCACTGTAGTGCTGGAAGCAAGTGCTTTAGTTGTGGCAGTATGTACATAATTGAGTTGGTGAGCTGCATCAATATTAAAGCGGGCATCAATCCACTGTTGAAGATTTGAAATTGAAACACCTAACTGCGCTTTAAACTGTGGCCAATCTGAAGCAAGATTACTCAGCTGTGAACCAATTACATAAAGCACCAGGCAAATGATGCCAAGCATAAGAATAACAGATAGCATTGAAGCTGCACTTCTTGGCAAATTAAAACGTCTTTCGAAAAAAGAAGCCATTGGCAAAAGCAAAATAGAAAACAAGCAGGAAAAAATTAGTGGCGAAAGAATCTCTTTGGCTATAATTACCAGATAACCAAAGGCAATCAGGCTAACCAGCACACACATGGTTTTTACATAAAATGGGCGCTGTGAAAATTTAATATCCATAACGATAGTTTAATATTAAGGAAGATTTTTAAATTATATTATTGTATAAAAATTACTGTAAAATATTTATGTAGGAACATTTTCTTCATCCAATACCTGAGGATCTTTCTCCTGAGGTTTCGCAATGCGTTTCAGTATATACGATAAAATCATTGCGAAAATGACATAAGCCACAAAAATTAAATATCCCGGTTGTAGGCTACTGTTATTTTCAGTTACCGTTTTTAACGGCCCGGTATCCATATTCAAGTTAGAAAGCTGACTTTTTAAAATACCATTTAAACCAATATAAGTCATGGCAACACCTACCACCATTACATCTGCCATATCCCATTTGCCAGATTCAAAAGCCAGGTAACGTACCACCTTATTTTCTGCAAAACGATCACTCCCCCATACATGCATTCCCTTCCCTAAAAGTCTTAAAACAGGTAGAATAATAACGAAAAGCATTAACAAGGCACCAACCAAAATCGAATCTGGTTTAGGTTGTTTCATTAGCGTTTCAATAATTCCTAAAATACTTTTGCTTTGAAAAAACAGGACCTGATTAGTGAATGCTATATTTTCATCCAGGAGCTTAAAATTTAAAGTGGTTATTCTGGCATCCACCTCAATAATAGTGGTGGTAATACCCGAGCCTAATAGTACAATGGCAAACAAAAGAGACATAATGAAAAGTGTGGTTTGCAATCTGGTCTTTTTCCTTAGAATTAGCCAAAGTACCAATGCCACAAGCACACAACCCAACATGGCATAAGCATAATTATATGTTAAGGTATGGATAGCACTCAAATGGCTTTTGATGGATTTATCGAAATCAGCTGCATTTGAAACCTGGTACTTAGCAAACATCTGGCGGGTCATGGCATTTTTAGCGATTTCAGTTTTGTCATAGGTTTGATCCTCCAATTGGTCCATTTTACTGTTGGCAATTCGCTTAAGCCTCTTTTTACTTGCAGGGCTATTGATCTTAGTGATGATCGTTTTAGAGAAGACCGGAACCAGGGCATGGAGTTCATCCTCATCTACAAAACTATTGAAAGCCAACTTCTTAAGCTTTCCACCTAAACTTTTTTGAGGTTTATTAATCTTTGCTACCGTTTTATTAATTAACCCATTCAACTGATCGGTAACCTGTGCCTGTAATGCCACTTTTTGTTTAGCCGTCATACTAAAACCATTCACCTGTTGCCCAACTACAGCAGAAATTTTCTCCCGCCATTGGTCAACAGAGAAAATACCAAAAGTAATGCTGTTAACCACGCTGTAATCTTCTTTAATCTGCTCTTGTTCAGCAGAAATGGTGTGCAGGCGATAGCCGAAATAGCTTTCACCGCAAAGCAAAATCCCAAGGCTGGCAATAAGCAGAATATTGGCCACTGTGGTTTTCCTTTTGGCTGGTTGTTGAATATGATTTGTCAATGCTGATGGAATAAGATGTTAGAAAAATACCTTTTAACTGAATTAATGTGAATCGTGTGGCGTTATAAACTTCAGAATAGTAGAAAGCGTCAATCCATATAACACGAAACTGATAAAGATGATATAGCCGGGCTGAAGCGCAGTGTTATTTGTAGTGATAATCGTAAGGAAATCACTATTGATGTGCAGACTTTTTAATTGAGATTCCAGCAGACCATTCAAGCCGATATACGTCATAAGTATCGCGATTACAATCACATCTGCCATGCTCCACTTACCCGATTGAAAAGCAAAATACTTTATAAACCTGTTTTCAGCCAACTTTCTGTTGCCCAACAAATGAATACCGGTTGAACTCAATTTCATAACAGGAAATAATACACTAAAAACAAGTATTAAAACACCCACCAGAATGGAATCTACTGCCGATTGGCCTATTAAAACCAGCACCACATCCATAATACTTTTACTTTGAAAAAAGAGTACCTGGTCTTTAAATACCACATGTTCGCCAAGCAACATAAAATCGAGCGATTTAATTCTGGCATCTACCTCAATCATAGAAGCCGTTAAACCCACCGCTAATAAAATGAAAGCAAAAAGCAAAGACATTACAAAAAGTGTAGTATGTAGTTCAGTTCGTTTTCTAAAAGCCCACCAAAGCGATAACACCACTACAATACAACCTAGCATACCAAAGCAATAGTCATAAGTAGACTTTCTAATGTCGGCCAGGCTGGTATTGAATTTCTGATTCAATTCTGCTGTAGAAGTTACATGGTACTTTTTATACATGCCTCTGGTGGTCATTTCAATAGCCGTTAAAGTACTATCAATGGTGCCCGTACGCTCCATTTCTGTAAACTTACCCATGGCCATTTTACTCATTTTTTTCTTGTTGGCTGCATTATCAACCTGGGCAATGATGGTTTTAGCAAAGGCAGGAGCCTGTGCTTTAATCTTATCTGTATCAACAAAGGTATTGATCACAAACTTTTTGATCTTTCCATCCACGGTTTTTTTAGGCTTATTTACTAAAGCCTCAGCCTTATTGATCAAAGCTATAATCACCTGTTCCACTTCGGTTTGAAGTTCCTTTTTCTGACTCTTAGTCATGGTAAAATTGCGAACCTGATGATTGATGATCGCAGCTACCTTATCATGCCATTGCCCTACAGAAAAAAGACCATATGTAATGTTATTGATGTTGGAATAATCCTTTTTAATATCTTCCTGACTACTGGAAAGCACATGTAATCTATAGGCGAAAAAGCCCTCTACACAGAGTAAAATGGCAAGAAAAAAGATCAGCAGGATTCTGGGTACAAAAGATTTTGTTCCTTTAACGGCTTTTGGTGTTGTTGTCAATTCTTTAAATTTAAGTTTGTTGGCTGTACGGATAGTTAGTCTGCAAGTTAAAACTGGTGATCAATCAAAAATGTATTGTTCTGAATAAATTGGTTACTGGCAAGTGGCTGGTATGGATAAATTGCATTTTTAATCTTCCATATTCCATTTAATATTGGTTAAATTAGATAGCTTAACAGCGAATGTCCAAGATGGTTTTACCAAATGGATAATATAGTTTAAAGGAGTATGATTTTTAATTACGTTTAATTCAAGCATTCAAATAATACTTGTCGCTTATTTACCACATCTCACTGGCCTTGAGCAGATAACGAATTCATTCTACATCAGGTTAAAGCAGGATAAAAATAGATGCTTAAAACTTTACCTGTGTAAATTAGCCTGAAAGTAAGTATGTTTGATGATATGCTTTCAACTTTCAAACTTAAAACACTGCTTGAAAACCCATCATTGGTTATCGCAGAAATTGCTTCAGATAGTCCATCAGCTCTAAACGCTCCTATAGAAAATAATTGGATTCTTCTGGAAAAATCATCTGGTAAAATTACCAGGTTAACACAGCAAGTAAAAACAAGCACCTCAAAGTACAATTTCTATGAAGGCCAGCTTATGTTAAATGCTACAACAGGCAATTTCCTGTTCAGGCATGGGCTGAAATGGGAAGTTCTTGATCTTAACATTGAAAAATCGCTTGATGAAGATTTAACGGAAATCATTCAGCAATTTGTTGATCTATTTACCGACCATGAACTCCTTTCTTTAGCTGCATGTCCGGCGTTAGATTTTGGTTATGAAATTATCCAAAATGGTGATCAGGCTAATCCCAAATCTTTTAAACTTTCCATTAAATTTGTATTCAATCCTGCCGGGCATTTCTCTTTTGATCCAAATGCATCAGAAGTTAAAAACAATAAAGAAGTTGCCATTCGTGATGCACAATATGTATTAGAAAGTTATGAATCCATCCGTACGCAAATTTTAGCACCAGATATTGAGATTTCAGTATCCAACACCTTAAATCCGGGCCAACTCATCTCGCTTAACAATTATCTTGCGGATGAAAATAATGGCTTCTCAGATTTTTTAACCCATGTAATCGAATGGATTACCAATTTTATTGCTCAACCAGACGAACAGAATCTTTTTGCAGCTGATCATGAATCACTTCTTTCAGTTACTTCCATTTATTATATATGGAACAGCCTTCAGGAGTTCAGTAATCCACAAAAACTATTTCCACTGGAGGTTCATCTGCTTACACGGCGAAAACTAAGCTACCCGCAATCTCAGCATCAATTAGTTGATCCTGAAAAGCTAAGTGTAAATACTGGTATTGAAGAAAACATGACTATTGTAACACCTTTTCACTTAATCAACCTATATGGGATGGAAGGGCCTGATCAACAGATTTCTGCACTGGAGCAATTTACCCACGAAGTAGAAAATGCATTGACTCCGATGGATGTTAAATTGGCCTTATCGGTTCCTGAAGAGGGCTCTAGTCTTACTGATGGTGAGTTTAACCAATTGTGGTTAATGAGGATGAATGATCTACTCGATCATTGTCATACACCTTCCAATTCCATAAAAGATTTGGAACATCAATATTATTCTATTGCGCCATTCTCCACTACACTTTTAAGTTCAAGTACCGCCGAAATTTATTCTTTTGAACATTATTTGGGTCAAACAAATACCAGCACCACTTATCAACTCACAGATATTGATCTGGAAACATTAATGGATAGATTTTTGCATGATTTACAGCGCATGCGTAGCAAACCTGTACTGGAGGCATTGGCTTTGATTGATGGGCAGAGCAATGAAATTCCTTCTAAACACATCGGTTATCTGCAGCAACAAATAACTGAACATCTTGCTGATCAAATTGTTACACAGCTCAAACCACTGGTAATCATTCCTGATGCTAAAACCACTAAAATTACAGGGACTGAAAAATTTAAAAAGGCCCTCTTAAATGATCTGCATCGTACTTATACCTCAGCTTTTCTATTACCTGTAAACATTAAGCCACTCCCTTACGATCAGTCTGCAGAATCTTATCTTCCATTAGCATTTACAGCATCTTCTACCCTAATTGATACTGCTTACGACAATCCAGATGAGAGTTTGAATGATGTCATAAAAATTCCGGGAGTTGCTTTAGAAAGCAATATTGAGCAGCATGATTCTTATGTTGCCTATGCAGATGCTGACTTGCGTAAGCATTCCTCCATTGGGATAAAGTTCGATTTTGATGTTAAACAAATCAAGATCACCAATACCGCCCCAGATCCGGATCAACCTGCTATAAACCCTGAACATATAGGATGGTTGAATCTGATTTTGCCCGGCGATGCATTATCCGGTTTATCACTGGAAGAGACAATTCCGAATCCAGTGAAAAAATATCCTGATCCGGTAAGGCTAATTCGTCAGGCATTTTTCAATGAGCCCTATCAAGAAAAAAGTAAAAAGCCGGATATAGCGGCAATACTTTCTACAGAATTTGCCATTGAATATCAATTGAATGAATTTCACGCACAGGATACCCATCAGTTTGAAATAACTTTTAATAGCCTTGATGATCAATCAGCACCATTAAAAGTTCATCCTTCAATTGAGCCGGCTTTAGAAACCTTTCTTCATAAAATATTTCAGTTTAATATCGTTTCGGCTCAATTTCTGGCTTATTTTGAGCAGGAAATTCCCAAAGTTCATCAGGATATCACCACAGCTGAAGTTCCGACGCTACAAAAATTGCTTAAAGCATTCTGGAACCTGGCAGGTGAAGTCGTATCTGTTTGGCCAGCGGTAAATGATATTTCTGATCCTGCCCCATCATTATCTTCATCCGTTAGCTATACGAAGATCAGTTTCCAGGTGAGGGAACGTGCATCAATTCATCCAAACGGAGAAGCACTTTTCGAATCTGTGATTTCAGACTGGAAAAATGAAATATCTGACTATAACTTTTTCTTGCTCCCAGAACTTGAAGGCTGGATGGCAGAACCTCAATTATTTACTGATGGTACAGCAATAACGCCTATACCTATGGAAAAAGAGGGCTCAAAACAAATTGCCATCCGCTATTTTAGCACATCAGGCAATGAAAAAAAATATCTTTCTTTTGAACAAGGTGTGGAGATCATTTCCCGCAGTATAACACTTTACAAACTGAACTTGCCTGGAATACAAAATGCAAACACCTCTATCGCTATATTAAGAAATGAAGGTTTGAATAATCGTTTAGCAATAGATAAGCATTTTGTATATCAAGCACAACCCATCAGCTTTGCTCATGCAGCTGTGCCAAATAAAGTAATCAGTGAAAATATTAACTGGCCAGATCTTGCACCTCCGCAATACCTGGTGGCTTACGTTAAAAATATTTTTGAGCTTCTTTCTACGCCACCAAACCCAGGGAATCTCCCACTCTTCATTCAAATAGAGATTCAACTGAAAACGAAACTTTTAGCTGATGATTTTTCTCCTGAGATCAGCATACCTATCCTTATGCTCCCTCAAAATAAGTTTGAGAACGGACCAATTAACGAAGCGTTATCTAAAGCAATTAGTGAAGCAATATTAACCTGGTTTTCTACAAATAGGCCAGCTATAATCCTTTCTACATTATCGCTTTCTATTCAGATCTTTGGTGATACCAATCAGAATCGAGTACCTTTAATTGTTTTGGAGAATATCAGGCTTAATATTGCCAATATACCAGATGTTATGGCCGCACTAAAAAACTAAAGCTTATCTAAATATTGGCCGGAGATTTTCCAGCCAATATTTTTTAGCATAAAATTATTTAAGTGTATTCATTACAAAGCTGGCCAGCTTTGTAATACTTTCTTCTAAACCAGCACTTGAGGTATCGATGGTTAAAGCCACATTTTTAGGCTTTTCAAATATGTCGTTAACACCAGTCAGGTTATCAAGCTTATCAGGGTCTCCATCAGGTAGCAATGCACGTTTATAAAGTCCTTTGGTATCTCTTTGTAATAGAATATCTAAGTTGCAGTAAATATAAACAAGTTCAGCACCGCAGGTCTCTTTTAACACTGCTCTTCCTTCCTCATAAGGATTAATTACCGCAATAATAATAACATCATATTCTTTAGACAATCTGGAAGCAAGTTGTCCTAAGCGCCTTACGTTTTCTATCCGGTCTGCTTTGGTAAAACCAAGATCGGCACAAAGTGTTTTACGATAATAATCTCCATCCAAGATCTTAATTTTTCTGTCTAGACATGATGCCTGAAATGCATCTGAAATACTGGTTTTACCCGCTCCAGACATCCCTGTAAATTGTAAAATTAATGCCATACCTTATTAAGAGAAATGATTCATAAAAGTAGAATAAGCTTTTTCAGCTTCAGGATGAGAAAATCTATCTACAGGTTTTTCATCTTTAAAAAGTTGATCAGGGTATTTGCTGTGCCGGGTCAGGCGCTCTGTAATGCGGGTATTCATGGGCAATGGAAGGTTGATAGATTTAAAAAAATAATCTACCATTTTGTCAACTCCTATTCCGTAGTCAAAAAAATAATTTAACTGGTGCTTTTCCTGGCAGATCACAGATAATTTGATATAGAATTCTTTTAACACTTCTGCAGTGTAAAGGCCTGACTGTGCATTAAATTCATCTCTATACTGAACATTAAGTAAGTTTGCATCAATCAATCCCGGAACCATGTGAATACCAGGGCGAAGCTGATGGGAGGCAATTACCGCATTAGGTTCTCTGGAAATGAAAAAGAAAGGAATATCCGGAAAACACGCCCGCAAAATAGCATAATAATGGATATGCCAGCTATCCAGTTTAATAAACATATTCTGATACTTCACATTTCTTTTCTGCCCGAGAAGTTTAATCGCAGACTTAAGGTAAAACTTCGTCTTATCTGTATCAAAGCTTAAATCATTTTCATGGGCACGAAGGATCTGATCAATAAGAGGCGCTTCTGCATAGACGATATTTTCTTCAGCAGTTGAAAGCGCCTGAGAAAGCAAAGTGGAACCACACCTGGAAACATGAAAAATCAGGGCTTTAAGTGGAATAGTTTCTATATAACCAGAAGCCTCCAGCATAAAATCAAGATCGCTAACACTCCGAAAAATAGATCTTTCGCGCATCCGGGCACGACGAATGGCGATTGTTTCATCAAAAAAAGGCTCTGCGATGTTATGATTTCCTAAATCCATCCATTCAACCTGCCATACTTTATCAAGCAAATTAATTTTATAAGGTATCCAGTCACTAAGCGCTTTCATCTAATTTCTTTTTATAGTGAGCTACAATTGCCTGGGTTGCCGGGCCGTCCATTTTTTCGATATCTGAAAAAATTTTTAATGTGTCAACTTCGTCACCAGTTGCAGAACATATAGAAATGCCTTTCCAACCCACTTCACAGTGATTACTGTAAAATGTTCATTCCAATTAATGGTAGCCGGAAGGGCAAGATACTGCCTAAGTAACTGAAATTTAAATCCTTTATCAAAATAAATATAGTTTTTCAAGAGCGTTAATTTGTCTGTAAAATATAGAAGAGATCACAAACGTGCAAATATTTATTCAATTAATCTAAAAACAATAATATGATAAGTGATAAGTTTAAAGCTAATGTTAGTTCTGTGAACTGATCGACAAAATTATTGTGTAAAAATTTAAAAAAACAGATTATATATTTATATTTGTCAAAGTAATGCTAGTTTTATAGCTAATAGAAAAACTCTCATCCCAAATCTATATTAACGACAATGAAATTCATTGGATTCTCTCTCTTTGCCATGTTAATTGGCAATATTGCTTATTCGCAGACCGTTGTAAATGGTAAGAATAGCAATCCCGTGCTAACTGCTGTACCATTTTTAAACATCACGCCAGATGCCAGATCGGGTGGAATGGGTGATGCCGGTGTCGCCTTATCTCCTGGTGTTTTTGATACCTACTGGAATCCTTCCAAAATGGCTTTTCTGGATAATTCATATAAGGCTTCACTTTCCTACACACCATGGCTTAGAAATATTGCACCTGATGTTAATATGGCTTATGCAAACTTTGCTAAAAAGCTGGATGACCGCAATGCCATAGGCGCTTCGATTAATTATTTTAATCAGGGCAGGGTAACTGCATATGACAATAACGAAGTTTATCTGGGTGCCTATCAGCCTAATGAATTTGCCATCGACTTCTCTTTTGCCAGAAAACTAGGAGACAACCTCTCTATGGGGCTCACTGCTAAATATATTTATTCTAACATTGTTGGTTCAAGCGCATCTGTTGCAGGTTCAGCCGGTCATTCAGGCAGTGCCTTGGCTGCAAGTGTTTCTCTTTTTTATACGAAGGCAATCAGGCAATTTGGCAATGATGGAAAATTCTCATTTGGCACCAATATTTCTGACATTGGTACGAAGATGAATTATTATAGTAATGGCATTAATTATTTCTTACCAACTAATTTAAAGGTTGGAGTAGCAGACGAATTTAAGATTGATGCACTAAGTCGATTAACCCTGACATTGGATTTAAATAAATACCTGGTTCCTACTCCCCCATTATTAGGTCCAGATGGTACCATCGTCGCTGGACGTAGTGATGATCAATCTATTGTTTCAGGTATTTTTGGTTCGTTTAGTGATGCCCCTGGAGGTTTTAGTGAGGAAATAAAAGAAATCAGTTATGCAGCGGGTGCTGAATATATGTATGACGATAAATTCGCATTACGTACTGGCTTCTTTTATGAAAACCCTTATAAAGGAAACAGAAGATATGCCACAATGGGTGCAGGATACCGCTACAAAAACATGATGTTGGATTTTTCTTACCTGGTGGCTACAGAACGTACAAATCCGTTAAATAATACTTTAAGATTTACATTAAGCTTTGATTTTGGAAAAGGTAAATACTAATAAATAAAATACTCGCATTACTTCATTTTGAATGCTTAAATAAGGCATTATTCCATTTTAAATGAGAATAATGCCTTTATTCGTTTATGGCATTAAAACTTTAATCCTGGCGTATTAATATCGCCGTAATAAATTGTTCTTAAATTAATATATTGAATAAGATCACGACAGTATATTACTTATTGCAAGCAACATGGTGTGATCTCATCATTTATAAATCAATTAGCATAATAATTGGTTTTTCAAGCTAATATACAAGACTTAAGTCCTTACATAAGCAAGGATTCTATTCATGTGATGAATAACCTTTAAGATATATTTTAGCTTAAGAAGATGAATACATGATAAGGCTACTATTTTGTATTGATTTATCTCATATAGCGATTTCGTGCCTTAATGAGAATTAAGTATATAGAGAAATCAAATTGTTAATAATCTGCTATGTTTTCATCTATGAGTTAATAAAAACCTGATCATTTTCTACTTATTTCTTAAAGATCAAGACTAATTCAAATTATACATTAACGTGTTATATAAACACGATATTTATTTTTGAATAGCCCACCATTAGGGCGCTGCTTCAGAGCATTGGAAGGATGATTGGTATACTTCTGTAATAGATAAGTGGACGAAGATCTTAGTAAAAGCAATAATTAATGACCGAAATCTAAAAACAAAAAGGCTGCCTGTTTATAAAACAAGCAGCCTTTGTTATGAGTTAATGATTAAAATTAATTTCTGGAAGGATAAATACCTTCAATTGCAATGATAAAATTCATGGCCAAATAAGGCTGCATGTTACTATGTGGCTGACTGCCTCCAGCTGCGCTTAATGCTGTGGCACCCATCACTGCATTTGGAGCCGTAGAGGTATAAATATTTGGACCTGTAGCTGAAGTAGGGTCAGTGGTATCGGCCAAATAGTTATTTTGTGGATTAACTGAAGTAGCTGCTTCAGGTGTGCTATTTACTGATATAGCATGTGTATGCGCAGGCATTTGCAATGTAGTTAGTGCTACACTTTCGCTACCACCACCTTTACCCAACGGATAAGCTGTACCTGTTGGAGCTGTCCCAAAGTGAACAGGTACTTTACCAATTAAATTTGGTAATAAAAATGTATTTACACCATCACCACCATAAGTTGTTCCTAAAACAGCGAAAAGTGCCTGATATTGTCTGATTTGCATCGTTTGACCTTGGCAAAAAGCCCAGCCGCGAGGGGCATAAGTGCCTGCAAAAATAATAATTTGACCAATGAGAGGATCCATAGTTTTATTGAGTTATATTAATTAATTGATTTAATTGGCCTGATATCTAAGAGCGGTAGCGACACGTGTAGACTGCCCTGTAGTATTTTGGGTTACCTGAAAGGCAAAGGTATCTCCCGCATTAATGACTACACTGGCAGTACTGGTTCCTCTGGTGCTTACATTAAGCGCCCCACTGGTAGGAACTGTGATTGTAATTCCTGTAGATACATTATTGATATATAAAGTAACAGTTACATTTGGTGCCGCACCACTTAATGCTGTTGGCGTAACAACCACTGTTAACTGATCTAATGTACATGAAAATGGAACGGTTTGAGCTACAAAATAATAACCACTAGTTGAAACTGTAGATAGATAGCCATTAGGTGTAAAAAAGACAGAAGACTGATTTTGAAGTACAGATTGCGCTGCAAATATACCACTACCTCCAGCTGCACCTGTTGCTCCGGTAGCACCTGTAACACCAGTCGAACCTGTAGAACCAGTTGCGCCTGTCAACCCTGTAGCACCCGTTAAACCTGTAGCACCTGTTACACCTTGAATACCCTGAATACCTTGTAAGCCTGTAGCACCAGTAGATCCTGTAACTCCGGTTGATCCGGTGGCACCTGTAACACCAGTTGCTCCTGTTACACCTTGAATACCCTGAATGCCTTGCAAACCTGTAGCACCAGTCGAACCTGTAACTCCGGTTGATCCGGTAGCACCTGTAACACCAGTTACCCCGGTTACACCTTGAATACCCTGAATGCCTTGTAAACCTGTAGCTCCAGTTGAACCTGTAACTCCGGTTGATCCGGTAGCACCTGTAACACCAGTTGCCCCGGTTACACCTTGAATACCCTGAATGCCTTGCAATCCTGTAGCACCAGTAGAACCTGTAACTCCGGTTGATCCGGTAGCACCTGTAACACCAGTTGCCCCGGTTACACCTTGAATACCCTGAATGCCTTGCAATCCTGTAGCACCAGTTGAACCTGTAACTCCGGTTGATCCGGTAGCACCTGTAACACCAGTTGCCCCGGTTACCCCTTGAATACCCTGAATGCCTTGCAATCCTGTAGCACCAGTTGAACCTGTAACACCAGTTGATCCGGTGGCACCTGTAACACCAGTTGCTCCAGTTACACCTTGAATACCCTGAATACCTTGTAAACCTGTAGCACCGGTTGAACCTGTAACACCAGTTGATCCGGTAGCGCCTGTAACACCAGTTACACCTGTTACCCCTTGGATACCCTGAATACCTTGTAAACCTGTAGCACCAGTAGATCCTGTAACTCCGGTTGATCCGGTGGCACCTGTAACACCAGTTACCCCGGTTACACCTTGAATACCCTGAATGCCTTGTAAACCTGTAGCTCCAGTAGATCCTGTAACTCCGGTCGCTCCTGTAACACCAGTTACCCCGGTTACACCTTGAATGCCCTGAATGCCTTGTGCACCTGTAGCTCCTGTTGAACCTGTAACTCCGGTAGCACCTGCAACACCAGTCGCTCCTGTTATACCTTGAATGCCCTGAATTCCTTGTGCACCTGTAGCTCCTGTTGAACCTGTAACTCCTGTTATACCTTGGATACCCTGGGCACCATCTGCGCCGGTTGTCCCCTGAATACCTTGTAAACCTGTAGCACCAGTAGCTCCTGTTGAACCTGTAGCACCAGTAGCTCCTGTTGAACCTGTAACTCCGGTAGCTCCAGTTATACCTTGAATACCCGGTGCACCATTAGCACCATTTGCGCCGGTTGCACCCTGAATACCTTGTAAGCCTGTGGCACCTGTAGCCCCAGTTGCTCCTTGTACGCCCGGTGCACCATCAGCGCCAGTGGCTCCTGTAGCTCCACGAGCACCTGTAGCACCATTTAATCCGTTTAAACCATTTAATCCGGCTTCACCCGTTGCACCAGTAGCACCGCGTATACCCTGCGGGCCAGTGGCACCTGTAGCACCTGTAGCTCCGGCAATACCCGCAGCACCAGTAGCGCCTTGTGCGCCAGTGGCGCCTGTGGCACCTTGCGGACCAGTTGCACCCGTAGCTCCTCTAGATCCAGGCCCTGAATTAAAGGCATAAGTTGCATAAGGAACACTTAATAACTTAGCTGTTCCCATATCTACATATCCAGAACCTGTGTTTAGTTCAGTTTGAATATATTTCTGTGCAGCTGCCCAATCTATGTTATTAAAAACACCACGGGCTACGGTACCCGCACCAATCTCAATGGCAAATGTTCCAAATTGATTGGTAGAAACCGTATGTGTTTCCTGATAATCGATGTTTCCTGTAGCTGAGCCACTTCTTACGGAAATACGAATGCCCAAATTGCTGTTTGACAAAATGGTTCCATTGTTACTTCGGGCAACGCCCTGATACTTAAAGGCCTGACTCTGCGCCTGGGCCACAACAATGGCAAAAAATAAAAAGAGTGTTAATAGAGATTTTTTAATCATGGGATGATTATAGTTTGATTAATTTTACAGAGCCTTTAATTAGTTCATTTCGGACAGCGATATAATAATTACCGCCTTTAAATTGCGAAATATCCAGGTCAAGGTTTAAGCTATAGTCTTTAGTATATTTTATGGATTTACTGTAGATGGATCGGCCACCGGCATCATAGATGTCAACAGTGTAATCACCATCAGGCATATTCCGGAGATCTAATTTCACTGTGTTTGCGGTAGTTGGATTTGGATAAACAGCCAATTCGCGTGATACCAAGGCAAAAGGTCGGTTAATGACTTGATCCCCCTGAATGAAACCAGTAGATAAAATTCTGTCAATTGTAGTATTTTCCAGAAGCGCAATAACGGGTTCACCTATAGTATATACGAGCGTAATATTATTTGCGGTTGAACTTTCGCCTGCTGATGCAATGACAGAACGGTCAAGTAATTGGCCAAATGCTACATTACTACATAGCAAAGCCATAGAGATTGTGAGTAGAGTTGAGAGCTTAATCATATTTAACTCAAAAGTAAAAAATTATTATTGTATATCACAAGAAAGATTACAAAAAAAAGATATTTTTTTTCATCTTATAAAATTACTTCTGTTAAAAATGGTGATTAACCTAATTAAGTAAATAGCTGGTAGTTGTATGAATATTTATATTTATTGATTACTTTCGCTACAATAATTAGCACTGATAAATGACGCTCAAAATTCTGATTATCATTCCATGTTATAACGAACAAGCATCGTTACCCATTTTACTTCAGGAAATAAATACACTGTTTCTTCCGGAAGAATATGAACTAGACAAAATTATTATTAATGATTGTTCTAAAGATAAAACCAGTGAAGTTGGAAAAGCAAATGGTGCTAAAGTACTTGATTTGCCTTGTAATCTGGGAATTGGCGGCGCAGTTCAAACAGGAATCAAATATGCTATAAAACATAACTTTGATCTTGCCGTACAAATGGATGGTGATGGGCAGCACCCACCTTCTGAACTAATTAAATTATTGGAGTGTCAGCGATTAACTCAGGCAGATATTGTTATAGGTTCAAGATTCATCGATAGAAAAGGTTTTCAATCGTCTTTTATCAGAAGAATGGGGATCAGGTATTTTTATGGGCTTAACCGTCTTTTTACGCAAAAATCCATTTATGATAGTACTTCTGGCTTCAGACTTCTGGCACGGAAAGCCTTAAACCTGGCAGCTAATAACTATCCTGACGATTATCCTGAACCAGAATCTCTTGTTATTTTTTCAAAGGCTAATTTATCCATCAAAGAAGTTCCGGTAACAATGCGTGGACGTTTAGGTGGAAAATCTTCTATTGGAAGCGGTGCTTCTGTATTTTATGGCTTTAAGGTAAGTTTGGCCATGCTTTTCTCCTTCATCAGAAACTAATTATGACTCGGATACAACTGATTACCATTCTGGTAAACTTCATTTTTATTGCCTACATCGCAAGGCTAATTATTAAAGGCAAGCTACGCGAAGAATATGCTATTATCTGGGTAATCTGCACCATATTATTAACCATATTTTCGTTCTGGCCAAATGGTTTGGAGATTATGGCCAAACTACTAGGAGTATTTCAGGCACCCAATTTATTATTTACCGGTGCCATCTTTGCAATCCTGATTTACCTGGTTCATATTAGTGTGGTATCATCAAAGCTGCACAACAACATTAGAAAACTAACACAAGAAATGGCTTTGCTGAAACAAGAACTTGAAAAGGAAAAACAAGAAAATAAGTATCCACAAAAGGATCCGGATTAATTTCTTTTTTTGCCTTGATATGCCGCAGCAAGATTATTTTTCAACAGGGCATTAGATGGATTAAGCTTTATCCCCTTCTCCCCTGCCATTATTGCCTTGTCATATTCTTTTAAACTATTGTATGCAGCGCAAAGATTATTATAGGCAATATCAGATTTTGGATTGCTTTCTAATGCCAGCCTTGCTTCTGCAATACATTCCTCAAATCTTCCGCCATTGTAATATTCCAGACTCTTATTGATATGCCTTGCCTCTCCTGATTTATCTATTCCAAAAGATTTATCATTCGCAGCGGTTAACTGACCTTTTTTAGCAACCTCCAAATTATTTGAAGCAAGTGTAAATCCCGGGTTTAACGATAACGCTTTCTCTAATACCGGAATGGCTTTCTGATATTCTCCTTTAAGGTTATAAGCTGAACCCATGTTATTATAGGCTTCTGCCAGTTTTGGATTGAGGGTGATGGCCTGCTTACATGCGTTTATACATTCATCAAATTTTCCGACCGCATAATATTGAAGACTGAGGTTAAGAAAGTTCAATGCCGAAGGTTTCTCTTTCGCCAATTGCTGCGCCATTTCCAATTCACCTTCTTTTTTCCTGCTTGCTTCCAGATACCTGGAAATCAACTGATTTTTAGGACTATATTTAAGTGATTCAATGGCTAATTTTTCCAACTGATCCCATTGGCTGGTTTTTTGGTAAATATCCATCAGCAGAAAACGTGCATCGAGATGCGAGGGGGATAAGGCTAAAACCCTAAGTAACTCAGCTTTTGCAGTATCATATACCTTTTTTCGATATAAATATTTTGCATAGTAAAAATGGGCATCAGGATAATTTGGTCCATACTCAATTCCCTTTTTAAAATAGAAGGAAGATTGATCATCATGCCCTGTTGCCGCTTTCAATATCCCCATATTGATATAGATATAGGCATAAGTAGGCAGCATTATATGCGCACGTTCAAAATAAACCGCAGCTGTTTTTAAATCTCCCTGTGCCATTTTAGCGAGGCCATAATTCATTAATCCTCGGCCATTTAGCGGGCTTTTAACCGTTACATCATACCATAAACTTTCTTCATCCTTCCAGATTTTATTTCGTTCATAAGTGAAAAAAGCGTAAAAAGGTAGCGATAAAAGTGGAATAATGGCAATGAGATAAGCATATTTAAATCCATGTTGATTTAATTTTGCTATCCCCCACTGTATGATGAGTGCAAGTGTCCAGCATACTGAAAAAATTAGCCCGATAAATGGGAAAAACATCCTATGATCATTTAATACTTCAGCTAGCGGAATGATGCTTGATGTAGGGATCAAAGCGAGAAAGAACCATAATATACCGAAAGCTATTGGTCTGCGTATCTTATTTAATGAAGTTACCCAGGCAATATATAACATCACTATAATAAAAGTTACCCCTATGAAAAAACGAATATCCTTAACAGATGTTAACAAGCCCCAATCTGTATCAGCACTTAAACCTGTAGGTAAAAATAGGGTGTAGAAATAGTGTGTTATAACAAAAGGTTGGGTAATGAGGTATCTCAAGGGTGAACTTCCCCCCGGTTCCCAGGTTTTAGGGGTAAACCTATCAATGAATAAATACAGGGCAAGACAAAAAATAAAAGCAGGAGCTACTTTTTTAAAGGTTCTAAATAATCTTTGATAATTAACCTTTTGAAAGACATCACGAATGCTCATCTCCTCTTCAAAAAACAAAACATAAAAGAAGAATATTGGAGCAAACATTACGGTAGTTGGCTTAGCTAAAGCACCTAATAAAAGTGGTAGAAAATAAATATAATATCTTCTGCAAATAGGAGAATATAAGTATAAAATGAAAGCTAGTACCACACCAAAAGTAGACCAGATATCTGACCGGGCAATTATATAATTAATGGTTTCTGCAATAGCAGGATGCAATAAATAAAGTGCTACACCTCCTAATGCGGCATAAGCCCCAACGTTTGCAGTCATTGCATGGTTGTAAAGTTTTTTATAAAGAAAAAACATCAGGATGCCTTGCAATAGGAATAACACAAAACTAGATAGGTGGAAATAGAAATAATCATATCCATTGCCTAACCAATAGTCAATAGCTAAAGTAGTACATACTACTGGCCGATAGGATTGATTTTGCGGCAGGTTACTACTGGTTGTACCATCTTTAAAAAATAGCGGAATATTAGAAAGGTTTCTGATGTAGACGTTATTTTCTACAGAATGTGAATCGTCAAAGTGAAAACCATTTTGAAAATGATTGGAATAAGTAATGGCTGTAGTTAACAATACAAAACTCAGCAAAAGATAGACAAGTAAGCTAGAGAGCGGTTTCATAGTAATAAAAGAAATCGTAAAAACAAAAAGTAAACATAGCAATTAATATTTTTTTTCCTCGTTTAACCCAATTGTGTATATCCATTTTGATCAATAGCTTTACTAAAACTAACTTCGTATAGCATCAGATGGCTTGAAGGCAAATAAAGTACTGGCTAAAAAACTCCAGTTAAAAACCACTACAACAGCTATCAATTTGCTAAAATATAAACCCAAACCTCCCCAATGCGTCAGCACATAAACAGTTGCTGTGTTAAGCAGTAAACCTATAGCGCAAATGCATACAAATCTGATAAAACGTTTTGTCCCTTCTCCATTTACCGCACCAAATGTCCAGTAATTATTCAGCAGGAAATTACAGATAGACGAAAACAAAAAACCTAAACTACTTGAAATTAAACCATTTAAACCTAGCCCATTATGCAGTAGCCAGGTTAAAGAAAAATCGATTAAAACAGAAATTCCGCCAACTGTTCCAAATTTTAATAATTTAAAAAAATTGATTCTGGAAATGTTAAACTTCACTTTATATTCTGATTTGCTCTAGCAATAATACAAATTTAAACCAATACTCAAGCAATCGTTTTAACATTACAGCTTCTTCAGATATGACGATTCTGATTAAATGACTATGATACAAAAAAAGCCAGTCACCCTTTGGTAACCAGCTTAATAAGTTTAACAATTAAATTTTAATAATTATTATCCTGACTATTCACCAGGTTCTGATAATGCAATTAACATGGCACCACTAATTATGGCAATCCCTCCTACAACAATCTGCCAGGTAATTTTTTCTTTTAAGAAAATAACGGATAATATAATGGCAAATATCAATGAAGACCTTTCTATAGTAGCAACATAAGATGCCGGCCCCATAGAAAGTGCTTTATAAGAAAACAAGGTAGAAAGAGAGGTAAAAACACCCGCAGCAAGTAAAAACATCCAGGCATTTTTTTCTATACCTTTCCAATCGCCTATATTCCCTTGATAAATTACTACACCCCAGGTGATCATTAAAATTAATACTGCCTGTATAGCAAATGCCAAACTTGAATCAACATTTTTTAAACCAGCTTTAGTTAACACAATTACCAAAGCTGCTGATATGGCAGCAAGTACTGCCCAAAGTATCCACATGTTTTATATTATAAATTAAGTTTAGCTTGAATAATCAATAAATTTAAAGGATTATTCTTCCAGGCCCCTACCTGTTTTGTGTTGCAATTCGTCAATGCGTTTTGAAGCTTCTGATTTACTTAAGTTATCATCAAACGTTTCCCCTGCTTCATCAGAAAGTGTTTTGAGATAAGATTGCTGTGCACCTGTCATTGGTTCATCACCTGTAGTCCACTCATCCGGATCTTTGATGGTATTGGATCCTTTCGCTTGATGATTGTTAATTTCGTCAGCATTTGCCTGCCCGTTTTCTATTGGTTGCTCGTCTTTGTTTATCATTTGTACTTTATTTTAGTTTATATAGGAACAAATGTTTTGAATCAAAGTTTGCTGATATCTTGCCTGAGAAAGAAGAATTTTGATGAAGAATAAATGCTATTAATAATCGAGATGTCGTAAAAATCTAAATAACCTTTACAAATTAGTTATTGCTTAAACTTTTTATATTAAAAAGCACCGATATGCCCGCAGAACTCAGGTTACCCTCATACTTCCCGATACCTGTTAACGGAACTTTTAAAAACGGTTGTAATCCAAGGCTCAAACGTGAATTTACTTTTCGCTCTACCCCTACTGAAAAATTAGCAATCCCCATGAAATATTTATTACCAGTAACAACTTCATTGCTCACCATTGATGCAGAACCACTGGTTAATTGATATTTTTCACTTAACATGATGTAGCTGGAAAGCCCGGCACTTACTTTAACAGCAAGGCTTCTTTTTTTAAAAACCTGATAATTAATATTCACAGGCACATCCAGTACTCTACAATCTGCATTTACCTGCCAGGGTCCGGCACTATAACCAGATGTTGACGTACCGAAGCCATTGTAATCATATATTTTTTTTGCATAAATAACTCCAGTTGATACACCTATTTTTTTGGTTAACGCATAATTAATCAGGAGTCCAAAATTAGTACTGACTTTATTGCTCACACTCGAACTGGTAGAAGAGATATCAGGTGCCGCCATTACCGTTAAAGAAAGTCGATTTGGGTTAAGGCTTTTCCGCAATTCCTTTTCTGATGGTTTTGTTTTACCAATACCCAAATCCTCAGGCAGTTGATCATCCGTTTTTAGCTGTGCCAATGATAAACTATTAATGCCTTCCCCAGCTATAACAACCTTTGATAAAACAGGTTGCAAGTTTCTGATAGCAGAATCAGTTATTTTGGCCAATACTTGCTGATCAGCAACAACTGGAGCTTGACTATTAACGAACGACTTTTCTACATCGTGGTGAATCAGCGTATCAGCCGGATTGCTTTTAGGCGACACTAAAGGATGGTTCTTTTTTATCAGGCTTACGGTATGGTCGTTTTTGGGTGTATTAAAAAAAATTAAAAATATTAAAATTGATGCAGCCGCAGCAGCACACAGGCTCCACCAAAGTGGAAATTTTGGTCTTTGATCTTGCTGATCAAGTTTTTTGGACATTTCCGCCCAGTCAGGTTCATGAAAGGGAATATCAATCTCATCCAGCCCCTCTTTAAACAACTTATCCAGATTATGCTCGTCTTTCATTCTTGGTTATATTTTGTTCATGGTTAGAAATAACCTTCATTTTTGCATTCAGGGGTTCCATGTCCCTAATCATTTCCTGAAGCCTTTGCCTGGCTTTAAAGAGGTTGGATTTAGAACTGCCCACCGAAATATTTAAGGCTTTTGCAATCTCATCATGTGAATAGCCATCAATGGCATACATGTTAAAAACAATCCTATAACCTGGTGAAAGGCTTTGAACTAACATCAATAACTCTTTGTAAGCCATTTGCTCATATACAATGGCTTCCGTACCGTTTTGCTCATATTCGCTAATATCATCATACGTGGTAAAGCGCAAATTTGCACGATAATGATCTATCGCCGTATTAACCATGATTTTACCAATCCACGCTTTAATGGGTTTGGCAGGATCATATTTATTTATATTATTGAAAATTTTTAAAAATCCTTTATTCAGTACATCCGCAGCTTCAAAATCACCAATGGAATATCTTTTACATATCCCCATACAGTAACTGTAAAATTCTTTGTATAGCAGATGCTGACTGGCCCTATCCTTTTTGATACATCCACTAATAATTTCTTTCACTAACAAGTCTGTGTTGATGTTTTGGTCTTCTTTATACACGGTATACGGGACAAGTACACAAAAGGTTGCCAAAGCTAGCAAAAATACTCCAAAAGATTGTAATCGGCTGTATGATAGACTTTTTAAAAAAATTAAATGTTTTTGAACACCTGCAGGCAACCTTTTGCCAAGCTGGGCCGTAATCCTGATAATTAAACAACTTAAAATTATCTCTATGAAACTTAAATTCAAGAAAAACTGGTCTCTGTTCGCTCTTTTATTCGTTACCGTAATTTCTTCCTGTTCAAAAAACAATGTTGCCGACCCCAATCCAACAACTGCAACAGGAAAAAAAACATTGAAAACAGTTTCAAATGCAACCTTTGGAACAGTTATTACCGATGGAGATGGCAAAACATTGTATTTCTTTTCTTTAGATGCCAATGGCAGTTCTGGTTGCACAGATGGTTGCGAAACAGCCTGGCCGGTATTTTTAGCTGATGATTTAAGTAGTATGCCTGGCTTAAATGCAGCAGATGTTTCTACCATTACCAGGGCAGATGGAAAAAAACAAACCACCTACAAAGGCTGGCCATTGTATTATTATGCCGGTGACGTAGCCGCTTTAGATATTAAAGGTGATGCTTCCGGAGGCACCTGGTTTGTTGCCAAACCAGATTATTCGGTTATGCTGACCAGTACCCAACTGGTTGGAAACGATGGAAAAAACTATCTTGAAAATGCTACGGTAGGTAATGGCATTACACAATACCTCACAGATGCGTCTGGCAGAACACTTTATGCCTTCGCTCCAGATACTTATAATGTAAATACTTACACCAAAGCAGATTTGAGTAACAATAGCACTTGGCCAATTTATGAATCGGATGTTTTAAATGTGCCTTCTGTACTTTCAAAAAATGTGTTCATCCAGATTACGGCTGCAGGGAAAAAACAGTTGACCTATAAAGGGCATCCACTATATTATTTCGGACCAGATGCTAAGCGTGGCGATACGAAAGGCGTTAGCGTACCAAGTCCTGGTGTTTGGCCTATTCTAACAAAATCTACCATTGCCTTAAACCCATAACTATGAAAAAAAATCAGAAACTAATATACGCTGCCCTGGTTGTCGTATACATCTTAATGAGCATCAGTTGCTCTAAAAGACAAGCTGATGAAATTGTTCCAAAACCCACAAATCCGGGTGGCGGAACATCAACAGTTACTTATACCAATTTTACGCAAGCACTTATCCAAACAAAATGTGCCGGTTGCCATGCTCCGGGAAGGTCTGTAGCATCTGTATGGACTTTCAATGGCCTGGCATCAATTACGAGTAATGAAACCAGAATCAGACGGGTGGTACTGGAAACCAAATCAATGCCTATAGGAGGTTCATTAACTGCTGCAGAGCTCTCATCACTACAAGAATGGTTTGATAACAAAATGCCTAACTAACTATGAAAAAAATACTTTTTTTAGCAGTAATGGGGCTTTTCTGCCTCCCTGCCTTTTCGCAAATCATCAGTACCAGCAAAGCTCAGGTATCTTTTTATTCTAAAACACCTTTAGAAGATATTGAAGCTAAAAGTGCTACCGGGAATTCTGTCATCGATGTAAAAACTGGAAAAATTATCTTCAGGTTAAGTAACCGTTCATTTGAATTTCCTAAAAAACTCATGCAGGAGCATTTTAATGAAAACTACATGGAGTCTGAAAAATACCCTACCTCTGAGTTTAAAGGAACACTATCTGCCCCTGTTAATTTAGCAAAAGATGGACTTATAAAAATGGATGTAGATGGAACGCTTACCGTGCATGGTGTAACTAAACCATGTAAAGCAAAAGTAGATATCCTCGTTTCAAAAGGAACAGTATCTGCAACTTCAACTTTCAAAATTAAAATAGCTGATCATAAAATTGATATTCCGACAATCGTTTTCAAAAAAATTGCAGAGGAAATTGAGGTACGTATTCAGGCCACCTATTTAGAAAAGAAATAATGAAAAAAAACACAAACAAACTTAGACTCTGTATATCACTTCTGGCCATTATGATTTCTTTTAATGGATATGGGCAGGATGAACTGGAAAAAGCAATGGCTACATCTGGTGGAAAAAGTGAAAAGGTGATTGCAACATTTAAAGCCACTAAGCTGATCAATGGCCATACTAATGAAACACTTTATAAACATGAACTTGATTTCAAAGTAGATCACCGCTTTGGTGATATTGCCGGAAGCAATGGCGGAATCAAAAAGTTTTTCGGGCTCGACAATTCAACAGATGTGCGGATTGGATTTGAATACGGCGTGACCGATAAACTAACTATCGGACTTGCCCGTGCAAAAGGTGCTACTGCTGTGCAACAGCTATATGAAGGAAGCCTTAAATATCGTTTATTGGAACAAACCGTTGACGATAAGGTGCCATTAGCAGTAACACTATTTGGGAGTAATACCATTGCTGCTGTAGAAGCCAATAAAGATGACCCTACTGCTGCCACATCGTACCGGAATTTTGGAGAACGAATGAACTGGGTAACACAAATTATCCTGGCCAGGAAATTTAGCTCAAATCTATCTTTTAGCTTAACGCCAAGTTATGTACACCGAAATTTAACCACTTTCAGGGATCCGAATGACCTGTTTGCGATTGGTGCAGGCGGAAGATTAAAGTTCACGAAGCGTATGGCATTGGTAATAGATTATTTTCTTCCTTTCCGAAATAAAGCCGATAAAGAATATGTAGAGGCACAAAGAGCTACAAAATTCTATAATCCACTCGGTGTTGGTTTAGAAATTGAAACCGGTGGCCATGTATTCCATATTAATTTTACCAATGCAACGGCTATCCAGGAAATGCAATTTATTCCTGAAACCACAAGTTCATGGCTAAAAGGGCAATACCGTTGGGGCTTTAGCATCTCCAGAAGATTTTCTTTTGATCGTAAAAAAGCAAAATCCGAAAGCAAAGAATAATCATATTAACATTAATAAATTACTATTTGAATAAAATGATGTGATTTATTTTAAAACCCGATTCGATAAGGATCGGGTTTATTGCGTTTTACCGATCTGATAAATTGATTTTTAGTAAGCTTAAAAAAAATATAAAATTTATCAAACAATATCCATTTATAGTGGTTCTTATACTACATCTACCTAAAAAATTGATCGTATACTTTGGTTAGTTGACCGATCTGAATATTTTAAGGCCACTTGGTTTCCAGGTGGCCTTATTCATTATTAAATCTGCAGTTAATGATATAAATGAGTTATTATTAACTTAATATCAGTAATTTATTGGTTAATTATTCATCTCCTAGTTGTATCTTTTCTTATTTAGGAAAACTTTTTATACTAAGAATCGTTTTGGATGATAGAATTTCAATTAACTATAAATTACATGCACATACATAGGGGAAAATTGCTGAAATCAATTATTGATAGAAGCAATATATCAATCTTCGATTTATCTAGAACACTCTCTTACTCTATTGATGCCATTCATCATCACATTGAAATGGAAACGCTCGATTTTAAGCTACTACTTGCTTATGGTGAAGTTTTAAAATATGATTTCTCTGTTGATTTTCCTGAAATGGTATTAAGCTTAGCCGCTAAAGAATCTCCTCATGCTGCAGTAATGTCGTATAATGAATTATTAAAAGATCGCGATCATTGGAAACTTAAATACATAGAACTTCTTGAAAAACATAATGAATTGTTAATCCGCAGGCTCAATTTTTCTTCGTCAAATTAGCAGAGATTAATATTTCTTATGTAATACCGCATCCATTCATAAGTTATTTACATCAGGGTTCTTAGGTGATCCATTTCTATAATTTCATTCCCTCTTTTAATCCACCTGTTGTCGTAAACATTTTTTCTATTTCTGCATGAAATTGTTTATCACTTACCAGATAAATTTCCTGTAAGAAATCAGTAGAGATTGGTTTAGGATTGGGATATTTATTTTTAGCCAGAAAATTTCTAAGAGCAAGATTTACCTTTTCTTCTCCAATCAATTCGCTTAACTTGTACATCATTACCGCACCTTTGGAATAAGAAATATGGATATCTTCGTTTTTCACTTTGTATAAAGGCTCTTCGGTAGTGTAGCCCCTCTCATCCAGATAAATGCCTAAATGCATGCTTATCTTTTCCAGTAGTTTTGCTTTGCCATACATCTTTTTAAGCAACATCAATTCGGTATACATCGCCAGCGTTTCTGTAAGCATAGCCGCCCCAGCCCTTTCATCAGGAGAGATCTGAGTATTGCCCCACCACATATGTGATAATTCATGCCCGGCTAATTCATTAATCACATCCTGCTGCCTATCACCTTTAATATTGGCATGAAAAAGCATATCTTCTGTCATAAAAATGGTTTCGGGATAGGCCGTTGCAGCAAAACCTTTGGTAAAACCGGACACTTCGGCAAAACGAATTGTTTTAAACGGATACGAACCAAAGTTTGTTTCGCAATAATCCAATGTTATTTCGGCATTTTTAGGCAAATGCACTACATTTTCACCGTGAGCCGGATGATAATAAATTTCAAAGTTTCTCCCTTTATAATACACTCTTTTTAACGCATACCTCGCGGCGGAAATGGCAAAGCGAAAGGGTATTGGTGAACTGGTTTGGTATTGAAAGTAATTTCTATTTGCATTTTTCCATTGCCTGGTTAATTCACCAACACCAATAGCGGTTTGATTCAGTGGCGTGGAGATTACCATATTCAGGTTGATGAAATCATCATTAGGTACCTTTTGTGAATTAAATGCCTTTAAGGCAGTAACATGACCTAATCCAAATTGCTTCCGTCGGTTTTCATCTGTTATTTCGTTATCTGATAAATAACCAAATTGTGGATAATACCTGCTGATGCGCATAAAGGATCCATTTTCTATAATGGCATTAAAAGATTGATGTCCGTTAACGGCCTTCCATGAATAGCTGATGTTAAACTCAAACCGGGCTTCCTGATTAGGCAATAATACCTTTTGCAATCGAATCAACTGATGTGGCTTCCTAATCCGGATCTTTTCTGAACCGTTTATAAAAACAGCATGGTGAATATTCATTTCATTACCCATGTTAACCAGCAAGCTATGGATTTGCTTGTTTGTTTTATTTACCAGCTTATAAGTACCAATAACGTGATAAGCATTTTGTTCTGGAAATAAATCTACCCTTGTAGTAATAGCAGTAATGGTAGGTTGTGGCAGGTGCTGATATTTCCGATAAGCACTTTCGTAATTGGCTTTTGCCAATAAATCTGCATCATCATTTTTGGCCTGATAACCTTTCATTAAAATACTTCCTGTACCATACATCAGGCTTATAGACAGTAGCCAAGCTACCATTACAGGCCATTTTAATAATCTTCTTTTTGGCAGGTTAAATATAATCAGCAGAAAAATCACTACACCCAGGCCAAAGCCTAATCTTTCTGCATAAACGACAGTATAAGAACCAAAGCCATTCATATCGCTGAAATCTCCCTGAAAGGGTTGTAAAAATTTCAACAGCGGATAACTGAAAACCTTTTTACCTATGGAGGTAGCCATGATTAGGGCGAACAATGCAGTTAAAGCAAGTCCGAGGTATTTTTGACTGATCAATTTCTGAATCAATAAAATCAGAATTCCAAGCAATACCAGTGGAAAACCATTAAAGAGGAGCACATGTGCATAAACCAACCATTCTATAAAAGGATAGTGATACAGCAACTGAAAAAGAATACCTTCTAATATGATCAGCCCGCTAAACAAAAAAATTAAGGTGGTTAATGAAAGGCATTGGGCAAAAAAACGGGTTTTAACATTTGCTGCAGCATCTTCAATCAAGTTAAAGTTCGCATTTTTGCTTCTCCAGTAAATTTCATGTCCATAATATAATACGGCAATCATACATAACACATGAAAATTCTGGATAATCGTACTCACCATCAAACCCGAACTGGCGTACTGTTGCGGTATCCTGATGCCTTTCTCTATCTCCCCGTAAATTTCCATCCCTACATAAAATAACAAGGCCAGTGCGGTAATGATAAATGGTATACTTTTAAAAATATAAACCAGGTCCATTTTGTAAAATGAAAGCATTGCTTTTAATTGCGCCTTAAAATTATGCCCAGTTCCTACTGCTTTGTAACGAATAAAGCCGTTATTTTTCTGAGCCACAGGTTCAGGGGCGACAGCTTTGTATTTCGAATTTTTAATTAGCGAAAACTTTCTCACCGAAAAGAAGATTAAGCCTGCTGAGAGCAATAATATAGCTGATCTGTTCAATAAAAACATGCCGGTTAAAGAGACCATTTCAGCATTTCTTTGTACTGCTGACCAATGCGCAGTTTGATAAAAAAAGGCTGAAAACCCAAATGGATCTAATATCGCGGATATGAACTGTGCCTGATCTGATTGTGGCATACTTTGTGCCATTAAGGGTGAGCCGGAATAGATTAAGGCTACCATATAAAAGATATACAAAAGCAGACCACTTACATATACCAATAATTTGTTGCGGGTGCTCCAAGCCACAAAACTGAGTATCGCTGTGGTAAACAAGGTATTAAGGAAGGTAAAAATTACTAGCGGATAAAGGTACCAAATCCATACAAAACCGGTACGTTTTGCAGAAGCTGCTCCGAATGCAAATCCCGTAAAAAAGCTGATCATCAACAGTAGTATACATAAAAAACTCATGAACAGCAGCGATGCATATCTTCCTGAAAAAAACTGAATTTTCCGAATAGGTGTGCTAAAAAGTAGGAGTTCAAAATTAGAATCAGCTTCTCTGAAAAGTAATTGTGATGCAAACAGGGTACTAAAGAAGATCGTAACTAAGCTAACCAGATTAGTGATAAAACTAATCTGATAAGGGGAATTTGCATAGATATCTTCACCAACAGAAAACCGGGCATTTCCTCCTCCTACAAAACCAAGTACTATAATTAGCAGCAAGACAGCATAAAAGCCAGGTCTCTTAAAATAACTGCGGACATCAAAAAGAAATATGGCACTCATCATTTGGTATTTAAAGGTTTAAGGGCCGAAAAATAAACATCTTCCAAGGTGGGATGAACTGGTTTGAATGCTTCAATCGGGTGATCTGATAAGAGGTGAATATTCATCTTGCCAGAAATAAACTGAGAAGAGATTACATGATGATCATTTTGGTACTGTTCTATTTCTGTAATCATAATTTGCTTTTGCCATATTTTACCATCCAGCAACCGGATAAGCTCATTTGGATTTCCGTAAGTGAGTATGGTGCCTTGATTCATGATGGCCATTTTAGTACATAAATTCCGTACATCCTCTACCAGGTGTGTGGAAAGAATGATAATCACTTCCTCACTAATACCGCTTAATAAAGTATTAAAGCGATTTCGTTCTTCAGGATCAAGGCCAGCGGTAGGCTCATCTACTATGATGATTTGCGGATTCCCGAGAAGGGCTTGTGCCACGCCAAATCTTTGCCGCATGCCGCCAGAAAATGTATGCACTTCTTTATGTCTGTGCTGAAAGAGATTAACCTTGTTTAACAAAGCCAGAATCTGCTCTTTTCGTTCAGCAGTATTTATTACTCCCTTTAAAACAGCCATGTGCGAAAGCAAATCATAAGCTGATATTTTAGGATAGACACCAAAATCCTGTGGTAAAAAACCCAGGTGTTTTTGGATAGCACCCGGATCTGCCAACACATCTACGCCATTAAAAATCAACTCCCCGCTATCCGCTGTTTGTAAGCCCACAATTGTTTTCATTAAAGATGATTTTCCTGCACCATTGGGGCCTAATAACCCGAACATACCATTCCCGATTTCCAGTGAAATGTTATTAATGGCTACCACACCATTGGCATATGTTTTCCGAAGATTTTTAATTGATAAGTGATTCATAATGATTAATTTATAGGCAATAGTCTTCCATTACAATTTAGATTGCATTTTTTTGATCAAAAAATATTGAGATAATTATTCTTCTACGTACTCCAGAATATCTCCGGGCTGGCAGTTCAAGATTTTGCAAATGGCTTCCAGCGTATCAAACCTTACCCCTTTTGCCTTGCCAGTTTTAAGTATGGATAAATTTGCTGGTGTAATTCCTAACCGGTCTGCCAATTCCTTGCTTTGCATTTTGCGTTTGGCCAGCATCACATCTACATTTACTACAATTGGCATATTTAAATAATTAAGTCCTGGTCGTTCTGTAAATTCACACCCTGCTCAAATATGGCAGCAATAAAAAGGGCAAATATACCCATGATGCAGTGAGCCGTAATCATGGCTACATAAGGGTAATCTTCAATAGAATAAATACCTAAAATTAGGAATACTAGCGGAAAAAGAAGAAGGTTAATCAGGTAGAACCATTGGAGATGGCGGATGCCTTGTATGGTGAATATCTTTTGAGGCCTGAAGGATTTAAACACATTACTGAGCAAAGCAAAAAACACGCCGTACAGAAAAATAAGCAAAACCATTTCTGCGATATAGGCAGCAGTATATTCAGCACCCAGTAAAAAATGTTCGGAAGTAAAGGGATAACAAATTGCAAAGCGGTTATCCGTCAAGTGCTGCAGAGTGGGTAGATTGAATACCACGCAAAGGATGATATACAAGGCGGTTAAAATGTATCCGGCAGCAATTAACCTGGTGAGGTAAAAGGCAACTGTAGAAATATAGCGTACTAACTTCATATAGCTAAAATATTAAATATTCAACAAAAATAATAATTAATTATCGTAAAACAATAATTAATTATTAAAAAAGTAAAATATTTAGGTTAGCTATTTCCTCTGCAGGATAATTAGTTACTTGATTTTTTGGTATCGTCGTTCGTTATACTACGTTCGCTTTTTTTAATGGAACCTTTCAGTTTTCCAAATTTCCAGTTCATGCTCAGGTTAAATCTTCTGAATGGATTTTCCCGAATCCGTTCCTGTGTGAAGTTTACGCCTTCATTGTAACTTCTGTACGCCCTGTATTTTTGAAAAGGATTTGCCACTAACGCAGAAAAGATCAGCTTATCCTTAATAATATCTTTACTTCCGCTTAAAGCAATATAGTAACTATCGTTTGATTTGCCTTGCAACATCACATCTGGTGCTCCATAATTTACAGAAATACTAGACTTCCAATTCTTTTCGAACTTATAACTGGTATTAACATTGGCATAACCCGTTACACCATTATTTTTAGTCAATACACCACTAATCATCCCTTCAAGCCAGATATAATTAAGATTTGCACTTGCATTAAGGTTCCATTTGCCCGTAATAGGGTAATTAAAATTGGCATTGGTACCCAGGAGTTTGTTTTTACCAATATTATAAGAGGTTATCCGTGTCAGGTTTTCGGCAGCAAAATATTCATATACTTGCTGTTGGGTGTTGTTGGCAAAATTATACGTTAAGCTTAAATTGAGTGATCCCTTTTTAAAGTTGCTATAGGTCATCTCAAAGTTATTGCTTAAAGCAGCCTTCAGGTTAGGATTTCCAAAATATTCAAAGTTTGGCCTTGATTTATCTACAAATGGATTCAAATCCCAAATACCCGGACGCTGAATGCGTTGAGTGAAACCTAAACTAATACTTTGGCTGTTTTTTAAGGTTCTGTTTAAGGAAACTGAAGGAATCAGGTTATAATAATCAGATTTAACGGTAGAATTGGTACTTTCAAAATTACCTGTCACATCAGTACGTTCCAAACGGGCACCTCCTTTAAAAGTCCAGTCTTTTAATTTTAAAGTATAGGTGTTGTATACCCCAAAAATATTCTGATCGTTGGTATAAACGTTACTCTGTGATGGATCGTTAATGTAGATCTGCTGGGCCTCATTAAAATTCAGGTACTGAAAATTGCTTTCTCCGTTCCTCAAAATTGCCTTTACTCCTGCTTCTATCGTTAGTTTTTTAAACGGATTGATGTAATCAATTTGAGCGGTCTGCTCTTTTGATTTGCTCGTATTATCCTGTTTGTAATTCAGTCCAGTGTAATTGAGTCTGTTGCTAAACATCACATCATTCAACTGTGGTTCAGAACTATCAAAAAGTTTATAGGAGAAGGTTAAGAGGTGTTCTTTTTTATTTTTAAATCCTTTCTGATAGTTTAATGTATAATCTGTTCCTCCCCATTCATACCTGGTTTTGCTCTCCAGATCATAACCAGATGATACCGCACCATCTTTAATATCAAAATGCTGACCCAGGTTTTGTTCATTATAACCACCATATGGGTTCACTTCCATGGTAACCAAATTTAAGGAATCAATTTCATAACTAAACTCCCCGCCACCCCAGGCCCATTTATTATCTGTTTTTTGTATACCTAATGAATACAAGCTCGATGGAGTGCTGGATCCGAAACTATTTCTGATATCTGTAATTTTTATACCATCAACCTGCCACACACCAGTACCACCGTAAAGGCTTGCGCCAAAGTTACCTTGTTTGATGGTAAAGTTTAGATTCCCACTCGGCCCGCCCGGAAACTGATTCCGTACATTCACATTCCCGCTATAGCCATTCTCCATTTTTTTAGAAGTGATAATGTTGATGATACCAGCCAAACCCTCACTTTCATATTTGGATGGTGGCGTGGTAATTACTTCTATTTTTTGTACACCTGCAGCGGGCATACTTTTCAGAAACTCTTTTGGGTCACGGGTTAAAATCCCGGAAGGCTTTCCATTAATCAGGATACGGTAATTACCCGCTCCCTTTAACTTTACATTATCATCTGCATCTACGGATAAAAGAGGAACTTTTCGCATCATATCCAACACAGAAAGCACCTTACTTTCAGGGTCTGACTGAATATCATAAATAATCCGGTCAGGTTCTTGTTTAATGATAGGTTTACTACCAGCAACGGATACTTCATTTAGTTCATTACCTGAGGAAACCACCAAAATCTTACCCAAATTAAGATCATCTTTAAGGTTTACATCAAGCAGTTTAGACCGATATCCTACAGATCCGATAATGATTTTATATTTACCCTGACTAATTCCATCAAAAGAGAATTTACCTTGTTCATTGGATACTGCACTTTTAATGACCATTGAATCTTTTTTTAGCGCTATAGTAAAATATTCGCCAGGTTTTAGCGTAAGGCTATCGACAATTACACCACTAATCTGGTGTTTTTTTTCTTGTGCCTGAAGGGTTGAAAGTGTAAAGCTGCATTGCAATACAATACATAAAATGGTTAAGTATCTACTCATAGAAGATTAGTTTGTCTGCAAAATAGTTTTGCCTGGTTATCTACTAGATGCAAAAGTTTAAAGAATGTTGCACGTTCTTTAAATTTTCATTTTAAATGAATTGAAAATCAATAAATTAGTTTTTAATACCCTTGTTTAAAATCAGATGATAGTGACTGATTAGAAAGTATTCTTCACAGCGTAAACAATAATCTATCCCCTCTTTCTCTGCGGATATTTTCTTTTCAGCCACAACAACCCGCCAGTTATTGAAAGAAACGCCGGACTAAGCCCAAAGAAAACATAAATCCATTTAAGTACATCACCACCAAAGGCACCAGCATGCAGTTGATAAGCCATATATTCAAAACGTTCTTCTATACTTTGTTTGTCAATGATGGTTTGCTTTTTTAATGCACCAGTCTGTGCATCAAAAGCAATACTACTTGCCTTTCCCTGAAGCAGCACATTAGTTGTTGAAGGCATGTGCCCCCGCACCAGTATCTCTCCATTCTTTACTGTCGGAATATTGACTGCAATAGGTTCAAAGCCGGGAATATGAATTTTGGCTTTTATTACGATCCGGTCAATATTTACGGGAACCTCGTAATTTTCCTGCTGTTTAGGCAGCATCCACATCGAAGGGTTAAAATATTCCCTGAGCATCCAAAAGCCCGTAAAAAAAAGTACCACATTAAATATTAGTGACCATACACCAATGATTCGGTGAAGAGAAGAAGCACCTGTACGCCAGTTATTAAAGCGAAACACTGATCTAAATTTCATTGCCTGCCAAAAATGTTTGCGGTAAATGATGGTGCCTGTTAAAAGTGAAAGCAACATCAGCAGCCCTATAATCGCCGTTAAAAACATACCCGGGATACCCATCTGCAAACTATAATGTAGCGTATAGAGCCATCTTAAAAAAGATGGGGAAAGCTGACCATAATCTCCTTCTTTGATGATTTTTCCGGTATAGGGGTTTACAAAAACAAAGTATAGATAGTTATCAGTCAGGTGTTCCTGTCGTTTATAGAGCATAAATTCATAACTGTCGAAACGGTCACGGGGAAAATCATGCAGCACCAGCTTTTTGAGGTTGGGATGCGTGCGGAGAATCATTCTATACATATTATCAGCCGGAACTTTTGTAATCCCGGGCTTCAAATGATGAAGCCCGGGATTAAAATAACGGTCGAGATCATGCCTAAATACAAGTAATGAACCGCTGAGTCCATAGAGCAGAAAAAACAGACCTATTGTAAGTCCTAGCCAGCCATGAATCCTAAAAGATAATTTCGTTAGCCGATTTATCCATTGTTTCATCTCCATGTCCAGATTAAAATTTGTAACCAAGATTTAGCCTGAACTCCCGTGGCGGATACGGCACGTAAGCGAAAGCACCGATGTTGGCCGAAGAAGGTGTAATCCAGCCACTGCCATAATTAAACCTGTTCAGGATATTATTCACGATACCATTAATAGAGTAATGACTGTTAGACCAACCTACACCACCATCCAAACGAAATAATGGCGCCAATGTTAATTGTTGAAGTTCATATCTGCCGGCCCTGCCTACTTGCCATTGGTAACCTCCGGAAACCGAAAATCCTTTTAAAGCAGCAAATGGAATAGCGTAATTCAGCCAGGTATTTTGAATATGCTTTACCCGAAATGGCGTAACCAAACCTACCCGGGCAGGATTAGTATCCTTTGAAATATGACTATCTGTATAGGCATAGTTGATTACCGCATTTAATCCATTAAAAACTTCACCTTTCAAATCAAATTCTACACCTCTTGAAAGCGTTTGCCCAAGCTGTGTTTGTACATTGATAGATGGATCACTTACCTTAACATTATCACGGATAATCCGATAGATAGACACCGTGGTATTCCACTTGCCATTCATCCAGTCTTTCTTCAATCCAAATTCCAGATTTTGTCCTTTTAATGGTTTAAATGCTTCGCCTGTTGTGGTGTTTACACCGCTTTGTGGCGTAAAAGTCTCATCATAAAGAGCATAAACAGAAAACTCAGGAAGCAATGAATAACTTATGCCTACCTTCGGTGTAAATACATTGTTCTTGGTAGTGCCCAGGCTGGTTTTGGAAACACTCTTTTGCACACCTGTTTCGCTAAAAGTAAATCTAGCACCAAGTGTTAAACGGAGCTTTCCTTCCAGCACGCCAAGTTCATCCTGCATATAGGCTGCCTGGTAACTAATAGACTGTTGGTCTGTTGCAATATCTGTTAGTGCACCTCCCCTTACATTGGCATCAAAGGCAATTCCATAAACAGGATTTGAAGCATCAAGCGGATAAAGTGTTTGGTTTGCCGTTGGATCATTGGACCCCGAATAAGAAAGGAAACTTTTGTGGTTAATATCAAGGCCTCCAGTAAAATCGTGACGGATGCCACCTGTGTTAAATCCCCCACTAATATAAGGTTGGATAGCCAATACATCAGTATTCAGCCTTTCATAGGTTGCCCTACGCATGATCAGATTTGGCTGAGCAGCATTGTATCTGGATACAAAAAAGTAAGTTCCTTCCAGATGATCATGTGCATAAGCCGCGTTTATCGTTAACTGCCAACCGGCATTAAATGCATTATGGTAACTTAAAAAACCATTATGCTCAATGGATTTCATCGGTGCCTTATTGGGGTCATTGATGGTGAAATCAGTCGGTAAACTTGCAAATCCATCTGGGGCAAACACAGTTGCAAAATACTGCTGAAAACGTTGCGTTTGAAAAATGTATTCTGCTGAAAGATAAGAATGGTTGTTAATATTGTATTTCAGCACTGGATCTACCACCACCTTATCATTAAAATTATATTGCTGAAATGATTTGGCTTTCTGCCCGGCTGCATTCAGCCGATACTGCCATTTGCCAGCTTGGTCTAAGTTGCCATCAAAATCTACATTTGCCCTGTACAGGTTAAAGCTGCCTACAGAAAAATTAACCTCACGGGTATTGGAGCCCATGGGTTGTTTAGTTACAATATTATAGGAACCTGCCGGATCAAAAAGACCATTTATATAGCTGGAAGGCCCTTTAATAAATTCTACCCGGCTGATGATGGCCGCATCTTCCGCACTTGGCCCCGCATAAATCATCGAAAGATCTAAACCATTGCGCATGGGCGTTATCTGAGCCCCTCTCATAAATACATAAGAAGTGTAAAGATCAGCATTGTTGTTGCGGATGGCACCGCTAACATTTCTGGTTACACTTTCATTTACCGAAATCGCCTGCTGATCGGCGATGATGCTTTGATCAATCTCCTGAATATTTTGCGGCAACTGAAGCAAGGGGGTACTAAGTTTCAGCGTAGCTGAAGACTTATTGATGTTGTAACGGCGATAGTAACGCGAACTGATTTTGACTTCATTCAGTATTCTTGCTGAGGTATCCTTCGCTGTGCGTACTGAATCCTTTTTAATTAATGGCTTTTCCTGGGCAATCACCAGAAATATAGATAATACCAGAAATAGTCCGGTAAGTATGATTTTTTTCATTTATTTTTTTTGTATAGGTAGTCTTCACTACCGCTATTCATAGCTAATGTGATCCATAAATGGTTCATTGCCAATATTTTTTTGATAATGATGATGCAAAATGATTTGACTGATTTACAAGTGAATAAACTGAGTTGGATAAATATTACTGATTTAACACCACGGTTTGCGACCACACCTCTGAAGGAGGGGAATTACGATCGCCATTCCCTCCGATGTATCAGAGGGTGCCCAAAGAGCGGGGTGGTTAAAATATAAATCACCTGTTCAAATAGTATTCTATTCATATTATCAATCAAACTCCGCTTACTCATTAGTGTCTATCGTGATCATGTTCCATTGAATGTGATGGAGGTATCAGATTGAACTTTTTTAGGTAAATACCAGATTCATTAAGTATTTGATTGTATTGGCTATCGAGTTTTTTGATCTTTATTTTTTCGCCTTCAAAGTATTTTACGGCTGCTGCATTACTCTTTCCTTCAACATCCGGTTCAAAATCCTGCATCCATTTCATCATATCCTGATCTACCTGATTGAGCTTCCCTATGAGTATGGCAATATTTTTTTGCTCGGTTATGGTATCAATACTGGGTTTAACAGCCTTTAATCCGATTCTGGATAACGTATCCAACATTAGCCTGTTTTTCGAAGCAATTTCTCCATCTTCCATTACCTTATTGTGCAGATCGACTACTTCCTGACGAATCACCTTGTAATCAGGCTCATTGGCACAACCTAAAAACATTGAAATACAGAGAATAAACAGTACCCTGACAGCATTATCTATTTTAAAAAACCTTTTCATGATGTTAGCATTTTAACGCGAATTCACATCTACTAAAGCTTTCTACCGCGAGCAGTAAATCTTTAGTAAACAGCATATTTATTTAAGAAAAAAAGAATACAGGCCATTGCCAGAACATTCCTAACAATAAAGCAGGAACATTTAAAGGCATAAAAGAAATATCATAACAGCTTTTTTAAGGCTATAAGATATAATCTAAAATGATAAAGCACAGTATTAAGCCTGTAGAATAGTAGATTTCGGCGGTTGGAATATGGTAAAAGTTCGGTGTACCGTATTGAGCACCGGGCGTTGGGGATAAATAACTTTGAGGGTTGACCTTGTAAAGGCAAAAGATGCCGCAGCTGCAGGTAGTGCTTCCATGTGATGACTCCGCTGGTTTTCCCTTTCCTGTTTCTTCTCTTTCTCTTCAGCCAGTTTGAGTTTTTTCATTAAAAAACACTTGCCATTACAGTGCATCCAGGGCCGGTCCCGGTTTTCGCATAACTTTTCTGAAATATACTTTTGGTTTAACTCGAAACCTGCATAAATGAAAAAACGCGAACAGTTGGATCCGATTAGTGCAATTAATAAAGATATGGCAATAAACCTGTTCAACATTTAGCGGCAAAGATATGGAATACAGATTTCAAAAATGAAACAAAATCCATAATATTAATGAAGATCCATCTATACCATAATTAAAATGAAAATCGTATTTAACCGATGAAACATTAGATTAGCTTATCCTAACTCGCTATTCCGCTTATGCTTTTCTACAAACTCTGTTGGTGTGAGTTCGAACTGGGTGTAAAAACATTTACTGAAATAGGAATGCGAATTAAACCCCACCATATAGCCGATCTCGGCGATGGTATATTCCTGTTCAACCAACAATTTTGCAGCCATCTTCAAACGAATAATCCGCACAAATTCATTCGGCACATGTCCGGTTTTGGCTTTTATCTTCTTGTATAGGCTTGATCTGCTCAGTCCTACTTCTCGGCCCAAGTCTTCTACTGAAAGTTGTGGATCTGCAATTCTGGCTTCAATAATCTGTGTTATTTTCGCCAGAAATTTTTTATCCCGGTTTCCGGTATTCAATATTTCCGTTCCTTCAAGCGGGTTTTGCGCAAAGCGTTGTTTTAAGTTCGACTGCAATTCGAGCAGATTTTTGATCATCAACGAAAGTTGTTTCCATTTAAATGGTTTCGAAATATAAGCATCGGCCCCACTTTCCAATCCCTGTATCTCCGCTTCCGTATTCGTTTTGGCCGTGAGCAAAACAACAGGCAAATGACTATAATCAATATCATTCTTGATGATTTTGCAGAGTTCAATCCCATCCATTACGGGCATCATCACATCAGAAATGACCAGGTCAACCTGATGACTATCCAATTGTTTCAATCCTTCCTTGCCATTTTTTGCCCTTAAGGTGCGATAGCCTTCGGCGGTAAAACTTTTGGAAAGGAAATCCAACAGCGAAGGGTCATCTTCCACCACTAAGACTGTTTGCTTTCCTTCAGGTTCTTCGCTGGCATCTTCCAGCTCAAGAGCTGGTGCAAGTTCATACTGTCGAAATGGAATGAGCACCGTAAAAATGGTTCTTAGCCCTTCTTCGCTTTGCACTTCAAGACGACCGCCATGTTTTTCTGTTAATGATTTTGCCAGCGCCAGGCCGATACCGGTGCCCCCAAGGTTGGTATACTGATGCTCTTCTGTTGACACCTTGAAGAACTTTTTAAAGATCGAATCCAATTGTGCTTTCGGGATGCCGATTCCATCATCTTCCACACTGATGGAAATCATTTCTTCACCATTGGCAGCCACCTGCAAATCGTTGATTTTAATTTCCAGTTTTTTCCTTGCAAATTTAAATGCGTTGATCAGTAAATTACTCAAAATTTTCATCAGGGCTTCCGGATCAGCATGAATATCCAGTTTTTTAAATGCACTGACCACAACAAATTCCAATCCTTTTTTAGTGGCAATTGGCGAGAAACGATCCCTGATGCTGTTAATTAAATAATTCAGTTCTAAAGGTTCGGGATGAATTTCAAAAATATCACTTTCAATCCGCCTGAAATCCAATAATTGGTTGACAAGTGTAAGTAAGCGGTCTGAGTTTTCTTCCATCACCAGCAATTGCTCCATACTTTCCGGATCTTTCTTCTTTTGAGTCAGGAGTTGTTCCAGAGGGGCGATAATGAGCGAAAGCGGAGTACGCACTTCATGTGCCATTGCTGTAAAAAACTCTATCTTTTGCTTATAAAAGTCTTGTTCGCTTTTATTTTTAAGTCGCTCCAGTTTGATTTCATTTCGTTTACGTTCCTTTTCATACACAAATCGGCGGAGCCAGATGGCACCTGAAACCAATGCAATCAGGTAAAGAATATACGCCGTGACGGTTTTATAAAATGGCGGCAGAATTTTAATTTTAATACTGGACACCTCACCGATACCCGTCCCTAAATCATCGATCACCCTTACCTGAAAATGGTATTCCCCGGCTGGCAGATTGGTGTAAGTAGCCTTGCGCTGGCTGCCCACATTGTTCCAGCCTTTATCAAAACCATCCATTTTAAAGGCATATTGGAGTTTGTTGGGTGCAATAAAACTAAGTGAGGCGTATTCTATGCTCAGTACCGATTGATGATGCTTTAAAATAATTTCACTGGTGTAGTTGATGGATTGCTTCAAAGGACTATTCCTGTCGTTCAAATCCAGATCTTTATTAAAAAGCTGAAAATTAGTGAAACTTACCTTTGGTATAGCCGGACTGCTTTTTACCTCAGTGGGTAAAAAGGCATTGAACCCATTAATGCCACCAAAGTAGAGTTTGCCAGATGAATCTTTATAATAGGCTTTATAGTTGTATTGCTGGCTTTGCAGGTTATCCCATTTACCGAAACTTCTTTTGCTTTTGGTTTTTGGGTTATATTCAAAGATGCCGTTGTTGGTAGAAAACCATAATTTCCCGGCCTGATCTTTTACAATACCATAAATTACAGCACTCCTGATCCAGTTTTCATGATCAAAAGTTTTAAACTTTCCTGTTTTTTTGTTGAGTACATTCAATCCGCTGCCGTCCGTTCCGAGCCATAAATTTCCTTCCCCATCATCCAGCATGCAAATCAACTTATTAGAACTAATGGACCCAGATTTTTGTGAATAGGCATATTGGGTAAGGTGGTTATTTTGATCCATCCTGATCAGGCCATTATCATAAGTGGCAATCCAGATGACCTGATCTTCATCCTGATAGACCTGATAGATACAGCTTTTATCCAGGTTTTTACCTTTAATGCGGATAAAGCGGTCATTTTGCTGATCATAGAGATTCAAGCCTGAAATGGTGGATACCCAGATGCGCCCGTGCCGGTCTTCATCAATGGAATAAACGCTGTTGTCACTCAGTGAATACGGATTAGCTGGGTCACTTTTATAACGCTTGATTTTTCCGGTACGTGGATTTAGGATATTCACTCCACCGGTGTACATGCCGATCCAGATGTTGCCGGTCTTGTCCTGATAAAGCGCATGAATATTGTGGTAAGAAAGGCTATCCTGCCCGGCTGAAAAGGGAAATTTGCGGAAAGATTTATCGGCCGTGTTGAAATAGTTTAGTCCACCATCTTCGGTACCAATCCACATCTGACCGGTTTTGGTTTCCAGAAAAGCACTCACCGCATTTCCTGAAAGGGAATTTTTAACACCCGAAGGATAATAAAACTCAAAGCCCGAACTTCCCTCATGATAATAATTGAGTCCGCCGAAATAGGTTCCGATCCAGATGCCCCCTTCCCGATCTTTAAACACATTATAAACCGCATCATCATTAATGCTGAAGGGATCGTGGTTCTTTTTCTGATAAACAGTGAATCGGTTATTTTTCCGGTCGAAAATGTTTAAGCCTTTTTCTGTGCCTAAACAAATGTATCCGGGTTTGGGTTCATAAATGGCCCTTACGATATTATCGCTGATGGAATTTCCCGACGATTTCTGGTAAATGGTGAGTTGGTTTGTGCGCTTATTCCAGAGGTTTAAGCCACCTGCCATGGTGCCAATCCAGATATCCCCATAACTATCTTTGTACAAATCCAGGATTACATTACTCGAAAGTTTCGCCCCTGACGATGAAGTATTGTATTGCCTGATTTGATTGGTTTTGGGATTGAACACATCAATGCCTTTGCCATAAGTACCCATCCAGATCTCCCCGGCATCATCCTGAAGAATTTTAGAGACTTCGTTTGAAGCTATTGCTGGTGAAGATGTGGTATTGAAACGCTTGATTTGCTGGCTTTTTGATGTGTAAACGAAAACCCCTTTCTCTTTAGTCGCGATCCAGATGTCGCCGTTTTGAGCGCGAATGACATCGTTGATAAAAAAATGCTGAAGCGGTTTAAAAAGGCTAAACTTTTCGGTTTCCAGGTTGAAGATATAAATCCCCTCATCGGTACCTATCCAAAAGGTTTTCGCATCGTACTTAAAAATTTTGCGGATAAAGTTATTACCCAAACTTCCGGGAATGCCTTTCTTAAACTGGAAAGATTTAAAATCATAGCCATCAAAACGGCTCAGGCCATATTTAGTACCAAACCACATGTAACCCTGATCATCCTGCTCAATATCCCAGATGGTATTAGCACACAAACCATCAGATACAGTATAGTGCCTAAAGAAAATTTTCTGAGCGGTGGCATACTGTAAAATAAATAAGCTAAAAAAAAGCAGCAGGACTACTGCCCTGCTTATCTTTTTGTATATCATAAATGGCTAGATAGGTTTCACAAGTTAGTGAAATTGCCTTTTGCGGCTGTTATTTTATATTGTTCAATTTTTTAATCAGTTCAACCTCTTCCTTTTTATAAGGTGTTCCATCTTTTCTGAAAACTTCATGAAACCATTCTTTTGGTTCTTCTCCGTTTGGAAGTGGGGTATCCCAGGCGTATTTGGTATTTGATTTTCCATCTACCAATCCCCAGTTAATGGCACCGATGTTTTCCTTTTTTAGCATAGGCATCACATTTTCAAAGCGACTGCCACGGGTACGGGCCATATATTCTGTACAAATCATTGGCCTTCCGTGTGAACGCAACATATCAATTACACGTTGGTGCCATTGTGGTACTTCATAATCGTGGTAAGTAATCACATCAGAATTTAACGCCTGAAAAGCATTTAATTCTTTGTAATCCCATGCCCAAAGGCCGGCACTAATCGGTTGCTCCGGATTAACCGCCCTTGCCCAGGTAAACACACTTTTCAGTAAGGGGTAAGTAGTAGTCAGCTTGCCCGAATTTCCAGGTTCGTTATATAAATCCCATAATAAAATGCGTTTGTCCGTTTTGAAACGGGTCATTACATCCTTCACATATTTTTCAAGTGCAGGGAAATTAGCCGCATTTTTCGAATCCGGATCACCCGGGTCCTGAACCCATCCCGAATTGTGGATACCTGGTTTCGGTGCCGGTTGTTTACCAATTTTGGCTTGCTTGTTCCAGCAATCATCAAAAAACACAAAAATGGTTTTAATTTTATGCTTGTCGGCAATCGTCAGGTATTGATCCATTCTTTTTTTGAAACCTGCCTGATCCTGTTTCCAGGCCAGGCTGTGAAGGTAAACCCGCATGGTGTTGAAACCAATGCCTTCTGCCCAACCAAGTTCCTGATCAATCGTAGCAGGATCGAATGTATCAGCCTGCCACATTTCCAGCTGGTTAATGGCTGTACTCGGTAAAAAATCGGCACCGTTAATCCATTTGTATTGTTTGTACCAAGCGTTGGCCTTTTCAATTGACCATACCTTACCTACAACGGGTATGGCTTCCTGTGCACTTGCTACTGTGGTAATACTTAACAGTGCGAGCAATAAAAGGTTAAAATATTTTTTCATCATATTAATTTTAGGTGTTGTCCGGCTTTTGCCGAACCAGCTTATTTATTTTGCGAAGGAATGTTTAGCTCCTGATCGGTTTTTAGGGGAACACCAAAATTTGGCGATCCATCTGCATTCCAGGTAAATTTTTGCGCTCTTGGCGAGCGTTGTCCGCCGCAGCCTTGTCCCGGACCAGAATTGGCGTGGTATAAAATCCAGTCTTCTTTCCCGTCGGGCGATTTAAAAAAGGAATTGTGGCCAGGTGCATATACCCCATTTTCTGGCGATTGCTTAAATACAGGTTGGGGGCTTTTTACCCATGAATCAGCATTCAGAAGATTTTTTCCTTTCAAGGTTAACATACCCAATGCGTAGAAATCTGTCCAGCAACCACTGGCCGAATAAATCAGAAAAACTTTGCCTTTATTAACGAGTACCTGAGGACCTTCATTTACATCTACATGGGGTGGATTGTTGGGATCGTTCAGGTCGCCATGTTTTTCCCACTCAAACTGAGGGCTGGAAATTTTGTGACGTGCCCCCTCAATCGTCCAGGGGTTTTTCATTTTTGCTATATAGATTTCCTGCTTCTGGTTGATGTCTCCCTCCCATCCGGCCCAGATCATATAAAGCTGTTTCTGGTAGATAAAAACCGAACCATCAATGGCCCATTTGTTTGTGGCATCGCCTACCTTGCCTTTGAATACCCATTCGCCTTGCAAAGGGTTTTTCGAGGCATTTTCCAGTACATACATGCGGTGATTGTTGTTATGGCCATCATCTGCAGCGAAATATACATACCATTTGCCAGCAATAAAGTGTATTTCTGGTGCCCAGAGTTCTTTTGAATAGGCTTTACCTGCTGGCGGAATGAAAATGGTTTTCTGCTCGGCTGTTTTAAGATCGGCCAGGTTTTTGGTTTTCCAGATCACCAGCTTATTTTGCATGGTTTGGGTATAGTAATAATAACCATCTTTATAAATGCTCCATGGATCGGCTCCTGAAGGCAACAATGGGTTTTTAAAAGTCTGTGCCAGGCCCATCTGTACGATGAACATCAACAGCAAACTTAGTACAATGCGGTATCTTTTAATGTGTTTATTCATATTATTGTTCTCCGGAAGGTTTGCTGATCTGCAATCCTGTTGCTACTGGCACGCCAAAATCCGGACTGCCGTCAGTTTTAAATGTAAATTTTTGCATCCTCACGTTTCTTCTTTCTGCACAGCCTTGGTTAGTTTCTGAATTGGCGTGGTAAACGATCCAGTTTTCTTTGCCATCTGGCGATTTAAAAAACGAATTGTGCCCCGGGCCATAAGCATTGCTTTGTGGCTGTTTGCTAAACACTGGCTGGGCAGACTTTTGCCAATCGGCTTTTACCAAAGGATTTCCCCCAGTTTTAAGGCTCAACATCCCTAAAGTATAATCATCCGTTCCACAGTAGCTTGCTGAATAAATCAAAAAAGCCTTATTATCCGGAGATATTAATGCCTGCGGACCTTCATTTACACCAAATCCATTTTTTTCCCAGTTCAATTCCGGCTCAGTGAGTTTTGTTGCAGATCCTGCTAAGGTATAAGGATTTGCCATTTTGGCGATGTAAATATTTTGTGTCAAATTCACATTGCTTACATCGGGTCTTCCACACCACATGAAATAGCGGCTGCCATTCATCTCGAGGATGGATCCATCAATTGCCCAGAAATCGGTATCGGGAGTAAAAATCCTGCCTTTATCAACCCACGTTCCGGTAGTAGGGTCGGCACTGCTGTTTTCAAGCACCCAGGTCCGCTGACTAATATCTTCACCATTTCCTGCTGTATAATAAATGTACCATTTGCCATCGATGAAGTACAATTCCGGTGCCCAAACGTTCCTGGAATTGGCAGTACCTGCTACCGGAACGAATATGGTTTTCGGAATGGCTGCACTTAGTTTAGACATCGCAGTGGTGGCCCATAAGCTGATGGAACTTCCATTGGTTTGCAGGTAATAATATACCCCGTCTTTCTGATAAACTGATGGATCAGCTCCGTTCATCAACGGGTTTGAAAAAGTACCTGCTGTTGGAGATGGAATGACTGGATCAATTGGGATAGGGTTATCTGTTTTCCCGCAGGAAATACTCACTGAAATTAAAATCGCCAGCCCGAGGGCACGGATTTTTAAGTTTTTTAGTATGGGGTTATTTTTCATAGGAATGATTAAATATGTTTTTTGTTTTTCACTTACCGTCATTACGAAGCTGGTTTTTCATCAGCTGAAGCAATCTCACTTGACGTAAATCCCGCCGGATAGATTGCTTCCCCGAAAAATTCGGGACGGGGCTGTCGTGCCTCCTCGCAATGACGACACATGGAGATACTGCTTTGACTCCCACTAATCGTCATTGCGAAGCTGGTTTTTCTCCAGCTGAAGCAATCTCTCTGACGTGAATCCCTCGCAGGATAGATTGCTTCCCCAAAAATTCGGGGAAGGCTTTCTTGCCTCCTCGCAATGACAATGAACATAGCCTCATCTCAACGATGAGCAACGTAAGAAAACCTTTAATACCTCGGATTCTGCGTTAAATTCGAATTCAAATCAATATCGCTTTGCGGGATAGGATAAAATTCATGTTTACCAACAATAAACCCAGTGAAATCTGCATCTCTGCTGGCTAATGCCGGACTTAAATCGCCCCAGCGTGATAAATCTGCCCATCTCCAGCCTTCTCCTGCCAGTTCCGTTACCCGCTCATGTTTGAGCTGAGTTAAGAATTGTGCCTGGCTTAAGCCTGGTTTAGTCGAAGTAAGCGTAGCCAAACCTGCTCTTTGCCTAACACGATCAACATAGGGATAAGCTTCTGCTGTTCTGTTTAAACCATTAAGCGCTTCTGCATACATCAAAAGCACATCAGCATAGCGGATTAAACGGTAATTATTCGGCGAACGGAAACCTTCCTGGTTTCTCCAGTGATCATTTAATAATTTCCGGAACCATACACTATTCGCATCAGGTCCGTTGCCATAACGACTGGCAAAAGTTTGTCCGTAAACGATGGTGGCATTCGGCCCTGCCGGATTAGCGTTATTGAAAATGAAGGATGCCGCTAAACGTGGATCTTGTGCACCTCCAATAGTCGTTTCCTGTAAAAACTCATTTATTACCCATCTGCGGGCGGCTCCATCTGAATAACCCACACCCGGAGGCGCAAAGAATTGAGCAATCGATGAACCGGTATTGTTGATCCGAGCTTCATCTACATCATCATCTGTACTTTCAGATTGATTTTCACTAAACTGGATTTCAAAGATAGATTCGCTGTTGTTTTCTCTGCTGATGATAAAGTTATCACGGTAATCGGCAGTTAAGGAGTAGGTTGAACTTCCGGCACCCGTAACCAGATAGCCGAAGGCATTGGCTGCTTCCTGATACATGCGCTGTTGCAGGTATGTTTTACCTAAAAGCGCATAAGCTGCACCTTTTGTTGCCCGGCCCAAATCTGTTGCCGAATAACTTACAGGCAAATCAACCAAAGCTTCTGTTAAATCTTTAGCCACTTGTGCATAAGCCTGTTGTGTGGTGGCATTTGCAGGAACATCTTTCGGCTGCGATGGCTCCAGCATTAAAGGCGGCCGACCAAAATAAAGCGTCAGGTTGAAATAAAATAAGGCCCTTAAAAATTTTGCTTCTGCAATGATTCTTTTCTTATTGGTTTCATCCATCGGTATGGCAGGTACATTTGCAATCACCTGGTTGGCCCTAAATACGCCCACATATAAGGTAGACCAGGTTTGGGAGGTTAACCCATCGTTATAATTGGTTTGATTGAAGCGCATTAAGTTGTTTAATCCGCCATCACCACCAGATCCAAAACCTTCATCAGATTTTAAAATGCCGTGGTAATAAATCCAGCGGGAATATAAACTGGCGGTGCGGTAAAACGTACTGTAAACTGCATTGATGCCTTTTGTTGCATCATCACCTGTTTTCCAGAAACTGGAAATGGTTGGTGCATTTGGATTAACTGCATCAAAATCTCTTTTGCAACCTGTGAAGGCCATAAGTGATGCTGTTAATATGAATATATATTTTTTCATGATTTGTTTATAAATTAGAATCCTACACTTAAACCAAATGAAATAATTCTGGATGATGGATAATTTCCGTTGTCTACTCCCGGCTCCAGGTTTGCATTAGCGCCTACCACATCCGGATCCAATCCGCTGTATTTGGTGATGGTAAACAAGTTTTGACCGCTTACATATAACCTGGCACTGCTGATATTGGCTTTAGAAATGAATTTAGCGGGAAGGTTATAACCCAATTCTACATTACGCAACCTCAAGAAAGAACCGTCTTCAATCCAGCGATCGGTGTTGCCTCTTGCATTTTCATTGATTCCCCTGTCGTTCGCTGCAAACTGGTAACCCAATCTTGGGAAGGTGGTATCGGTATTAGTTGGTGTCCACGGATTGATCACTGTTCTGTAGTTGGAGTTTCCGTAACTATCCAGTTCTCTCAGTACATCGTTGTAAAGTTTTTGTCCGAAGGCACCATAAAGCTGCACGGAAAGACTAAAATCCTTATACCTGGAATTGAACTGTAAGCCTGTGGTAAATTTTGGGAATGCAGAACCTGCAAACACACGGTCTTTATCGTTGATATCATCATTCGTACCACCATTAACCGTATTGACATAACGGATATCACCCGGCTTGGCATAAGCACTCTGGGCTTTATGCGCATCAATTTCTGCCTGATTCTGAAAAATACCATCTGTTTTTAACACGTAATACTCACCGATAGAACGACCTACCTGTGTACGGGTATTCCCCGACTGGATGTAATCTTTCGGCTGTCCTGTTTCTGTATCAATCCCTAAGTTACCCAGTGATAAAACTTTATTTCTTATTACACTTATATTTCCTGCGATATCCCATTTAAAATCGCCATCCAGTTTTGGGCGGTACCCTAAATTTAATTCGATCCCTTTGTTTTGGATGGATCCGATATTCACAATTGGATCGCCCTGCAAATTACCCAGATAACCAGGTAAAGGCTGAGCAAGTAAAACATCTTCAGAAACCGAACGGAACACATCAAAGTTTACGGTTAGCTGATCTTTAAATAAGGATGCATCGAAACCTAAATTTGTTGTTTTTTTCTTTTCCCATCTTAAATCACCAGAAGCCAGTTTAGCCTGAATGGCACCTGCATTGGTGGTTTGTCCGCTGCCCAAAACTACATCTGGTGCTTGATTTAAGAAACCGATATATTGATACGGACTTAAGGTATTCACACCAAGAGAACCATATGAACCTCTTAATTTTAAATCAGAAACCCAGTCCACTTTAAAGAAATCTTCTTTCGAAATTCTCCATCCTAAAGCACCTGAAGGAAAATAACCTGTTCTAAACTGAGGAGAGAACCGGGAATCTTTATCTGCACGGAAAGTAAAGGTAACCAGATATTTATCGTTATATGTGTAATTTACCCTACCCAGATAAGAATCCAATAAGCTTTTATAAATCGTTCCGGATGAAGTTCGTCCTTCACCTGCTGTAGAAGTTAAAGTATTGAAATAATCGCCTCCAAATTGCGCTAGCTTAATTCCACTACCCAGGGTATTATCCGTTTGCGTAGTCTGCTCGGTGTAACCCACTACTCCATTGATGCTGTGTTTCCCGATTACATAATTATAGTTCAAAGTATGTTCCAGTAAATAGCTGAGGAACTGAGAACGGTTATCACTTAACTGACTAAAATCAGGTGATTGGTTTTGATACCATGAACCATCTTTTCTAAGTGATTTACTTTTATCAAAACTCGTTTCAATACCTGCATTAAACCGATAAGTTAAGCCTTCAATGATTTTAAAATCGACGAAAGCGTTACCTAAAATCTTGGCGTAATTTGATTTTACCGAAGTAATATTGGCGATAGCAGTTTGGTTGCGGGAAAAAGTATTGATACTGGCATTTGATCCGTATCCCCATCCGCCCGGATTATTTGTGCTGATTAAAGCATTATCCTGAACCGGAATTAAAGGAATGCTGGTAAACATATCATACCATGGATTTCCGGCAAAAGCACCGCCCTGGAATGGAGATTTTGAGGTAGATGAAGAAAAGGCCAGGTTTTCTCCAAATTTGAATCTTCCTTTAGTAGTTTCGGTATTTACCCTGAACGAAGCCCGTTCAAATTCTCTGGCAATTAGTACGCCTTTATCTTTGAAATAACCTCCCGAAATGAGATATTTTGAACCATTGCCTCCACCAGAAATACTGGCATTATAATCCTGAACCGATCCGGTGCGAAGCGTTTCATCCACCCAATCCGTATTAGTTACACCATTATAATTGGCTACACCTGGCTGGATAGCCATTCCTGAAGCCTGATAAGCTCGGGTATTGGTAGCTGCATATTCCGCAGCATTCATCATGTCGTAAGTTTTTGGTACCTGAGAAATACTGTACCTGCTGGTTACCGCAATTTTTGCAGGTCCTTCCTTACCTTTTTTCGTGGTGATAAGGATAACGCCATTCCCAGCTCTCGATCCGTAAATGGCAGCAGCTGAGGCATCTTTCAGAATTTGCACATCTTCAATATCATTTGGACTTACCGTGGTATTTGGATCAGCAATCATCCCATCGATAACATACAAAGGACTGGCGTTACCAAAAGTAGCCAGACCACGGATATTTACCACTGCTTCCTGACCTGGAGCACCACCATTTCTAACGGCTACACCTGGTGTTTGACCTTGTAAAGCCTCTGGTAAAGAACGTGAAACTAATTTTTCAGTATTAGCGGTACTCACTGAACCCGTGGCACCGGTTAAATCTCTCCGGCGAATGGTTTGGTAGCCGATCACGACTACATCATCCAATGAAGTATCCGCTGATGTTAAGGTAATATCAATCACTGGGTTGCTACCTACAACAATTTCTTTTGACTGGAAGCCAACATAATTGAAGACTAAAGTCGCATTCTCCGGAACAGAGATGCTATATTTTCCATTGGCATCGGTTGCTACTACTCTACTGCCACCTTTTACACTTACTGAAACACCTGGCAAGGTTTCGCCTGAAGCTGCCCGCACGGTTCCGGTAACCTGAACATCGCGTTGAACAGCTTTGATATCGTAAGCCATACGGTTTACATCAGCAGCATAACCAGGAGAAATTACAGCTGCCAGCAATAATGGCAAAGCAAGTATTCCTTTAAGGTTGCTGACCTGATGTACATGAAATAAACTGAGTAAATTTCTTTTTTTCATAATAGTTACATTTGGTTTTGAAGAATGGAAGTTGGATTGGACGGGTGCTTTAAAAGACTGTCCATAAGCGGATGTATTTGGCTTTTTTTCATTAATGATGATTAGATTTATATTGGTTAGCAATTCATTAATCTTCAGGAAGATTTAACGAAACAATGTTAGCGGATTGCCAATCATACGGGTATAAAAATTGAATCCAATGCTATAAAAAATGTGGAATTATGCCTCTTCATAAGGCCTGGGGAGAGATTATTGGAAAAATTGCAATAATTACCAGTGTATTTTATAACATAATTTGCAACCAACCCTCCGAAGTGCGGGTTGGTAAAAAATACTCTATTAGATGGTTATGTATATTATTTTTCCATTTGGTTTATGGCCGTAAAGGGATTGCTGATTAACACTTATTCCTAACCAATTCCCGAAGGGTAATCAAATTGGCATAGGCCTCGCCCATGGTATTATTGAAATAAACAAATACCATTTTACCATCTGCCAGCCATTCAGAAACATAGTCTGCATATTCATCAAGTATATCATCTGGGTAACTTCCCCTATAATTACCCCCGGGACCATGAAAACGAAGGTAAACAAAATCAGTATCTGAATCTCTTACAGGCGAATTTGCCGGCGACTTATCATGAATAACCATGCCCAGTTTATATTCGTCAAGAAGCTCATATATTTCATCGATGTAAAGTGATGAGTGTCTAAATTCCAGGGCAATTTTCCACTCCATGCCCGGATCATTTTCCCGAATGACAGACATCAGATACTTTAACTGGATAAATTGATTGATTTTAATACTTGGTGGAAACTGAACTAAAATACAAGCCTTCTTTTCTTCTATATACGAGATAACTTCAAAAAAACGGGAAACTACATCAGGATCAAAGGCCAGATCTTTATTGTGCGTAATTTCCTTAAAAAGCTTAAAAGTAAAACGAAAATCCGGTGGTACGTCTAACGTCCATTTTTTAACTGTTGAAGCTTGTGGAATTTTATAGAATGAACTATTGATTTCAATGGTATTCATTAAAGAAGCATAATAGCAAAGCCTGGATTTATCTTTAAATGCTTCTGGATAATGAAGTTTATTGGGAACAGGTAGTAAAAGACCACTTGTTCCAGCGTAATAATTGTTAAATAAAGTGTCCATATCATTTAAATAACAATGGATGCATGCAAATAGTTATTACAGAATTATCATATACTTATTTCTGTAAGTAAATTAAATAAGTATATCTGGTTCATCTTAATTTCGCAATTTTATATCATGAATAGAATTGAACAGGCTAAAGTCGTAAATTTTCTGGATTTTGCAGCCTCACTTACTAATCTGGAAGATGAAGCTAAAGAGGCGCTGGCTTCAAAACTTTACACAAAGCAGTATGACAAAGGTGAATTGATATTAGCAACCGGGACAGTGTGTAACCGGATTTACTTTATAGACAGTGGTTTAGTGAAAACATTTTTTTATACCGATACCCGTGAATTTATCATGCGTTTTTTTTCAGAAGGAAATATGTTTACCGTCTTAGATAGTTTCCTAACACGACAGCCATCCACTTACGCTGTACTAACTCTTGAACCTACGCACATCACCTATTTGAATGATGCTGATCTTGACCAGTTGTGTGTCCGCTATCACTCCATGGAAACTTTTTTCAGGAAACTGCTCTCATTGGCTGCCCTGAATATGATGGACCGGATCGGCAATACTTTAGAAGAGAAAGCACAGGTTGCTTATTATAGATTTCTAAAGGAACACGGAAAACTGTTGCAGCGAATTAGCCTGGCAGACCTTGCTTCTTACCTTGGCATTACCCAAGTGTCATTAAGTCGAATCAGAAGCTTGTAATAGTCTTTTTATCATTTGATAAATGAGTGGTAAGATTAGCGTTGTACCTTTCGGTCCAATTTAATCGTTATGAAAAATCCGTTATCTATTCACCAGAAAATGAGCGTTGTGGCAGCCTGTGCTTTTACCCTTGTTGCGCCTATTTTAGGATATCTATCTATTGGCCTTGCTCCCGTTATTATTGTTGGGGGTTCTGCAATAATTGGCTTAATTTGTTGGTATACCACCTATTTGCGAAAGCCTGTTGAACTGGGCATTATTCTTCCGCTATTTATTCTGACGGTAGCCGGCTTGCAGATACATATCGTTGAAGAATACCTAATGGGCTTTGCCCCAGCTATGAGTCGATTATTTGGTATTCCCTGGAGTGAAAAAAGTTTTTTAATGGTTTTTGCGCTGATCGGCCCCGTCATCTATACCCTTACTTCACTTGGCCTGTATTATAAGGTTTATATAGCAGGTTTTATTGCCTGGTTTATATTTATTGGCCCCGGTGTTGCAGAATTTACCCATTTTATTTTTCCACTCATTTCCCCTGACCTTTTGCCACATGATCCTCATTCGATTACGGCAATTATTGATGGAACAAGCATTCCGCAGATGCCCAATTTTTATTTCAAAACTACAGGACACTATTATTTTCCAGGCATGTGGACTGCTATTCTACCTATGATTCCAGGATGTATGGCCATCTATCGTTTATTAATAAAGAAAGGCAATACAGTAGTAGAGAGAAAACCCGATATTCATTAAATTTCATCGATTAAGACCAGAGCAGTCCATCTTTTTTATTTTATTTTTATTCTATTAGTAGCCTCACGTAATTTAGGATAACGAGTAAAATTAGTATGGCTAAAATATACCATTGAATTTTATTTACGTTTTTAGCTCCAAATTTCCTTACACAGATCCTGTCTACAATTAAAATCAGCACAGGCAAGGGTAGCCACAATAAGTTTACCCAACCCTGTAACCGCTGATTCATCCCAAGCTGATTGATCATAATAACAGATGAAATGACTAAACCAGATAAGGTAAGCAGGCTCAATATAAAAAATACTGTTATTTTTAATGGTCTGGATGTTGACATAAATTTTGTCTTTATGCTGGTAACTTCATTATTTAATCCCGCTAACCTAAATAAATTCATTGAAAAATCTGGATCAATTAAATTAAAGAATCTAATTAAGACAGTTCGATAAGCGTGCCACAAGTTGTCCAGATGCTGCATGCAAGCCCCAATAGCAACCAATATAAAAGCACATCAATTTCTTTTCTCAGTTTAATTAGAAATACGATAAAAAACATCAGCGGACAAGCAACTAAAAAAATAAAAATGATGGTGGCCAGCATATCAAAAACATCGTTATTGTAATTCATCAGCAGTATCTTAATCCCTGCGTGTGACAGCCAGATAAAAAATGGCGAAATGAAACATAATAGCCATTTCCATACTACATTAAGCTTAAGCTGTTCAGGATAGGTACTGCGGTAGTTTTTAATTAACCATAAGATTATGCCTGTAATAAATAAAATCATGATCCCAATCTTGATATAGAAATTCCGAATGGTATCTGCACGGGTATTAATACTGGTGGAAGAAATAAGCTTGTTGTTTTGAAAGTGCTTAACGTTGGTTCGTTCGCCGTTAACAAATGTATATATTGCCTTATCGGTACTGCTGGTATCACTAAAGGTCCAGGTGGAATCTTCAATTCCCATTTTGTAAAATCCCTCAATGATTAATTTATTATTTTTTGTCCTAGTGAATCTGCCGTCCAGGCGCCCACCATTAAACCGTAAAGCATCTTTCCCTCGATCCGTTTCGATAGCCAGAGTCGTTATTTTTCCAACAGGAATCAAGCTTGTGCTATCTGCTACTCTCGCCTTAACATCCTGATCAAGATCTACAAGTGAACGGTTTTTATTGTAGTCATCATCCCTAACAGGCTTATTGATATATAAATGAATAATCTGAACAACAAGGAATGAATCAGTTTTATAAAATTTAAATTCTTCATAGGCGGCTGAATCAGGAAGTTTAGAAGCCTGCAATAGCACATAATGTGGCTGATCAAAAGACTGAATATACCGCTGCTGACTGGTGGCACAAAATGAGAAAATGGTAACCAGCCCAATTAAACCGGTGCTTAATCGTGCTATTAAAGAATTTGCAGGAAAAGCAACTGGATCACCTTTTAAATAAATCCACGCACCAAACAATACGGGCAAGGCGATTAAATCAGTGGGATCGACCGTCCGCTGAATATTAGTAAAGGTATTGATGAGATCAATTAGTCCCGTGGCATATTCACTTTTCCAGTAGATAAACATTACTCCAGTAATAATAAAGACTGATAATTTGTGACGAGGAAAAATGGCTGACCAGAAAATGGGAAAAATAAATAATCCGCAGAAATCTGAAAGTTTCCCGGTAAGGATATTATGGAAAGTTGCTTTTAAATAAAAATCGTTAAAGATTAAAAGCAGGAGGCAAAAAAGGAAAAGCGGAGATATCAGATTTTTTAGGCGATCATACATACTGCAGCGGTTAATTTATTATTAATACCAATTATGTAATTAAGTAACCTTTTGATGCCTTTTTTAGGATTTGACATAAAAAACACCCTCCTAAATTTATCATTTTAGAGGGTTCTTTCTGTCTTTGTCGGGATGGCAGGATAATAATAATTTTTATAATCCACTCCTTTAGGATTCAAGCCGAAACGGAAATGATAAAATAAAATAGAAGGTGCCTAAATGTTCCTGCTTTTTTGTTGCAATTTCATGATTTATCTAATACATCCTTTCGTAAAAATTGGATATTCAATTAATAGAAACTGATGTCTCATCAATGTGCTATTTTTTCATACGTTTTAGCTACTTACTTCTGTTCGAAGTAAAATTCCGTAGTTCATCAACTATTTAAATGAGCTGATTAATCGAGTAATAATTCATCAAGTTTATTAATTTCATCGACCAGTTTACGCCTGCCGATCTGTTGGCGCCACATGGCGTAATAAAGCCCTTTTTGATCAATTAGTTCTTCATGATTACCGCTCTCCACAATTTCTCCATTTTCTAGAACATAAATTCGGTTAGCATGCATGATTGTTGATAAGCGGTGGGCAATAATCAAGGTAATATGATCTTTAAGTTCAGATAACTTATTCACCGTTTTAGTAATTTCCTCTTCAGTCAAAGAATCCAATGCCGAGGTAGCCTCGTCAAATAGTAAAATATTTGGATGTCTTAATAATGCCCTTGCTATGGATAATCTTTGTTTCTCACCACCAGAAACTTTTACGCCACTCTCTCCGATAAGCGTATCAAGGCCATCTTCTGCTCTTGATAACAACGATTGACAGGCGGCTTTGTTGAGCGCTTCCATGCACTCCTCATCCGTTGCATCTGGTCTTACAAACCTAAGGTTGTCTCTGATATTGCCGGAGAACAACTGCGTATCTTGAGTGACAAAACCAATCTTTCTTCTCAGCTCATCTAGATGAATTTCATCTGTATGAGTCTTATTATAAAATACATCTCCTTTGAATGGTTTGTATAAGCCAACCAATAATTTAATCAATGTGGTTTTCCCTGATCCGGAAGGCCCCACAAATGCTACTGTTTCCCCTTCTTCGGCATGGAAGGAGATGCCATTCAATGCATTGCGATTACTATTTTTATATTTAAAAAATACATCCTTAAACTCAATATGATCAATTTTATGTAGTGCCGTCGGTTCGTCGGGCACGGCTTCCACAGGCATATCCATAATGCGTTTGAAGTTGCCAAAAGATATTTGAGCTTCCCGCCATGTTAAAGCCATATGACCAAACTCTTGTAAGGGCCCAAATAGAAAATAAGAGTATAATAAGAAACTAAAGTATTGACCAGCTGAAAGTTCCTTATCAAAAATCAGCATGAGCATTACTACTATCATTACACTTCTCACAATATTAACTGTACTTCCCTGAATAAAGCTCAGCATCCGCAAGATTTTGGTTTTTACAATTTCCAGGTTTAGAATCTTATAGGTCGCCGTATTTAAACGATTAATTTCCTGTTCACCTAAGCCGTGACTTTTTACCAATTCGATATTTCTTAGTGACTCTGTTGAACGTCCTGCCAATACTGAGGTTTTGGATATAATTGCCCTGTGAATAACCTTTACCTTCTCAGATAGTTTCCAGCTTAAATAGGTAATGATCGGAACGGAAGCAATGAATACCAATGTAACCTTATAGCTAATTAAAGCTGAATATACGCTTACAAAAATGATCCCAAATAGTGCCATAAAGGTGACATTGATGGAAGACTTTATAAAGTTCTCAGAGTCACTTCTCACCCTGCCTAGCATGTCGAGCTTTGCACCGCTTCGTTGCTCTTCGAAAACATAATAAGGCATATCCAACGAATGTTTCACCCCATCGGCATACATCTCCGCCCCTGTTTTCTGTGCAATGGTGATCGTAAAAAAGTCTTGAAAATTATTGGCTATTCGAGATATGAGCGCTGCACCAACACCTAAACCTATTAGAGTCAAAATTCCTGTGAAATATTCATCTCTGGTCAGTAGGTCTCTTTTATTGATATAGTCATCAACAAGTTTACCAGTGATCAATGGCTCAACAAGAGAAAAACCTTGATTAATTGCAGTCATCAACAACGCTAGTAATACAATATACTTGTGTTTCTTTAGATAGCTGAACAGAATCTTCATAGGATCGGCAAATTAAATGTGATATTATAACGAAATAAAAATTATTTTATGATTATACTTAAAAATCTTCAAGGCCATCCTGTATTGTTATCATTCATGGCATCTTTTTTACCCAAATCATAAATTTTTCCTTGGAATACCTGTCTCGCAAGAACACATTAGCGGCGTAAAAGTACCAAACTGCATCCATTTGGCAAATAATTTCTGAAAGTCAGGATTGTTTTGTTGATAGAACAATGATACTGAGAAAAGTTTGGTATTAGATTTAGTAAAAAACATCTGATATTCTGTTACCTAAACTGATACCAATAAAAAAACAAGACCCTCTAAATTTATCATTTAGAGGGTCTTTTCTGTTTTTGTCGGGATATAAGGATTGTGAAAATTTTCATAATCAGCACGCATTCAATCACTTATAACGCCCTTATCTTTTATGGTAACGATTTGGTAAAGAATAGTTTTACAGAACTTTTCACAAAAATCGATCCCTTCTCAAAGATCGAACAATCTGCTTCGCGATACAAAATTACCAATTTATGAATTTAAATCCTAGTGAATAGGACGTGATAAAAAATGTTATGAAAATTTTGCAGAACCTGTTTAAGAGCCTTGATATTGCTTTATTTTAATACTCTCAAAAATATGCTCAGCACTGTCTTAAATAGCATAGCTGAGGCATAATTCTAATCAGATATTAGCTGACCCTTTTCACTTCCATCAACGATAATAATAAATACCATTCATTATAGCTACACCACAAGTGGTTTCAAAAGCGTTACGTACGTTATCTGGCGTACGCGTACCCCATATGTTCCACATTAAACCTTGTGAATTACGGATTGACCAGGCTTGAGCTGCATTTGAATCAAGCCAAGCGCCATAGTTGGTTACTGTACCTGTATTTTTAACAAATAGGCATGCCCATCGTGCAAATATGCTTTTCATGCCCTGAGTATCTGCAACTGCATTCTCATCTTTTAATATCCCTCCAGACTGATCACACATGCTGTTATGCGCATAATCCATCGCTTTTAAACCCATAGCACGGTAGTTCACTGAAGGGTAATCTCCACGCAAAAGATCGCAGGCACCGATAAAAGTACCTTGGGTATAAGATAATGCCCCTTCTGTGATATTTCCAGCTTTGTTGATGGCGCCTTTAACTTCACCTGTAGATGCATCATAAAGCTTCAACACTATCCAATCCATAAGCTGCTTAGCTCTGCTTTTATAAACCGGATCTCCTGTAGCCTGATACAACAGCATTGCACATATTACTGCCGGTGCATTCACGCAAGTATTTTTGGTCTCGTTGGCAGTGGTCCACCATAATCCCCCTCCTAAAGATTGTGTATCCCAGGCTCGGTTCCACATCATATTAAAATTATTTTTTGCCATATCTAACATCCCGCCATCATTGGTGATCTTAAATGCTCGAATGCACATTAAAGCCCCCCATACCACATCGTCATTATAGATGTTATTGGACCAAAGCAATCCATAGCCATCCCGCACACCATTGTACAGATAAATAATCTTGTTTTTTAAATCATTGCTGGGGTTGATATTATAGGCATCAATGAGCATTTCAATTGCCTCCTGCTGGGTCCAGAAATCCATACGCCCAGTGTGGTTATCATCCTTCCAATAATATGCTTTAAAAGATGTACCGTAGGTACCATACTGGTTGTAAAAATGATTGTTATAAACTTGCATAGCCATAAGCGCCTCATTTTTCGTTGGTAGTGGAACAGTTAACAGAGCAGCAGGATTAGACTGTTTAGCCAACACTCCTGAAAGTTCAGGTGTACTGGATTTTTGTTCTTTCTTACAACTGACCATAAGGGCTGCCAACACAAAGGTGTAGATTGCAATCAAATGTCGACCCACACGAAGCCAATTCGTAGGTTTAAAAGCATGGCTTAGAACTTTTTTTTTGTCTGTTTTCATAATTTAGATAGTTATATTTGGTTATTGATCTAGTCCTTTGAGACCTGCAAGGGATGTTGATTGCTTAAAGATAATCAAAAACTAGTGCTTAGATACTAAGGTTGATCGGTCATAATTACCTACAATGCCGCTTGATTCTTAATAAAAACATGACTATTATAAAACACAAACTACTGATTATAAGATATATAAGTGTTAAAAAAAATTAGAGGAGAAAATCATACGCGAGGGATAACCGCAAATCTATAAAGCAAATAATACAAAATTTAAAGGTTTTTTATTCATTATTTCTTTATCGGCAATATTAGTAGCCATCATTGCGATTGAATATGTAACTGATTGCGCCAGCACAGAATAATTTTTGATGTAAAATAGCCGGATTGCCAGAAGATTCAGCTTGAATTCTTACTGATGACATATATATACGACTTAAATGGTACAACAGGCACATAGTGAGCATCCCAATGGCAGAATTACGGTAGAGCAGCAGATTCAAGACTCAAATGTTACGAACTTTGAAAGTATTATTGATGAACTCAATATGGGTTGGTTTTTTCAGTTTTTTTGATCCCCATCAAAATTGAAATTACATTTATAATCATGTAATTGTGCAGTCAAGATACCAATAGGTACTTTTACATCTTCCAAACACATCGACAGTGTTTTTATATCCATGCGATCAAGCGCCTGTTGTTCAATAGTTTTAAGCCGTTCAGTAATATCTGCTCTACCTAAGTAGGTAAAAGATGTCTTCATTTTATGAACGGTAGATGCAATTTTATCCCAATCATTCTGTGAAATGGCTTCCTCTACCGTTGATAGCAAAACTGGCGTTTGCGAAGTGAAAAGATCAATCGTGTTCAAAATAAATTTTGGACTATTAGCTGAAATTTTTTTTAGAAACGAAAGATCTAAAGGTTTCTCAATTTCGTTAGTGTTATTCATATTAAGCTAATATTTTTTTTTTATACGAGTCGATAACAGCTATTTTGTCATAAGGAAATCAGTCGATTTACATCAATCATATTCAGTAGAATAATTACATAAATGTACCCATTAAGTATATTAAACAATTTAATTAAACAATAGTTTCCCCCGTTCGCATTCCTTAAAAATATGATAAATATTCTCATAGTAGACGATAGCCATAGTTATGTTACGATGTTAGAATCTGCTTTTGAAAGAGATGACATCATGAAATATTCAACATCGTCTCCAAAAGAGGCACTGCAAATGTTGACTGATCATTCCATTGATATTGCACTGATAGATGTAAACATCCCGGAATTATCGGGGTATGATCTTCTGCAAACCATCAAGCGCAATCCTTCGACTGCCGGGATCATAGTGATACTTACCGGATATTCCAGGAGTACTCCAGATATAGTAAAAAGTTTATCCCTTGGAGCGGTGGATTATTTGTTTAAACCACTTGACCTGCATGTAACTATTGCTAAAGTTGATTCAATTATTAAACTGATTCATCAACAAAGAGAAATAAGTAATAAAAACCATCAGCTGATTGAATATCAAAAACAGCTACTGGAAGCAGTGTCAATGGCCGAGCAAAGCAGACTGGCAAAAGAAAACTTTTTTGCAAACATGAGCCACGAGCTAAGAACTCCCATAAACGCCATTTTAGGTTTGATTAACATTTTTGAAACTTCAAAACTCGATCATGAACAAATGAAGATGTTAAACATGCTGTCTTATTCTGCAAAGCTGTTACTCAATTTGGTCAATGACATTCTAGATATATCTAAGATTGATGCGGGAAAAGTGAAAATTAACAAAACAGAAACCGACTTGGCAAAATTGCTCAATAATATTGGTGATTTGACTCGACCACTAGCCGAAAGTAAAGGACTTATCTTAACTTGTTCTGTTGATAGTGATATCCCTGAAGTAATCATGGCCGACACCTTAAGGCTTAATCAGATCTTAATCAATTTAGTCACCAATGCGATAAAATTTACATCTCATGGCCGCGTAAAGCTATCAGTTGCAATCTCTGAAATCCAGGACTCCCAGGTATTATTAAGCTTCTCTGTTTCAGATACCGGGATCGGGATACCGAATGAATTACTTGGCCAAATATTCGATCGATATGAGAAACTGGATAATACCGCAGAAGATAGTTTTGGATCCACAGGTTTAGGCTTGTCAATAGTTAAAAAACTGATTCAACTCAAAGGTGGAAAGCTAAATGTTGAAAGTATTGTCGGAGAGGGCACGACCTTTACCTTCACCAATTGGTACAAGATCCGCAATACACATGAGACTACAGATGGAATAACTACCGAGAGTGCAATAATGAAACCCTTTGCAAATGTCTCATTATTACTGGCTGATGACGACCAGATTAATCGATTTGTGATCTCACAATTGCTCTCTAACTGGAATATTGAGGTTGACGAGGCTGAAAACGGCCTGGATGCTTTCAATAAGGTTGCATTCAAGAAATATGATATCATATTGATGGACATCCATATGCCTGTCATGGATGGCATCGAAACGACACGAAAGATTAGGAATGAGTCATCGGAATTAAATAGTTCTACACCTATAGTCGCTTTCTCCGCATCCATTATGGAGAAAGACAGGGAGAATGGACGTGCTGTTGGCATAGATGCTTATATTCAGAAACCAATAGAACCAGCAGATCTATATGCGAAAATATCAAGCCTATTGGTAATGGATCATTCGGTCTAAAGACACAATATTGAACCCTCGCCATTTGAACCTAATTATTTTAAGGTTGAGTTTTGAAATCAGAACGATCAAGCAGCTGAAATTTAAAGACGTTGAAGCGTACTGTTTAACGTCCAAAAAGTACGCTGTTAAAAAGTTATCTATTGTGATCGCAAAAAAATTGCAAAATCATCGGCCTTGATAGCTAATGACCAGACTTGATATCACCAAGCCTGGATATTTATTTATAAATCATTTTTGGCCTTTGTTCGTTACATCTCTGTGATCACAGCCGCAAAACCACCATTCCTGCTCATTTGGACGGTGACTGCCGAACCGGAGTTTACATTCTGATCACTTTTCTTATAATCCATGGCTTGACGGTTAGCATTTATTCCATCTGCATACGAGGTCATTTTGTATGATTTACCTTTAATTAAAAAATCCAGATCAAGAATAAAATTTCTTTGTTTGCCGTTAGTGATCCCACCAATAAACCATTTCTTACCTTTTCTTTTGGCTACGACAGCCACTTCACCTACTTCAGCTTTGACCGCTTTTGTTTCGTCCCATGTCACAGGTACCTGAGTAATGAAATCAGTACATTCCTGATTTTTATAATACAAGGTTGGATTATCACAAAGCATTTGCAAGCCACTTTCAAAGAGTACAAAAAGTGCAAGCTGATATGCCCGGGTGCCCACGCTGGCAGAATTTGGTCTTTTCCCTCCATAAAATTCAGGTTGCATATTAATCATTGCACCGGGTGTAAAATCCATAGGGCCAACAATATTCCTTATAAAAGGCAGGTAAATCGTATTATCCGGTTGGCATCCTTCCATTTGTTCCATCCCCCTCACGCCTTCATATGAGATAACGTTAGGATATTTTTGTTCCAATCCTTTTGGACTAAATGATCCATGAAAATCTACCAGGATATTATATTTTGCCGCTTCACTTGCCACCCGTTCATAATAATTCACCATCCATTGATCATTTCTATCCATGAAATCAATTTTTACACCTTTAATTCCCCATTCTGCAAACCTTTTAAATAAATCCATATTTTTTTCTACCGTCAGCCAGGTCAGCCATAAGATAATATCTACTTTTTTTTCTTTACCATATCGAATAAGTTCATGCAGATCTACCTTTCTATTTGGGATATAAGGGTTATAAACGGTTTCTGCCCATCCCTCATCCATAATAATATACGGAATACCACTTTTGGATGCAAAATCAATATAATACTTATAGGTCTCTAAATTAAATCCTGAAACAAAGTTAACGTCTTCACCATAAGGAGATGCTGCATTCCACCACTCCCAACTTACCTGTCCCGGTTTGATCCAATCTGTATTTTTTAATTGAGATGCTGGAGCCAGCTTTACGGGAAGTGTACTTTCCAGTAATTCACGATCATCTTTTGAAATGATAAAATATCTCCAGGGATAGGTTCTTTTAGCATTCGTTTCTGCAATATAATCAGCTTCTTTGGTAATCCGCATAAACCGGTCTTCTTCTTGTTTGTCTTCAAGGGCTACCTTTGAAAAAGCAGCTTCGATCCCGTTAACACTATTTCCCTTCAGGAACAAACAAGGGTAATCTGTAAGATCCGTTTCAGCAAAGAGGATCTTAAATCCTTTTTTAGTATCTATCAGCGCTGGTAAAGTTGCCATCTGATTGTACACTTTCCACTTTTTGGCATCGATGTGGATATAATTGGTTTCATAATTTGAAGTGAAGTCCTTTGCAGGCTGTACATGCAACAGGTAATCGTCAGGCAGATTCAACATCAGTTCTTCATCCATAATCTTTACCTTTCCATTTTTGTCACCTTTGAAATCGGCTATAAAACGATAAGCAACACCATCATTATAGGCCCTAAACTCTACAGCATATCCCTTACTAAGGTTCAATGTTAATGTATTGCAAAGGTCATTTATTTTAGAAAATTTCATGGGTACAATCGGACTAAATTCACGTGATATTTTTGAGAATTTACTACGTTGGATTTTTATGTTTTCGGCAGATGATAGATGCTCCGCGTTTATACCCAGACTGCACCTTGTAAGAAGTGGAATGCTATCGCGGTATATTCTGTAATAAATTTTATCCGATAAATTGATCTCTACCCTAACAGTCCCATTAGGGGATTTCAATTCAACCCCATAAATAGTGGTTTTCACCATCATTGAGAGTAATAAAAATAATAAAAACTTTCTCATATTGATTTCAATATTATATAAAAATGCCCGACTGACTTTTACGATTGTAAAATTTAGTATATTAGCATATGCTTTTTAAAAAGGCCAATAATAAGCCTCGGCAATGATTAAAACAAATTTTAATTATCCGTCAGTCTATCCATCATCGTAAAAGTTACATCATTCATACCAATCATATGCAGGTTTGGTTCCTCACTAAGTTCATGAATAAATCATATAAAATGATAGTTTTCTATGGCTAGAGTACTAACGTTTTTTCTTATTTCACGTGATAATACTTAAGTTGCCTGGGTTGATTAGCGGCACCAGAATTAAAAGCCTTCAGGCTGGTTTATGGTTCAAAATTGTCCAACCCTTTATAAAGTCCATTAGTTGATATGCAACTTCTGACCCTTGAAGTTTGGTATGTACACCTAAGCTACCTATTTTGACGCTGGATACTGCCAGATCCTTTATAGATTAGAAAGTCTTAAAAAGCGGTGAAGCCTATTCCAGATGTTGCTGTTGTATCCCTTTTCTTCTCCGAGATCATTAAGGCAATTGTTGGAAACACTAAAAAATGCCACTACATTACGGTCATCATTTTTGGTTACCTGGAAGAAAGATTTATGAAAAAGAAATTTACTATTCAGAATTTTAAACAGTCACTCATTGTAGCAACACTTTGCTTTTTAATATTTAATTTATTTGAATCAAAAAAAGAAATAAATTGGGTACTAATGGCAATCATGTTTGTAATTTTTTTCTTAATAACCTTTTTTTTCAGAAGTTTTTACAGTTATTTTTCAGAAGAGCGCGAGCAAAAATTAAAACGAAAAAATAAGTTTAATTAACCTAATAATTTTTGTTCTCTGATATCCCACAAGAAAACTTCAACCTATTTACATTCTCCTAATAATATCTCAACTATTGTATTTGTTCTACTACAGAAGTGCTATATTACCTACTTATGAGCAGCGACCTGTCTCAAAAAACGAAGGTATGCGTCCATCTCTTACTGTAACCTTTCTTTCATCTGTAAAATTACTTGCACCAATTACGCCACATCATAAAAGAAATTAGATTATTCTTGATTTTACTATCTTCGATGAGTTGAAAGCGCTGAATATAATCACAACACATACAATAATATTAAAATTGAAGTTCCAGACTATTATTCCTGACAAATCAATTTCGCTTTTCGTCAAAAGCATATGGGTATTCAAAAACGATACAGATAACATTAAAAACAGTTTACCCTTTTTCGCAGATGGTTTTCCAGGCTTAATATTCCAACAAAGTGACGGCGGTTTGATCGTCCACCCACACGCTAAAACAATGCCTGAAATTTTTCTATATGGACAAACAATTCGTCCTATTGAACTTCAAATTTCTGGAAAATATTCAATAGTTATCTTTCAACTTTATCCCTTTGTTTTAAAAAAATTCTTTGGAATCAACCCGGAGAGCATTAATGACAACTGCTATTATTTGCAAGATAGTGAAGAAGATATTTTACGACTTACGCATCAATTATTATTGTGCAAAACCTTAGACCAAAAAGTCAAAATGATCTCAAATCTTCTATTAACATATTTCGAAAATAAGAAACAGAAACTTGATTTAGAAATACGGCAAGCTATAGAGATTATGCTCCATACCAATGGTCAGGAGCCCATCCGTACATTAATACAGAAAATAAATCTCAATACACGTACTTTTGAACGTAGATTTAAAAATGAAACAGGTCTTACTCCTAAACAATTTGCCCAAATTATACAGTTTCAGGCATCGTTAAAGCAATTGACCATAAGAGATTATACAAAATTAACTGATATAGTCTACCAGAACGGTTTTTCAGACCAATCTCACTTTATAAAAGTGTTTAAGGCTTACACTGGTAAAACTCCAAAAAGTTTTAATAAATAAAGATACTGTCGTATTTATTCTATTTTACCTGATACATCTGTTGCACTTTTGCCATATTAATTAAAAGTAATACAAGATGAAAATAATAATTTTTGGTGCTTCAGGAACAGTTGGTGTTGAAATTGTTCGGCAAGCTTTAGAACAAGGGCATGAGGTAACCGCCTTTGTCCGTAGTCCTGAGAAAATAAAACACCTGGATCATATAAATCTTAAAATCCACAAAGGTGATGTTTTGAACATGATTGATGTACAAGAAGCGTTAAAGAATCAAGAGGCAGTTCTTTGTGCGTTGGGTGATGGCAAAATTGGTAAAATACGAACATCCGGCACAAAAAACATCGTTGATGCAATGAGCAAATTGAGTATTAAAAGATTAATTTGCCAAACCACCCTTGGTATGGGTGAGAGTTATCAAAATCTCAATTTCATTTGGAAACATATCATGTTCGGTATTCTACTGAAAAGGGCATTTAAAGATCATCAGTTGCAGGAAGAATGTGTTACGAAGAGCAATTTGGATTATACAATAGTAAGACCTAGCGCTTTAACGCATGGAATTATCAAAAATGAATGCAAAATAGGGTTTGATGGTACATACAGAAATCTTTCCTTAAATATATCAAGAGCTGAGGTTGCAAACTTTATGATAAGTCAACTGCAAAACGATAAGTACCTCAGAAAAGCCGTAAGTATATCGAACTAAAAGAATGAGACTTATTGAAATACAATTGCTTATAACAGCGACAGTTACTGCGTTAATGTCGGGTTTCTTTTTTGCTTACTCAATTTCAGTAAGTTTAGCACTAGGCAAATTAGGTGATCATGAGTTCCTACTGGTAATGCAACATATTAATAGAGAAGTTCAAAATGTGTTTTTTTTTATTTGCTTTTTTGGCGCTTTGATTATGCTTCCCATCACTGCTTTTGAACATTACAATCAACGTTGGTTTGTATTCGTCTTAATAGCTGCATTACTATATATCCTAGGTGTGTTCCTGGTTACGGTTCTTATAAATGTTCCTTTAAATAACAAACTTGAACTTTTTAATCTTTCAGAAGCTACCGAAGCTAGCGCCCGACGAATGAGAAACATTTTTGAGAACAAATGGAATTTTTGGAACAACGTAAGAACCATTACTTGCCTGGTAAGTGTATTTTTTATGATTTTGGCTTGTCTGTCCAACAAACAGGATTGATAGCTACCTAAACAACGCATAGATTGCCTCTTTGCCCGTTATTAGATCGCGGAGTTGGACACTTGATAAACGAAATAACCAGTAAACAAAGTGCTATTGTCAGGTAAAACTTGCTTATATTTCGGTCAATTTTCACACTTTGAAAACACTGTCAGATGGCTCTTGTGCCGTTATGTTCAATTATTTACTAAGGCAAAAAATGTCTCAAAAAAGAAGATTTAAATTAAATCTTCTTTTTTAGATTATCCGTGATTACGTAATCAATAAATTAAATTAGGCCTTAGAATCAGGCTTCAAGCCGAAATCAATGGCTGTTAACAAATTTGCTCCTTCAATTAATTGAAGCACTGATGAAACGAAAGCATTGCCCGACTAGCAAAGCCCCACTCCTTTCAACTTAGTGAGGTATTTAGGATTAATGTCAGCTGTTCCCAAAAGTTTATACTCCCATCACAAGTTCAATGTGACATCTTTATTCATCCTGAAAGATTTATTTAGAGAGCACCACGAGATCCATAGGCGCAATAGTTACGGATTTAAGCACTTTTTTTGAAAAAACTTCCCTATACCTGCTTTCCCCTAATATTGCATTTTTATATAGGATA